>Ga0070679_100003017_pt1 | contig 15370 bp, 16 predicted proteins | sample KBSC63BmetaG_FD_65652 | JGI IMG/M metagenome (GOLD analysis project Ga0070679, IMG submission 65652) | Corn rhizosphere microbial communities from Kellogg Biological Station, Michigan, USA - KBS C6-3B metaG | ecosystem: Host-associated > Plants > Roots > Rhizosphere | place: USA: Michigan... | reverse complement strand
AGGCACTTCCGAAAGCGGTTCGCAACTGCCTCATGCTGGCTCAAACAATTTGATGATACGGATTGAACGGAGACGAACTGACGCTAACGGATGAGGCGCTTAGTTGGCAGATCTCCGTCGCATCGCGCAATACGTGGGCATGCTAGCGCGTGATCCTGTCGAAAGTCTTGTCCGTTTCCGTCCGTCTAATCCGTTCAATTTGTTTTTCAATTGTTGGTGCCGGCCCGAGCGGCAGTTCTGAAAGCGGTTCGCAACTGCCTCATGCTGGCTCAAACAATTTGATGATACGGATTGAACGGAGACGAACTGACGCCAACGGATGAGGCGCTTAGTTGGCAGATCTCCATCGCATCGCGCAATACGTGAGTATGCTAGCGCGTGATCCTGTCGAAAGTCTTGTCCGTTTCCATCCGTCTGATCCGTTCAATTCGTTTTTCAATTGTTGGTGCCGGCCCGAGCGGCAGTTACGAAAGTGATTCGCAACTGTCCTGGCGGATGAAACGACGAAGGGCTCGCCGGCAGTGCCGGCGAGCCCTTCGTATTCGCGCGAGAATCGTCGCGGTCAGTTCACCACACCCGTTCCATGATAGCCCTTCGTGACCGCTGCGTCGTAGCCGTTGCGGGGGTCGAGTCCGAGCGCGCGCATGCTCTCGACGACCACCGGCCCACGGTTGTACACCGTGAGCGCGAGCTTGACGTTCCCCTTGTACTGATCGATCAGTCCGCGCAGATAGCGGAAGCCGATCTGAAGATTCGTCGTGCGATCATAAAGCTGATCGTGCGTGATTCCCGGAACGAAGTCGCGCGCGGTCGCGGGCATCACCTGCGCCAGGCCGAGCGCGCCGGCGGGACTCGTCGCGTGATCGTTGAACTCGCTCTCGACGCGCACGAGGCGGAAGCCCAGGTCGGGCTCGATCCCCTCGGCGAGCGCAACATCGTAGATGGTGCCGGCGATATCGGCGCTCACTTTGTATTGCGCCGAATAGTGCATCACGGCATTGGCGCGCTCGAGCTGCGCCTGCATTATCGCCAGCTGACCCTTGGCAGCGTCGAGCTCGACGTGCATCCGCTTGGCGTCGGCGATCCCGAACGGGAAAGGGGTTGGGGCCATTGCCGACGAGGCCTCGGCCACGCGCGGCCGTTCCCGTGGCAGAAGCGCCACGACGACGAGCAGCCCCGCCACGATCAGAAATTTCCGTATCCTTTCAATGCGTCGGAGACGCTCTCCCCGATACGCGTAGCTCGACTTTGTATTCAGCATTCAGACTCCGTCTGCTGGGGAATCGGACGCGTAAACGGGGCTGTAACGCCCCGATGCAACACGTCATAAGGCAACGGTCATGCCTGGGCCGACCGTTTCCAGCTACCGCTTCGTCCTCCTGATTTCTCCTGTAAACATATGTCACATATCATCATATCCCGGTCGATCGCCTTCACCATATCGTAGACGGTGACGAGGCTAATGGCTACGGCCGAGATCGCTTCCATTTCGACGCCCGTTTGGGCGGTGGTGCGCGCTGTAACCTCGCAGCGAACTCCAGGCAGTTCACCATCGAGCGTGAGTTCCACCTGGACGTCACTGAGCGGAAGCGAGTGACAAAGCGGAATCAACTCCGCCGTTCGCTTGGCCGCCATGATTCCGGCGACCCGAGCTACAGATAGTACGTCTCCTTTGACGATCGAGTTCCTGCGAATGGCATCGAGCGTATCGGCTTTCATTCGGATATTGCCAGTTGCTCGCGCGTATCGGGCCGTAACTTCCTTGTCGCTCACATCGACCATGCGTGCCCGACCGGTAGAATCTGTGTGACTGAGCTCTGCCACGCTAGAGCTCGCTCATGGAACGAATCAATGCACTCGTCACCAATTGAGGGTTGACGTTGCCGCTAGCGCGCATCTTCGCCCCTTCCACGAGATCCATCGCCCGGCTGGCTCGCTCGCTGGCGGCGGTGTCTCCCGACTCGGAGGCCACTCGCACTCTATCGTGCAGCGCCACGGTGAGCGCGTCGAGCACCTCCGAATATCCGCCACGTGCGCCTGCAGAGGAAAGCGATATCGCGGCGCGAATGCGGTCAGAGCGCGGTCCAGTGGCGGCAGCCAGGATCGACCGCGCGGTGGCCATCGCGGCGCCGCTGGCGGTGACGCCGAGCAGCGTGCCCGGCGCGCCGGCGGCGAGCGCGATGCGATCCTGATCGGAGGATGGCAGATCGAGCTCGGCGAGCGCGCTCTTCACCACGTCGTTCGTCAGGAACGCGGCGACGACCGCGTTCGGAAGCGGGGCGACGCGCACGGAGACGACGCGCGAGCGAATCGTTGGGAGCAGCGATCCCGGCTCGCTGGATGTGAGGATGATCGTAGTGTCGGCAGGCGGCTCCTCGAGCAACTTCAGAAATGCGTTCGCGGCCTGATCCGCTCCCTCCTGCGGCACCATGCGCTCCGCGTCTCCGACGACGATGACCTTTCGCTTCGCGATGCTCGGACTATACGCGGCGAACTGTACGAGCGCGCGGACGGTGGCGACGAAAATCGCATCGCTGCCGCTTGGCGGCGCGTAAAGTCCGGACGCGGCCACGCGCGCGCGCACGGCCTCCGCCTGATCGTCGAGAATGTCCTGCGCGGCGGGGTCGGCGCCGGACTGTCGGGGGCGCGGGAAGAACCAGCGCAGATCGGGGTGCACGAGCTCCATCGAGTAGCGGCAATTCGCGCACTTGCCGCACGGGCGCTCGCCCTCCCCGGTGCAGAGGAGTAGCTGACCGAGCCAGAGAGCGAGCCGCTGCTTCCCGATGCCGCGGCGTCCCTCGATGAGGATGCTCCCGGGCAGCGCGCCCCGGGCGGCGCTGTCCGCGAGCCGGCGCCGAAGCGCTTCGTGGCCGAAGAGTGGGATGAGAGGCACGCGTGGAATATGCGTCATGCGCGTGCGCCCCGCGAGCGAACGCGTGCGGCACCAAATCTGCCGACGTAGATTTCATGCACCTCGCACGTCGGCTCGCGCGGCGTGCATCATCAGGAAGAGGATGACAATGACGTTACCACTCGAGCATCTGAAGGTCGTCGTGCTTGCCGCAAGCGGTGTGGAGCAGCTCGAGCTCGAGGCAGCGCTCACCTCGCTGCGGCAGGCAGGCGCGACGGCGATGATCGCATCGCCCACAGCGGGATCGATCCAGGCCGCACAGGAGCAAGACGTGGGCGACTCGTTCGACGTGGATATCGTGGCGGCGAACATCGAGCCGCGGAAGTTTGCCGCGCTCGTCATCCCCGGCGGCGCGCGCAACCTCGACTTGCTCGCCGCGAGCGAGGATGCACTCACGCTAATTCGCGGATTCATGGAGATCGACAGGACAGTCGCGGCACTCGGATCAGCCTGCTCGCTGCTCGTCGCCGCAAAGGTGATTCGCGGCCGCACGCTCTCCGCGCCCGAAGAGCTTCGAGCGACGATCGAGGGGCAGGGTGGAGCACTGTCCGATCGCGCGGTGAACCGCGACCAGCATCTCATCACGAGCCGCTCGGGTAACGAATTGCCGGCGTTTTGCGGCGCGGTCATCGAGCATCTTGCGCAGCTGTCCTCGAACGACAGGGTGGACGAGGCATCGAAGGAATCATTTCCGGCCAGCGATGCGCCAGGGTGGGGGCCATCGACCATCGGGGCGCGGAAGGGTAAGAAGGAAGGGCGGGCGACACACGATTAGCGTGGGAGAGAGGTCGCGTCACTCCAACCAGGGCAAGTGAGCACGATATGACATCCACATTCGCCAGGCTCACGGTAGTAACCGCGATGATCGCTGGAATCGCCGCGTGCAGCCACGCCGCGAAGCACGCGGGCGACAGAGACGATGTTCGGCTCACCACGCGCGTGCATGTGGAGAATCGGGCATTCCTCGACATGAACGTCTTCGTGATCAGCGACGGCGGCGGTCGTACCCGCCTCGGCACCGTTACGGGAAACACCGACCAGGACTTCGTGATCCCCGACTACATCGTTGGACCGGCGAATTCGGTGCGCTTCCTGGTGGAGCCCATCGGATCGAATCGCGCCCCGATCAGCAACTCGCTGTCCGTGCGCCCCGGGGAAACAGTCACGCTCACGATTCCGCCCAACGGGTGAGCGGCGCGGCCGCGTCGCCTGGCACGAAGCTGCGCGCGCAGTGGGAACGACTGCGTGCGCTGCCGTTTGGTCGCGCGCTCTTCAGTCGCATGCTGGGCGTGATGATCCCGTACTCGGGGAGCATTCATCCATACGTCCTCGAGCTCGCGAGCGGATACGCGAAGGTTCAGATGCGCGACCGGCGCGCGGTGCGGAACCACCTGCGCTCCATCCACGCGATCGCGCTCATGAATCTCGGCGAGATCACGACCGGGCTCGCGATGACTCTCGCGATGCCGGACGGCGCGCGCGGCATCGTCACCGGGCTCTCGATGGAGTATCTGAAAAAAGCGCGCGGCCTGCTCACGGCGGAGTGCACCGCTCCGGCGTTCGACGCCACGGTGAGCGCGCATCACGACTTCCACGCCGACATTCGCGATGAGAGCGGCGACGTAGTCGCGCGCGCGACCGCTCGCTGGCTCGTGGGGCCGGCGGCCACGAAGTGACCCCGCGCCAAACCGCGTTCTCGCGTCAGGTGGGCATCGAGATTCCGCTCATCTGCGGCGCGATGTATCCGTGCAGCAACCCGGAGCTCGTGGCGGCGGTGTCGGAGGCGGGCGCGATCGGCATCGTGCAGCCGATCTCGCTGACGTACGTGCACGGACACGAGTATCGCGCGGGGCTCCGGCTCATCCGCTCGCTCACCTCCAGACCCGTCGGGCTCAACGCGCTCATCGAGCAATCGTCGCGCATCTATCGCGAGCGGATGGAGAAGTGGGTCGAGATCGCGCTCGAGGAGGGCGTGCGGTTCTTCGTGACCTCTCTGGGCAATCCCCAGTGGGTGGTACGCCGCGTGGAGCAGGTGGGAGGAGTGGTATATCACGACGTGACCGAGCGAAAGTGGGCGCAGAAGGCGATGGACGGCGGAGTGCACGGGCTCGTGGCGGTGAACAACCGTGCAGGCGGACACGCGGGCACGCGAAGCGCGGAAGCGCTGCTGGAAGAAGTGCGCGCCTTCGGCCTGCCGGTGATCTGCGCCGGCGGCATCGGAAGCGGCGCGTCGTTCGGAGCGGCGCTGGACATGGGATACGCGGGCGCGCAGCTGGGCACGCGCTTCATCGCGACGCCCGAATGCAGAGCCTCCGACGCGTACAAGCGTGCAATCGTGCGCGCGGACGCGCAGGACATCGTGCTCACCGAGCGCATCACCGGCGTGCCGGTGGCCGTAATCCGCACGCCCTTCATCGAGCGCATGGGCACCACCGTTGGTCCTCTCGCGCGCCGGCTTTTTCGCGGTCGAAAGACGAAGCACTGGATGCGCAGCTATTACGCGCTGCGCTCGCTGCGCCAACTCAAGCGCGCATCGCTCGATGAGCAGGCCGACTATTGGCAGGCCGGGAAGAGCGTCGCCGAGATCGGGTCAGTCGAGCCCGTGGCGAAAATCGTTCGCGAAATGACGGCTGCGATCGACGTGTAGCGTCGTGGGGAAGGGAACTGCGTTACCGCGGAGACGCAGAGGTTGGCGGAGGCCGCAGCCGAGTGCGTGCGACGAGTGCGAGCGTTACCGCGTCTTCCGCGGTCGCGGCCACCGCACCCACGTGTCCCATTTTTCGCCCAGGGCGTGGGGACTTGCCGTACAGATGAATGCGCACGGATGGAATCGCGAGCGCCTCCTCCCATCGGGGCGACGCGCCCTCCAACCAGAGGTCGCCGAACAGATTAGCGATCGCTGCGGGGCGCATGCTCGCGGTCTCGCCGAGCGGGAGATCGCACACGGCGCGGATTCCCTGCTCGAACTGACTGGTGAGCGATGCGAGCTCGGTGTGATGGAAGCTGTTGTGCGGTCGAGGCGCAAGCTCGTTCACCACGATCGCGCCGTCCTTGAGCACGAACATCTCCACCGCGAGCAGCCCCACCACGTCCAGCTGCTGGGCGATTTCGCGGGCGATGCGAGCACCCTCGTTCGCCAGCGAGTCGGAGATTGGAGCGGGGATAACGGACCAGTCCAGTACTCCCTTCTCGTGATGATTGAGCGCGGGCGGAAAGGTCGCGTGATCGCCGCCAGCGCGGCGCGCGACCATCACCGAGATCTCGCCCTCGAGCGCGAGCGCCTGCTCCACCACGCACGGTGCTCCGCCAAGCGAGCGCCAAACTTCGCTCGCGTCATCGCCCGGACCGGCACGCGCCTGGCCGCGGCCATCGTAGCCGCCTGTAGCCGACTTCACGAAGGCGTTGGGGCCCGCGCTCTGCAGCGAGTCGCGCAGCTCACTTGCCGTGCGCGCGATCCAGAACGGGCCGACCGGGAACTCGTGATCAGCGAGCCACTGCTTCTGGCGAGCGCGGTCCTGAATCACCCGTAGCACGTGCGCACCGGGGCGCACCGGCTTGAGCGCCGCCGCCGCGGCCATCGCGTCGAGCCCCACCTTCTCGATCTCTACGGTCACCACGTCGCTCGCGCGCGCGAGCTCCGTTGCTGCCGCCGCATCATCGAGGCGCGCCGCGATCACGCGATCGGCCACCGCGCCGGCGGCGCACGCGGGATCGGGATCGAGCACAATGACATGGTAACCGAGCGTGCGTGCGGCGAGCGTCATCATCCGTCCGAGCTGTCCACCGCCGAAGATCCCGATCGTCGCGCCGGGAAGTACAGCCGTCACCGCGCGCGCTCCTCCTCCATCACCTCGGCGGTGCGCGCCGCGCGCCAGGCGCGAAGCCGCTCGCGGAGATCGGGGCGCTTGGCCGCGCAGATTGCGGCGGCGAGCAGCGCTGCGTTCGCGGCGCCCGGCTTCCCGATGGCGAGTGTGCCGACCGGGACGCCGCGTGGCATCTGGACGATGGAGAGCAGGGAATCGATTCCGTTCAGCATCGTCGCCGGCACCGGCACGCCGAGTACGGGGAGGATCGTGTGCGCCGCGACCATGCCCGGGAGATGTGCGGCGCCGCCCGCGGCCGCGATGACGACTTCGAGCCCGCGCGACTCGGCGGTGGTCGCGTACTCGGCCATCCACACGGGCGTGCGATGCGCGGAGACCGTGCGTACTTCGTGCGGGATCTGCAGTTCGGTGAGCAACTCGATTGCGGGAGCGAGATACTCGAGGTCGCTCTTGCTCCCCATGATCACTCCGACCCACGGCAGCGGGCCGATCGGCTCGCTTCGCCGCCTCATCGCCATGGGCGAGCGATCACTTGTCCGATTGCCAGGAATACGAGCGCCCTGCGAGCCGGATGTCGTCGTTCGGCACGAAGTGCCACGCGCCATTCACCTTGCGCACCGTCATTCGCTCGACGCCGTCGTCGCTCGTTCCTGGAGGCGTGGGCGTCATGCGATAGAGCACGTGCGCGACGCTGTCGCTCTCGGGAACCTCGCCGAGAATCGTGCGCGACGTGGTGCGGGCGTTCTGTTTCACCGCGTCGCCGCCGGCGAGCCAGCTCGAGAACAGCTGCTCGGGAGTGAGTTTCTCGAGTTGGTCGATCGACTTCATTCCCGCGAAACCCTTGAGGAACGTCTCGGTGTAATGCGACTCCTGCGACTCGAAATATTTCTGCACGCAGTTCGGGAGGCCGTACTGCTTTTGATGCTTCTTCTTGTTGTCGCGCTCGATCTTGTCCGCCTCCGCGTACACGAGCTGCTGCTCGCGCCACTGGCTCAGGTACGCGGAATCCGCGAGCGCGGCCACGCGCGCCCACTGCTTGTGCGACATCGCCTCGAAGGTGGCGGTCACTACTGCGCGCGGTGATGCCTCGTCTGGGTCCACCGGGCTCTGTGCGCGCGCGGGCGAGCTCGCAGCAAGCACGCCCGCACAGGCGGCCAGCAGCCACGCTGCTCGATGAGCGCGCCAGCGTGTGGCGAGCGATTGAACGGGAGCAGGCACGGTCGCCTGCGATCTCGGAAACGGAAGGGGGCGCATGGCTCTCCTAAAGGTATAGCGGGCGCCGCGGCTCCGCGAATCGCGCGTGGACAATGTCAGAGCGACTCTCCGAAGGCCACTCGATGGCGCTCGTGGCCGAAACCGGCCACCAGCGCCGCGAGCGCAAACACCGTGACCGCGGAGACCGCCATCGCCTTCGCCCAGGACATGTGGGCGGCGAGCGCCGTTTCGATCACCACGACCGACCCCGCTATCAGCACGCCGCACTGGTAGGCGAAGCCGGGGAGGAAGCCGCGCACCGAATCAGGGGTGAGCTCCGTGATGTGCACGGGGATTACACCCCAAGCGCCTTGCACCATGAATTGCATCAGAAATGCGCCGGCCACGAGGAGGCCGAGCGTCGGCGCGAAGGCCCACAGCGGGATCGCACAGATCGCGAGCACGAGTGCGAGCACGATCGACTTCCGTCGGCCGATGCGATCCGACAGATAGCCGAACGTTACGCCTCCGACGATCGCGCCGATTGCCGAGATCGCGTTGATCGCGCCGCGCATGCGTGGCGTCATTCCCCAGTCGCGCTGGAGGAACGTCGGATACATGTCCTGAGTGCCATGCGACGCCGCGTTCATGAACGCCATGAGCAGCGTGAGGAAGAGGAAGAGCTTCCAGCAGGAGGCGATGGTGCGGAAGAGCGACTTGAAGTCGTGGTGCCGCGTGCGCTCCCAGACCTCCGATTCCTTCACGCGCATGCGCACGAAGATCGCTAGGAGCGCCGGTAGTCCTCCGATGAAGAAGAGCGGGCGCCATCCCCAGCGCGGAAAGATCAGGAAGTACGCGACGGAAGCGAGCAGGTTTCCGGTGGCGTAGCCCTCCTGCAGCAGCCCCGAGAGCACTCCGCGCAACCTCGTCGGCGCCTTCTCCATCACCAACGAAGCGCCCACGCCCCACTCGCCGCCCATCCCGATGCCGAAGAGCGCGCGCAGCCAGAAGAACATCGTGTACGACGTTGCGAGTCCCGACGCGACCTCGAGCACGGAGTAGAACACGAGGTTGATCATGAGCGGCAGCCGGCGCCCGAAACGGTCGGCGAGCAGCCCGAAAACGAAGGCGCCCACGGGGCGAAAGGCGAGCGTCACCGCGATCGTGGACGCCATCTTCGCGTCCGAGACGTGAAAGTCGTGCCCGATCGCCGTGAGCGTCACGACCACGATGAAGAAGTCGAATGCGTCGAGCGTCCAGCCGAGGAATCCCGCGGTGACGGCCGCGCGATGATCGCTGGACGTGGTCAGTTTCGTACCACTTTCGTCAGCGCCAGAAGAAGAATTCACTAATAGTTACGCACGATTTTAGTGCTCGTCTGAGGAATACGATCAACCCTACTAACCCATAGTACGGCACGATCGCTAGGGGCACGCGCCCAGCGACAAAGGCAAACCCGTCGAAAGACGGGGACGCAAAGCCAACGAGACTACGGTGCGCAATGTTGTGCACTAAGTCGGTCGGGTTGCCCGAAGAGCCGCAAGGACTCCGGATATGCGCATCCCACGCACCGCGCTCAGGCTTCTGTGCTGCGCCGCACTCTGCGCCTGCTCCGCCATGACAGATCCCGCCTCCACCACGAACGTTCCGCGCTCGCTGGCCAAATGGGTGACGATCTCGCCCGCCGCGCCGACGATCGCACCAGGACACTCGCTCGCGTTCGACGTCCAGCTGCAGGACGCATCGGGGCGCAGCCTCACGGGCCAGCCGGAGCTGTTCAGCACGAGCGATTCGAGCGTGGCGACCGTGTCCGCGAGCGGCATCGTCACCGCGGTTACACTCGGCAGCGCAAAGATCACGGTTGCATCCGGATCGCAGAGCGCGTTCGCGGACGTCACCGTATCGAACGCGCCGCCGCCGGCGCGGTGGGTGGCGGTGAGTCCGGGCACCGCGCAGGTGACGGTGCGCAACACGCTGGCGCTGTTCGCGAACGTTACCGATGCGGCCGGGCATCTCGTTAGCGACATGCCCGTAGAATGGTCGAGTGCGAACCCGGCGATAGCGATCGTCGATTCAACCGGCTCCGTGACCGGCGTGTCGCCCGGCGCGGCGAGCATCATCGCGCGCGCCGGGACGAACCAGGCGACCGCGCAGCTCACGGTGATCGCGGCGGTCACCACGCCGCCGCCGCCAGCCGCACCGCCACCGCCGCCGGTACAGCCGCCACCGTCGAGCGGCACCCTGTACTCGGGCTACAGCGCGTCGTCGCCGCACTGGCAGCACATCAGCACGATGATGACCGATTTCTACTACGGGTGGAACACGGCCGAGCGCCTTTGGGCAGGGCAGCACTACGACTACGCGATGTCGGGCTCCGGAAGCGCGTGGAGCGCCGTGAATCCGACCGTGGGCCACCTGCCGTACACGCTCGAGTGGACGGTAATCATTCCGAATGCCCAGTCGCATGCGTCGCTCGGCACCGTGTACTACGGCGACATGGTCGCGTGGTATCATGCACACCCGTCGTATTCCATCGAGACGGCGTTCCTGCATCGGGCCGGGAGCGCGCGGGACTCGGCGTCTCGCGCGGTAATCGTCATCTGGAATTCACAGCGGTGGATCATCAATCCTGCGGATGCGGGCAGCCGTCTCTACCAGGTGGATCGCTTCTCACGCATAGTCGCGAACGAGAACGGTGCGTTCGTCGACGAGGCCGCAAACTTGCCATCGCGAATAGCGGGAACGCTCGAATACCCCACGTCGTCGGCCTTCGAGGCGCCGCAGACGTCCACGTTCGCAGCGATCAAGGCGGCACTGGGAAACAAGGTGTTGATGCTGAACACCTCGCTGTATACCACGTCGTTCGACCGCGCAAACATCCTTGCTGCAGGCGCTGTGCACCTGGAGGGGATGAACAATCCGCTCTTCCCGGGTATCGCGCAGAGTTGGCAGTGGGTGGAGAGCTTGGCGAATCAGGGCGTGCTGGTGGATTTCGTCACCCTGTACGCGTCGCCGTACGTGAACTCGATTCCGAACACGTACCCGCACGGCAACTCGGCAACTCCCGCGCAGCGCATGAAGATGTGGGAGCTGGCGAGCTACTACATGGTGGTGCCGTCCACGCCGGCGACGCTCACGCTGCAGCTCGAAAACGAGTGGAACGTGCCGTATTCGTCGCTCTGGCTCCGCGCGCAGGAGGCGAACATCGGCCATCCAATCGGTGCGCGCGTGCTCGCGTCGCGCGGCACCGATCCGCTTGGCCAGGCGTACGCGGTGTACACGCGCGACATGGATCGCGCGCTGGTCGTGATGCGGATCAATCAGGGGTGGGGCGCGCACAGCTACGTTGACGCTACGGCGGTCACGATACCGCTTCCCACCACGGACCTGTGGCTGCCGCTCAACGCCGACGGCACGCTGGGCGCGCCGGTGACGAGCGTGACGCTGCGCAACGTGGAGGCGGCGATTCTGGTGAAGAAGAGCCGGCTGTAACTGCGATCCAGCTACCTCCCGAGGAACTCCCCCACAGGGGAGAGCGTCTCGATGTGGTCGCAGAGGATCTTGAAGGTGGCGAGGAGCGGCACGGCGATGAACGCGCCGGCGACGCCCCAGATCTCCCACCAGAGAATCAATCCGATGAGTATCGCGACCGGATTGAGCGTGAGCCGGCGCCCGAGGAGCAGCGGCGTGAGGACGTATGCCTGCAGGAGATTGATCGCGAGGTAGCTCATCGGCACCGCGATGATGTGCGCCACGTTGTCGAAGGTGGACAGCGCCGCGAGCGTGAGGACGCCGATCATCACGAGCGCGCCGAGATAGGGGATGAACTCGAGGAAGAGCACGAGCACGCCCCAGAGCGGCGGATTGGGCAGTCCGAGTCCCCACATCACGAGCGTCACCACGCCGCCCTCGATCACGTTGATGAGGGCGACGGTGGACAGATAGGTCGAGATCGAAGTCTCGGTCTCGCGCGCGATCGCGACGGCTTTCTTCTTGTCGCGAAACTCCGGAAGCATTTTAGTGAGCTTCTGCAGAAAGAGATCGCCGGACGCGAGAAGAAAGTAGAGCAGCACCAGCGTCTCGAGCGCGCCGACGATGAACGTTTCGGAGCTCGAGAGGAATCGATCGACGAGGGTCGGCCCGCGAAGGACCACCTCCGGAGTGCGCGAGGCGCCCGCGGGCGAAGTTGCGACGCGCTCCATCTGGTTCGCAGAGATGGTCACCTGCTCCATGGGGCGGCGCAGCTTTCTGATCTTCCCGCTCGCGACGGCGAGAGTTTGCGGCGCCTTCGCCACCCACGCCTGGACGGGCTCCGAGAGGCCGTAGGCGCCGAGCGCGAGCGCGGCGACGATCGTGAGCACGACGATCGCGGCCCCCACGGGCTCGGGGATCGTCGCGCGCTTCATCCCTCGTACGACTGGGCTCAGCAGAAGATTGAGCAGCAGCCCGAAGGTGACCGGCAGGAAGAACGCACGCGCAAAGTAGAGCGTGTAAAAGAATGCAATGACGACGAGCAGCGTCGCAGCCATCGAGCGAACGGCAGGTTGCGACTCCATGGCGTTCTCGAGACGCTCGAGGTCGGGTGGCTGCACATCGTCAGGGGCCGGTTCGGTCATGATGAGAACGCCTTGCACGTTCTCAGCCAGCCGGAAGACGCTATCTTCTTTGCACGATGACCAAGGATTCTAAGGCCACGGACGAGGACCGCGCGGCATCGCTCAAGCTCTGGGTGGTATTGAGTCGAGCGCACGAAGCACTGGCCGCGAGTGCCAGGCTCGATGTCGAGCGCGGCGGCCTGTCGCTCACGGAGTTCGGCGTGCTGGAGGCGCTCTTCCACAAAGGCGATCTCAGCGCCGGTGAGGTGAGCAGGCGCGTGTTGCTCAGGAGCGGGAGCCTCACATACGTGATCGACAAGCTCGTGGAGCGCGGGCTGATCAAGCGGCGCGCCTGCGACACGGACCGCCGCCGAACGTATCTCTCGCTCACCGCGCGCGGACGGTCGACGATGCGACGGATCTGGCCGGGACACGCAGCGGCTATTCAGAGGGCGACCGATGGCCTGTCGCGTGCGGAGAAGATGGCAGCCGCGCGACTGTTGAAACGGCTGGGGCTGTTCGCCGGGCTGAACGGTGCGCGGGAACCATAGCCCCGCGAGATCGCTTGAATTCAAGAGATCGTCACCACTCATGAACCGGAGCACCCGATGGCTACCACGCAGGCACCAGTATCCAGCACCGTCTGGAAGATAGACCCCACTCATTCACACATCGAGTTCGCAGTGAAGCATCTGATGATAAGCACTGTGAAGGGGCGCTTCGACGACGTCGAAGGCACGATCACGATCGCCCCGAACGATCCCTCGAAGTCGTCGGTGAACGCGACGATCAAGGCGGCCAGCATCGACACGCGCACGGGACAGCGAGACGATCATCTGCGCAGCTCGGATTTTCTCCACGCGGAGAAATTTCCCGATCTCACATTCGCGAGCACGCGCATTACGGGCGACGCGGACGATTTCAAGGTGACCGGTCAGCTCACCATCCGCGGCGTGACGCGCGAGATCACGCTCGATGCGACGGAAGAGGGATCAGGGAAGGATCCGTGGGGCGGTGAGCGCATCGGCTTCAGCGCGAAGACGAAGCTCGACCGCCGCGACTATGGTCTCGTGTGGAACCAGGCCATCGAAACCGGTGGCGTGGTGGTTGGAAACGAGGTCAAGATCTCGATCGAGATAGAGGCCGTGAAGCAGGGCTGACGGGCGCAAGTTGGAGATCAGCGAAGGCCGCCTCCGGGCGGCCTTCGTGCATCTATTCGTCCTCGAGCGCGGCCGCGAGCTTCTTCGGCGCGGTGAGCAGATACGCGTCGCGCAGCAGCTCGCCAATCGTCTTCCAGTTCGGGCGGCGATCGAGACGGATGCCGAGCCATCCCCTGGGTCCCACGTACGGTGGCGCGAAGTAGCGCGCGGGATCCTCGTGGATGAGCATGTCCTGGATGAGGTGCGTGGACTTGCACCACACCGACGGCCGTCCGGCGCCATGATGGTTCTCCGATGCCGCGAACATCGCAAAGATCTTGTTGCGCACGCGAAAGGTCGGCTCGCCCCACGACTCCACTTCGTGCGCTTCCGGCAGCGCGAGACAGAGCGCGCGCAGGCGCTGGATCGGGGTGGGTACGGGAGCGGTGCGTTTGGGCATCGGAGCGCTCGTGTGCAGGACTCCGGATTCTAACACGAACGCCCCTCACGGAGGTGGCGCGGGTGGGTGTCTGGTCGTCCCTGAATGAGCGCCGTCTAATGGGCACCTCAGGCGCCGACGCCCTTTCGCTCCCCCATGTCGAGGTTCCAATGGAGCTTCACGTCATCGCACGCTCCGCTTCCGTGATCGCGTGCGTCACGGCCCTTGTGGGCTGCGGCAATCGCGACGCGACATCGCCGAGCGAGAGTGCGACGCTCGTCGTCACGGTGAACACGCCGATAGTCGATGCCGGTGCCGTGCAGATATCTGGTCCCGCGGCATTCTCGCGTACGCTGGCGCACACCGACACGCTGCGTGGGCTCGTTGCGGGCGAGTACGGCGCCCTCGCCGCCAACTTCGCGACTCCCGACAGCCTCGTGAGCACGGTGCTCACGGGTGTGATCACCGGAAGTCCGGTAACGCTCGAGCCGCCGCAGACTGGATCCATCACCGCGGACTACGTCATTCGCGGAGGCTCCGGCGCGCTCTGGGTGGGGAAGTGGGGCACGGTGAATCTCGCCGAGGGATACACGTCGCCGCAGCTCGCCGCCGCCGGCACTGCTACCCCCGCCGACACGCTCGGCGCCGGCGCATCGCTCCGAAATATTTCCGGGATGGTGTTCGACACGGCGGGCAATCTGTGGGCGACGGACTACATCAATCAGCGGATCATGATGTTCAAGCCCGCGCAACTCGCGAGCGGGGCGTCTACGCCGGTAGTCGAGTTCTCGACCGCGAAGGAGCCGTGGGGGATGGCGCTCGACTCGCACGGCAACCTGTGGGTGAGCTACTACAATGGCAACTACGTCGCGGAATACAGCGCGAGTCAGCTGGCGACGTGGAGCGGCAGCATCAGCGAGCCCACACCCGTGCTCGTGATCAACGCGAACATCGGCCCGCTGGGGCTCGCCTTTGACGCTGCGGGCAATTTGTGGGTGGCGGGCTTCGACGTGCCGATGACGTACGAGTTTGGCGCGGCCGCGCTCGCGTTGGGGGGCAGTGTGCTGCCACGGGACAGCCTGGTTTCCGCGTATCTCGCGCACGGCTCCGGTCTCGCCTTCGATCCGGGCGGCAATCTCTGGCTCGGTACCGAGCTGGGATACGTCGTGGGATACACGTCGTCGCAGCTCGCCGATAGCGCGAGGGGACTTCCGACGTTCGCGCAGACCGGCGCGTCGCGCGTCGATCACATCGCCTTCGACAACGCC
>Ga0070679_100003015_pt1 | contig 15382 bp, 11 predicted proteins | sample KBSC63BmetaG_FD_65652 | JGI IMG/M metagenome (GOLD analysis project Ga0070679, IMG submission 65652) | Corn rhizosphere microbial communities from Kellogg Biological Station, Michigan, USA - KBS C6-3B metaG | ecosystem: Host-associated > Plants > Roots > Rhizosphere | place: USA: Michigan... | reverse complement strand
TGCGCCGGGCGATGTTCGCCGCCGAGCCCGAGCGGCCTGCGGCGCGGCTTCACCCGATGATCGACATCCGCGCTGCAGCCGCGCTCCTCCAGCGCGCCGGATGGACCGACCCGGTGGCCGACAGCCGCACGATCAAGGTAGCCTACCGCTCGCTCGATCGCTTGGTGGCGGACTTGCGCGACCAGGGCCTCGGCAATGTCCTCGCCTCCCCCGCGCCGGCCCTCGGCAAGGCCGCGCTGGAACGGGCGCGGGCCGTGTTTCTCGAAGGCGTCGATACCGAGGGCCGCGTGGTCGAAAGCTTCGAGATACTCACCCTCAGCGGCCGTCGGTCCTTACGCGGGACGTAGCGTAAATCGTCCTTCGACAGGCTCAGGACGAACGGCTCGTAGGGCGGGAATTCAAAACAAACATCCGTTCGTGCTGAGCTTGTCGAAGCACAGGCTCAGCCACCCCCTCGCAACGCGGCCTGCGCCGCTGCCAGCCGGGCGATCGGCACTCGGAAGGGCGAGGCGCTGACGTAGTCGAGGCCGACCTTTTCGCAGAAGGCGATGCTCGCCGGATCGCCGCCATGCTCGCCGCAGATGCCGAGCTTGAGGTCGGGACGCGTCGCCCGGCCCCGCTCCACCGCCAGCGAGACCAGTTGCCCGACGCCCTCGACATCGAGGCTGACGAACGGATCGCGGGCGTAGATGCCCTTCTCGACATAGACCGGCAGGAAGCTCCCGGCGTCGTCGCGGCTCAGGCCCAGGGTGGTCTGGGTCAGGTCGTTGGTGCCGAAGGAGAAGAACTGCGCTTCCTCGGCGATCTCGCCGGCGGCCAGAGCGGCGCGGGGCAGCTCGATCATCGTGCCGACGAGGTAGTCGAGGCGTTGACTGCGCTCGGCGAAGACCTGGGCGGCGGTCTCGTTGACCAGCTTGCGGAGGATTTCCACCTCGCGCCTGGTGCCGACCAGCGGGATCATCACTTCCGGCACGACCAGATCGCCGCCCTTGGCGCTCACCTCGCACGCCGCCTCGAAAATCGCCCGCGCCTGCATCTCGTAGATCTCGGGGAAGGTGATCCCCAGCCGGCAGCCGCGATGGCCGAGCATCGGGTTGGCCTCGTGCAGCTCGGCCGCGCGGCGCCTGAGGTGCGCGGCGGAAATGCCGCTCGAGACCGCGAGCGCCTCGAACTCCGCGTCCCCGTGCGGCAGGAACTCGTGCAGCGGCGGGTCGAGCAGGCGGATGGTTACCGGCAGGCCGGCCATCGCTTCGAAGATCTGCGCGAAGTCGCCGCGCTGCTCGGGCAGCAGCTTGGCCAGCGCCGCGCGGCGGCCGCGCTCGTCGTCGGCGAGGATCATCTCGCGCACCGCGGCGATGCGCTTGTCGTCGAAGAACATGTGCTCGGTGCGCGCGAGGCCCACGCCTTCGCAGCCGAACCGCACCGCGGTGCGGCAATCCTCCGGCGTTTCGGCGTTGGCGCGGACTTTCATCCGCCGGTGCCTGTCGGCCCAGTCCATCAAAGTGCCGAAGTCGCCGGCCAGCTCGGGCTGCACGGTCGGCACTTCGCCGCGCATCACTTCCCCGGTCGCGCCGTCGATGGTCAGGACATCGCCTTCGGCCAGATCCTGCCCGCCGATGCGCAAGGTGCGGCTCGGCAAGTCGATCGCGACCTGCGACGCGCCCGAAACGCACGGCCGGCCCATGCCGCGCGCGACGACCGCCGCGTGGCTGGTCATCCCGCCGCGCGCGGTGAGGATGCCTTGCGCGGCGTGCATGCCGTGAATGTCCTCCGGGCTGGTCTCGACGCGGACGAGGATCACTTTCTCACCCTTCGCCGCCCACTTCTCCGCCGTGTCGGCGTCGAGCACGATCTTGCCCGAGGCCGCGCCGGGGCTCGCCGGCAGGCCCTTCACCAGCACGTCGCGCGCGGCGTTCGGGTCGAGCGTCGGGTGCAGCAGCTGGTCTAGCGCCATCGGATCGACCCGCAGGATGGCAGTGCGCTCGTCGATCAGGCCCTCGCCCGCCATGTCGACCGCCATCTTCAGCGCGGCCTTGGCGGTGCGCTTGCCGGAGCGGGTCTGCAGCATCCACAGCTTGCCCTGCTGCACCGTGAACTCGATGTCCTGCATGTCCGCGTAATGCCGCTCGAGCAGCTCGAACACGCGGGCAAGCTCGGCGTACGCCTCGGGCATCGCCTCTTCCATCGAGGGCGCCGAGGCCCCTGCCTTCTCCCGCGCCGCCTTGGTCAGGTACTGCGGCGTGCGGATGCCGGCGACGACGTCCTCGCCCTGCGCGTTGACCAGCCATTCGCCGTAATAGGCCTTCTCGCCGGTCGACGGATCGCGGGTGAAGGCGACGCCCGTGGCGCTGGTCTCGCCCATGTTGCCGAACACCATCGCCTGGACGTTGACCGCCGTGCCCCAGTCGCCGGGGATGTCGTTCAATCGGCGATAGACTTTGGCGCGGTCCGAATCCCAGCTGTCGAACACCGCGCGGATCGCGCCCCAGAGCTGCTCCTGCACGTCCTGCGGGAACGGCTTGTCGTATTCCCGGGCGACGATCGCCTCGTACTCGCCGACCAGCGCCTTCCAGTCGGCGGCGGTCATCTCGGTGTCGGCGTAATAGCCGCGGTCTTCCTTGGCGATCTCGAGCGCTTCCTCGAACAGCCCGTGGTCGAGGCCGAGGACGACGTCGGAGTACATCTGGATGAAGCGGCGGTAGCTGTCCCAGGCGAAGCGCTCGTCGCCCGAGGCGGCGGCGAGGCCCTGCACCGTCTCGTCGTTGAGGCCGAGGTTGAGGACGGTGTCCATCATCCCCGGCATCGACACCCGCGCGCCCGAGCGGACCGAGACGAGCAGCGGGTCGGCGGGATCGCCGAATGTCTTGCCGACGGCGTTCTCGATGTGATTCAGCGCCTTGGCGACCTCACCTCGCAACGCGTCGGAGAAATCCGCGCCCTGTTGCAAGTAACGCACGCACTCTTCGGTGGTGATCGTGAAGCCCGGCGGGACCGGCAGGCCGATGCTCGCCATCTCGGCCAGATTGGCGCCCTTGCCGCCGGTGACGGTCTTGTCCTTCGCCCGCGGATCGTCGCTGCTCGCGCCGCCACCGAAAGGATAGACTGTCCGCATTTCCGCAGGCTCCTTTGCCAAAGTCACTAAAGTCACAGGCCGTGACTTTAGAAATCACACTCAAAACACTGATTTCAAAACGAATTTATCCGGAATCGCAAAGTCACGGATTCCCGGAAATCGTGACTTTCATCCCTCGATCTTCGAGAAATCCGCCACCGCGTGCACCGCCGCGCGGAAGCGGGCGAGCAAGTCGAGCCGGGCGCTGCGCTTCGCCGCGTCCTCGTCGTTCACCGTCACGCTGTCAAAGAACCGGTCGATCGGGCCGCGCAAGGACGCCAGCGCGGCCATCGCCGCCTCGAAGTCCTCCGCATGGACCGCGGCGGCGGCTTTCGGCTCAGCCGAATCCAGCGCCTCGATCACCTCCTTTTCGGCAGGCTCGGGCGTGTAGGAAAGCTGTTTTTTGTCCGCCAGCTTGGCGGCGATGACCGGCTGCAAGTCGGGATCGTCGACCAGCGCCAGCGGGTCTTCCTCGCCGGTGCGGGGTATCTCCCCCTCCCCTTGAGGGGAGGGGGTCGGGGGGCGGGGGCTGTCAGGCGACGCGCTTGCATCCCCCTCTCCCAACCCTCTCCCCTGAAGGGGAGAGGGCTTTGTTTCCCATCCCTCCTTCTTGAGGATATTGGCCGCGCGCTTGTAGGCGACGAGCAGGTTGGCGCCGTCCTCGGTTTTGATGAAGGCTTGCAGCGCGTTCACACGAGCGAGAAGGCGCACGAGGTCGTCTTCGTTCCCGAGCGCGAATACCGCGTCGATCAGGTCGTGCCGGACGCCGGCTTCGCGCTGCTGGACTTTGAGGCGGTCGGCGAAGAAGTCGAGGAGGGTGGGAATAACACTCAAGATCGTCAGAAAGACGAAGTTCCTCTTATCCTTCTGATGTGGGTCGTTGGCAGAATAATATGAGGTCTTGGCGAACTGAAAGAGTTCGACGTCATGCCTCATGTGTATGCGCCAATCCCCTTCGAGCGCTCCAATCCAACCACCACCGACGAACACTTTTTCGACTTCATGCTCGACTCTCAGGGGTTCCAGGTTCGCTAGTGGGCGTTGAATGGGAGTGACAAGATAGAGTTCGTAAGCCTTCGCCAACAAACTCGATAACGACGCCCGAATTCCAGAATCAAGAATGGTCGCTTCGACGGCCAAAGCGCTCCGGCGGAGGCCAAACGGATCCTTCGAACCGGTTGGCTTCTGTTGCGTCATGAAGAAACCAACTAAGTTATCCAGCTTATCCGCCAGGCTCACCGCCACCGTCACCGGCGCGGTGGGGACTTCGTCGCCCTGGCCGACCGGCTTGTAGTGATCGCGGATGGCGTCGGCGACGGCGTCGGGCAGGCCCTCGGCGCGGGCGTAGTAGCCGCCCATCAGGCCCTGCAGCTCGGGGAACTCGCCCACCATCTCGGTGACGAGGTCGGCCTTGGCGAGCCGCGCGGCCTGTTCGGCGAGGTCGGCGAGGTGCGCCACCTCCCCCTCTCCTTCAGGGGAGGGGGTCGGGGGGTGGGGGCTGTCAGGCGTGGGGCTTACATTCCCCACCCCAACCCCTCCCCTGAAGGGGAGGGGCTTTACGATCCCTTCTTCGACCAACCACCGCGCCAGCTTGGCGACCCGCTCGACCTTGTCGGCGACGGTGCCGAGCTTCTCGTGGAAGGTGATCCGCTCAAGCTTCCTGGCCTGTTCGGCGAGCGGCACCTTGCGGTCCTGCTCCCAGAAGAAGCGCGCGTCGCTGAGGCGCGCGGCGAGGACCTTGCGGTTGCCGTCGACGATCGCCGCACCGCCGTCCGCGGCGTCGATGTTGGCTGTGCACACGAAGGCGTTGGCCAAGTCCCCGTCCCGCTCGCGGGAGGGGTTAGGGGTGGGTAAGTCGACGGGCCCACCCCCGGCCCCTCCCGCAGGCGGGCGGGGAGAAGTGCAAACGAAATACTTCTGGTTCACCCGCGCGGTAAGCTGGATGACTTCGGGCGGCACGTCGAGGAACGCCGCGTCGAAGCGGCCGAGTAGCGGCATCGGCCATTCGGTGAGGCCGGCGTTTTCGATCACCAGCCCTTCGTCCTCGACCAGCCTGAGACCGGCATCCGCCGCGATGTCCGCCGCATGGTCGCGGATCAGATTCTGCCGCTCCGTCTGATCGACGATGACGTGGCAAGCGCGCAGCTTTTCCTGGTAGTCCGCAGCGGAACCGATCGTGATCGGCCCGGGAGAATGGAAGCGGTGGCCGAGCGTCATGTAGCCGCTGGCAACGTCGCCGACCTGGCACTCGACCAGTTCGTCGCCGAAGATCGCCACGATGCCCGACAGCGGGCGCACCCAGCGCAAGCTCTCGGTGCTGAGCGACGCCGCGCCCCAGCGCATCGACTTGGGCCACGGAAACGCGCGGACGATCGCCGGGATGGCTTCGGCGAGCGTATCCTTTACCGCCCTTCCCGGTTTTTCGACCACCGCGAACCAGGTGCCCTCGCGGTCTTCGAGCTGGTCCTGCGTCAGCCCGGTCTTGCGCAAGAACCCTTCGAGCGCTTGCGCCGGCGCGCTGGTGCGCGGGCCCTTGGTCTCCTCGCGCACCGCTTCGGTCTGCTCCGGCAGGCCGCGCGCGATCAGCGCCAGCCGGCGCGGGGTGGACCACACGGTGACCTCGCCCACCGCGACGCCGGCGGCCTGCATCTCGGCGCGGAACAGCTTCTCGAGGTCCGCCCGCGCCCCCACCTGCATCCGCGCGGGGATTTCCTCCGAGCGCAGTTCGAGGAGGAAATCGCTCATGCCGACCACTCCGGATAGGCGGCGGCCCAGCGGTCCTTCTCCTTGGCCATGTAGGCCTCGCAGCTTCCGCGGGCCAGATCGCGCACGCGGCCCATGTAGCTGGCGCGTTCCTGGACGCTGATCACGCCGCGGGCCTGGAGGAGGTTGAACACGTGGCTGGCCTCGACCGCCTGCTCGTAAGCGGCGATCGGCACATTGGCGCTCAGCGCGTTGCGGCACTCGGCTTCGGCCTTGGCGAAGAGGTCGAACAGCGCGTCGGTGTTGGCGACCTCGAAGTTCCACTTCGACATCTGCTTCTCGTTCTCGAGGAACACGTCGCCGTACGTCACGCCTCTGCCATTGAAATCCAGCTCATAAACGCTGTCGACGCCCTGGATATACATCGCCAGCCGCTCGAGCCCGTACGTCAGCTCGCCGGCGACCGGGCGGCAGTCGAACCCGCCCATTTGCTGGAAGTAGGTGAACTGGGTCACCTCCATCCCGTCGCACCACACTTCCCAGCCGAGGCCCCAGGCGCCGAGCGTGGGACTTTCCCAGTCGTCCTCGACGAAGCGGATGTCGTGCACCAGCGGGTCGATGCCGATCACTTCGAGGCTCTTCAAATAGAGGTCCTGCAAGTCCGGCGGGCTCGGCTTGAGGATCACCTGGTACTGGTAATAGTGCTGCAGCCGATTAGGGTTTTCGCCGTAGCGGCCGTCGGTCGGGCGGCGGCTCGGCTGGACGAACGCCGCGTTCCACGGCTCCGGGCCGAGCGCGCGCAGTGTCGTGGCGGTGTGGAAAGTGCCCGCGCCCATGCGCATGTCGTACGGCTGGAGGATCAGGCACCCCTGCCGGCTCCAGTACTGGTGGAGCGCGAGGATCATGTCCTGGAAGCTCAGGTGAGCGGGCGCGGTCATGGCGCGGCGCTTTGCAGCACGTCCCCGGAAGCGTCAATGCCGCGCTGCGGGAGCGAACCGGGCAACCGCGCGTTCCTTGCAACACTTGATGAAAATCGCGCAGCGCCCCGTCGCAAAACGCTACAACCTGTCGACGAATAGCCCTACATGCGCGACGAATTAACCGGGGCTCGCTTTCCCATGCCGCTGCTTCGCCGCCTTCTCGCTCCGCTGCTGGCGCTGATGCTGCCCGCCTGCGCGACGGTCGACGCGCGCCCCGCGAACGCCCTCGAAGCCGAGCGCGGCCCGGCGATCTGGAAGGTCGCCGACAAGGACACCACGATCTACCTGTTCGGCACGATCCACGCGCTGCCGGAAGGCAAGAGCTGGTTCAGCGGCCCGGTCGAGCGGGCTTACGACAGCTCGCAGGAAGTCGTCACCGAGTACCTGCCGCGGGACAACGTCAGCGAGGAAATCGCCCAGCGCGGCCTCCTCACCGGGCCGCAGACCTTGCGTTCGCTGATGAAACCCGAAGACCGGATGCATCTGGAAGAGACGCTGGTCTCCTTCGGCGTGCCGGTCGAAGCGCTGGACAAGTACAAGCCGTGGTTCGCCGCGCTGGTGCTGACCAAGATGCAGGCCGAGAAAGCCGGGTTCGACCAGCAGTCTGGCGCTGAAGCCGTCCTCGCCGGCAAGATCGACGGCAAGCGGCAGGCGGGGCTGGAGACGGTGGCGCAGCAGATCGAGATTTTCGACGGCCTGCCGCAGCAGGAGCAGCTCTCCTTCCTTGCCCAGACGGTCGCTTCGATCACCGACGCTACGCAAGTGCTGCGGGCCTATTACGCGAAGTGGATCGCCGGGGACGCCGACGGGCTGGCGGCGATGATGAATGCCGAGCTCGACGATCCGCTGCTGCGCAAGCGCCTGCTGGTGGAGCGCAACGAGCGCTGGGCGCAATGGATCGACCAGCGGCTCAAGCAGCCGGGGACCGTGTTCGTCGCGGTCGGCGCCGGGCACCTCGCCGGCAGCGACAGCGTGCAATACCAGCTGAAGAAGCGCGGCATCAGGGCGCGTCGCGTCTGGCAGTAATGTTCCGCTGGGGGCCCGCCGTCGCCGTGCTGCTCGCCCTGGCGGGTTGCGGCGAGCGGGCGCGAGACTGGCCGGCCCCTTCCCCGGCGTTGTGGGAAGTGAGCGGCCCGGCCGGCCAGCACGGCTGGCTGTTCGGCACGATCCACTCGCTGCCCGAACGCGCGCACTGGCATTCGGCGGCGGTGGATACCGCCCTCGCCCATTCGAACGTGCTGGTGGTCGAGATCGCCAATCTCAACGATGCCGCGACGGCAAAGACGGTGTTCGACCGCCTGGCCACCACGCCGGGCCTACCGCCGCTGTCGCAGCGCGTGCGCCCGCAGGACCGCCCCGCGCTCGCCGCGTTCCTCGCTCAGGCGGGGATGCGCGACGATGGTTTCCCCCATACCGAAACCTGGGCCGCGACGCTGCAGCTCGCCAACGCCGCGCGGCAGCGCGCGCCCGTCACCGGCGTGGACCGCGAACTGATCGCCAGGGCCAGGCGCGTCGTCGGCCTGGAGACTTTCGCCAGTCAGTACGGCGTGTTCGACGCCCTTTCGCCGGAAGAGCAGGCTGACCTGCTGATGTCGGAAGCGGTCGATTCCGACGGCGCGGAGGCCGACAAGCGCGTGGTCGACTGGCTGACCGGCGACTTGCATGCGCTCGAGCGCGATTCAGCCGCCGGCGTGCTCGGCGATCCCGAGCTGCGGCGGGCCTTGCAGACCGCGCGCAACGAGGCCTGGATCGGGCCCATCGTCGGGCTTCTACGTGCGCGCTCGCGGCCTTTCGTCGCGGTCGGCGAAGCGCACATGTTTGGCGACGAGAGCCTGCCCACGCTGCTGCGGGCGCGGGGCTATACGGTGAAGCGGGTGCAATAAGGCGGCCGACCGCCACGCTACTCGAGGCCGGACTTGCGTTCCTGCGCCCTTTCCGCTAGGGGCGCGCCTCCCGTCATGGTCATCCCTGGAGGCGTGACGGCAAACCCAATGCAACTCGAAAGGCAAGTAAGATGAGCGAAGCTCTCACCCTGCCGGCCGAAGCGCGCGATCGGGCTGGCAAGGGAGCCTCCCGAGCACTTCGCCGCGAAGGCCGTGTTCCCGCCGTGATCTACGGCGGCAAGGAAGAACCCACTCCCATTCACGTGGAAGCCAAGGAGCTGGTGCGCCAGCTCGGCAGCGGCCACTTCATGAACTCCATCGTGATGATCGACATCGGCGGCAAGCAAGTCCGCACGCTGCCGAAGGACGTCACCCTGCACCCGGTCACCGACCGCCCCGTGCACGTCGACTTCCTGCGCCTGTCGAAGGATTCGAAAATCCACGTCGCGGTGCCGGTGGTGTTCGTCAACGAGGAAGCGAGCCCCGGCCTCAAGAAGGGCGCCGTGCTCAACGTAGTGCGCCACGAGCTCGAGCTGGTGTGCGAAAGCGACAAGATCCCGGAAGAGATCCAGCTCGATGTCACCGGCCTCGAAGTCGGCGATTCGATCCACATCAGCCACGTGAAGCTGCCGGAAGGCTCGGCCAGCGCGATCACCGACCGCGACTTCACGATCGCCACGATCGTTGCGCCGTCGGCGATGAAGCAGACCGAAGGCGAAGAAGGCGCGACCGTCGAAGCGGGCTCCGTCCCGACTGCCGACGAGCCTGACGCCGACGAAGCCGAAGGCGGCGAGGAAGCAGCCGGGGAGTAATCCCGCCGCTACCGATGACCGACAAGAAGCGCCGGCTCCGCAAGGGGCCGGCGTTTTCGTTTCGATCCTCCCCGGGACGGGGAGGTGGCAGACGCCGCAGGCGGCTGACGGAGGGGGCCCTCGGTAAGCGCAGCGCTTGCGGCGAGCCCCCTCCACCATCCTGCGGATGGTCCCCCTCCCCGTCCCGGGGAGGATTTGATTCCGCGCCGCATCCGTCTATCGCGCCGCGATGCAACTCTGGGTCGGCCTCGGAAATCCCGGACCGCAGCACGCGCTGCAGCGGCACAACGTCGGCTTCATGGCGGCCGACGTGATCGCCGACATGCACGGCTTCGGCCCCGTCCAGAAGAAGTTCCAGGGCTGGCTGCAGGAAGGGCGCATCGGAGCTGAGAAGATCCTGCTCCTGAAGCCCGCGACTTACATGAACGAAAGCGGCCGATCGGTCGGCGAGGCGCTGCGCTTCTACAAGCTGGGCGTCGAAGCGCTGACGGTGTTCCACGACGAGCTCGACCTCGCTCCGTTCAAGGTCAAGGTCCGCACCGGCGGCGGCCTCGCGGGCCACAATGGCCTGCGCTCGATCGACCAACATCTCGGACCCGAGTTCCGCCGCGTCCGTATCGGCATCGGCCATCCGGGGCACAAGGACCGGGTGACCGGCCATGTCCTCGGCAACTACGCCAAGGCGGAGATGGACGATCTCACCGACATGCTCGCCGCGATATCGGCGGAAGCGGAATGGCTCGCCAAGGGCGAGGACGCGCGGTTCATGAGCGATGTGGCGTTGAGGCAGCAGGACTAGGCCCGGGCGGAACGGATCGGCGCTGCGCTCGTCTCCCTCCGGCCCAGCAACCGGAGTCGACCCATGACCGAAGCCCGCGCCGCCACTCTTTATCGAATGGTTCTTCCCGACCACACCTGCCCCTTCGGCGTACGGGCAAAGGAGCTGCTCACCGAGCACGGTTACGATGTCGACGACCGGGTTCTTCGCAGCCGCGAGGAAGTCGACGCTTTCGAGGAAGAGCACGACGTGATGACGACGCCGCAAGTCTTCATTGACGGCGAACGCATCGGGGGCAGCGAGGAACTCGAGGACTATCTCGACGGGTAGTGAGGATACGCGGACCTGCTCCACGCTAGCTTTTCCGCCGTGCCCAGCCTATCGCGCCAAAGCTCATATCCGGAGTGTTTCATGGCGTTCTGCCGCGGGCTTGTCAGCCTGCTCAACCTCGGCCAGTTAGTGCGATAGGCGCTGCTTCGTGGGTTCTCCGGACCGTCGCCGCTTCGCCCCCGCGTGGACTCTCGCCGCCTCGATCCTCGCCTCGAGTCTGGCCTTCGTCGACGGCTCGGTCACCAACGTCGCCCTGCCCGCCATCCGGCGCGACCTGGCCGCCAGCGCCGCCGACCTGCAATGGGTGATCAACGCCTACCTCTTGCCCCTGAGCGCGCTGCTGCTGCTCGGCGGCGCGGCCGGCGACCGGTTCGGGCGGCGACGGATGTTCCTCGTCGGTACTGCGGGCTTCGCTGCCGCCTCGCTGGCCTGTGCGCTCTCGCCGTCGCTGGAGTTCCTGCTTGGCGCGCGGTTCATGCAGGGCGCGGCGGCGGCGATGCTGATGCCGAACAGTCTCGCCCTGCTCGGCTCGGCCTATCAGGGGGAGGCCCGCGGGAAGGCGATCGGCACCTGGGCGGCGGCGACCACGATCATGGCCGCGATCGGGCCTCTGATCGGCGGTTGGCTGATCGGCACGGTCGGCTGGCGAGCGATCTTCTACATCAACTTGCCGCTCGCCGCCGGCGCGATCGCGCTCGCTTTCGCCCGGGTTAGCGAAACGAGCGAAGGCAAGGAACGGCTGGACTGGCCCGGCGTGGGAATCGCGACCGTGGCGCTGGCATCGCTGACGTGGGGTCTCACCGTGCTGAGCGGGGCGCATCCGGCGGTCATCACCGGCGCCGTCGCAGTGCTCGGCGGCCTAGCGGGCCTGGGTCTGTTTGTCTTCCTCGAAGCCCGCCAGGGCGCCCATGCCAGCATGCCGCTGGCGCTGTTCGGCACGCTCAGCTTCGGCGGGCTGACGCTGCTGACGTTCCTGCTTTACGGCGCCCTGGGCGCGGCCTTCGTGCTGATGCCCTACACACTGATCGAGAACCACCACTTCACGCCGTTGCAAGCGGGCGCGGCTCTGCTGCCGATACCGGTGATCCTCGGGGGCGCATCTCGCTTCATGGGCGCGCTGGCGGCGCGCATCGGCCCGCGCTGGCCGCTGACGATAGGGCCGCTCGTCGTCGCCGTGGGCTTCGCCCTGGCCACCCGCACGGCGGCCGAAGCTTCCTATTGGACGACGTTGTTCCCCGCGCTGATCGTGGTCGCGGTCGGCATGGCCGGAGCGGTCGCGCCGCTGACCACCGCGGTGATGGCCTCGGTCGACGCTCGCCACGTCGGCACCGCCAACGGCTTCAACAGCGCGATCGCCCGCACCGGCGGGCTGATCGCGACGGCCCTGCTCGGGTCGGTCCTGGCGGCGAGCGGCCAGACGCTCGAGACGGCATTCGATCGCGCGGTGCTGGCGGCAGCGGCCGGCGCGGCGCTGGCGGGCCTCGCGGCACTGTTCATGCTGCGCCCGCACGAGATCGCCACCAAATCGCACGCACAATAGCCAAGCGGTGCATTAGCGGCTAGGCGCGGCCGCGCACTCCAACGACAAGGGTTTGAAATGGGTTTCCGCTGCGGGATCGTCGGCTTGCCGAACGTCGGCAAGTCGACGCTGTTCAACGCGCTCACCGAGACGCAGGCCGCGCAGGCGGCGAACTATCCGTTTTGCACGATCGAGCCGAACGTCGGGCGGGTCGAGGTGCCGGATGCGCGGCTCGACCGGATCGCGGCGATCGCCAAGTCGGCCAAGATCGTCCCGACCCAGCTCGAGTTCGTCGACATCGCCGGGCTCGTCAAAGGCGCGAGCAAGGGCGAAGGGCTCGGCAACCAGTTCCTCGGCAACATCCGCGAGGTCGACGCGATCGTCCATGTGCTGCGTTGCTTCGAGGACGACGATATCCAGCACGTCGCCAACAAGGTCGACCCGATCGCCGATGCCGAAGTGGTCGAGACCGAGCTGATGCTGGCCGACCTCGACAGCCTCGAGAAGCGCGTCGAGAACGCGAAACGCCGGGCGACGAGCGGCGACAAGGAAGCCAAGACCCTGGTCAGCGTGCTCGGCCAGGCGCTCGACTTGCTGCGCGAGGGCAAGCCGGCGCGGCTAACCGAGCCAAACGGCGACGACGAGGAGCGGCTGTTCGCGCAGGCGCAGCTGCTGACCGCCAAGCCAGTGCTCTACGTCTGCAACGTCGCCGAGGAAGACGCGGCGAACGGCAACGCTATGAGCGAGGCGGTGTTCGCCAAGGCCAAGGCTGAAGGCGCGCAGGCGGTCGTCGTCTCGGCGGCGATCGAGAGCGAGCTGGTGGCGATGGAGCCGGAAGAGCGCGGAGAGTACCTTGCCGACCTCGGCCTGACCGAAAGCGGCCTCGCCCGGGTGATCCGCGCCGGCTACGAGCTGCTCGGCCTTAAGACCTTCTTCACCGCCGGCCCCAAGGAAGCGCGCGCGTGGACCTTCCCGGCCGGCGCCAAGGCGCCGCAGGCCGCGGGCGAAATCCACACCGATTTCGAAAAAGGGTTCATTCGCGCGGAAACCATCGCCTTCGACGATTACGTCTCGCTCGGCGGGGAAAGCGGCGCGCGCGAAGCCGGCAAGCTGCGCCAGGAGGGCAAGGAATACCTCGTCCAGGACGGCGACGTGATGCTGTTTAAGTTCAACGTGTAAATCCCTCCCCTTGAGGGGGAGGGTTGCGCGGGGGCGCTCTAGGCCGGCGTAGACGCGCGACCCTTTGGGCCGCGCTCCCCTCCCCCTAACCCCTCCCCGCCGGGGAGGGGGATTCAGGGTACCGTGCAGTTCGACAGCTCAGGCTTTCGCGCCGCTCTTCGAAGCGGCGTAGGCGCTCCACAGCTGGGCGACGGGTGCGCGCGCCCCGGTGACCTGGGCCAGCGTCGCCTGTCCTTCGGCGAACTTGCCTTGCTTGATTTGCGCCATGCCTTCGCGGGTCAGGGCGAGGTCTTTTTCCGCCACGCCCTTTTCGACCGCCAGCTTGAACATCGCTTCGGCGTTGGCATAATCGCCGAACGAATAGAACGCGTTGCCGGCGCCGAAGGCCACGCGGCCGTCTTTCGCCGCGCGCGCTTCCGTGGCGACGCCCGGGGTTTCCTTGCGGTCGCTGTCGGCGGTCTTGAGCGCGGTGGTGCGGGCTTCGACGTAAAGCGGGTCGGTGGCCGGCAAAAGGCCCCTGTCGGCCGCTTCCTTGAGGACGTCGAGCGTCTCGTTGGCGAGCGCGTACTTGCTCGTGTCATCGAGGTATTCGGCGTACTGCTGGCGCTGCTTCATCGCCCCGGTGAGGCGCATCAGGCGCATCAGGTCGAGCTGCGACTGCGCGTCGAAACGGTTGAGCAAGACCACCGCGGTGAACGCCTTGCCCCAGTTCTCCTCGGAAGGATTGTTGGCCAGCAGCGCCCGGGCGTACTCGTTGCCCTGCGGAACCAGCTTGGCATTGAAGGCTACCGCCAGACCGCGGGCATACCAGTTGTCGGGCACGGCAACCCCGGCCGCCTTGCGCTTGGCGATCAGGTTGGAAAGATACGTCAGGCCTTCGGCATTCTGGTTGTTGCCGAAATAGGTTTCGGCGATCAGCGCTTCGGGATCGACTTCCTTGTAGCCGGCGGCAGCCGACGCCTGGAACTCGGTGCGGGCGGTGGCGAAATCCTTTTCGTCCATCGCGAACTTGCCGAGGTAGAAATGCAGCAGGCCGAGGTTGGCCGGATCCGATTCCCCGCTGTCGAGGATCAGGTGGACGCCCTGCTTCTCCATCGCGGTGTCGTTCAGCTTGTCGCCCAGTTTGACGAGGGCGCCCCCGAGCACGAACTTGTCATGCGGGGTCTGCACGGTGGCGACGATGCCGGGCACCATGCCTTTGGCTGCCGCATAGTCGGGCGTGGCGCTGGCCAGAGCGGTCTGCAGCGGGGTGTAAGCCTCGGCGAAAGCCTTCGAATTGGAAGCCTTGGTGTCCTTGGCCATTGCCGGCGCCGAGATCGCGGCGCCGCCCAGCGCCATGCCGCTGGCGAGCGCGATGGCGAGCGCGGTACGGGACAGGCTCTTGCCGATGCCGCGGGGAAGGGAATTGCGGAACATGCTCTCGTCTCTCCTGAGGATGTGTTCGGCGGCCGGGGGGCTCCGAGGGAAACTGCGCGGCGCTCCTGCCGCGTCGTGCGATAATTTGCAAATCCCTTGCTAGATTCCGGCGCTGAATAGCGATTGAACGCAACCTTGCGGCGGCGAAATCGGCATGGGCCGGGTTGACGGGCTGGAAGTGTGGAAAACGGCGCCCATATCGGGTCTCTCAAACCCCTCTCCGCTGGCACTTCGGAGACCCTTCGCCTAGGGTCCGCGCCACGCCACTTTTCCTATAACAGAACAGGCTTTCTTCGCAGGTGAGCGACACCACCGATATCATCGATCCCCCCGCCGAGCCCGGCGGCTACGACCGCATCGACATCGTCGATGAAATGAAGACCAGCTACCTCGATTACGCGATGAGCGTGATCGTCAGCCGCGCGCTGCCCGACGTGCGCGACGGGCTGAAGCCGGTCCATCGCCGGATCCTCTTCGCCGCCCAGGAAGGCGGCTACGTCGCCGGGCGGCCTTACCGCAAGAGCGCCAACATCGTCGGCGACGTGATGGGCAAGTACCACCCGCACGGCGACAGCGCGATCTACGACGCGCTCGCCCGCATGGTGCAGCCGTGGTCGATGCGCGTGCCGCTGGTCGACGGCCAGGGCAACTTCGGCTCGATGGATCCCGA
>Ga0070679_100003014_pt1 | contig 15384 bp, 17 predicted proteins | sample KBSC63BmetaG_FD_65652 | JGI IMG/M metagenome (GOLD analysis project Ga0070679, IMG submission 65652) | Corn rhizosphere microbial communities from Kellogg Biological Station, Michigan, USA - KBS C6-3B metaG | ecosystem: Host-associated > Plants > Roots > Rhizosphere | place: USA: Michigan... | reverse complement strand
CCGGCCGGCTTTAATTCCAGTACCACGCCAACCGCCTCTGCCGCAGAATTGCAGCACTTCATCTCGACTCGCCAATACAGCTCCGACACCACACTCGCCCTCCGCGACATGGTCGACAAAATCCAGGCGGAAGCGCAATTTTCCGGCTCGCTCGGAAACGTTCCTCCCATGGAACAGACCAACGTTCGGAATCAGATGTATCTGGTCTCTGAAACTCTCGGCCTGCTTCCGAAATTCGCTCCCGCCGGCGGTATGCATCTCGCCAAAACCGATGAGCCTATCCTGAAAAACTATCGCGACAAACTCGACCGCTCCACCAAGTACATTCCCACCTGGGTCAAAGTTGCCGTCGCTCTTGCACTCGGTTTCGGGACCATGTTCGGCTGGCGCCGCATTGTCATCACGGTAGGCGAAAAAATCGGCAGTAAGCACCTTACCTACGGCCAGGGCGCCTGCTCCGACCTGGTCTCCATGCTTACCATTCTCGGCGCTACAGGCTTTGGCCTGCCGGTCTCGACCACGCATGTCGTTAGTTCCGGCGTAGCCGGCGCGATGACCGCCAACGGCAGCGGCCTGCAGTTCCGCACCATCCGCAACATCGCTTTGGCCTGGTTCCTGACATTGCCAACAGCAGCGGCGCTTTCGGCGTCTCTCTTCTGGCTCTTCAGCAAAATCGTGCAGTAGAAAACGTGTCAAAAACGCTTCATGCTATCCACCCGTTTCGCGAGGGCAACAGCCGCACACTTCGGCCCTTCTTCTCAGGCATCGCGAAGGCTGCTGGCCTCCAGGTGGATTGGAGCATTCTCGCCGCCGAAGGCCTTCGAGAACAGCTCCATGCGGCTCGCGACCGCGCCGTCATGCACGGCGATCTGGTGGCCCTGACGACACTGTTCGTCCGCATCCTTTCCTCCAGGTAAATCCCTTTACTTCCGGCCAAAATCATAAGTGCTTGAATCTGCTTGCTCGTCATCCAGTGGCTTTACCATGCCGCCACCGACATCTGAAAGAGTTCACCGCAATTTCATAAACGATGGTCATCTCCTGCTCTAGGCTGACACCATCGCCAAACTTCCGAAATGATAGGTGAAAGTTCAATGTCAAGTACCGCAACCGTAGTTCCTGCCGAAGAAACCTCGCATGCGTCTCTTCTGGACAAGAAGCTCAAAGACTCCTCAGCCGGAAAATGGGGCGCCATCGTTTTTGCTGTCATGCTGGTCGGTGGCCTGATCTACATCGCAACTCATCTCGGATCGGACCTCGCCCTTGTCCACTCAGCGTCGGTCCTGCCGTTCGTTCTGCTGGGAATCGCACTCTTTATCGCGCTGGGTTTTGAGTTCGTCAACGGCTTCCATGACACCGCCAACGCTGTCGCGACCTGCATCTACACCCATTCGCTCGAGCCGCATATCGCCGTGGTCTACTCCGGCGTTATGAACTTCGTCGGTGTGCTTCTCAGCTCCGGTCTGGTGGCCTTCTCCATCGTGTCCCTGTTGCCGGTTGAACTCATCCTCCGGGTAAGTTCCGGATCCGGTTTTGCCATGGTCTTCGCCCTCCTGGTGGCTGCCATTCTCTGGAACCTTGCTACCTGGTACAAGGGTCTGCCGGCTTCCAGCTCGCACACCATGATCGGTTCGGTTATCGGTGTTGGCGTTGCCAACCAGCTCATCCACGGACGCTCCGGCGTAAGCGGCGTCGACATGGAACAGGTGAAGAAAGTTTTCCTCGCCCTGCTGGTCTCGCCGCTGGTTGGCTTCTTCGTTGCGCTCCTGGTTTTCCTTCTCTTCAAGGCCCTCGCAAAAGACCCACGCCTCTACAAGGCTCCCGAAGGCACCGCGCCGCCGCCGTTCTACATCCGCGCTCTGCTCATCCTCACCTGCGGTGGTGTCAGCTACGCGCACGGCTCCAACGATGGCCAGAAGGGCATGGGTCTTATTATGCTCATTCTCGTCGGGACCGTCCCGACTGCCTACGCTCTGAACCATACCGTCGACAGGAAGTCGATTGTCACCTTTGCGGCGGTTTCCACCCAGACCGCCGGCGCGCTGCATAACTATGAAGACCCGGGCGCCCTTTTCGGCGATGCGCAACCTGAGCTGGAGAAGTTCGTTGCCGACAAGAAGTACGAGCCCGCGGTGATCAACGCTCTCGAAACGATGGTCAACGCCATCCGCAACGAGGCCGTCGGTTATGGTTCTCTCGCCGATGTCCCGGCCGAGATGCAGGCCAACGTCCGCAACCAGATGTACCTGGTGTCGGAGACCTTCCGCCAACTGCCGAAGGCCGCGGGTGCACCGAAGATCAGCGCTGACGACAACAAGGTCTTTGCCAACTACAAAGGATTTCTCGACAAGTCGACCAAGTTCATCCCTACCTGGGTCAAGGTTGCCGTCGCCCTCGCTCTGGGTCTCGGAACCATGGTCGGCTGGAAGCGCATCGTTGTTACGGTCGGTGAAAAGATTGGCAAGACCCACCTCACCTACGCTCAGGGAGCCTCAGCCGAGCTGACCGCGATGTGCACCATCCTCGCGGCCGATTTTTACGGGGCGCCTGTCAGTACAACTCATGTGCTGAGTTCGGGCGTGGCGGGCACCATGATGGGCAACGGAAGCGGTCTGCAGATGTCCACCATCCGCAATATCGCCCTCGCCTGGGTCTTCACTTTGCCTGCGGCGGCCGCACTCTCCGGCCTGTTGTTCTTCATTTTCAACAAGATCGCGAGCTAAAGCGACCTCGGACAGTAAATGAACGGGCAGCCCCATTACGGGCTGCCCAATCTTTTTATGGAGCGGTGGCCTCTACGCTCAACCTCTAAGCTCTGAGCTCTCCAAACCTCATCATCGCCCCCCGTAAGAAAGCTTTAGCCAAAGGTCGAGGCGAACCGTGGCCCCTTTCGCTACCTTCGCATAAAGATTTCTAAGCTTATTCACGCGCCGATCCATGCCGATGAGGGGAAGGAATCTCCCCGAAACCGCAAAACCCACTCCGGAACCTTGTTGTCCACACCGTCCCACGCCGCAGGCATTGATACACTCAACCCTGCACCTATGAGTCTTAAAGCAAAGATCGAAGCCGTCATTTACGCATCCGAAGAGCCGGTAACGCTGGCCCAGCTCGTTGGCCTGCTTGGCGAAGAAGGCCAGGCGGAGCTCGACGCCCAGCGTTCCCAGCAGACTCTTCTCGACCTCGGCGAAGCCACAGAAGCCGAATCCGGCGACCCCGACGCCCTGAACGCCGAGCTTCTGAGCGATGAGCCTGAATCCGCTCCCGCCGAACCCGCAGCAGAAGAGCCAGGGGCAGACGAACCCGCCGCAGACGCCGAAGCGGCCTCGGACCCCGAAGCTGCCGCGCCCGCCGCAGCGGTTCCGGACACCGAACCCGCCCCGCCCGCCGAACCCACCCCAGCCGTTGTCGACGAAAAGAAACTCGCTCGCGAAGCTGCGCAGGAAACCAAGGCCCGCGAAAAGGCCCTCCGCGACCACTTTCGCTCGCTCCTCGATCAGCTTATGGCAGACTACGCCAGCGAGGACCGCGGCATCGAAGTCCGCGAAGTTGCCGGCGGCTACCGGCTTGCCACCAAGCCTGAGTACCACGACGCCGTCCGCGGCTTCGTCAAGTCGCTCAAACCGCCGCTGAAGCTGTCGCTGCAGGCCCTTGAGACCCTCGCCGTCGTCGCCTACAAACAGCCCGTCACGGCGCCCGAAATCTCCGAAATCCGCGGCGTCGACTCCGGGGGCGTTCTCGGCGGCCTCATGGCCCGCAAACTCATCACCACCGCCGGGCGCAAACAGGTCATCGGCCGCCCCATGCTGTACAAAACCACCAAGGACTTCCTCCTCCGCTTCGGCCTCAAAGACATTAACGAGCTTCCCAGCATCGAAGAGTTTGAGAAGATGGCCGGCGAACTCGCCGACAGCGACCCGGTCCAGGAGGAAATCCAAATGCCGCAACCCGAAGAGACGGAAGAAGAATCCCCAAGCGGCGAATCCAGCGTGGACGAGATCAACGCCGTCCCGGAACCAACCACCGTCCTCCACGAAACCCCGGAAGAAATCGAAAGCGACAAATCAGTCGCCCCCGAAGGCCACGAGCACGAACACCCCGATCCGCACGAAGTCGAACCCATGGCCGACGTCCACGAACCCCAAAGCGATGGCGACAGCACGCCTACAGACGAGGAAGAAGAAGAAGAGCAGGCGACCGCCGGAGCGGAATAATGTCCCAGCCAACCGAAGACCCCAAACCCGACACCATCGCGACTCCCGAAGGCGACAACGAGTTCCCGCCGGACCAACCTCTCGTTCCGTTAGACACCGAAATCGAGCGTCCCCGCGGCGACGAACCGCATTCGTCGCTTCCTCTCCGCCCCGCGCTCGACTAAACCCGGAATCGCACGCCCAACCCACCGCATCACACTTCTGCAAGGCAAAATCATCCGCAGGAGAAACATCGTGAGCGAGATCCAGAAGACCTTTAAAATCGGCGGCGACCTCGAAGTCAACCGTCTCGGCTATGGCGCCATGCGCATCACGGGCGACGGCATCTGGGGCGAGCCCAAAGACCCCGCCGAGTGCAAACGTGTCCTCCAGCGCGCCGTCGAGCTTGGCATCAACTTCATCGATACTGCCGACAGCTACGGGCCCGACGTCAGCGAGCGCCTCATCGGCGAAGCCCTTGCGCCATTTCCCAGGGGTCTGGTCGTCGCCACCAAGGGCGGCTTCGTCCGCACCGGACCCAACAAGTGGATCGAGGTCGGCCTTCCCCAGTACCTCGAGCAGGAAGTGGAGATGAGCCTGCGTAACCTCAAGACCGACGTTATCGACCTCTGGCAACTGCACCGCATCGATCCCAAAGTTCCCGTCGAAGAGTCTCTCGCGCCCATCGCCAGGCTCCAGAAAGAGGGCAAGATCCGTCACGTGGGCTTGAGCGAAGTGAAGCCTCACGAGATTGACCGGGCACGCAAGGTGATCGACATCGTCAGCGTACAGAACATGTACAACGTCGGCGAGCGCAAGCATGAAGACGTGCTCGAATACTGCGAGAAGAACAACCTCGCCTTCATCCCCTGGTTCCCCGTGGCCGCCGGCAAACTAGCCCGCCCCGGCGGCAAGCTCGACGAACTCGCGAAACGTCACGAAGTTTCCGTTTCGCAACTCTCCATCGCATGGCTCCTGCACCGCAGCCCGGTCATGATCCCCATCCCCGGCACGTCTTCGGTCGCGCACCTCGAAGAGAACATGAAGGCGGCAGAGATTTCGTTATCCGACGAGGAGATGAAAGAGATCGAGGACGCGGCGAAGTAGCCGCGCCTCGAACGTTCTTCTCTTGGTGTGGCTCTGTGAGCGCTACTGCAAGGATTTCCTTTTTGTTGCCATTCCCGCAGGGAATCTGCGTCTCCGCACTACCGCTACAACTGAAGGAGAACCGCACTAACTCCAGTCGTCCCGCACCGCAGCCTGATCCGCAAACACCTGCTCGAAGTGGTCGGTCTTCTTCACCAGGATGTCGCTGAACTGCGCCGGCTGCCTCAGCAGAATCGCCTGTAGCCGCACCAGCTCCAGCATCGCCAGGAAGGTACAGATCAGCGACCGTTCCGACCGCGTATTGTGCAGCAGACGCCGCAGGCTGATTGGTCGGTCTTCCATCAGCAACCGCCGCTTCAGGAAGTCGATCATCTGGCCGACGGTCACCGAATCTTCATCGACGTTGTGCACCGGACGCTCACGCAGCCGGTTCAAAATGTCCTGAAACACCCGGACCAGATCGGGAACATCCGCGGCAATCTCCCGCTCCGCGTCGGCCGAATCCAGACCCTCGTCCTTGAGAAAGCCCTTCATTCCCGGCTGCGACCACGTCGCCTCTTCCAGAAGCTGCTTCTGCATCAGCATCTGTGCGGCGGCCTTGAAGCGCTCATGCTCCAGTAGCCGTTCCACCAGCTCGCGCCGCGGGTCTTCCGCATCCGCACCCGTAACGTCCGAGGGATCGCGGGGCAGCAAGGTCTTCGACTTGATGTGGATCAACAGGGAAGCGACATAAATAAACTCGCCCGCCGCGTCGACGTCGGTCTCTTTCAGATGGTGCGTGTATTCCAGAAACTGCGCTGTAATCTGCGCCATCGGAATGTCGTAAATGTCGATATTCTGCCGCCGGATCAGGTCGAGCAGCAGGTCCATCGGGCCGTCGTACACCAGGCCGACTGTGACTGAAAACGGCGACTGCGAGGCCTCGGCCTTTTCCTTATCTTTGTCGCTCACCTTCCGAGGCTCGGGCGGAGGTGCGGGCACCGGCTGCGGCTCCAGCGCGAAGGGCTCCTTCGCTTCGACTACGTCCGCCTCGACAACCTCGCTGGCAGAGCCAGCCGCATCGGCTTCCACGGTCGTGTCTGATGCCACGACCGCATCTGATTCCACCACCGCATCTTGCGGCGCAGCAGCAGCTTCATCCGCCACAGGAACCCGTTCCTCCAACTCCTCAGCCATATCTATGCGAGCCCCATAGCCTTCTGCACTTCCACCAGCGTCTCCTGTGCACGCTTAGCGGCACGGACCGCGCCGTTCGCCAGCACGTCCTTGATCACGCCCGGCCTCTTCTCCAGGTCGCGGCGATGCTCCCGGATCGGCTCGATCGTGCGCACCACTCCATCCGCCAGCCAGCTCTTGCATTCGATGCAGCCGATGCCCGCCGTTCGGCAGCCGTCCGCCGCTTTCATCTGCGTTTCTTCGTCCGAAAACACCTTGTGGAGATCGAACACCGGGCAAACCTCGGGATTTCCCGGGTCATCGCGCCGCACCCGCGCCGGATCGGTCACCATCGTCTTCAGCTTGGCGCGCAGTTCAGGCTCAGGCTCCGACATGCTGATGGTATTCGCATAGCTCTTCGACATCTTCCGCCCATCGAGGCCGGGAAGCTTCGGCGAAGGCGTCAGCAGCACATTCGGCTCAGGCAGAATCTCGCTCCGGCCAAAGCCTGTAATCTTCTTCGTTTGTCCGGCGGCCTCATAGAGCTGGTGCGCGGAAAAATGTTGCAGTGACGAGTCGCCGGCCAGCTTCCGCGCCTTTTCTTTGATCGCCTCCATCTCCCACGGCTTGGCGTCCGGCGAGAGGATAAACTCCCCCGGATAAAGCTGATTGAACCGCCGCGCCACCTCGCGGGTCAGCTCGACGTGCGCCACCTGGTCCGCTCCTACGGGCACGAAGTCCGGCTTGTAGAGCAGGATGTCCGCCGACTGCAGCAGCGGATACCCCAGAAACCCGTAGGTGCTCAGGTCTTTGTTGTTCAGTTGCTGTTGCTGGTCTTTATAGCTCGGCACACGCTCCAGCCATCCCAGCGGCGTAAACATCCCAAACAGCGTGTTCAGCCGATCGTGCTGCATGACATCGCTCTGCTTGAAGATCACGCACCGCCCCGGGTCGAGTCCGGCAGACAGAAAATCCAGCGTGATCTGGAAGATGTTTTCCTGCACCTGTGTCGGGTCGGCATAGTCGGTCGTCAGGGCGTGCAGGTCGGCGATAAAGAAGTAGCAGTCGTACTCGTGCTGCAGGCGCACCCAGTTGTACAGGGCACCCATATAGTTGCCCAGATGCAGCCGGCCGGTGGGCCGCATACCGCTCAGGACTCGGGGAAGGGAAGTGGTTCTGGAGATGGATGGATTGCTCATTGGCGTGAACTTCAAGGATACATCGGCGCGGGTGCCATCGCCTCACAGATGCCCCAGCAGCGCCGTAAAGATCAGCAGCAGCGGCGCGAACACAAGGTTCACCAGAAACCCGCCGATCAGAAAAAAGCCGAGCATGAAATACAGGCTGTACTGCTCGAACGCCTTAGCCGCGTTGTAGGGCAGGAAGTGAACGATGATCTTGCCGCCATCCAGAAACGGCATCGGCAGCATGTTGAACACGCATAGCAGCAGGTTCATCATGATCGACAAGTACAGCAGCAGCAAAACGGGGAATATGCCCGGCATTGCGGACAGGTCAATCGGTAGCGAACCCCGTCGAGCAAGGGCCACTGCAATACCCAGAGATTCGGCGGCACTGGCCGACTTATGCTTCAAAATCACCAGCACGATCAGCGCGACCACCGCTGCCAGAAACTGTGCGACAGGGCCGGAAAGCACCGCCAGGAATTCGCCGTTTTTCTTCGGAAAGTTGCGGTAGGTCATAGGCACTGGCTGACCCCATCCGAAGGGCAGCAGGCTCCCGAAAATAAAAATGGATAACAGTGGCGAAACCACCATGCCCCACAGACTGAAGTGCTTCACCGGGCTCATCGTCATGCGTCCGAGCATGCGCGCGCTTGGGTCGCCCAGCCGGTTCGCCGCCCACGCCTGCGTCGCATCGTGCAGCGAGATCGCCAGCACCATGACGAACAATTCGAAAAGGATCAGTACGGGGTTCTGCGACATCTCTCTAGGGTAAACGTAGATCGTTTACCGCGCCGAAACGCGCCAGCCATCCGCTATTTCTCGCGCTTCACCTTCGCGGGAATCCCCAGCGCCAGCGTATGCTCCGGCACATCGCGCGTCGCCAGCGCAAACGCCCCCAGCATCGCGTCCGGCCCGATCTTCGACCCCGCCAGCACCGTCGCGTGATACGTCACCCGCGCCCGCGGCCCGAGCTCCGTAATCTTATTCGTCACATCGGCCTGTGTCTGCAAGTTGTGGGTGTGCGAGTAGATGTTTGCGTAGTCCGAGATGCTCGTCTTCTCGTGCAGCGTAATCCCGCCGCGGTCGTCCAGGAGAACATGCCGGTGGATCCAGCAATCGTCGCCGATCGAGAGGTTGTAGCCGAAGCTGAACTCGACATGCTGAAAGATGCGCACGCGCTCCCCCATATGCGCAAAGATATGCCGCCCCAGCATCTGCCGCAGCCGCTCCCCGAGCCACTGGTTCGCCCCCAGCGGCGAAGCGTCAAACTGCAGCCACAGCCAGATCAGCGGCTTGCGCGGATAGTACCGCTCCGGGTCCATATCGCCGTAGTATTCAGCTTCGAGCGTCACATTGCGCGGGTCGAGGTTTGCCGTCGCCAGCCGCGAGATCTTCCGGTCAGCGGAATACAGCAGCATTTTATGCAGCGCATCCCGCACGATTGCGCTGCGCGCTTCGTAGCCCGGGTGCTCGGTAAATTTCTTATCGAGCGTCTGAATCCAGTCCGTAAAGAGCTTCGCAGCTGCAGGTGTCGGCTCAAGATCGCGGTATTGGAATATGGGCATAGTTGTGACCTACTCGATAGCGTAGATGATCTCCACCGTGGCCGTCTTCTCGACGCGTCGCGCCTCGACATCGAGAGGAGCGGGAGCACCATCGTTCAGCTTGGCCCTCATCGAGTAGGCATTCATCGGGGCCCCGGCAAAGCGGACGTCGTTGACACTGTTGGTTGCGTACAGCGGTTTGCCGAGCGCGGCGCCCATGCTTTTCGCCATGACTTCGCCGATCGCGTGGGCCCGCTCGGTCGCGCGGCGTACTGCCTCGGCCTCCAGGGCGACGCTGTCCTTCAGCCGCCAGTCGATGTCGCCACTCTGGTTTGCGCCAGCCTGCACGGCAGCATCAAGAACGAGCGCAGCCGTCTTCGGATCGACGCTTACCGTCCAGCTCTGCACTACGCTGTACTGCATGCCTTTGCGCGTTTTGGTCTCCTCATCGCTGAGCCTTGAGACGCGTTGCGACTGGCTCTGCATCTCTGCGCGAGTCGCTCCCGCTGCGATCATCGCTTTGACGATGGCATTCGATGTATCCGAAGCGCTCTTGTAGGCGGCCTGCAGAGTTTGTCCATAGGCGACGAACCCGACATTCAGGTCGGCGATGTCTGCATCCGCCTCGGCGTGGTCGCTGGCTGAAACCGTCAGTGTGCGGTTGTCTTTGCTGATCTGCAGCGAAGGCGTGCCGGCGCTCTGGGCAGAAACAACATTGGCAGCGAGCAGGAGAGTTGCAATTGTAGTGAACTTAAAGCGCATAGCTATTCGTCTCCAGTTTTGGTCAACAAGTCGGACAGGGTTTCTTTATGCTTCGGCTTCGCGGCGGCTTTCTCTTTGACGGTTGGTAGTGGAAACGAGCTTTTCGGCGTCCCCACCCTTTCCCGCGCATTGGCCTTCACAGCCTTCGTTACCGAGAAGGTTTTCTTCTTCGATTTCGCCATCACTTCTCCGTTCTCCACACGTTTGCTAGGGTACTCCAGGCTGTGCGGGAGTATTCTGTTTTCTGTTGGAGGGTTGGGCCATATGCCACTTGAAGAGCGCGACTTTTTTGACGAACGGACAGAAATGCGGACCCACACCATGACCTGTCCGCACTGCAATCAGCCCGGCGAATACCAACTCGCATGGCTCGTTCGCCGCAAAAAGCAGCAACCTCCCCGCAACGCCGACGAGAACGACCGCGCCCGCTTCGCCAAGGCCAAAACCTATATGGTCCGCCAGGACGACCTCGTCGGCTGCAAGAACATTCGCTGCCGCAAACGCTTTGAAGTCGTTGGTATCCAGTCCGTCGCCACCGAAGAAGCCCGTCCTGCCGGCTCTACCGACGATCGTGCCGCCCGCATCAAAGCTGCGTTCGGCCGCCGCACCGGAGGGTAATCCAGTTCGCCAACAAGGGTGAACCACGGTAGTTAACCCCGGTTCAAGTTCTGCTTTAGGTGTTACACATCAGTAACGGCGAACACCCGGCGCACATGCGTCTGTGATTTAATGAAGGTGACCGAGAGCCGCACCGAACCAACCGGCATCTCAGAGATTCTGGATTTCGAGGGAATACCGCATGGCCAACCTGATTCTGCCGATCGAAGAGCGCAACCTCACCCCTGACGAAGTCGAAGCCCTTGACCGCCGCCGGCGCCGTGGGCAGTTGTTCCTGGTCATCGGCCTTCAGACGCTTGTCATTGGAACGCTGGTCACCCTCTGGGCCGGCCAGGATCTCACCTACGCGCCCGGCTGGCACCACCCCATGGCCTATTGGGACGCGATCGTCTTCACGCTCTCGATGTTCTTTTTCGTCAAAGGCATCTCTCTCCGCCGCGGCTCCAACGAGTTCATCAGCTACTAATCGAGTTGTCCTCACGACGGCGCAACGGCGAGCTTCGGCTCGCCGTTGCGCTTTGTTCCCACCGAAAATTCAACGCGCCACGCCGCCTTCGCGAAACTTTGCTGACTTGGCGCACTTTGCGTCAAGGCTTTTGTGGTTGCACTCTGCTATCGTGGCTAGTTCACCGCGCGGAGACCTCATTGCTAGCCATCCTCACCTTTTTGCAAAATGCCACATCCCCGGCCGTCGGATTCCACCCATCGACGCACTGTAGCGCTGCACCCTTCACTCCGCAGTTCTCCACGCTTGATACCATCCTTACTCTGGTTTTCGTCGCAGCCTCTCTCGCACTCTTCTTGTATCGCCTCAAACCGATCGCCACCAACATCCTTCGCTCCAAAAAAGATCCCCCCAACACCCTCGCCCCTCTCGGCAAACGCGCCTGGGCCTTCTTCTGGGAAGTCCTTTGCCAAGCCAAAGTCATCAAGCAGCGGCCGCTCCCTGGCATCGCGCACGCCTTCGTCTTCTGGGGCTTCCTGGCTTTCGCCCTCGTCAGTCTCAATCACCTGGCGATGGCGATAGGTCTCGGTTTTCTCGATGACCTCGGCTACCTCGGCACCTTCTACTACGGATTTGCAGCGCTCTGGGCGGTCCTCGTTGCGATCTCCATCGCCGGCCTCTTTATCCGCCGCTTTTTCGTCCGTCCCATCTGGCTAGGCAGAAAAGTCTCCTACGAATCCGGCTTCATTGCCCTCCTCATCTTCGTACTCATGGCCACATATCTCGCGGCCCCTCTCGCTTCAGACGGCGGTTCAACTATCAAACTCCTCTGGTGGACGCACACCGTCGCCCTCCTCGTCTTCCTCCCCCTGATCCCGCACACTAAGCATCTCCACCTCGTCCTGAGCCCGCTCACCGTCTTTCTCGAGCGCAATGGCTTCTCCGCGATCCCTCCTCTGGTTGGCGACGAAGACTTCGGCCTCGCTACCGGCAAAGACGTCACCCAGCTCATCGCGCTCGAAGCCTATAGCTGCGTCGAGTGCGGCCGCTGCACCGAGCATTGCCCCGCATCGAACACCGGCAAGGTCCTCAACCCGAAGGAAATCATCCTCGGCATGCGGACGTACCTCAACACGTTCGGCCCGGCGAACGAAACTCCGCTCCTCAACGAGCTGCGAGACGCCCCGGCCAACGCCTCCCCTGACAACCCGCCCGCCAACTACCTCTCCATGGAAGCCGCCTTTGAGTGCACCACCTGCGGCGCCTGCGAGTTCCAGTGCCCGGTCGGCATCGAACATCTGCCCATCATCGTCGGCCTGCGCCGCGGCGCGGTCAACACGGGAGCGTGGGAAGACACCTACGGGACGAAGCTCTTTCTGGCCCTTGAAAACAAGGGTAACGCCCTCGGCCTCAGCGCCATGGAGCGCGACAAGTTCATCGCCAAGCAGGCCTTTCCCATCTTCGACGGCTCACAGGAGTACTGCCTCTGGCTCGGCTGCATGGGTGGCTACGATCCCAAGGGCCGCGAAATCATCGCCGACTTCGCCCGCGTCATGACTCACCTCGGGACCAGCTTCGGTGTGATGAAGAAAGAAAAATGCACCGGCGACCCCGCGCGGCGTTTGGGCAACGACCTTGTCTTCGGCTCGCTCGCCGAGCAGGGACTTGCCGCCTTCGAAAAAGCCCAGGTCAAAAAGATCGTGGCGATATGCCCGCACTGCGTGCGCACCATCGCCACCGACTGGCGCGAGTACGGCATCGCCCCCGAAATCGAACATCACTCCGAATTCATGGCCCGCCACGCGGCCCAGCTTCCGCAGCAGCCCAAAGACGACACCATCGCCTACCACGACCCCTGCTATCTCGGCCGCTACCAGGACGTGTACGAAGAACCCCGCACGGTAGTCGCTGCCGCCGGCACGCTCGTCGAAGCCCCACGCCATGGCGAGCGTAGTTTCTGCTGCGGGGCGGGAGGTGGCCTGGTCTTCCTCGGCGAAGAAACCGGCGAGCTTCCTGACGGAAAGCCAAACCGGGTCAGCCACAACCGCGCCGCCGAACTCGTCGCCACCGGCGCCAAAACCATTGGCACCGCCTGCCCCTTCTGCAACACGATGTTCCGCGATGCGCTTGGCGCAGTCGGCGGCGAAGCGCCACCGCAGTTGCTCGACATTGCGCAGCTAACGGCCCGGGCATTGCCGCAAATACCTTCGGAAACAACTCACCCGCTTGCGCCATAGCCTGTTCCGCCGGATGGGACTAGTCTGCCTATCAGCTATTTATAGAAGCAAGAACAGTTCCCATGACATCGATTTCGCCGGCGTCCCGACTTCCAAGAACGTATCGTCCATTCACGTTCATAAGAGCCTTCCTCAGGATCATGGGATGCGTGGCTGTTGCTGTGGGCCTTTGCCCCCTTCGTATGTTCTCCAGGCCCCATGCGAGCGTCCACCGCGGTGACGCAATGGATACGGCCCTGCTCATCATGGCCAGCGGAATTTTTCTCATCGGCGGCTTCCTGGTGTTTCGCAGCGCCTCCAGGGCCATCGTAGTCCTCACGCAGGATGAGGTGGAGTCGACCGGTCTCTGGCGCCGCCAAACCATACGCCTCAGTGAGATCAGAGGCAAACGATGGGATGGAAGGCGGATGAATATCTTTTCCCGCGACGAAAAGCAGAGAAAGCTCGTGATTTATTGCGGCCTTGGGTTCGTTTTCGACGATTTCTATAGAACCTGGCTCGCAACCATCCCGGATCTCGACGCCATCGATCGCGACCAACAACGCATAGCGCGTGAAAGCGATCTTATAGTGCGCCGCAAAGCGGACAAACTGCGCTTTTACGAAAAGTGGATGGGGCTTGAAGATCTTCCCTACGACGGTTCCTATATCCCGACATCGACCTCTCTGCCGGACCAGAAGCACGACGAACCCCCCAGCAACTCTTAGTAAATGAACTGCCTGCCATCTAGTGCCTATGCGTTCCAAAACGTGGCAACAGCGCTATGCAGAACGTCGTAAGGCAGTCTTCGCAAGCGAATGTACCGCCATACACTGGAAGCGGAGAGACCTGCGATGAAAAGTGCCCTGGCCCTCATCCTCTGCCTGACACTGGCTGTATCGACGACCGCTCAACAAACCCAATCCCTGTCCAAAGATGCTCTCAACGTGAAACAGCAAGTCTTTGCCCTGGCAGTGGGGGCACACATCAGCGTCGTCCGCCGTGGGGCGCCGGAAGAGTTCGGCACATTCGTCTCTGCCGAGGATTCGGCGTTCACCTTCTACGACGTGGACACAAAGACCGAGGTCCACCTGAAATTCGAAGAAGTCCGCAAGGTCAAGAACGGTTACGGTGGCTACAATTCTCTGCGTCAGCGCCACGTCGACCGCGACAAGTCCCATATCATCGGCATCGCTATTGTCGGTGGTCTGCTGGCGCTGACGTTCGGAGCCGTCATTGCCAGCAAGTAAGCTGCTGCACTGGCCCTTGACGCACCCTGTATCCTTGAAGCAGCACGACCACGGCAAATCTCCTGTGGAGGTACCCGGGGCAAAGGGATTCATGGCCGTTTTTCGCCAGAAAACGGCGCTGAAGCGTTTCCCGGCTCACAGTAACAGGAGATTTGTTCTAGAAGGATGCATTATGCCGCTTTACGAATACGAATGCGCCACCTGCCATAAGCGCACCGAGAAAATCCAGAAATTCTCCGACCCTGAGATCACCATCTGCCCGCACTGCGGCGGTCCGCTGGAGCGCACCATCACCGCGCCGGCTTTCCAGTTCGCCGGCGGAGGCTGGTACAAAGACGGCTACGGCAACGCCAAACCGCCAGCCGCAGCCGGCGAAGGCACCGCCTCTGACGCTAAACCCGCCGCTACGCCTGCCGGTGACGGCGCCGCCGCGTCCACCCCGGCCGCTCCCGCAGCACCGGCCGCGTCCACCCCGGCACCCACTGCCCCATCGGTAGCACCAAAGACGTAGGTACCCCCGAATCCTTCCGCCGCATCTTACGAACTCGCGGCGCTGTTGGCTACCTGAAGTCCTGACTCTTTCGTCATAACACCAACGTTTACACAACTACGCAGGGACTGAGCTATGATGCAAGCCATGAAACTGTTCCAATCACTCCGCAGGCTCGAAGAAGAGCTGGAGGAAACTGCGTCCATGGGCTCCGCTGAAACTCGCAAGGTATTGCGCAACATCGGCTGGGTTTCGGCCGGCATCACCGTGCTCGCCGTCAGCCTCGTGGTCGGCCGCGAACTCCGCCAGCGCTACAAGTTCAACCACCGCACACCGTACGACGCCTACGCCCACTCCGGCGACCAGGGCCACGACGAGTGCGGCGTCGGAATCTAACGCGCAACGTTGTAGCATTAC
>Ga0070679_100003012_pt1 | contig 15391 bp, 13 predicted proteins | sample KBSC63BmetaG_FD_65652 | JGI IMG/M metagenome (GOLD analysis project Ga0070679, IMG submission 65652) | Corn rhizosphere microbial communities from Kellogg Biological Station, Michigan, USA - KBS C6-3B metaG | ecosystem: Host-associated > Plants > Roots > Rhizosphere | place: USA: Michigan... | reverse complement strand
CTGAATGGCACATGGGAGTTCCCTGAAGCGCAGCCTGTTCCAGAGACAAGTAAAAAAGTCGCGTAGGGCAATGATTTGCGAGTACTCAGCAACGAGAAGGGGGAGAGCAGGTTAGGAGGCCACACAGAATCGAAAAGGTGAAGGAGTCTGAAAAAATGGCACGTCAACCAAAATCACAGGCAATTACCGGGATTGCCAAAAATCTGAATTCCTCAAACAGCCAGCCCCAGCTGCGGAAATCTGCTCTCTCGGCTTGGCTCGGGGTGCTCTTACTTGCGGCGGCCACATCACTTGCGGCACAGGAAACCACGTTTCCATCTGGTGACAAGTCTCAGCAACCCGCGGGTGCAACGGGTGACAAGGCTGCGTCTCCGGAGCAGGTCAATGAGGCCAACATTCAACTGTTGCGCGAGAACATTCGTGATGAGCGAAAAAAGATTGTGGCGGCAAACCTGCCTCTGACCGCAGAAGAGGCCACCAAATTCTGGCCGCTTTACGACCGATATATCGCCGATACCGTCAAGATCAATGATCAGCGTTACGCCGTCATCAAGGAATACGCAAAAAGTTATTCGAACATGACGGATGCACAGGCCAATAGTTTCATTAAGCGCTGGGTGGCGCTGGATACTGACGATAATCAGCTCCGGTTGAAGTACATGCCTCAGTTTGAAAAGGTGATCTCTCCCCGGAAAACGGCAATGTTCTTCCAGATCGATCACCGGCTGGACACGATGATTGACCTGCAACTAGCCAGCCAGCTGCCGCTTATCAAACCATGACAGGTTCGCAGGGGTCAGATGGAATCGTCGGTGGAACTGGCCCAAAAGCGTCAGTTGAATCATGTTAACACCGGATGTCGCTGCCATTAACTCTGGTGCAAGTGCGTCGCATCTTTCCTGAGCGTGCATGGCGGTGCATAAGATTTCAGGGTTTTAATGGTTCTAACTGGCAGGAGTCGTACTCCTGATGATGCTCTCTCCAAGGGTCGAGCCCGGCAGTCTCCATACTGCTGGGCTCGTTTTTTGGGCGGTCTCATTTGTGGCACGATTTTTCGGCGCTGCTCTCTTAAAGGAGTTCTGATACATGTCGAGCCGGATCAAAGAAATCGTAATCAAGCCGACCATTGCGGTTGTTGTTCTTGCTCTTGCTCTTCCAACTTCTCTGTCGGCCCAGATTCGGGCGGGCGGCTGGCAGCACCTGGGCAGCGCCCATGTGGACGGCCGGGCCGACCACGACAGGATCCAGGTCGGCGGTGGATCCTTTCGCACGCTGCAACTGGGAGTCACCGGCGGCGCCATCGGCATTGAGCGCCTGGTTGTACGCTTTCGCAACGGAGGAGAAGAGGTCCTGCCGGTGGGCGGCGTTATTCGTTCGGGTCGCCGCAGTCGAGACATCCCGCTGCGAGGCGGCGCGAGAGAGATCAGGAACGTGGAAATCTGGTACCAGAAGAGCGCCGCCAATGCGGGCAAACCCAGAGTCGATCTCTTCGGAAGGAACTGAATGTCGTGTACCTGCGTGGGGCAATCTCTTGATGACCAGACCGCATCCGGTGCTGCGGACGATCGGAGTTGTGTGCGTGTTTGCAGTATGCCTTCAGGCGCAGCAGGGCACCAGCACAACTCAAGAGTCCGAGAATCAGAAGAGCAAACAATCAGAGCACAATTCCAAGCGAGTCGCTGGAGTAATCCCCGCATTCAATTCTGAAGATGACGTGCACGCGCCGGCGCTAAGCTCCTCGGAGAAATTCCATCTATTCACAAAGACAGTCAAAGATCCTTACAACCTTATAATGCCCGCGATCAATGCGGTCATACTTAATGCTGCGGGCGCAAGCAGCGGCTACGGTTCCGGTGCGGCCGGTTTCGGGAAGCGTTACGGCGCGGCGATCCTGGATTCAATCAGCGGAAATTTCTTCCGCCTGTATGCGTTCCCAAGCCTGCTGCATGAAGATCCTCGATATTTCAGGGCTGGACGGGAGAAGTCATTCGGACGGCGATGCAAGCACGTATTCGGCGCCACTCTGGAGACACGCAAAGACGACGGGACGTTCCGGTTCAACTGGTCCAAGCTTCTCGCCAGTACAACGTCCTCCGGGCTTTCGAACGCGTACTATCCGGCGGAAAATCGGGGAACGAAGCTTACCCTGTCTCGCATCGGGCTCTCGTATCTGGGGGAAATCGGCTACAACTCCCTGAAAGAATTTCTGCCTGACATAAAGCGCAAAAAGTAAGATCTTGCCGAACCCTTCCCGGCCCGGCTTCCCATTGAACAAAATTAAAACCGGCTACAGCGACATGAGTCCCGTTCAAGCGACCTTGCGTCGCGATGGATTGCCTGTGGCGCACCGCCAGGAGACGGGCTTCTAATCAGACAAGGATAGTCTCCCGTTCGGCGAGCGCTTTTTCGGTTGCGTTTCGGCGCTCGCCATTTTTTTCGTCATGATCACCGAGGGTCTCTCATCAACATTTTCATAGCAATGTGCTGGAGCAGAAGGAGCTCACCATGGGACAGGAACAGATTCGCTTGAAGGAGACATGCAACGGCGTACCCTGGAAAAAGTGGGGTCCCTATCTGAGCGAGAGGCAGTGGGGCACGGTCCGCGAAGATTACAGCAGTAATGGTGACGCCTGGAACTATTTTTCACATGAGCAATCGCGTTCACGCGCATATCACTGGGGCGAAGATGGCCTCGCCGGGATAAGTGACGACCAGCAGCTTCTTTGTTTCAGCGTTGCCCTCTGGAACGGCAAAGACCCGATCATGAAAGAACGCCTTTTCGGGTTGACAAATTCTGAAGGCAACCACGGCGAAGATGTGAAGGAGTATTACTTCTATCTGGACAGCACTCCCACACATTCCTACATGAAGTACCTGTACAAGTATCCGCAGGCGCCGTTTCCGTATGAAGACCTGGTATCCAAGAGCCGAGAGCGAAACCGGTATGACATGGAATACGAATTGCTGGACAGCGGAATCTTTGACGAGAACCGGTATTTCGACGTGTTTGTGGAATATGCGAAGAACACGGCGGAGGACATTCTCATTCAGATCAGCGTAGCCAACCGGGGTCCGGAGCTTGCCGAGCTTCACATCGTGCCGACTCTCTGGTTTCGCAACACGTGGTCCTGGTGGCCTGAGTCGTCACGGCCCACCCTGTCAAAGGCGTCTCACGCTGCGATTCCGGCGATCGCCGCGTCGCACCCCGAACTGGGAGGACGCTTTCTGTATTGTGATGGCAATCCCGATCTGCTTTTCACTGAGAATGAGACCAACCATTACAGGATATTTGGGACGCCGAACCCGACGCCATACGTAAAAGACGGGATCAACGACTACATCGTGCAGGGAAAGCAGGACGCGGTGAACCCCGCAGGGCAGGGAACCAAAGCCGGTGCGGTTTACAAGCTGAAGGTTCCGGCAGGCAAGACCGCGAATCTCCGTCTGAGACTTAGTGATGTTGCCCCGGGAAGCACGGGGAAGCCTTTTGCAAACTTCGACGAAACAATGCAGCTCAGACGGCGTGAAGCCGACGAGTTTTATAGAGAAGTCACACCGCCGAGCACGAGTGAGGACCAGGCCCGCGTGCTGAGGCAATCCATGGCGGGGATGTTGTGGAGCAAGCAGTATTTCGGTTTCGACGTGAAGAAGTGGCTGGATGAACACGGCGTTGATCCGAGAGGCTTTGGTGGGAAGCAGATGCGAAATATGGAATGGTCGCACATGCTGAACGGACAAGTCATTTCCATGCCCGACAAATGGGAATATCCGTGGTATGCGGCCTGGGACCTGGCATTTCATGCGATAGCACTAACGACGGTTGATGTGGACTTTGCCAAGGAACAGCTCGATCTGATGCTGCGGGAGTTTTACCTCCATCCCACGGGCCAGATCCCCGCGTATGAGTGGAATTTCAGTGACGTAAATCCGCCGGTGCACGCGTGGGCCACCATCTTTATTTACCGCACCGAGCAGGCGCTGAAAGGTGAAGGCGATCTCGAGTTTCTCAAGCGGTCCTTTGCCAAGCTTATGCTGAACTTCAGCTGGTGGGTAAACCGCAAGGACCGTTTTGGCAAGAACCTGTTTGAAGGAGGATTTCTCGGGCTTGACAACATAGGAGTGTTCGATCGGAGCGCACCGCTCCCTACAGGCGGGCATCTGGAACAGGCAGACGGCACGGCGTGGGTTTCCTTGTTTTGCCAGAACATGCTGGAGATGGCGGTTGAACTGGCGTCACACGATTCGTTCTTCGAAGACCTGGCCACGAAATTCGCCGAACACTTCCTGTGGATCGCCCACTCCATGAATCAGGTGGGCACGGCAGGCATGTGGGACGAGGAGGATGGGTTCTATTACGACGTTCTGCGTCTTCCGGATGGCACAGCCACACGCCTGAAGGTGCGTTCCATGGTCGGATTGCTGCCTCTATGCGCCACAACTGTGATTGAGCCCTGGCAGCGTGAACGGATTCCCCGAGTCGTGGAAGTTCTGAAAACTCGAGTGCAGCACATGCCTGACCTCAGGGAAAGCATTCATCCCACTGGTCCACGCCATTTGGGATACGCTCAGCGCGGCATCGCCGCTCTGGTGAATCCTCAACGCCTCCGCCGAATCCTCTCGCGCATGCTTGATGAAGAGGAATTCCTGAGTCCATACGGCATCAGGGCGCTCTCTCGGTATCATGCGGACCATCCTTACCAGTTCAACGTCAACGGGCAGGAGTTCAAGGTCAGCTATATCCCGGCTGAATCCGACACAGGAATGTTTGGAGGGAATTCCAACTGGCGAGGTCCGGTGTGGATGCCCGTGAACGTATTGCTTGTGCGCGCTCTCCTCTCTTACTACCTCTATTATGGCGACAATTTCAAAATTGAATGTCCCACAGGGTCGGGGCGCCTGATGAACCTTTTCGAAGTAAGCCAGGAGATCGCGGCACGACTGACCAGCATCTTTCTGCGAGATCAATCGGGGCGACGTCCCGTCTTCGGTGGTGCAACCAAGTTCCAAACCGACCCGTACTGGCGCGACCACCTGCTGTTTTACGAATACTTCCACGGGGACAACGGAGCCGGAATCGGCGCAAGCCACCAGACCGGCTGGACTGGACTGGTGGGAAAGCTGGTTCAAATTTTCAACAGCGTTACTGCTGAACAGTTTCTTACCGGCGGGAAGAAGGCCGCTTTCAAGGACGCGGAGGCGAAGAAGGTGCGTGCAGCGTAGCACCTGCGCTCGTAACAGGCCGGAGCAGCAAGGCGAACGGTCCATTCGTTGAGTTGTGTTCACGAGCAGCAAACGCTTTTGAGCTGTCTTCAAAAGGAAATCGAAGCCAGGGCTGCACGCGAAGAGTTCGCAAGTGCAGCGGACATCCAACTCAAGTAACCCGTGCCTTCGGGGCTGCAGACGTGACTTATGGCAGCGAATGCACAACTCATCGGGATCGTGGGAAGAAACACTCGGGTTGCTGCGAAAGTGTGTCCCGGAAGTAAAGAGGTGCTGGTTAGGTCAGGCATTCTTGTTGCTGTGCTGCTCTTCGGGATTCTCGCGTTCTCAGGCGATGGAATAGAGAGTGACATCGACCCTCGTTACGACTTTTCACGAATTCACACCTTTTCCGTACAAGTAGGAACTCACTGGAGCAATCCCCTTTCTGAGCGAGCGGCCCTCGACCTGGTGACGAGCACGCTGATGAGGCGCGGTTGGGAACCTAAAAATCAGGGCTCAGCCGACGCGCAGGTTGTGATTCATGGCGCCACTCCAACCAGGAGAACTGTAGACACGTTCTACTCAGGCGCATGGCAAGGATACGGATGGAGAGCTGTAGGCCCGCGTGGGTCCGTTCCAGCTACATCAGACGAATACTCAGTCGGAACGATGGTGGTGGACGTTTTCATTGCCAAGGACAAGGAGCTGGTTTTTCGCGGCGTTGGGCCTGACGAGATCTCCGGCAGCCCTGCCGGAAATGCAAGGAAGCTCGGAAAAGGAGTGGAGAAGATGTTTCAGAACTTCCCACCGCCAGCAAAAGCCGCAAAGAGCAGCTTGTCAGCGCTGAGCGTCGGTACCGCTGACACACATTTGGAAGTGAGGTGAAAGAGATGCGCCGAAGTGTGATGGCATTGTTGTCCATAATCGCTTGCGCCGGACTAGCGATCGCGCAGCAAGTAGGAACTGAGCACGATCGCACCTTTGATTTCTCCAAAATCCAGACGTTCGCCGTCAAAACGGCTGCGCCAGCGAACGATGCTGGAGCAGACAATGGCGCAAGGGAAGCGATCACCAAAAGATTAATGGAAAAGGGATGGAAACCTGCGGATGAGAACTCGTGTGACGCTCTCGTGGTGGTACACGTCGCCAGCAAAGGCAAAGACACCATGCAGGCGTTTTATGAAGCCGCGCCTGATATGAAGTGGCAGAACGTGGGGGCACCCAAGCTCGCAGACAGTGACGATTACGAGTACAAACCAGGAACGCTTGTGGTCGATATCTTCGAGGCAAAGACCAGACGCGCGATTTTCCGCGGAGTGGCTGTGAACAGGAATCCCGAGAATGCAGAGATACTCGACAAAGAAGCCAAAAAAATGTTTAAGAGTCTCCCCACAGCCAGTAAATCGCCCAAGAGCGCATCGGCAACTCAGCAGCCATAGGCGCAACATCGGGAGGTCCCCATGAGCGGTGCAGCTTGCTTTGATACTCGTCCTTTCAAGAGCTCTGAGATACTTCTCCATGACATGGTTTGGGTTCCGGGAGGAACCTTCCTGATGGGCTCAGACCGGCACTATCCCGAGGAAGCTCCAAGCCACTCCGCGACCGTGAGTGGCTTCTGGATGGACAAGTACCTGGTTACGAATGCAGCTTTCAATCGTTTTGTTGAGTCCACAGGACACGTCACCATGGCAGAGCGGACCCCGGATCCAGCCATGTATCCGGGGGCGCTACCGAACATGCTGGTCGCAGGGTCGGTAGTATTCAGGCAGCCGCGCCGAAGCGTAGACATACACAATCATTACAACTGGTGGCACTGGGTGCAGGGTGCCGACTGGCGCCATCCGGAAGGTCCGGGAAGCTCACTCGATGGCCGCGAGGACCACCCTGTGGTGCACGTCGCTTACGAAGATGTTGAAGCGTACGCGCGATGGGCGGGAAAGGAACTGCCAGATGAAGCAGAGTGGGAATTCGCCGCTCGGGGCGGCCTCGATGGTGCAGTCTACGCCTGGGGAGAAGAATTCGCTCCGGGCGGAAAGATGATGGCGAACACATGGCAGGGTGAATTCCCAATGATTAACCTACTGCTCGATGGGTTTGACAGGACATCTCCTGTCGGAACTTTCCCGGCAAACGGTTATGGGCTCTATGACATGATCGGAAACGTTTGGGAGTGGACTAGTGACTGGTTTTCTGCTCATACGACCGCTACAGGATCATGCTGTGCTGGAAAAAAGCGCGAACTTCGTCCTGAAGAAAGCTTCGATCCACAGTCGCCCGGGATTCGAATCCCAAGAAAGGTACTCAAGGGCGGCTCATTCCTTTGTGCTGCGAACTTTTGTGTCCGATATCGACCTGCGGCAAGAATCCCGCAACAGTTGGACACCGGCACCTGCCATCAGGGATTCCGTTGCATCATACGGTCAGTGGATAAGAGACGGGTCGAGTAGAAGGCGGCGATGGGCATCAGCTCAGAAACTGCAGACCTCAGGATGAGAAAAAACTTTGGCCGACCCACGAATGCCCGGTTTGTTGCAGAGAGGGCTTTGTGAAAGATCATTCAAGAGGCACTTCGCCGTGGAAAATGCGGGTGGTGCTGGTAAGCCGGGAAATTCTGCTCATCTGGGTTCTTCTAAGGGATTCAAAGGCACCCTGGCATGCCCGCCTCATTGCCGCCACGGTGACGGCGTACCTGGTAAGCCCGATTCAGTTGATTCCCAGTTTCGTGCCTGTGATTGGGATGTGGGATGACATCGCTGCCGTGACGCTTGGATTGTGGCTAATCCGGCGCCTCGCCCCGCAGGCTGTTCTTCGGGACGCTCGTGAGCACGCGCTCGATACCATCTCTCGGAACGAGACTGCCCTTTCAAACATTGTCCGAACAATCACCATCCTCGTCGCGGCATGCTGGGTTACGGTGACGATCAGCTGTTTTCTGCTGCTTTTTCATCATGTCTCGCTGCGATGACTGAACTGGAGAATGCTTGCAAGCAGTGTGGCAGATTGCAGAGTACGTTGCCATTGGAGTGGAGGCCGCGGCGGCGGTTCTGATTGTAATCGGCGCAATCCAGGCGTTCGTCGCCATGTTGAAACGCTTTCATTTTGGGAAAGTCCCTCACGGGGCCCGCCGGGAGATATGGGTCCACTTCGGAGCATGGTTGCTGCTGGGACTCGAATTTGAACTCGCCGCCGATACTGTTCGAACAGCCATCTCGCCCAGCTAGAACGACATTGGCCAGCTGGCAGCCATTGCGACTATTCGAACCGTGCTCAATTATTTCCTGGAAAAAGACATTGAGAAATATCGAGAGAGCAGCCTCAGCCTTGAGCCCACAGTGCCACAACAACGAGCCGCGTAGCGCGTCTGCCTTACTACCATAAAGCCTATCGAGATTTCTCGACGTTCAAAAACTTACCTCGCCTATTTACGCACGCGGTTTTGCTCATCAGCCTCGGCATCACCATCAACGGCATCACCCTTATCTGATCCAATCGAACAAAGTGCCGGAGCAAGCCTTGGCCGGTAGGACTTGGATGGACAGGGCATTCATTCCTTCTCGGCGACGTGAAAAACTGTGCGGTTCAATTGGGCGTTTCTTTCGTGGCCTTCAAAACCTAATCAACTTGAGAAGGTCACATACAGAAACAATCACCTCAACTTACTCACTCTGACGGATAGTTCTCACAAGTTCTGAGTTGCTAGACTCGCGGAACTATGAGTCAGCCAGCTGTGAAAAGAGCAGTCTGTTCCCCGTTGCCATTAGTCCCGCAACAAGAACAAACGTTCTCGCTTCGGGCCAATGACGTCGAACTTCGTGATGTGCCCCTCGGAGTCTTTCGTGTAAACGAGGCGCTCCAGATTCTGGAGTACAAAGAGCGGAACCAGCCTAAGCCATGTGCTGGGCCTTATCTGGTAAGAAAGCCCGCATCACTCCCCCCGTGGATGAAACGCTCCGGGTTTGTCCAGCTTGTCTTTTCCGCAATTCAGGCGGATTTCGCTAACGTGCATGTGGACTTTGCACTTTTCGCAGGCCAGAAAGACCGGGCGATCCATGTCAACATTCTGGCATTTGGTGATCGCACAGCCTGGCTCTTCGTCTCTGACCGCACACTTCCGGTATTCTGACCGAAACGCATCAAGTACAGTTTCTGATCTCGGAAAATACACACTTCGCCTGATTTGACGTGTTCTGCTTCTCGTGTACGAGTCAAACTACGGCGAGGTGTTTGCGGTCGTGAGCGAAAATAATTAGAAAAAATTAAACTTTGCGACCTTTGCCGGCTACAAAGGCAAGCTGCTATTGTCAGAAACACGGGAGGTCTGGGGATGCTTCGGATTCTGGTTGCTGATGACCATGAAGTTGTTCGCAAAGGCCTCATAGCAGTGCTCGCCCAACGTCCTGACTGGCAAGTATGCGCGGAAGCGACGGACGGGAGGGAAGCGGTGAGGCTTGCCGCCAAATTGCAGCCTCAGGTAGCGATTCTCGATTTGAGCATGCCCAGTCTCAACGGGCTGGAAGCTACACGGCAAATCAGGCGTGAAGTGCCCCAGACTGAAATTCTGGTGTTCTCAATGTACGAAGATGAGCAGTTCGTCCATGATTTACTCTCGGCCGGTGCCAGAGGATATCTCCTCAAATCGGATGTCGCGGGTCAGCTTGTTACGGCGGTAGAGACTGTAGCTCGTCACAAACCCTATTTCACCTCAGAAATCGCAGAGAGAGTCGTGGAAGGTTTCCTCCGGGTGAATACGACGAAGCAAGCGGAATCGGAAGCTGGAGTGCTGACCGGTCGGGAGAGGGAAATTGTTCAACTCCTTGCGGAATCCAAGAGCAACAAAGAAATAGCCGAAGTCCTGAGCATTAGCGTAAAAACGGTTCAGACTCACCGCGCAACGATCATGAGAAAGCTGGGAATCGGGTCGATTGTGGATCTCGTCCATTACGCCATTCGTAACCGGCTCGTAGCACCCTAAGGTGAGCCCCAACGGCGTACTCTCCTGAATGACCTGTTTCCATGAACTTCGCGTCCTGTTGCAGCAGCTGCGCCGTATCCTGCAACATGCCCGTGTGATCATCAACAAGCACAACTCTTGCCCTCAATCGCGCCGCGTCCAACCTTGAGGATCTTTCCTTTGAGGAAAACTAACAGGCGCAGGGATTCATCACAGAGAGAGTACGATCGGGTGCGCAACATTGCCGGAGATATGCCCGCCGTTCCCCGACAAATTTCCATTTTGAAACGGTCGGCAATAAAACAGCTGAGTGAGAATACCTTCTGTGTACATCGGTTGTAAAATGGCAGCGCCACTGAGATTTCGTCTGCCGTTTACCTGTTCTTATTCTCTGTGTGAGGCAGAAAGTTTTATTTTCTGTGTGAGGCAGAAAAATGAGAGGCTCCACTGCGAAAGTAAGATCAGGCGATAAGCGCTCGCTTCGTCTGGTCGAACCTAAGCAGCACTCACGCGCGGTTCTTGACGGTTTGCGAGATGCCCTGCCGAGCTCTGCACTGCTTGCGCTCCTCTATTGTTGCGGTAGCGTTGTCGGTTTTTGGCTGACGCCTCCATCCCACGCGATCGCAACTTTCTGGCCGGCGAACGCGATCGTAATGGCGGGGTTGCTGGTTTCCCCTGTCAGGAGATGGCCGATGTTGTTGTTCAGCGTGCTCGCTGGACATATGCTGGCCCAGGTTCCGCATGGAATTCCCGCCGTCACCGCTGCAGGCTGGTTCTTTTCCAATGCCACTGAAGCCTTGCTGGGAGCTGCTCTACTCTATCGCTTTCAAAAGAGCGATACCCTTTTTGAGTCGGTGCAGGGCATTCTACGGTTTCTCTTCTATGGCGTTTTCCTGGCGCCGTTTCTGACCTCCTTCTTTGATGCTGCCATCGTTGTGATCACCCGGTGGGACTCAGGCTACTGGCTGGTTTGGACCACCAGGTTTTTCTCGAATTCGCTGGCAGTCCTTACCATTGTGCCGGTTGGAGTGATGCTGGCTAGAAATGGAATCAGGTGGACGCGCGATATTCCCCGAATCCGCCTCCTTGAGTTACTTGTCTTACTCCTGTTGCTGCTACCGACCACAATGTTCGTTTACGGACACGAAGGTCTCTCCCCGTCTGTAGTGCCTGCTCTCGTATATGTTCCGCTGCCGTTTTTACTATGGGCGTGCCTGCGGTTTGGGACTGCGGGCGTGTCGGCATGCGGTACGATCATCGCAATTACATCGTTCCATTATGTCTTGTTAGGGCAGGGGCCGTTCGTCTCGAACTCAATGGTTGAAAATGTTCTGTTCCTCCAGCTATTGCTGGGAATGGTGATTGTGCCGCTGTTGCTCATGAGCGCCGTGCTGAGTGAAAGGAAGAGAGCGGAAGAAGAACTGCACAAAAGCCGCGCGAAGCTGATTGAGGCACAGGAAGTTGAGCGTCATCGGATAGCCCGCGAACTGCATGACGACATCGGACAGCGGTTGGCAATGGTCTCGGTTGAGTTGCACCGGCTCGGTGGTGCCGGTGCAATGCCAGACTCAAGGGTTTCACTCAGGAATGTGATGCGGGAGGTGGAGTCCCTCTGCAAATCCACGCGTGCACTATCGCATGGCCTGCATCCCGCACACCTGGAATTCGCGGGGCTGTCATCGGCATTGCGAGCCTCTGTTTCGGCGGTTCGTCAGCAGACTTCCATCCGGATTCACTTGCACGATCGTGGCGTGCCGGAGCGTCTCGACAAGGGCATTTCTCTCTGCGTATTTCGGGTGGCCCAGGAAGCTTTGCACAACGTGGTAAAGCACAGCCGGGCAAAGAATGTCCAGATTTATCTGAAACCGCAAGAGGGCCAGCTGGTACTCCGGATTGTGGACGATGGGATCGGTTTTTCGGTTGAGGACGGAACAACAGCCGGGCTGGGTGTGATGAACATGCGGGACAGGCTCGAATCGTTCGGCGGAACTCTGGAGATTGTTTCTGAACCGCGCAAAGGTACGTTACTCATCGCCAAAGTGCCGATCAGGTTTGAAGCAAAGCACTTGAGAATAGAACAGGAGAGTTCTTCTTCCAGCTATTATGATCAATCGATTGAACCCGGCTGAGATTGGCTCAGCGGATTGTTGCATCCGTATAAAGGTGCAGAATCGATCCAGAATTGGAGCTGCGAAATCTGACGGCACGGCAGCTCTACCAACGTTTGGAAATTTAGCAGCATTCAGGTGGGGAGCTAGCTCCCACGGCGATGCACTACCTGGACCTTTGTGCACGGTGATCGATATCACGGCACAGGTACGTTTCAGTTTCATAGAGTAAGCTGAGAGCGCAAACCAATTCAGAAAAGCTTCCAAGGCCAGCGAGGCCCTAAGAAGCAGCTGCCATGCAGCATGAGCAGGTTTAGACTCATGTCCGCAACACCGACCCCGCAACACAAAGCCGCACTGCCCCAGACGCCTGATCGCGCGTTGGGTGGCGAAGCCATCGAACTTGCTGTACTGAACGGAATCTCAGGGCAGATAGCGGTGCTTGCGCCTGACGGAACCATCATTGCGGTGAATGAAGCATGGAGACAGTTTGCTGGTGAGAACGATGCTCCGGACCACAACGCTTTTGTCGGCTGGAATTATCTCGCCGTCTGTGAGAGTGCTGCTTCATCAGGAGATCACTTCGCCCGGGAGATGGAGAACGGTATTCGGGCTGTCTTGTCCGGGAAGAAGATGAGCTTCTACGGACAATATGCCTGTGTCAGCAAAGGTGTGAAGCGCTGGTTCTCGGTGACCGTGAATACGTTGCGCCCTCATGGCGGGGGTGCAGTGGTGCGGCATTCTGATATAACGCGGATGAAGGAGGGCACAGACGCAATTCTTCAAGAGCGCCAACGTCTGGAGTTGCTCTCACAAACGGCGCCGGTACTCATCTGGATGTGTGATCGAGACGCCAAATGTACGTTCTTCAACCAGCGGTGGATGGAGCACACAGGTCGTACGCTTGAAGAAGAGCTCGGTGACGGTTGGGTCACAGCTGTACATCCTGACGACCGCGCCCACGTGATGAAGGTCTTCAGGGAGGCCTTCGCGGATAGGGTTCCATTCGAGATCGAGTACAGGCTTCGTAATGCCAAAGGCGAGTATCCTTGGATGGTTGATCGAGGAGTGGCGTTCTATGCCGGCCGGACATTCGAGGGCTACATTGGCTCCGTGATTGATATCAGCGAGCAGAAGAAGGCTTTACAAGAAGCGAAAAGAGAGTCTGCGCACATCAAGTTGCTGGCCGATGTTTCCAGCGCGGCACACCAGGCAGAGGCGGTAAGTGATGCACTTGAAAGCTGCTTGGAACTCGTATGCAAAAACCTGAAATGGCCCTTTGCTTATGGCGAACTCTGGAATCCTGATTCCGCTCTGCGTGGATCGATAGCCGGAGCAGTCTGTGCCATTCATGCGAGCAAACGTAACCACCTTGCCGCTGCTGCCCATCGGCGCGTCAAGTCTTATCTCAATCGAGGGCAGCGCGGGCGCCAGCAGAAGGCGGTTTTCTTACCGATCGATCGCAAGATATTTACTCCACCTCAACAGGAGTCGCTACGCAGCATAGGAGTCAGGTCAGCAATCGCATTGCCCATTGTTATAGGACAGCGCGCCGCAGGCCTGGTCACTTTTGCATCCACTGGTGATGCTCGCGACCGGCATCTCCGGAAAGTCATCGACAGCATTGGACTCGAATTGCAGCATCTGATCACCCGCATTCAGACGGAAAGGGCCCTGGAAATAAGTGACCGGCAATATCGGGCATTCTTCGAGCAAACAACGGTTGGAGCATCCCAGCTGACACCCAATGGACGATTTGTGCGGGTTAATAAGGCGATGACCAGGATCACCGGGTACTCGCGTCATGAATTACTCCGGATGCGATTCAGTGATCTTACGCACCCGGACGACCGGCAGACCAATCAGCAGTTTCACAGAATTCTGGACGGTGACATTTCGGGTTACACACTGGAGATGCGAATCAAGCGAAAGAATGGGGAGGTTGCTCTTGTGCAGATTGACGCAACGGCGATCCGCGATCGCGAGGGAAAGCCACAGCAGGTGGCGGCAATCTGGCAGGACGTGACCGAACGCAAAGTGGCAGTGCAGAAGCTGATGAGTGCAAACAAGGACGTGGAGTTGCTCGCCGCCCGGCTGAACACTGCGCAGGAGGAGGAGCGTGCGCGCATTGCCCGTGAATTGCATGATGGCATCGGGCAGGATGCAACCGGCCTGGTGTTGTCGCTGGCGTTATTGAGAGACTCTGCCATGCAGACGGCACGAAAGGGTGAACACGCGGAAGCTCTGGATCAACAGTTTCAGAAGATCCATACCTCGGCTTCACAGCTGGTGAGGGATATAAGGACGTTGTCGCACGGCCTACACCCAGCTGTCCTTGAATTTGGCGGCCTCGTGTCCTCGCTGCGATCTCTGTGCGACGAATACAGGAAGCACGCGTTGATGAAAGTTGATTTCAACGTCGAGGAGGGCCTTGAAGTTGAGGACAAACATCTTGCTCTGGGCTTGTATCGAATTGTGCAGGAAGCACTGCAGAACGTGCTTCGTCACGCAAAGACGCGGGCTGTTTCCATACATCTGATGACCTGGGCACATGGAATTCTCCGCCTGACGATCAAAGACTTCGGTGTGGGCTTTGATCCCAACGCAGTACGCAAAAGTCAGGGGCTGGGGATGATCAGCATGGAGGAACGCACGCGCATCCTTGGTGGCACCTTTCAGGTCACGACCAACGTGCAGCGCGGGACTGAAATCGTGATTGAAATCCCGCAGAAGATAAATGTCAGAAGAGAACGCGTAGGATGAACACGCGAAAAGTTCTTTGTTCTCAGAAGGCAAATTGGCTCCTCGTCCTCATCATGGCAGCCATAGGCTGAATCTCCATTCTGAAAGTCTGTAACAACCTGGCCAAAGCCGTTGAACATGTGTAAACATGCGGCCCAGCCCGATTGAAGCCTGCGAAAGACAATAATCGCTCACACTCGATCTTGTATTTCGATAGTCTTTACTGTGAGTTTTAATCGTTAAAGCACACCCACTCAACGACCGTACCTACTCAATGCGCGGACGCCTCGTGACAGGTTGAAATATTCTGTCGATCGCGTCCGCGCATTGCAGTAACGGACATCAAGCGGCTTCGGATGCGTGCACTGATACTTCGGAAGCAGCAACT
>Ga0070679_100003009_pt1 | contig 15399 bp, 16 predicted proteins | sample KBSC63BmetaG_FD_65652 | JGI IMG/M metagenome (GOLD analysis project Ga0070679, IMG submission 65652) | Corn rhizosphere microbial communities from Kellogg Biological Station, Michigan, USA - KBS C6-3B metaG | ecosystem: Host-associated > Plants > Roots > Rhizosphere | place: USA: Michigan... | reverse complement strand
TTTTCCTCTTTGCGTTTGGTATACGCTTTATCATTTAATACCCAGAATTCTATATAGATTTTCTTTGAGGGGATATAGAAATCGCAATACATAGTTTCGGGAGTGCCATCCGCCGCCGCTAACTGTTTCTCGTATGCATGCAAAACTCCCCTTTGAAATAGCCAATTATCGATTATTGCTTCTCCCTTACTTCTAACTCTATGCCCGTCATCACATGTATATGGAATAGTGTTTTCAAAGAAAGGGAGTCTTTTGGGAGCTATAAATAACTGCTCTAGCTTCTGGGATTGCTCTACCGTCAACTTTGCAGGTGGGTACCTATTGCGTATAAACGGTAAAACGTCTATGAGATCTGCACGAGAAAGAGGTTTATATTTTTCTACTACCTCAACTTTAACTTGCCATGGAAATCCTCCTTTCCATGCATCCGATTGAATATTCATTTTGGCGTCAGATGTCGCTTTAAAAATGCCGTGCAGCAAACCTTCCTGATAGTTAAAAAGAAAAAGTAAGTCGCCTGGATTTACTGATGGCACTTCTTTCTGATATTTTTCTTTACCTCCGAAAAGTAGTTTGTCGTAACATTCTTTTTCAGTTGAGTTGGCACAGAGAAATATGTACGCGCTTTGACCAGGCATATTATGCGAAGTATCTTCTTTGAGCAATCTACGGTCAAGTTTACTTATTTTTGTCTCTAAGGTGAAATTAGGTGCCAAGTTTGGTGCAGTATAGAAAGATTATCAATTTGCTATAATAAAGACGTATGAGGAAAACTATCAATATAGTTCTTATCGCAGGTTTTTTAGCGGTCGACTTCTTCTTTTTCCATGACATTTTCAAAGCAGGTGAAATCATTACACTTCCGCAGTATACGACGGGCATTTTAAGTGTCGTTGTTATTGCGATGTCCGCATGGTCATTGTTGAGCGACAACCGATCAATTACCGCATAGGAGTGTATACTCTGAAAATGTCCATTCGCGGACTTATAGTGGGACTTGGGCTTGTGTGTATCGGTTTTCTTCCCGCAGTGTCGTTCGCACAAGGCACCCTGACTCAAGATACCGTAACGATTGAAAAAGCGCAGGTTACGAGCGCGACTGATAAAGGCTCGGCTCCAATACCCGGCACGAATACGTCTGAAAAAACACAAAGCCTAACGGCGGAAGTCCTTTCCGGCCCAGACCAAGGAAAATCCGTAACCTTCGATAATGACTATACGCAACTCAACGTCGGCGATGTGTTTTATCTGCGACATACGACCAATTCTCTCGACGGCACTGACTATTATTCGGTTTCTGATCCATATCGTTTGAATGTTCTCGCGGGACTAGCAATTGCATTTGTAGCTCTCGTTGTCATATTTGGCGGTCTACAAGGCGTGCGGGGATTTGCATCATTATGCGGGAGTTTGGTTCTCATTTTCTACGTTCTTATCCCGGGCATTCTTAACGGTTATCCCGTTCTCTGGATGACTATTAGCGTTTCGTCGCTCATCATCGTTGTAGGGTCATATATCACTCATGGTTTCAACAAAACAACGAATGCCGCAGTTTTGGGCATGATTGCAACGGTATTGATTACCGGCGCAGCAGCATATTGGGTAGTTCACGCCGCGCACTTGAGTGGCTACAACAGCGAAGAGGATGTTTATCTCAACTTCAATACGCAAGGCACTATCGACCTCGTAGGCCTTCTCTTTGGCGGAATTATGATCGGCCTTCTCGGCGTTCTCTACGACATTGCCATAGGGCAAGCAATCGCGGTCGAAGAACTTTTCCGCGCTGGGGCGCATATGACTCACGCTCACGTATATACTCGCGCAATACGAATAGGGAGAGAACATATCGGTGCTCTGGTAAACACACTGGCCATTGCATACGTGGGCGCTGCATTGCCATTGCTTCTACTCGTAAGTAGTTCGAGCTATGGCATCGGATATGCAATCAATAATGAAATCTTTGCCACAGAAATTGTCCGTATCCTTATCGGTTCGATTGGGCTTATACTCGGTGTGCCCATCACGACCCTCATAGCTTCTTATATGCTCGCTGGGCTAGAAGGCAAAGGTTCTACAAACGATACTCACACAAACCATCACTAGCTTATTGCAAACCATTTGCGTCTGTGTATTATGCGCGAATGGATGATTTCAGAGAGCTTCTGCAAAACAAGGGTTTCCGCGCAACCCCGGGACGCATTGCGCTATTAAAGGCATTGTCAGTTGCCAGGCGACCGATGAACGTAGACGAAATAGGCAGGCGTCTAAACCTGAACGTGGTTACTTTGTATCGCGCCCTCAATGACCTAGCTGACAAAGGCCTACTTCTTCGCGGAAAAGGAGTTGGAGATACTGTGCATTTCTCATGTCCAAAAAACCATCATCATCACATGGTGTGTGCTGATTGCGGATTTACAAAGGAATGCACCGTCTGTTGATATGACCGCGCTTTTACTTGGGGTTGCAGCGTTTTGTTCGACCATGGTTGGCGGCACTCTCGCACTCAAGTTGCGCGATAAGCTGCATATCATCCTCGGCTTTAGCGCTGGAGCGGTCATAGCGGTCGCATTTTTTGACCTTTTACCAGAAGCACTTGAACTAGGCGGAAAGGCGCACGAGCTTTCGACCGTTGTTACATTTACTGCTCTTGGGTTCTTACTGTACCTAGTGCTTGACCGTCTCATTGTTTTACATAGCCATGTGCACGAAGAAGTGGGAGAGGTTACCGAAACACGAGGCCATGTCCGCGCGGGTTCTCTTTCAATCCACTCGTTCCTCGACGGGGTAGGTATCGGCCTTGCATTCCAAGTTTCGCCAGAAGTCGGAGCGATAGTTGCGGCGGCAGTGCTAGCGCACGACTTCAGTGATGGCATCAATACAGTAAACGTCGTGGTTCGTCATGGTGGAGAACCTAAAAAAGCCCTGCGCTGGCTACTTGTCGATGCTCTTGCGCCCGTATTAGGCGTTATTGTTACGCTATTCTTTGCTGTTTCGGAAGAATCCCTCGGTCTCTTACTTGCCATGTTTGCAGGATTCTTTCTCTACATTGGTGCATGCGACCTTATTCCCGAAAGCCACCATCAGCATCCGAAGTTTCTGACTACGGCAATGACAGTAGTGGGCATGGGTGTACTTTATGTCGCGATCCATTTTGCAGGGTAGGAACTGCGAATATCACTTTTTGCCTGTAATGCTCTTCGCTGATAATTCCCGCGGCTGACCAGGGGCTGACCAAAAAGTGACAAATCGAAGTTATTGCTGATAACGGATGAGTACGTTTGTACTCGGAGATCGAATGGATTAAGCTCTATTTCTAGGTTTCGAATCCCTCCCTCTCCGCAGGTAGGTATAATTACTGTATGGTGGCATCAATACTCATTGTTGCGATTCTCGCACTATTTTTCGGCGGGATGCTGATGGCGCTGCAAAGCAAACGTGCGGCGCTTTTGGATGCGCGCATCAGTATGGGAATAGGGCACCGGCTTTTTCCGAAAAGAATGAGATGGGTCTGGAATAGGGCAGAGAGCTTTAAAAAGAACGCGGGGCACAAGAACATGATTTTGGCCTACAAAATTACAGGCATTGTCGCCGTGCTACTTGGGATAGGTTTGGCGATATTCCTCGTCACTATTTCGTAGGCGAAAGGTTCAGAGAACTTTATTCTCGAGGAGAAGTACTATACTAGTATTTATGAGCCGCACCGTCCTCCTTTACATAATCGGTCCCTTGATTCTCGCGGTGCTCGTTTTCGGAGTATTACGCATTTTCAACATAACCCACACGAGAACCGTCGCCACGGATGCGCTGCAAGGCATCCTTGTCGGCGCGGCGTTGTCTTTTATCACGGTTTTGCTCATTCTCCCGAATTTCTACGTCACCAAGGTAAACGGTTGGACCACCATGTACGGATGCGGCGAGCCTGGGAGCGGCATTCTCAAACGTGCCGCATGCAGCGTGGTGTTTATGGGTCCGATAAATGTTGCACAGGAAGCGATGTACTGGACGACGCGCAAAGACAGTACGGGGCATGCGCTCATAGGATCGCACAACTACGTGCTGCATTTTCCTGCCGGGCAACTTCCGCCGAACAACGCATTCTGGTCGCTCACCATGGGCGACGCGGGCAATCATTTTGTGCCAAATTCCATCAACCGGTACAGCGTCAGCGATCGTACAGGGCTTATCCAAAATTCAGACGGTTCCACGGATATCTATATTCAAAATACTCCTCCGACCGGTCACGAACCCAATTGGCTTCCTGCCCCGGCCGGCAACTTTATTCTCTGGTTGCGCGTGTATCTGCCCGGTCAAACCATTCTAAACGGCGAGTATAAAGTGCCGCCGGTCGTCCAAGCATCGTGACGCAGCCTATGAATCATTTGCTTATACTCGGTTCGGTCGCGATCATAGCTTGGGTAGTAGGCACTCTTCTTCTCGTCTACTTTTGGCCGCATCTTGTGAGCGACGTTTATAAAAGAGCGATCCTAAAGCAAGGTTTCGGCGAGGGACCCATTCCGGTCAATACGCTCTACACTGAGCCGCAAGCGCTCTTTGCAGACCCGCTCCACCCACCCGCTTCTGCTTCAAAATTGGCGACTACCGGCGTGAACCGCGATACGCTCTACATTATGGGCTGGCTCGATCTGAGCAAAGGGGTACAAGTTCTGCATGTGCCGAATTTTTCCGACCGCTACTACAGCTTGCAGTTCACCGATCCTTCAAATAACACCAATTTTGCCTATGTCGGCACACGCGTTACCGGCGCAAAGGCAGGCGATTACCTCATCACCGGTCCGGGCTGGCAAGAAGCAGTACCGCAGGGAATGTCACAGATTTCTTCACCGAACAATTCCGTACTTGTTGTCGGCCGTGTGCTCGTCTACGACGATAGCGATCTCCCGACTGCCTATGATCTTGCAAAGCAGATCCAAATAGAGTCATTAAACCGATGATCTGCTGAGAAATTTGCTAAAATAAAATTATGACCAGAAGAATTTCCGGCGGCGTTGTACACGAGCTGCCATCAGATTTGCGGAAAGCTCTGACAGCTGATCCCAAAGCACAGGAGGCATGGGAGGACATCACGCCGCTGGCGCGCAATGAGTGGATTTGCTGGACCATCTCAGTGAAGACATCGGAGACACGAAAGGATCACGTGAAGAGGGTGGTCTCGGAGCTTAAAGAAGGAATGCGCCGTCCGTGTTGTTGGCTTGGCTGTACCCACCGAACGGATAAGGCATTAAGCTCTTCGCAAAAATTCGTACTAAGTCGGCGATCTGCAAAATAGGATCGGTGCCAACACTACGCAGCTCCGCTTTATTGTGCGAACGCGCGAATTTCTCTGCGCGTCCTGCGCTGTTTTATAACCATAAAGCCGATGAATGCCGCAAACAGCGCGAACATTGCGGCGATGGCGAATGATTCGCGGTACCCTATGAGTGTCGCGGCGGGAGAACCTGCCATGCTCGCGGCGGAAGCGATGCCGGAAAGTATCGCGAGGCCTATGGCTCCGCCCATTTGCTGCGATGTAGTGATGAGACCGGACGCGAGGCCGTTTTCATCCGGCGCCACTCCGGAAGTAGCTGCCGTGATTATGGGCATAAAGGTCATGCCCATTCCCGCAGGCATGAGCAGAAGTGTCGGCAGGACATCGAAAAAATAGTTGCCGGAAAGGGGAAGACGCACGAACCATGCGATCGCAACTGCAACGAGGACTGGGCCAAGGACAAGAAATAATTTATAGCCGTATTTTTCCACGAAGCGCGGAACGTTCGAAGAAACTATACCGAGCACTATGGGAAACGGTAAAAATGCGAAACCGGTTGCAATGGGCGAATAGTGCAAAGTAGTTTGCATATAGAGTGTGGCTATAAAGAACATGCCGAGAATGCAGCCGTATATTGGCGCCATCACGAGATTGGCGCCCGTGACGTTTTGTATCGAGAAAATGCTAAGCGGCACGAGCGGATGCTTGCTCATGGACTCGTTCCAAATGAATCCCGCAAGAAGCAGTGCGCTGAGGATAAAAACGCCGAGCGATTGCGGCGCGAGCCATCCTATGTAGGGCGCGCGGCTTATTGCAAATACAAATGCGATGAGTCCCGTGGTTACGAGTGACGCGCCGCTGAGATCAAGATCGCTATGTTCACTTTCGCTTTCGTATCTGGGTACGGCGTAAAGGATAGCAAGAACCATCATGATGCCGACCGGTACATTGATAAAAAAGTTCCACTGCCATCCGAGAAACTGCGTAAGCATTCCGCCGAGCAGAAGTCCCAATGCCGCGCCGCCGGTCGCTATCGTTGCCCAATATGCAAGCGCTCGGTTACGGCCTTTTCCTTCGGAAAATGTCGCAAGCACGATGGAGAGCGCTGCAGGGGACATCAAAGCGGCTGCGAGGCCTTGAAGAGCGCGCAATGCGATTAAAAGGGAGGCGTTCTGTGAAAATCCGATCAGAAGCGAGAAGAACGTAAAACAAGACATGCCGATGAGCAATGTCCTGCGGCGGCCGAAAAGATCTGCCGCGCGTCCGCCCATGAGCAAAAAACCGCCGAACGTAAGAGCGTACGCCGTGATTACCCATTGCAGGTCGCTATCGCTCGCGAAATGCAGGCTAGTTTTTATTGAAGGAAGGGCGACGTTGGTGATGGATACGTCCAAAACGACCATGAACTGCGCGACAGCTACCAGCAAAAAGATCAGCCACTTGTTTTGGGCGGGTACGGTCGGGCGGTTCTTCAGGATCACCATGCCATTTTATTTTCCGGCAAAGCCATTAAGGAGAAGTGAATGAAGCGGAGCAAATGAATGCAATCCATCGTACGAACGATGCTACTATCAAGATGGTATGGTTTTTTGGTCCGAATTCGCGATCCTCTATATTGCCGCCCTTATCGGGGCTGTGGCAGTAGTGCCGTATGGCTTGCGGATGGCAGCAGGCAAGCCGCTTAAGTTTTCCAAGCCCGTTTTGTATGCGCTCGCGCTAGCGCAAAATGCGGTTATTTTCGGCGTCGCGATTTGGCTCGGACTCTTGGCATCGCATTCTATCGGTCTCGGCGCTCCGTATATAGAGGCCCTGCTGGCCGAAGCTACCTTTCCTTCGGCTACAGGACTTATCGCCGGATTAGTTTTTGGCGCTATTGCCGGTGCAGTGCTTTTAATCGCGGATTTATTTTTCCTGCCGCACTGGCCGCAGGCGCTTCGCGACATGGCGCTCAAAACGACTGTTACCGATAATATACTCGCGTCTTTGTACGGCGGCATCGACGAAGAATTATTGATGCGCATGTTCGGCTTTTCCGTGCTCGCATGGCTGCTGCTATTTGTATGGCATTCGACCACCGCTGTTTTCTGGATAGCCAATGTCATCATGACTATTCTCTTCGGCCTTGGGCATTTGCCCGCGCTCAAAGGAGTGCTCGGCACTATTTCGCAGCTCATGCTCGTGCGCTCGCTCTTACTCAACGCGCCCGTCGGGCTTCTCTGCGGTTGGCTTTTCTGGACGTATGGCATAGAAGCCGCGATACTCGCGCATTTTTCTGCTGACATCATCTATCATGCGTTCGGCACCGTTATCCTCCGCAAAAAGCTACATGCTACAATCGCCGCATGACCTCAAGGCTCTATATTCTTCTCGCGACGCTCGGATTCCTTGCTTATGGCAGGCGCATTTATCTTTTATCGGCTTTTAGAAAATAATATGAGGAAAATCGTCGTATTTGAAATGGTTACTTTGGACGACTATTTTGCCGGACCGAACGGCGAGATAGATTGGCATAACGTAGATGCCGAGTTTGAGGCGTTTGTAAGTGTACAGACAAAACAATTCGGCGGCATCGTCATGGGGCACACGACCTACGACATGATGCAAAGCTTCTGGTCTTCCGCCGAAGCGGAAAAGGAGAGCCCCGCCGTCACGGAGGCGATGCGCAATACATGGAAAATGGTTTTTTCGAAGTCCATGCAGGATGTCACCGACATCCCGACATGGAAAAACGTCAAGGTCTATCGCGATATACGCAAAGACGAAGTGCTCGGATGGAAACAGTGGGACGGGCAGGATATCGCGATATTCGGTAGCGGCACCATCGTGCAGCAATTTGCAAATCTCGGACTCATCGACGAATACCGGCTCATGCTCAATCCGATTATATTGGGCGCGGGAAAATCTTTGTTCAAAGATATCGCCAAACAGAAACTCAGCCTGAAAGACATGCGCAAATTTGAGAACGGCAATATCTTGCTCACATACGCACCGCAAGGTACGAAGTAGCCATATGCAGAAGTCAGCCCCGCATTGGTGTGCAAAGACGTCGTCACGCATCCGCACGCTCATCAAGCAGGCGGACCCGAAGATTAAGGAGATCAGAAGATTGCAGCGAAGAAAAAGCGGGCTAAAAAATAACCGGAACTACTTCTGTTCATCGGCGAATTGCCGGTGATACAGGTCCGCGTATATTCCGCCTTCGGCTAGAAGTTCGGCATGCTTGCCGCGTTCGACGACGGTGCCTTTGTTGATGACTAAAATCTGATCGGCTTTAAGAATAGTAGAGAGCCGGTGGGCGATTACAATAGAAGTGCGTCCTGCCAGAGCTATTTCAAATGCTTTTTGTATCGCGGCTTCTGATGCCGAGTCGAGGTGCGCCGTAGCTTCGTCGAGGATAACGATATCGGGCGCTTTTAAAAGAAGGCGAGCAATGGCGAGCCGCTGCTTTTCGCCGCCAGAGAAACGATAGCCGCGTTCTCCAACGAGCGTGTCGAGACCCTGTGGAAGCGATTCGACTAGAGTAAGTATCTGCGCCGCTTTCAATGCCTCTTTGAGCTCATCGTCGTTCGCAGCAGGTTTGGCATACAAAAGATTCGCGCGGATGGTGTCGTGAAAAAGATGCGCGTCCTGCGTTACGATGCCGATTTTTTCGTGCAATGAGTCGAGTTTCGCATCGCGCACGTCAATGCCGCCGATAAGGACTTCGCCTTCGCGCGCATCATAGAGCCGTGCGACGAGCTGCGTGATGGTGGTTTTACCAGCACCTGATGGGCCTACGAGCGCGGTCATCGTCTGCGGTTCAATGGTGAACGATGCATCATGCAACACCTTTTTTTCCGGCATCTTCTCCGGAACGGCGACGGATTCCAGCGAAGCAAGCGATACTTCTTTGGCGCTCGGGTAGCGGAATGAAACATGGTCAAACACGATGCTGGCGGGTCCCGGCGGGATCTTAATGGCATCCGGCTTTTCTTTGATCATTGGCTCGAGATCGAGCACTTCGAATACGCGGTCAAACGATACGAGCGCGGTCATGATGCTCACTTGGATATTGGAAAGCCCTATCAGCGGTCCGTAGAGCCGCGTGAGATATGAGACGAGTGCTACCACGGTTCCTACGTCGAGCGCGTGCTCGACCGCGAGTACGCCACCCCAGCCGTAGGTGAGCGCGGTCGCAAAGGCAGCCATCAGAGCGAGTGCGGCGAAGAAAAACCTTCCGTAGAGGCTTTGCCGTACATTTATTTCGGAGACTCGAGAAGCGCGCGAGCTGAAAAGGGAGTTTTCATCATTGCGCCTGCCGAAGAGTTTTGCGAGCTGTGCGCCGGCGACGTTGAAGCGTTCGTACATGGTGCTGTTCATCGTGGCGGTGAGGTCATAACTTTCGCGCGTTATCTTCTGCAATGCGCGGCCCAGATAGCGTGCGGGAAATATAAAAAGCGGCAGGAGGATAAGAGAGGCGAGCGTAATCTGCCAAGAGAGTACGAACATCGCTCCTAAGACCAGTATGACGGTGATGAGATTGCCGACGACATTTGAAAGTACGTCGGTAAACGCGCTCTGCGCCCCGCCCACGTCGGTGTTCAGCCTCGAAACCAGCGCGCCGGTCTGCGTGCGCGTGAAAAAGGCGAGCGGCATTTCCTGAATATGTTCGAAAAGTTTCGTGCGCATGGAGAGGACGATGGCGTTACCTATCTTTGCGGAAAGATACGACTGCGCGAGTCCGAGACCGGCATCCACTATAGCGAGGGCGCCCACGAGAAGCGCCAGATTTACGATGAGTTTCGCATTGCCCTCCAAAATACCGTCGTTGATGATCGTCCGATAAATGAGAGGGTTAAGTATGCCTATTATCGCGTCGATGATGACCAACGCCAAAAAGAACGCGAGCAATCCCGCATAAGGTGATGCGAATTTCAGGATGCGCTTCGTCGTGCCGGGCCGGACTGTCTCTTCAATGACGGAAGCATCCTGTCTCAAACTGCGCATAGCGCGCATTCCTCCGGGAGGCATGGAGCAATACTACTCACAGTGAGATATGAATTCAATATCGCCGCTTTCATTTCTCATTCACGACGTTTGCGCAAAATGCACTGATGGCAGACGTAGAGGCACGGGACCCGAAGACCAAATTCCCCAAGCCAGGAAAAAGTGAAAAACCGCAAAAATATCCCGGCATCGAGGACAACATGGTCACCAAGCCAGTCTATGATGATGCGTCATACAAAGCTTCAGGCCGTTTGGAAGGCAAGCGCGCATTGGTTACCGGCGGTGACTCCGGCATAGGCCGCGCGGTCGCGGTAGCATTCGCCAAAGAAGGCGCAGATGTCGCGATCGCATATCTGCCACAAGAAGAAAAAGACGCAAAGGAAACTATTGAGGTGATTGATGCAGAGGGAAGAGATCACGCAGCGTTCCCAGGAAATCTCACTGAAAACGAATATTGCGAAAGTCTTATTGAGAACGTCGTAAAAGAACTCGGTGGCATTGACATACTGGTGAACAACGCGGCGTTGCAGCGACATTTCGACAAAATGGAGGATATTACCGCGGAAGATTTTGCGGATATCTACCGCGTCAATGTCATCGCGCCGTTTCTTCTTTCGAAAGCGGCCGCGCGAGAAATGGAACCGGGCTCCGCGATTATAAATACAGCCTCGATCCAGGCATATGAGCCGTCCTCGATGCTTCTGCCGTACGCGGCAAGCAAAGGCGCCTTTGTCGCGCTCACCAAAGGACTTGCAGAAGAATTGATCGGGAATGGCATACGCGTCAATGCAGTGGCACCGGGGCCTATCTGGTCGCCTTTGAACACGCACGGCTCATCACCGGAGAAATTAAAGAAATTCGGCGAAAAATCCAAAATAGGAAGACCCGGCCAGCCGATAGAATTGGCGCCGGTGTATGTGCTCCTCGCATCGGACGAAGCGAGCTATATCACGGGAGAGATCTACGGCATCACCGGTGGCGCAGGCATCGCGTAACTTTTATCCACATTGCCGCGAGGCGGGGCAATATGATACGGTATCCAACTGGCAAAACAGTACACAGGTGACGGAATGCTCAAAGCACTCCTCGATAAACCTTACGAAGCGATCGTGACAAAGACTTTTGCATTGCGTAGGAAAAGGATCATCAACGGGAAGACCGATGCATGGGAAGGATGCAGCGAAGACCTGCGGCAATACAGGACCAAGCTCGACGAGATCGCGAAGTGGATGACAAACACAGGCACGGAATTCATTCAGAGCCGATTCAACCCGAAGTCGGGGAAGATCGAGCTTTGCCGGTTCTGGAGCTGCGAGGTGGTGGCAGAGATCGAGTTTTGCCGAGAAGGCGGGAGCCATTGCGCAGTAGTGACATATCCGGTGGAATATCCGGATATAGTGCCCGACCCCATCAGAGCATACGTCGAAGCGAACCTTCCCGTGAAAGTGAAATCCGCCGCCTGAAAATATCCGCCGGAGCTCGAGTCCGGCGGATAATTTTTTAAGACATCATTCATGTTCAGGCATTTCAGCGAAATCTAATGCGCTGTTTACTAGAGTGCATAAATGAAGATAGCGCAGATCGCGCCTTTGATAGAACGCGTTCCGCCCAAAACGTATGGCGGCACGGAACGGGTGATACATGCTCTTACCGAAGAACTTGTCCGGCGCGGACACGAAGTGACGCTTTTTGCGACGGGCGACTCGCTGACTTCGGCGAAACTCGAATCAGTGTATCCGCGAGGGTTGCGCGAAGCGCATTTCAAGGACATGTATGGGCTCAATCTTCCGACCTTACTGCATCTCGGAAAAGCGTACGAGATGCAGGATAAATTCGATATCATCCATGATCATCTCACGCCCATAACGCTTCCCATCGCCAATATCGCGAAGACATCCGTCGTGATGACCGTACACGGTCCTTTTTCTTCGGAAAACAGAAAGCTTTTCCAAGCGATGCAGAGACCGTCGCTCGTCACCATTTCCGCGGCGCAGGCATATCATGTGCCCGGCATCAATCATGCCGGTGTCGTACACAACGGCCTTCCGATGGAGCATTACCCATTCCGCTCGCAACCGGGAGAGTATCTTTTGTATGTCGGGCGCATATCGATAGAAAAAGGCGTGCATTATTGCATCGAAGTAGCACAACGCTTGGATATCCCGCTTGTGATCGCGGCCAAACTCGAGAAGACAGACCGGCCGTATTTCAGCGAATACATCGAACCGTATCTTTCCGACCGCATCCGTTGGATAGGAGAGGTCGATGAAGAGGAGCGCAACACGCTGATGAGCAAAGCGCTCTGCTTCCTGCATCCGGTTATCTGGCGAGAGCCCTTTGGGCTTACCCTCATAGAAGCGATGGCGTGCGGATGCCCGGTAGTCGCCTTCAACCGCGGCTCCATTCCCGAAATAGTGCTCAATGGCGAGACCGGTTACATAGTCGATGATGTCGAGACGATGCTGGAAGCGGTGGAAAATATTCGCGAGATAAGACGCGCGAAATGCCGCGCGCACGCGCTCGAGAATTTCAGCGTAGACGGGATGACCGATGGATACGAATCCATATATAAGAAAATACTCGCCTCTTCATGATATTTTTGACTTCATACCGATAGGGAGTACATATACGTGCAAAGACGTATGGAATCGCGTGAGCACGAGTTTCTCTGGAATTTGGGATATTCAACGATCACCGAACTTGAAGTGGAAAGCGGCATCCTTGCTTCCGGAAGGGATGAGCTGTACGGCTGCATATTCGGCAGAGATTCGCTCGTTACAGCGCTCCTGCTGCTGCGCGTATATGAAAAGAACGGCGATGCGTATTTTTTGAATCTCACGAAAAAAATATTGCTCAATCTTGCGCTCTTGCAGGGGCGCGAGGTCAACATCGAGAGCGGGGAGGAACCCGGGAAGATCATCCATGAATTTCGCCCCGATAAGCATGAGCATCTTACCTCGCGGTCCGAACGCCCGTGGTATCTCTATCCGGACCGCACGATGAAAAGCTACGATAGCGTCGACTCGACGCCGCTATTTCTTCTTGCCGCGCATGCGTACATGCGCGCAAGCAGAGGAGAATATCTGCCCGTAGTGGATAAATTGATGCCGCACATAAAAGCTGCGCTCGAGTGGCTCATGACTTTTGCTGATTCCGATGATGACGGTCTCGCGGATTATCGCTTCCATGAGAGCAGGACATTCGGAGGGCTAACCGTGCAAAGCTGGATGGACAGCCACGATTCGGCCTTTCACGAAAATGAGCAGGAAGTCGCATATCCTATCGCGCCGGTAGAAGTACAGGGATACGCATGGGCGGCGCTCAAACAATGGGCCGGCCATTTCAAGGCGCAGGACCCGGATTTTGCGGCACGGCTGGAAAAACATGCTGTCACCATCAAGAAAAGTTTCCGCGAAAAATTCGTGCTTACGGAACACGGAGGCATTTCCTTCGCGTTCGCAATAGATGGCAATCTCAAGAAAATGACTGGCGCGCGCTCCAATATCGGGCATCTGCTCTGGGCATCATGCGAAAGTCACGGAAAGACGGAATCCGTCCTCGAGCCGGATTTAATTCCGTTTCTCGCCAAACGACTGATGCGAGGCGATCTTTTTAGCACGGACGGCGGCATACGCACGCTCTCGACACGTTCCAGAAAATTCCATGCGCGCAGCTATCACAACGGCTCTATATGGCCCCATGATACCGAGATCATCGCAGCGGGGTTCGAACGTTTTGGATATATAGAAGAAGCGTCTCGCATACGAGCAGCGCTCTTTACTGCATACATGCATTTCAGAACGCCGATCGAATTCTTCGCAATAGAGCGGGGAATATACAGCGATAGTTTAGAACCTGGCGGACAGCGCGCATGCCAAAAACAAGCATGGAGCGCTGCTGCACTGCTTTCCGCGCTTTCATCAGAGCCGAAGCATAGGCTAAAAGAAGAATACATGCTCGAGTCCGTAGAAGTCGCATAGTGAGTCTCCATTCCTTGCGTTTTCATATTTGTCGCGTACAGTCAGCGACAGAACGTTCATTAAGTATTGCGTGGGGCGTTCTGTCGACAGAACCGTAACTTCTATCTCATGGAGAACTGCCATGTGTGACTATAGTCTGCACGCAGTCGCATCGCGACCTGCACAAGCCGGTGAAACTCTGGTGACTACAACTTTCCGCGGCACTTCGACGCGCGGCTTCGCATCCGAGAAGGACCTGAGCGTCGCCGTCTGCATGCTTCCCGGGACCGAGCTTGCCTTCGAGGAAGACGTGAAGTACGACAACAGCTGGATCTGGACGCGCGAGATCGAAGCCCGAGTCGGCAAGTTCGGCAAGATCGATCCGGACATCCCGGACCGCCATCACGACGCCGTCGAATTCCCTGACGGCACTTACATCCTGGTGACACAGCTCTGTGAAGGCCAGAAGGTGACTGTGCTGCAACTGCCGGCCTCCGAAGCCCCGCAGAAGCCTGGCCGAAGCGAGACCACTATCGTTGACCGTCGCGAACCCGCTGTCCTCGCCTAACGCTCATTTCGAGTGAAGCAACTTCGAGTGAAGCAACACTGAGCGGCTCGTTTCCTGGAAACGAGCCGCATTTTTTATGCCGCTGCATAATCTGATTTTCACCGCAACTATTTTTGGTTCATGAAATTCGGGTTAAACGACGCGATTACTCTGGCGGTCAACTCGCAATCGTTGCTACTATTTTTCCCATGCTTTCACAGAGAACCGCTCATACCTTCGGATATGCTCTTTTATCAGCCTTTTTCTTATTCGCATTCACTTTTCTTTCTCCAAAGGCCTTTGCCGATTCTTCGGTGAGCGTGTGGTGGCCCACGGACGGAGCGCACGTCTCCGGCGTACAGCCCTTCAAGGCGATGCTCAGCGGCTCGGATGTATCGCAATACGACATGTTCTGGCAAGTCGATGGCGGCTCATGGAATTGGATGGACGATAACTACGCGGACTATCCGCACAAAGAAGCTTCGGTAGATCTGAGCGGATGGAACTGGCACGGAAGCGGCCCGTATACGGTGAATTTCATCGCACGCAAGAATGGCGTCGTCGTCGCGCAATCGTCGGTGGACATATATATTGGCAATGGTACTAAGTCGAGTACGACGAATTCCGCTTCCGTAGTTACC
>Ga0070679_100003006_pt1 | contig 15402 bp, 8 predicted proteins | sample KBSC63BmetaG_FD_65652 | JGI IMG/M metagenome (GOLD analysis project Ga0070679, IMG submission 65652) | Corn rhizosphere microbial communities from Kellogg Biological Station, Michigan, USA - KBS C6-3B metaG | ecosystem: Host-associated > Plants > Roots > Rhizosphere | place: USA: Michigan... | reverse complement strand
ACCGTTTGGCGCAGCTTATCTCCGTAAACCTGGTAATCTCTTTGAGATGTATAATTAAGGTTTAAATTAATTCCCACATCGGCCCAGTTCGTTAGACTATAACCTAACTGCGGATCTATTCCCAACGTTGTTGAATAACTTGAAAAACCCACCGTGACACTTCCTCCGGTAAATAGTTTTTCTTTCTGAAATCCTTTTTTTACTGATGGTTTTTCTTCTTCAGATTGTGCAAATAAATGAAAAGACGAGGAAAGAAATATTAATACAATAAATTTTTTCATTAAATCTATTTTTTTAAAATGCGTTCAAATACTTGGGTAACTTTTATGTCAACCTTCTATAAAAAAATCCTAGTAATCAATTATATAAAATTCGACATTAAATACCATTAATAACCAGAGGGAAGCTTTTTTAGAAAAATTTTAAAAAAATATTTACAGATTGTAACAAAATACGAAATGAATCGTATATTTGATTACGATATTATTCGTAATTAAAAAATAAAATCATGAAAACTATTATTTCCTCTGCTTTTTCCTGCGCAGCTACGCTTTTTGTTAGTGGCTTAATTTTTACTTCAATGGCTTTTCGAAATCCTCTTTTACCGCAAGGTAAACCTAAAACGGTACAGGTTACAGATACAGTTCCGAATACCAACTTCAATATAAATATCGATGTTCAGAAGGCCATGGAGGAAGCAAACAAAGCGATTGCATCTATTGACTTTAATAAAATCATGAGCAATATACAACTAGCATTAAAAAACATAGATATGCAAAAAATACAGTTGGAAATACAACAGTCACTAAAGAAAGTTGATTTCACAAAAATGCAAAACGATATTGATGCTTCCTTAAAAAATATTGATTGGAAAGCCATTAACCGGAATATTGACAGCTCAATGAAAAAGATTGATTATATAAAAATGCAAGAGGAAATACAGAAAAGTATGGAGCAGCTAAAGAAGCAATTAAACAGTCAGGAATTTAAAGAATCAATGAAGAAATTAAAGGAAACTGACATGAAAAAATTGAATAAACAAATGCAGAAAGAAAAAATAGAAATTGAAAAAAATCAGCAGCAATTAAAGAAAGAATTGCAGAAAATACAAGAAGAAAAAGATAAAAATAATGCTGCCTTTATCTCCGGCTTCAGTTATGAAAAACCCGGCTTTTTTATTTGGATTTAAATAAATTCTATCTTAGCTCTTTGCAATTTTATTATAGCTTACTGCAATTCCTTTAATTAAGGAAGAGCTAAAACCCTGGTGTTCCATTTCATTTAAACCCGCAATAGTGCAACCTTTAGGAGTGGTTACCTTGTCGATTTCCTGCTCGGGATGAGTACCTTTTTGTAATAATAATTCTGCGGCACCTTTTACCGTTTGTGCGGCAATAAGACTTGCAGTGGCGGCATCAAAACCGATCTCAATGCCGCCCTGTATGTTTGCCCTGATATATCGCATTGCATAAGCTGTTCCGCAAGCGCCAAGAACAGTAGCGGCTTCCATTAATTTTTCATCAATCATTGCCACCTTGCCCAAAGTTGAAAATAAATTTTTTACAAAATTAATTTGTGAAGAAGTGGCGTTTTTATGACTGAGGCAAGTAATGCTTTCCTGTATGGCAATAGCAGTATTAGGCATCGCTCTAAACACAGGAAGTTTTTTGTTAATAATTTCTTCAATTTCAGAAATCAGCACGCCAGTAACTACGGATAACAAAACATGTTTATTCGATAATTCTTTTTTGAAACTGTTAAGTACATCGGCTACCTGGTAAGGTTTTACTGCAAGTATAATCAGCTCGCTGTTGCGAGCCGCTTCAGCATTATTTACCGTAATATTTACACCTTTTTCTTTTAGTTTTTGCAAGGTGCTAATTTTTCTTTTTGTAATCGTTATATCAGCAGCCTTACAGAATTTACTTTTTAATAATCCTTCTGCAATAGCAGAGCCTAAATTTCCTCCTCCAATAATTGCAATTTTTTTATTCATACATGATTGATTTATTAAAAGTTTTATCAGATTTAGTAAAAGTTTTATCTGCGCAAAATAACACCATATTTCACAACGGTTAACTTTTGTTTTAAAGCAATATTATTAAATGGCGGGAAGTAATTATTATGAAAATAATTAAAAAACGGGGCAAAGCGCCTGTTGCCTGTCGCCCTGGAAATCGCTATAATAACCCTTTTTAAGGACATTAAATTCTGTGGCACCAAATGAATGATTATAATTTTTGAGAGAAGAAGTGGTTACATCATAACTGAAAGTAAACCGGATATTGTTTATTTCAAGGCCTACCATCGGTACAACGGCATCGCCATAGCGGTAATATAGGCCGGCTATAAATTGTTTCTCGCCGTGTTCTGTAAGATTGTATGCACCATTAATCCCAAGCACCAGTTCACTTGCCTTTGCCTGTGTGGTATAATAAACATTTGGATTAATTATTACGTTATCAGTTACTTTGAAAAGTCCGTTAAGAAACGCTATCTGCCTCATTGATATCTGGTCATTGCCATTATCTTCAAAGAAAGTTTCTTTAGGCTCATTAACATGATGGATAGAATAGCCCGCATTTATATAAATATCTTCTGTAGGAAAATAAGCGTAGTTCATTCCTACCTGTAAATCAAAATAACTTATACTGTTATTTAAAAGCATTGCAGAAGTGGGAATGTTGCTATCAAAAAATTTGCCATCAAACTGGTCTGGAAAAGTAAGCTTGCTTTGATCAATTCTTTTATTAGCCCATCCCACATTGAAACCTGCAGTGAGCAAGCTACTTAATCCAAGCTCCTGGTGATAGGCAATAGATGCATACGCTTTTGTAGAAGTAAGACTTCCGGAGCCAGCCACATCACGTAAAATCACAGCGCCAAGGCCAAGCCAGCCAGTCTCGATTCTGTTTCTAAAAACCTGCGCATCGCCAAAAATGCTCATAGTTTTATACGGCACGGCCATAATATTCGAGTATTGATTTCTATAAGAAGCACCCAACCTGTAATCAGCATCTGGTATAAAGCCGGTATTGGCAGGATTAGTAAGCAAAGGATTATTGAAAAATTGTGAGAAATGTAAATCCTGGCCTTCCGCATTTATTAATGCGAAGCAACATAATATCAGTAAAAAAAATATTTTAATAAACCTCATCATCACAATTCCAATTTATCTTAATAAAGTAATATCGCCCGTTTTCCTGTATTTTCTTCCGTCAGAAAAAACAACATCTAACGTATAAGTATAAACGTCAAGAGGCTGAATTTTTCCTTTATATGTGCCATCCCACGAACTTTTTATATTATTGGCCTCGTATACTTTTTGCCCCCATCGATTATAAATGCTCCATTGCATTTGGGCAATTCCAAAACCTTCCACTTTAATTCTGCCGTTAACACCAAATTTTCCGGGAGTAAATGCTGATGGAACATCTACTAACGGCTTTATTAGTGATCTTACATCTATACAAGTATCATCGCTGCAACCTGCATCATTAGCGGCATTAAGGCATACATTATAAGTTCCGGTTGCAGGAAAAATATGAGTTGGATTTACAAGAGCAGAAGTATCACCATCCCCAAAATTCCATTTATAAATAGAAGCTCCGATGGATTGATTTGTAAAGTTGGTGAAAGTATTTTCCTGCGGCGGATTAGGGGTAAAAATAAATGAAGCAACCGGTATTGGGCTAACGGTTATAGTAAAAGTTGCAGAATCCACCTTGTTACATGAAGTAGAATCGAATGCTTCTAACTTTATTATATAAGTCCCCGGATTATTATATAAATGCGTTGGATTGTCATTGGTAGAGGAATTACCATCACCAAAATTCCACATAAAGTTAAGACCGCCTAAGGACGTGTTTTTAAATACAGCAGTATAAGGAACACATCCGGCAGGAGGTGTTTCAAACTGCGCTTTTACCTCCGGGGAAAGCCGAACTGTTTTAACGGTATCATCAGGCGAATTGCAAAAGGTAGAATCGTTTATAGAAAGTTTTACAATATAAGTTCCAGGACCGGCATAAGTATGCTGAACCGGCGGAGCCTGGCTCGCGGTATCGATTGGACTATTATCTCCGAAATCCCAGGTAAAAGTATTTGGGCTAAATGACCCTCGTGTAGGAACTGAGGTATTTGTGAAACTATAACTCAGATTAGTACACGGTGGAATTTTACTAGCGATAAAGTCAAGTACCACTTTATTATCTCCAACTCTTATATGAGTATATGACGTATCAAAAATGTTACAGGTAGTACTGTCAACGGCAATGAGCCTTACTTTAAAATTTCCAATGGATTTATAAATATGAGAAATACCTGGCGCAATTGTAGTATCACCCGAGCCATCTCCAAAATCCCAATAATAGCTTTTACCCTTAGCAAGTGTATCTGTAAAATCAACCTTTAAAGGAACACAGCCAATTGTATCATATGGAACTCCATCTATGGAAGCCTTCACACCAGCCTGCACACCAGCAAAATTCATTTCAATTTTTAACATGCCCAAGTTACACTCACCACCGGAAGTGGCCTGGTTAGTTCGGGACCATACGCCAAAAGAGCCATTAAAAGTTATAGTTCTAAAACAATTTGCACACATCGCTTCATATATAACCCCATTTTTATCAAAGCGACTGGTACCGCCATCAACATGGTCGCCAAAGGTCTCAGGATTCTTCACAGTTTCAGGAGGATCTTCCTGCCCGAAATAAGTGCCATATAATAAAGAGTCAGCATCTTTTTTTAATACAATAAAATAAAAATCGCTTCCTGATGCGTCAGTATTAGGTTTAATAGCATTGCTGGTGGTAGGCATTCCTTTCGTATTTCCGGCAATAAACCCGGTTATTTGATTAGATTTGCCTCCCCATCCGGAAACATACACATTTTCACAACGGTCAACAAGAAAGGCTGTTGGCGAAATATTAGGCAAAGCAGATCCTGAGCCAAATACAGTCGAATACACGTAAGCGCTAAGATCAGGTTGCAGCTTTGAAATAAATTGTTTTGAATTTGGGTTTGAATAAATTTTAGCTGAGTTAGGCGGAGGCTTTACTGGCCAGGTTCCTTCTGTAGTACCCATCACATACACAAATCCAAATTTATCTGCATCAATACCATAAATTTGGTCTGCACCGGAAGTACCAAGATATGTACCTTTTATAGCTGCTGTTCCCGAATTATTAAGCTCAACTACAAATCCGTCACAGGCGCCGCCTGCAAATTTAGAGGTAATGACACCAGATGCAGAAATTCCAGGAAAATCATTACTTGCCGTACCGCCGGCAACATATATATTATCATTGTCGAGAACCAATACATAAGCCGCATCATTATCACTACCACCAAGAAAAGTATTAAAAAGAAGAGTGTTACATCCAGGATTAATTTTAAGCACTACACCATCCTGCCTGCCCCCAATTTTTGATTGAAAAGCCCCTGGAGTAATCGTTTTGCTATAATCAGCCGATTGAGTACAGGAAGCGAGATATATATTATTAGCGCCGTCTAATAAAACTTCACTACGGGCATCATCACCATAATTTCTTTTAATAGAGTTAGTACCGGATGAACCTTCTTCATCCTTAATATTTACGCCATCATCCGAAGATCCGCCAATTTTCATAGAACCAATAAGAGCGCTGCCTGAAGCATTTAATTTAGTAACAACAATATCCCATCCTCCGCCGGGGCCGATAACTTTAGGTACTGAAGAAGGATAAGTGGGATAATCCGGAGACTTGGACCTTCCCGCTATTACCAGGTTTCCTTGCGGATCTACAATAAGGCTATGAGGCTGTTCCGCATCGCTACCGCCAATGTATGTTGAATATATTCTATTCTTCCCGTCAGGTGAAAGCTTAATGATAGCAATATCAAAATTGCCATTAAATGATTCATCATAAGCTCCGATATTCGTTGGAAAATCTTTTGCAAAAGCTATACCGCCTCCATAAAAGCTTCCGTCAGCGCCGTAAGTTGCTGTAAAACCCCAATTATCCGCTTTGCTTCCTGAATAACTAAAAAATATTTCTGTAGGATCAATTATTAAAGTTTTATCAGGGGAATAATTTTTTACTTTAAATCTTACCACATCGCCATCTACTACATACTTACAATCTAATTCCTGCCTTTGATTATCTATCACCTGGTACGTATATGGAGAAAGCTCTTTATTGTCGCCAAGCGAAGTCGATATAACAAGCTGCTTATTTTTAATACCTATTTTATCAGCGCCTTTATACTTCATTGCTATCTTATTTACATCCGCGCCGGGATGCACAATAAAATCGTATTTCAAATTGCTGCCCGCATCAGAATAATAACGAACATCAATACCGGGATAAACATCTTTATAAGTAATGCCCTTATAAATTTTACAATTGGATGCCCACTTGGATGGATCGTTGCCAATAATATAATTATTTATAGATGGCAGCGCTTTATCAGGAATTATTGTTGGGTTTTGCGAATTAAGAAAATTTACCGAATAAGCGTGAGAATGAATTTTAGAAAATTTGGCATGAACTGCAGCAGTAGTACTATCGCTCTTCGTATGATAGCGTTCTTTTACATTCAGCATATCACCCGGATTGTTTTGAGCAACTGTAAAACCGTTCTGTTGTAAATAAAATGCGCCGCTGCCGGCATTGCTCATAAATTTTACCTGGCTATTCCACTGGCCTTTATTTTCTATAAATTCAATTTGAGAAAATACATTTTGATTAACAAAAAAAATTGTTATTCCACTTAAAAAGAAGCATTGGAAAACTTTAAATATCCTCAAGGCAAATATTTGTTTTATTGACTAAATAACTATGAAAGGGTTTATCTATAAATTGGAAAAAATCATAGAATACTAAAATTAAATTTACGAAACAATCATTACAGAAGTTTCAAAAGAAAATTTCATTTTAATTATTTAATAGTGAATTAACAATACCCAATATAGAATGTTCAAGATATTTTACTCCACACTGTTTTCCCCTTTTGAAAAGCTAAGAAGCTCTTTAAAACCTGGTTGTCAGCAGATGACAGGTTGGGATCAGTTTCAATAATTTTTTCCGCCTGTAACCTGGCTGCTTCAAGCATTTTTTTGTCTTCAATAATATTTGCCAACTTAAAATTGAGAATACCACTTTGCCTGGTTCCTTCTATATCGCCCGGGCCCCGAATCTCAAGGTCTTTTTCTGCGATCTTGAATCCATCATTTGTTGCGCAAAGAATTTTAAGCCGTTGCCTCGCATCGGCAGACAATTTTACTTTTGTAAGTAAAATGCAATAGCTTTTTTCACTTCCCCTGCCCACTCTTCCCCGCAATTGATGCAATTGAGGAAGGCCAAATTTTTCTGCGCTTTCAATTACCATTACACTAGCATTAGGAACATTTACCCCCACTTCAATTACTGTAGTAGAAACCATTATTTGAGTATCTCCTTTCACAAACCGTTGCATATTTATTTCTTTCTGGGCCGGTTTTTGCCGGCCATGCACCATACTGATATAAAATTCCGGTTCAGGGAAAAATGCTTTTACTTCTTCGTAGCCTTTCATTAAATTTTCAAAATCAAGCTTTGAAGATTCTTCAATAAGTGGATAAATAATATAGGCTTGCCTGCCTTTTTTTAATTCAGTTTTTATGAAATCCATTACCTGCGGCCGGGAATATTCCATCCTGTGAACGGTAGTTATTTCTTTTCGCCCCGGCGGCAATTCATCCATTACACTATAATCCAAATCTCCGTAAGCTGTCAATGCCAACGTTCTTGGAATAGGTGTTGCGGTCATTACCAAAACATGCGGGTTCACTTCATTCTTTTTCCAAAGCTTTGCCCTTTGTGCAACCCCAAATTTATGTTGCTCGTCAACTATAGCAAGGCCCAGATTTTTAAATACAACCTTGTCTTCAATCAATGCATGCGTACCTGTTAGTATCGTTATTTCACCGTCCGCAGTTGCCTGCAATATTTCTCTTTTTTCTTTTGCAGAAGAAGAACCTGTAAGAACCCTTAATTTAATGGGAATATTTTGCAGCAGGCTTTTCAAGCTTTCAAAATGCTGCCTTGCAAGAATTTCAGTAGGCGCCATAAAACAACTCTGATAATCGTTATCTGCAGCAATCAACATGCTCATAAGTGCTACAATCGTTTTTCCACTTCCCACATCACCTTGAAGCAAACGGTTCATTTGCTTCCCGCTTCCGGTATCTTTTCTTATTTCTTTAAGAACTCTTTTTTGAGCACCTGTTAATTCAAAGGGAAGATTATTATTATAAAACTGATTAAATAACTGACCCACTTTATTAAATAATAATCCTTTAGAAAAGGAATTTCTTTTATAACGGATGAGCCCTAAACGGAGTTGCGATATAAATAATTCCTCAAATTTTAAACGTTTTAGTGCAGCATTATATTCACCTTGGTTTACAGGAAAATGTATTTGCCTGTAAGCATTATATCTTTTTATAAGCTGATACTGAGCAACAATATTTTCGGGTAAGTTTTCGGGTAAATCTTTTTCAGTAAGCAACTGCAGCAATGTATAGGTAAGCTTTGCTATCTGCCTCGCTCCAAGATTCCTTGTCTTTAATTTTTCCGTGCCAGGGTAAACGGGTTCCTGGTAAAGACTTTTTTCAACAGGCGATTCTCCTACTTCCTCAATTTCCGGATGTGATATTTGCGGCGTATTCATGAAGAAGCCAGCTTTACCGAAAACCCTGTATTTACTGCCAACATGCAAGGACTTCTCCATCCAGTTAATGCCTTGGAACCACACTAATTCAAGCTCGGCCGTACCATCATATAAACTAGCTACAAGCCTGCGTCCTCGTTTTTCTCCCATTATTTCCAGGGAAGTAATCTTTCCAACAACCTGCACCCATTGCGTTTCATCTATAATATCTTTTACAGCGGTTATTTGTGTTTTATCAATATGCCTGAATGGAAAATATTCCAGCAGATCATTGAACGTAAAAATGCCCACCTCCTTTTTTAAAAGGTCTCCTCTTAACGGGCCAACACCCTTTAAATATTCAATTGGGCTGAATAATATAGAAGATTGATTTATAATAGAATTAATTTTTACAAATATAAGAGTACAATCAGCCGGAGAATAATGCGTGCGACTAGAAAATACTTTATCGGTTGAAACACAATAAATATCAAAAAAAAATGTTTTATTTACATAATCCTTTTGTGGGCAAAGCATAATGTTAAAAAAGCCATAAGAAAAAGAATCGGGGATAATTATCCGCTGTAAGATTAGGCTAAGAAGGCATCCAGGGTTAACTTTGCAGACGCTCATAAAAAATTAAATCCAATTTTTATCAGCATATATCCGTAGCTAACCGTTTATATGAAGAACTGCAAACTTTTAGTTTGCTATTTTCAAAACACATTTTTTAAATTTTTACAATCAATACTGAATGAAGAAGTCATTGAAGAAGTTTTCTGTTTTTCTTTCATCTGTTTTTATTTTCCTTATACACCTCCCTTTTGTGTTTGCAAAAACATTGCCGGGTACTCATTTAGTACATAATACTTCAAAAACCAATATTTTAAATACTGATGATGAGTTGCCCAATTCATCAAAAACAACTGTATTTGATAGTTTACATTTAAATACATTGGGACTTACAAAACAGGCTTATGATTATGCAATAAGAGGTTTTCAAACGCTGCGTTCAATGGGTAAATTAAATAATGATTCTGTTATCGCCATTATTGACTTTAGTCTTTCATCAGCAGAAAAAAGATTATTTGTAATTGATATAAAAAATTACCAGGTTCTGTTTAATACCTACGTGGCACACGGACGTAACTCCGGCACTGAATATGCAAAGAAATTTTCTAATAAGATACAAAGTAATGAAAGCAGCCTGGGCTTTTATGTAACCGGCGATACTTATAATGGTGAACATGGATATTCCCTACACCTTGAAGGAGTTGAAAAAGGCATTAACGATAACGCGTACAAAAGAGCAATTGTAATGCATTGTGCAGACTACGTAAACGAAAATTATATAAAGCAAAAAGGCTACATCGGCAGAAGCCTTGGCTGCCCTGCAATACCAGAAAAAGTCTATAAGCCAATAATCAATGAGATAAAAGAAGGTACTTGTCTTTTTCTTTATAGCCCTAATAATTACTATCTCTCTCATTCTGTTTTTTTAAAACACGCATCTTAACAGGCGATTAATTTTTTTTATTCTAAAAACGAATTTTCGTTAATACGGAAATTCGTTTTTATTTATCCGGATTATTTCTCAGTTGTTACCTTTATCGCAAATAAATTGCACAATATGCTAAAAGTTGGCGTTTTTGGGGTAGGACACCTTGGCAAGTTTCATCTCAACAACTGGAAGGAAATTGAAAATATAAAGCTTATTGGATTTTATGATCCGTCGGATGAAATTGCAACAGATGTAAAAGAAAAATATGGATTGAAAAGATTTAAAAATCCGGATGATTTAATAGAAGCGTGTGATGTTGCAGATATTGTTGCACCCACAACAGCACATTATGAATTATGTAAAAAGGCCGTTTTAAAAAGCCGTCATGTATTTGTTGAAAAGCCTCTTGCTAATACAATGATAGAAGCTAAAGAAATTGTTAAGCTTACGAGGGAAGCCAATATAAAATTACAGGTTGGCCATGTTGAAAGATTTAATCCCGCATTTCTTACTCTTAAAGAATATGACCTCAATCCTATGTTCATTGAAGTTCACAGGTTGTCTCAATTTAATCCACGTGGCACAGATGTAAGTGTGATACTTGACCTGATGATACATGATATTGACATTATTCTTAGCCTTGTAAAAAGCAGTGTAAAAAATGTATTTGCAAACGGAGTAAACGTATTAAGCGATACACCCGATATTGCAAATGTTCGCATTGAATTTGATAATGGTTGCGTTGCTAATCTTACTTCCTCAAGAATAAGTATGAAGAAGATGCGGAAGATGCGTTTATTTCAGAAAGACTCTTACATAAGTATCGATTTTCTTGATAAAAAAACAGAAGTAATTAAATATAAAACAGCATCAGATAAAAACGTTTTTACTTTTGATATCGAAACCAATTCCGGAACAAAAACGATTGCGATAGCGGCACCGGTAATAAAAGACAACAATGCTATAAAACAGGAGCTGCAAAGTTTTGTGGATGCTATTATAAACAATAAACCTGCGACAGTTTCCGAAATTGACGGCTATCGTGCTATGGAAGTAGCCCATATTATTCTTGACAAAATAAGCCGTAATCAAATCAGTTAAAAAATTAAATCAAATTTGGCAAGGCCACTTCACATAGTTTATTATGCGCTGGGTGATCTTATTGCTGCTATTATTTCCTGGAGTTTAATATACTATCTGTATGCTAGTTATCATGAGGCACGATTTCATTTTAATTCAAATTATATATCAGGGCTGTTAACGTACATAATATACTGGCTGATTATATATCATTTATTCGGTGCGTATAAAAACATTTACTATAAATCCAGGCTGAATGAAGTGGTTTATACTTTTGTGAGCACATTTATCGGCGGCTTATTATTACTTCTTCTGTTTATCCTTTACAGCAACAAGATAGATTATACGTTGTTTTATAAAGCCTTCTTTTATATAGGCCTGATACAATTTTTTATAACTTATTTAATAAGATTTTCATTACTGTCAAAGGCACATAAACAATTGCAAAAAAAACAAGTATGGTTTAATACTCTTGTTATCGGAGGCGGCAAAACAGCAGTAGAGCTATACAAGGCAATTACTACAAGTACTGAAAATACAGGATACAGAATCTGTGGCTTTTTAAGTATTGACGAAAGAGTAAATGATGATTTAGCTGAACATACAGAATCTTTAGGAACTATTAATAATGCGCTTTCCATTATTGACAGCTATCATATAAAAGAAGTGATTATAGCAATTGAGAAAAATGAAAAAGATAATCTCGAAAAAATTTTACAACTTGTTAATGAAAAAGAAGTGAATGTAAAAATGATGCCTGACAAAATAGATTTTCTTAGTGGTGCAATAAGAACAAGTAATGTATTAGGAACACCACTGGTTGAAATGCATCTTGGATTAATGGAAGCATGGCAGCAAAATATAAAAAGGCTGATCGATGTTTTGTCTTCTGCTATAGGCCTTGTAATTCTTTCACCTCTAATTTTATACACGGCCATTAGAACGAAGTTTTCTTCTAAAGGAAATGTTTTTTTCCAACAGAAAAGAATAGGTTATAAAGGCAAGCCTTTTATAATTTATAAATTCCGTTCAATGATAACGGGTGCAGAACAAAATGGCCCAATGTTGAGCAGCACCAATGATGATCGGATTACAAACTGGGGCAAAATAATGCGTCGCTGGAGGCTTGATGAATTGCCGCAGCTTTGGAATATTTTAAAAGGTGAAATGAGTATTGTAGGGCCAAGACCCGAAAGAGCATATTATATAAACTGCATTGTAGATAGACATCCTGAATATAAATTACTCCTGAAAGTAAAGCCAGGCTTAACAAGCTGGGGAATGGTGAAATTTGGCTATGCAGAAAATATGGACCAAATGATTGAACGCATGAAATATGATATCATATATATTGAGAATATTTCTTTAGCGCTTGATTTTAAAATTATGATACATACGGTTAGAATTATTTTGTTAGGAAAAGGAAAATAATTTTTGAATCTTTTAATCTTATAATTAACACAGGGTCAAACTTCATTTGCGACTTATCTGGAAAATATATTTTTTATATTTGACGAAATAAATTCTTTGAGAAAAATCTTTATAATATTTCTTCTTATTTGTTTCAACATTGTAAATTCCAATTGCCAGTCAACTAACGAAATTCAATCAAATAAACCGGCGTATTTTCAACAGCAGGTGAATTATAATATTATTATTACGCTTAATGATATTGATAAAACTTTAGAAGGATTTGAAACAATAAATTATACAAATAATTCACCGGACACACTTTATTTTATTTGGTTTCATCTTTGGCCAAATGCCTATAAAAATGACCGCACAGCTTTTAGTGAACAGCTATTGAAATTAGGAAGAACTGATTTTTATTTTAGCGATGAAGACAAACGTGGATATATAAACAGGCTCGATTTTAAAGTAGATGGGGTAACATCGCAGCTTGAAGATCATCCATTATATATCGATGTAGCAAAACTCATTTTACCTAAGCCACTTGCCCCTCATCAAACCATAAAAATCACTACTCCCTTTCATGAAAAAATTCCTTTTAACTTTTCAAGAGGCGGATACGTTGGCAACACTTATCAAATAACACAATGGTACCCTAAACCAGCTGTTTATGATAACAGTGGATGGCATCCGATGCCTTACCTTGACCAGGGCGAGTTTTACAGTGAGTTTGGGAATTATAATGTTGAGATAACTGTTCCAAAAGATTACGTTGTTGCAGCAACCGGCCAGCTACAAAATGAAGATGAGTTGACCTGGCTGAAAGAGAAATCAAAAGAAATTTATCAACAACAAAAACAGGAAAAGAAAAAATTCGGAAAACTGTCTGCAAGTGATAATAAAAAAGTTGAAAGTGCTCAATCCAAATCAGTAAATAAAAATTCAATACTAAAAACACATAAAAAAATTGTTACAAATCCTGTAATTATATCAACTAACATTAATGCACAAACGAAAACATTAACTTACTCGCAAGATAACGTACACGATTTTGCATGGTTTGCTGATAAAAACTTTTTAGTACGCTACGATACGATGATGTTACCTTCAGGAAAGATAAGTAATGCATGGTCGTTTTTTACACCATCGGGTTTACCTGTATGGAAAAACAGCATTCAGTTTATTAAAGATGCAGTGAGAACGAGAAGCAATTGGCTGGGTGAATATCCTTACAATAATGTAACCGCCGTTGAAGCAAAAATGGGATTTAGTGGCGGAATGGAATACCCAACAATCACAAGTATTTCACCAATGCCAACACAAAAAGATTTAGATCTTACGATTGAGCATGAAGTTGGCCACAACTGGTTATATGGAATTCTTGCAAGCAACGAAAGAGAGCATCCATGGATGGATGAAGGCATGAATACTTATTTTGACAATCGTTATAAAAAGATTAAATATGGTGATGCTGAAAATAACAATAACAAAAAAGGTTTCATTGATAAAAAATTGCCAGATAATGAAATAGAAATCTATTACAGAACAGAAATAGTTAATAAAAAAGATCAGCCAATTGAAACCAGTTCAGAAGACTTTTCGGAATTGAATTATGGATTAACAGCATATTATAAAACCGGAAAATGGATGAAGGTTCTTGAAGACTATATTGGAGAACCGTTGTTTGATAGCTGCTTACATGAATATTATAACAGATGGAAATTTCAACATCCACAGCCGGAAGATTTTAAAAAAGTAATTGAAGATGTAAGTAAAAAAAATGTTGATTCAATCTTTTATTTATTGCTGCAAAAAGGAAGAATGGAACCTAAAGCAAAGAAAAATTTTAAGCCTTCGTTTTTATTTAATTTAAATAAAACTAACAGGTATAATTATATCTTTCTTTCTCCTGCAATTGGCTATAACTATTATGATAGGTTTATGATTGGTGGTTTAATACACAATTACACATTACCAGAACCAAAGTTTCATTTTGGTGTCGCTCCGATGTATTCCACTGGGAGCAAGGCCTTCACCGGCCTTGGAAAAGCCGGTTATAACTTTTTAAGCTATGGCTTCATAAGAAAAGCAGAGTTATCTGTTAGCGCAGAAAAATTTACAAAGAATGATTTTACCGATTCAACAGGAACAAAAAATTATATGGGTTTTTCAAAAATTGTTCCTTCCTTAAAAATTATTTTTAAAAATAAAGATGCAACAAGCACCATAACAAAATGGGTACAATGGAAAACTTATTTTATCCGGGAAACAGGATTGTTGTTTACGAGAGATACCATCAATCACATTGACATTATCAGTTATCCAAAAGTAAATCGCTATTTAAATCAGCTTACTTTAGGAGTTGAAAATAACAGAGTACTTTATCCTTACTCCGCTAAGTTAACAACAGGACAAGGAGAAGATTTTATGCGGTTTGCCTTTGAAGGAAATTATTTTTTTAATTACGCAAAAGGCGGTGGATTGAATGCTAGAATATTTGGAGGTAAGTTTATTTACATTGGCGATAAAACTCCTTTTAAACAATTTGAAACAGACAGGTATCATCTAAATATGACTGGAGCAAATGGTTATGAAGATTACACTTACGACAATTATTTTATTGGCCGAAACGAATTTGAAGGATTGAGTTCGCAACAAATCATGATACGGGACGGCGGTTTCAAAGTTCGATCCGATTTATTGGCAAGTAAGATTGGTAAGACAGATAATTGGCT
>Ga0070679_100003003_pt1 | contig 15409 bp, 9 predicted proteins | sample KBSC63BmetaG_FD_65652 | JGI IMG/M metagenome (GOLD analysis project Ga0070679, IMG submission 65652) | Corn rhizosphere microbial communities from Kellogg Biological Station, Michigan, USA - KBS C6-3B metaG | ecosystem: Host-associated > Plants > Roots > Rhizosphere | place: USA: Michigan... | reverse complement strand
CTCGTCGCTCGGCCTGCTCGTCGCCGGCGTGTCGCACGAGATCAACAACGCGCTCAACATCATCCACGCCAACCTGCCGTCGCTCATCCGCTACAGCCAGCGCTACGACGCCATCGTCGACGAGGTGCGCGATCCCGAGGTGCAGTCGGCGCGCACGCTCTTGCCCTACGCCATCGCCGCGCTCACCGACGCCACGCGCCGCACCCGCGCCATCGTCGAGGACCTGCGCAAGTTCGCGCGCCCCGACACCGAGCGGCGCCTGGTGCGCGTGCAGGAGGGCCTCGACGCCGCGCTCAACCTCCTGCGCCGCCGCACCGACGGGCGCCTCGATGTCGCGCGCGTCTACTCCGGCACCGCCAGCGTCGACGGCTACCCGGGCCAGCTCAACCAATGCTTCTTCAACCTCCTGCTCAACGCGGTCGAGGCCGCGCGCTCCGAGATCTGGGTCGTTTTGCGCCAGCGCGAAGAATCGGGCGGCATGGAGCTCATCATCAGCGACGACGGCGAAGGCATCGAGTTCGCCGATCAGGATCGCGTCTTCCAGCCGTTCTACACCACCAAGCCGAAAGCGGCGGGGCTCGGCCTCACCGTCTCGCGCGCGATCGTGCAGCGCCACGGCGGCTCGCTCACGCTGCTGTCCGAGCCGGGCGACGGCGCCACCGTGCGCGTGACCTTGCCGCCGTCGGCGCCCGAGCGCGACGACGCCCGCGGGGGAACATGAGCGGACGCGTCCTCATCTACGACGGCGACACCGCGCGCCTCGGCCGCCTGGCGCAGGCCGTCACCCTCGCCGGCGGCGAGCCCTTCGAAGTCTCGAGCGCCGCCGCCGCCGTGCGCGCCGCCGCCTCGTGCGAGCTGGTGCTGCTCGCCGGCGAAGAGGGCATCGGCGCGCTCGCCGCCATCTCCGCCGCGCATCCGACGCTGCCGCGCATCACCATCGTCGGTCCGGTCAACGCCGCCGATGCCGAGCGCCTCGTCATCGCCATCCGCGGCGCGCTCGTACACCATCGTCCGTCCGCGCCCGACTTCGAGACGCTCACGCGCGATCGCCTCACCGGCGCCATCGGCTGGCACTACTTCCGCCTGCGGCTCGTCGAGGAGCTCGACCGCGCCGCCCGCTACAACCGCGCGCTCTCGCTCCTCCTCGTCGATCTCGACGATCTGCGCGGCCTCAACGATCGCCTCGGCCGCGCCGCCGGCGACTTCGCGCTCGCGCAGGTGGCCACCGCGCTCATCTCGGGCGCGCGCTCGGTCGACTTCGTCGGCCGCTGGGCCGGCGGCGCCTTCGCGCTGCTCCTGCCCGAAACCGCCGTCGGTGCCGCCTACGGCCTCGCCGAGCGTCTGCGCGCCGATCTGGCCGCGCGCCGCCTGCCCGCGCCGCCGCAGCTGCTGCACCCGAGCCGCCCGCTGCGCGTGACCATGAGCTGCGGCGTCGCCTCCTTATATAAAGACGGCACCGCGCACGCCGGCACCCTCGTGGCGCGCGCCGACCACGCGCTCTGGCGCGCCAAGCTCGGCGGCCGCAACCGGTCGATCGTCGACTGAGGCCGCCGGTGAGGCGTCATTAATATGGGCGGCCTTTCGCTCCACGCCACGACCTGGATGGGCGCCTACTTCGCCTCGGGCGTCCTCGGCATCGTGCTCACCTCGCTGGTCAACGCCCGTGGACGCGGGCCGGTGCGCACACAGCTGGCGCGCCTGTTGACCGGCGTCTCGGGCATCCTCTTCACCACCGGCTTCGTCTTCGCCGCCGACAACGAGCCGACCGCGACCGCCGCCGTGCGCTTCTCGCAAGCGGTGGTCGTGTGGCTGCCGTACCTCGGCATCCGCTTCGCCAGCACGCTCTCCCGCAAGCGCATGCCGGTGCTCACGCGCCTGACGCTCCTGACCGCGCCGATCGCCTCGGGGCTGAGCATCGGCACGCCGTGGGTCATCGCCGGCTCGCGCCACTACAGCTACGGCTACGCGGGCGTCGCCGGGCCGCTCTATCCGCTCGTGCTCGCCGAGATGCTCACGCTCAACGCCGTCCCGCTCGTGCTCTTCGACGCGCTTCGGCACGAGAAGCGTCAGCTCGAGCGGCGCCAGCTCAACAACGTGCTCGCCGCCGCCGCCGTCGGCATGTTCGCCTTCATCGACATCCTGCCGCTGGTCGGCATCGACGCGCCGCCCATCGGTTGGATCCCGCTCGACGGCGCCGCCGCCGGCCTCCTGCTGGCGATCGTGCGCCACCGCTTCCTCGACATCCGCATGGCGCTGCAGCGCACGCTGTGGTGGATCGCCTCCACCGTCGCCGGCGGCGCGCTTCTGTGCGCCATCGCCTGGCCGCTCGGCCACCTCGCCGGCGGCCGCCGCCTGCCGCTCATCCTCGTCGTGGCGGCGCTCCTGCTCATCATGCGCGTCTGGCTCGGCATCGGTCAGGCGCGGCTCGACCGGCTCATCGGCCGCCGTCGCCGCGACCTCGACGCCGAGATGGCGCAGCTCACGGACTCGGCGGCGACGCTGCAGACCACCGAGGAGCTCGGCCGCGCCGTCGATCGCTTCCTGGCCGCGCTCGACCGCCGCCTCTCGGCGCTCGTCGTGCTCGAGCCCTCGGGCCGCGCGCGCGTCACCTGGTCGGCGTGGGGCTCGGTGCCGGCGCCGGCGCGCAACTCGCCCTTGTTCGCCGATCTCTTCCAGGCGCGCCTGCTCGTCTCGCGCGACCAGGTGCGCAACTCCGGCTCCGTCGAGATCCAGCGCGCCTGCGTGCGCTGGGGCGCCGAGTACATCGGCCCGCTCATCGACGGTGACGAGCTGCTCGGCCTCATCGCCATCGCGCCCAAGGCCGGCGGCGGCCTCGCCGACGCCCTCGAGCTCGAATCGCTCGATCGCATGTGCGTGACCATCACCGCGGCGCTCGCCTCGGCGCGCCTCTACGAGCGCCTCCGCGGCCTGCACGACGAGCTCGAGGAAAAAGCCGAGGCGCGCTCGGTCTCGCTCGCCAAGGCGCTCCGCGATCTGCGCGGCGCCGAGCAGCGCCTGGTGCAGTCGGAGAAGCTGGCCGCGCTCGGCCAGATCGTCGGTGGCGTCGCCGCCGATCTCGCCGACGAGGTCCGCGGCGTACACACCCGCGTCGCCGAAGTCCGCGCCCACACCGAGACGGTCGCCCGCGCCGTCGCCGCGCGCCTCGCCGAGGATCCCGCGCTCGCCGACGAAGAGCTGCGCGACATGTCGCGCGACCTCGGCCCGCTCCTCGACGCCGTCGGCGAAGGCGGCCGCCGCGCGCTCGCCATCGCTGACGACCTGGCGCGCTTCGCCCCCTCGGACGACAGCGAGGACGCCCCGCGCGAGCGCAACAGCGCGCGCCTCGAGGAGCTGGTCGACGCCACGCTCAAGCTCTGCGCCGGCCACCTGCGCCAGGTCTCGGTCGTCCGCCAGTACGACCCGGCGCTGCCGCCCGTCGCCGTCGAGACCGGCCCGCTCGGCCAGGTCGTCCTCAACCTCGTCCTCAACGCCACGCAGGCCATGCGCGGCGTCGGCACGCTCACGCTCGCCACGAGCCGCTGCACGCTCGACGGCCGCGACGGCGCCGAGCTCGCCGTGCGCGACACCGGCCCGGGTATCGAGCCCGAGATCCTCCCGCGCATCTTCGAGCCCTTCTTTTCGACCAAGGGCCACACGCTCGGCACCGGCCTCGGGCTCAGCGTCAGCCACAGCATCGTCGAGCGCCACGGCGGCCGCATCCACGTCGAATCCGCGCTCGGCGCCGGCACCACCTTCCGCGTTCAGCTCCCGCTTTGACCCGACCTCGGCCGCGGCCGGGTGGGGCAGTGCAACCGCACTTTACCGGTGGGGTGAGGAGTCTCCCCCCCAAGAGGGGAGGTCTGTAGTTCCACTGAGGACAGTCGACCCCGTCCTATCGCGCACTTCCGTGCACTTTTTCGCTGGCGCGCAACTTGAAGTGTGGGCCTGGCGACACCGAACGACAGACCAAGGAGCCCGCGATGCGCCGTAGACACCTGATCCTCCCGATCGCTTTCGCCGCCATGATGGGCGGCTGCCTCGGCTCGTTCGGTTCACCGGGCGAAGGCACCGGCAGTCAAACCGGCACCGGCACTGGTGACGGCACCGGCAGCGGAACCGGCACCGGCACCGGCAGCGGTGACGGCGTCGCCGGCAACCCGACGCCCACGCCCGATCCGACGCCGACCATGCCCCCCGCGGAGCAGGGCAGCATGACCGCCGCGCTCGACAAGGCGACCGACAGCATCCGCCTCAACGAGACCAAGAGCTACACGCTGACGCTCACGCCCGCGGGCGGCCTCACCGGCGGCGTCACGCTGGCGCTCGACAACCCGCCGGCCGGCGTCACCGCCGTCTTCACGCCGGCGACCGTCAACATCACCGACACCAACCCGGTGACCGTGCAGGTCGCGCTCAGCGTCGCCTCCGATGCCACCTCGACGACGTCGTCGACCGTCGGCATCAAGGCGATCTCGGGCGACATCAACGCCGCGGCGAGCCTGGGCCTGACCATCCCGGCCGAGCTGCTCATCCAGATCGCCAAGGGCGTCGCCATCGGCACCGCGGCCTCGCCGAACTCCACCGCCTTCGGCTTCTCGGGCACGATGAACGTCAAGTTCGTGACCGGCCTCAAGATCACCTTCATCAACAACGACGCCATCAACCACGAGATCCACGCGCAGGGCTCGGCCAACACGGCCGGCATCGCGCACGAGACCGGCCCGCTCATGGCCAACGTCGGCAACGTCTATACGTCGACGATCAACGCCCCGATCCTCATCAAGGCGGGCGATTGGCGCTGCCACATCCACTCGAACATGCTCGGCTTCAACATCAACATCCAGTAACGCGCGCGCGACACCGCGCCACGGGCCCCCGAGTCTTCACGATCGCGGGCCCGTTTTTTTTCAGCGGCCGTAGATCACCCAGCCCGCCTGATCCGACGTCACCACCAGATCCTGCTTGCCGTCGCCGTCGACGTCGAACTTGAGCGCGCTCTGGATCGTCTTGCCGAAGCGCGTGTCCGACGGTGACGGGCTCGTCAGCGTCCCGACCTTCGTCAGCGGCCGCCCCGCGAACAGGTCGATCTCCCCCGGCCCGTTGATCATCGACATCGCCGATACCGCCAGCGCCGCCTGTCCATTCTTGTAGTTGTTGAAGCAGCCGATCGCCGCCGGCTGCATCGACGGCACATCGAAGCTGTTCGCGGTCGCGTCGCCGAGCGGCATGTTCGCGGTCGCCACGATGCCGGTGGCGCTGCCGTAGTAGACCTCGCCGTGCTGCATCGCCTGCGCGGTCCACGCCGGCAGAAGGCCGATGTCGCCGTAGCCATCGTTGTCGACGTCGCAGCCGGCGGCGTCGCGGCCCCAGTGATAGCGATCGTTCCCCGCCGACGTCGGCGCCCAGTAGTGCGTGAACGTGGTGGCGTCGCCGCCATTGAGCATCGGCGCCATCGCGCGTCCCGGGATCACGCGCAGCCCGCCGCCGGTCTGCGTGGTGCCCGCGGTGCAGCCCGTGCCGCCGGGGTTGTTGATGCCGGGGTCCTGCTCGACCCAATCGGCGAGCCCGTCCTTGTTGAAGTCGACCATCGCGATGCTGATCGTCGCGCCGCACGTGCTGCCCTGGTTGGGGAAGTCCTGCGCGTTGCCGCCGCCCGGATCCATCACGTTCACGCGCGGCCCGCCGTTGAACAGCACCGCCGTCGGCCCGTTGACCTGCCAGACCGTCGCGATGTCGGTCTTGCCGTCGTTGTTGAAGTCGCCGACGTGAAACACCTCGCCCATGTGCTGCCCGAAGTTGAACGTGCCGAGGAGGAAGATCGCCGGCGGCTGCAGGACGTTGCGCGGCCCGCCGAAGATCACGGTGAACATGCCCTGGTTCGCCGACGCCATCGTCATGTGCTGGTTCCAGTAGTCGTTCGCCGGATCGGAGAAGATGATGTCGGCATAGCCGTCGCCGTCGAAGTCGCCGCCCTTGCACGAGTAGAGGATGCCGCCGACGTCCATCTGCGGGACGTCGAAGCTGAAGACGCGCCCCTGCCCGCTGGCGGCGTCGATCGGCAACCCCGTCGCCGAGCCGTACAGGATCTGGATGTGATACTTGCCGGTCAGCCCGGCCGCGTCGCCCGTGCAGACCGCGAGATCGCCGAAGCCGTCCTTGTCGAAGTCGCCGATGGGCACCGCGTTGGTGACGGGGCTGCCGGCGATGAGGATCTGATCGGCCGCGTTCTTCACGGTGACCACGAGATCGAACGTCGCCGTGCGCGCCGTGTCGTCGGGCGTCGCGGTGATCTTCACGGTGTAGGTTCCCGCGTCGGTGTAGCCCGGCGTCCAGGTCAGCTTGCCCGTCGCCCCCGTCGGCGTGAACATCGCGTTGCCCGGCAGGTTGCTCGCCGAGAGCACGACGTTGCCGCCGAGCGGATCGGTGGCGCTCAAATCCACGCTCAGCGCCTGCATCTCGTCGACGGCGACGGGATCGAGCCCCGTCACCACCGGCGGGTTCTGCACCGCCATGTCGCCCATGTTGCCGCCGTCGCCGCCGCCGGGGCCGATGACGCCCTCGTCGAGACGGAAGGTCACCGAGCCGCGTCCGTTGGCCAGGCCCACCCCCTCGGTGTCGCTGGCGACGACGGTGCCGCCGCGCAAGCCGTCGAGCTGCACGGTGAACGGAGAGGCCGGCACCGGATCGCTCACCAGGATCGCGAACTGCGCCGGCAGATCGATCGTCCCCGACGAGGGCTGCGCCGTGGTCATGCGGCCGTCGGACAGCGTCACACGCGTGCTCGACAGGTTCTTGGCATTGCCGTCGACGTGCGCGGAGATGCAGGTGCCGCTCTTGCCGGCGCACGGATCCTTGGCGCCGCAGCCGGCGAGCGCGGCGGCGATCGTGACGACGAGGAAGGAGGGGAGTCGCGCGCGCATCACAACCTCGCGTCCGACAGGGTCTGCACGTTGCTGCGCGTGCCGAGCACCACGCCCAGCACCACGCCACCGGCGACGACGACGGCAGCGCCGCCGATCACGCCCCAGAACCAGGCCTTCTTGTAGACCGGCTTCTCCGCCGGCTGCGCCACCAGGTCGGCGCGTCCCGTCGTGGACGTCGCCGTCGGCGTCGGTGGTGCCACCGGCGGTGGTGCCGTCGGGGGCGGCGTGGTCACGCCGGTGGCCGGCAGCGGCTGCTGCGGCGGCCCCTCGGCCGACGACTTCTGCTTGTCGATCAGCTCCTGCAGCGCCGCCATCTGCCGCTGGACCTCGTCGCGGTTCTTGGCGTCGGGCGCGACGCGCAGATACTTCTGATAGAACGACAGCGCCTTGTCCGGCCGCTTCGACAGCCGGTACGCCTGCGCGATGTTGTAGAGGAACTCGGGCGCCGGCTTGGCGCGAAAGCCACGCTCCCACTCTTCGATCGCCGCGTCGTACTCCTCGAGATGGTAGTGCGCCATCCCCTTGCCGTACGCGTCGCGCGCCGTGGCGGCGTCATCGGCGCGCGCCATCGTCGGCATCATCGTGGCGGCCGCGAGTGTGATCGCCGCCACTACCCCCCGAAGCTGAGCTGAGCACATCCCTCCATCGTACTTCACCGTCGCCGCCACGGGAAGATGACTGCCAACGCTGTTTACAAAGCCTGACGGAGCGCGTAGCTTTTAGGGGTGCAAACGAAGTTGGCAGCGGCCGAAGTGCTCAACGGCCGCTGGCGGCTCGATCGTCCGCTCGGCGCCGGCGCCGACGCGACGCTGTTCGCCGCCACCGATCTGCGCGACGGCCGCGCCGTGGCGCTCAAGATCCTGCACGCCTCGCTCTTCGCCGGCGACGACGGCGCCCGCGCCCGCCTGCGTTGGGAGTTCGCCGTGCTGGCGGCGATCGAGCATCCGCACCTGGTGCGGGTCTTCGACCTCGACAGCGTCGAGGGCCGTCCCTTCTTCACCTGCGAGCTCTGCGACAGCCCTCCGCCAACGAGGTTGACGGCGCTGCCGCCGCCCGAGCGCGCGCGCGTCCTCTGTCAGCTCCTCGCCGAGGTGGGCAGCGCGCTCGAGGCGCTGCACCGCCGCGGCCTGGTCCACCGCGACATCAAGCCGTCCAACCTGCTCGCCGACGGCAGCGGCGCCACGCGCCTCGGCGATCTCGGTCTCTCGTCGCTGCGCGGCGCCGCCGGTGGCGCGCGCGGCACGCTCGGCTTCCTCGCGCCCGAGGCGCTCTTCGGCGCCGCCGACGCCCGTGCCGATCTCTGGTCGCTCGGCGCCACCGCCCACGCGCTGTGGAGCGGCGTGCCGCCGTTCGCCGCCGCGCGCATCGACGAGCACGTCCGCGCGCTCGACAAGGGCCGCCCGGCGCGGCTCGCCGGCGCGCCCGCCGGCCTGCAGGCGCTCGTCGATCGGCTGCTGGCGCGTGATCCGGCGGCGCGCCCGTCGACCGCGCGTGCGGTCGTCGACGAGGCGCTGCGCCTGGGCGCCCGCCTCGACGGCGCCGTCGTCCACGAGTCGGCCGCGCCGCCGTTGTGCAACCCCGCGCTCGCCGGCCGCGAGGCGGAGCTGGCCACGCTCGTCGCCGCGCTCGGCCGCGCCCGCGTCGTGCTCGTCGAGGGCGCGCCCGGCGCCGGCAAGAGCCGCCTCATCGACGAGGCGCGCCGCGCCCGCCAGCTCGACGACGCCGCCGCCGGCCGCACGTCGCTGGCGTGGCGCAGCTTCGCCGACGACCGCCCACTCACCGTCGTCGCGGCGCTCGCCGAAGCCCCGGCAGTCCTGCACGTCGCCGCCGTCGCCGAGCCGCGCGCCGAGGAGCTGCTCGGGCTCGCCGCCGCCGGCGCCGCCGCACCGTCGACGGTGATCGCCGAAGTGGAGGAGGGCGCCGTGCCCGCGCCCGCCGGCGACGGCGTGGTGCGCATCCGCCTGGCGCCGCTCGACGACGCCGCCGTCGCCCGCCTGTGCGCGTCGATGCTCTTCGACGGCAGCGACGGCGCGGGGTTCGCCGAGCTGGCGCGTGCCGTCGCCCGCGCCTCGGGCGGCAACCCGCGGCTGGCCGTCGAGATCGTGCGTGCCGTCGCCGCGCGCACCGGTCCGCCGTCCGCCGCCGACGTCGGCGCCCTCGACGGCCAGAACCTCGCCGGGCTCGTGGCCGCCGCGCTCGATCGCCTGCCGGCGACGGCCCACGCGCTCGCCGAGGCGCTCGCCGTCCTCGGCCGCGACGCCACCGTCGCCGAGCTGGCCGCGCTGCTCGGCGCCGAGCCCGCCGCCAGCTGGGCCGCCGCCCTGGCCGCGCGCGCCGCCGGCGTCGCCGACGTCGACGACGCGACCGGCTGCCTGCGCTTCCCTTCGGCCGCCCATGCCGACGCCGCCTACGCCGCGCTCTCGCCGCGCCGCCGCCTCGCGCTGCACCGCCGCGCGCTCGCGCAAGCGGCTGCCGACGCCCCCGTCGACCGCGCCCGCCACCTCATCGCGCTCGCCGCGCCCGAGGCCGCCGACGCCGCGCTCGTCGCTGGCGAGCGCCTCGTCGAGCGCGGCCGCGTGCGCGCCGCGGTCGCCATGCTCGAGGACGCCGAGCGCCTCGGCGCCGGCGCCGTCCGCCTGCGCGCCGCGCTCCGCCTCGGCACCGCCCGCACCCTCGCCGGCGACTACGTCGGGGCCCTGGCTGCGCTCGCTCCCGCCGAAGCCGCACGCGGCGAGCCCGCGCTGCGCGTCGACGCCGCCATCGCCGCCGCCCGCGCGCTGCAGCGCGCCGGCGATCTGCCCGCCGCCGAAGCGCGCCTCGTCCCGCTCGTCGCTTCCGCCCCCGGCGCCGTCGGCAGCGCGGCCAGCCCGCGCAGCGGCATCCCGGCACGCGCCCGCGACGAAGCGCGCGGGCTCCTCGGTCGCGTCCTCGTCGACCGCGGCGACTACGCGCGCGCCGCCGAGGTGTGCGCCGCCAGCGAAGAGCCCTCCGCCGCCGTCGCCGAAGCGCGCGGCCTGGCCTGCCTCTATCTCGGCCGCTTCGACGACGCCGACCACGCCTTCGCCGCCGTCGAGCGCGCGGCCGCCGCTCAGCCCGCGCAGCTGGCGCGCGCCCGCAACCTGCGCGGCATGGTCGCCCACAGCCGCGACGCCCTCGCCGACGCCGCCGAGCTCTACGGCTCGGCGCTGACGCTGGCCCGCCGCGCCGACGACCTCCACGGCGCCGCCATCTACGCCATGAACCTCGGCGCCATCCTCCGCGAAGCCGCCGAATACGAGCGCGCGCTCGGCCCCAGCGCCGACGCCGCGCGCGACCTCGGCCGCCTCGGCAAGCGCGTCGAGCGCGCCTTCGCGCTCTTCAACTACGGCAACCTGCTCCTGTCGATCGGCGATCTCGAAGGCGCCGACCGCGCCGCCGCCGAGGCCGAAGCGCTCGCCCGCGCCACCGATGCCGCCCGCGAGCTCGGCTACGCGCGCATGCTGGCCGGCGATCTCGCCCGTCGCCGCGGCGATCTCACCCGCGCGCTCGACGCCTACCACGCCGCCGTCGCCTCGCTGCAAGGCGCCGCCGCCGGCGATCGCCTCGCCGCCGCGCTCAACCTCGCCGAAGCGCTCGCCGAGTCGGGCGACGCCGATGCCGCCGCCCGCGCCGCGCTCGCCGAGGCGCACGCGCTCGCCGAAGCCGCCAACCAGGTTGACGCCTGGCTCCCGGTCGCCGTCCGCGCCGGGCTCGCGCTCGGCGATCCCGTCGATCCGGCGCGCCTGACCGCGCTCGGCCAGCTGCGCGACCGCGCCGCCCGCAGCGCCCGCCGCGACGTCGCCTTTCGCGCCGATCTCGCGCTCGCCCGCGCCCACATCCGCCGCGGGCAGACCCGCCGCGCGCTCGCCTCCCTGTCCCGCGCCGACCAGATCTGGAAGGAGATCCGCATGCGCACCCCCGAGCTCCGCCGCGACGCCATCGACGACGATCCCGACGCGCGCCGCCTCCGCGAGCTGCTCTCCGCCGGCGAATCCGCCACCGATCGCAAGGGCCCGTCTGCGCCCACGGCGGCGTCGGCACCGTCGCCGCAACCGCTGGCGCAGCCCGAGCCGCTACGCAAGCTCCTCTCGATCAACAAGCGCCTCAACTCCGAGCAGCGCCTGCCCGTCCTGCTCGACCTCATCCTCGACACCGTCCTCGACCTCACCTCCGCCGAGCGCGGCTTCATCCTCCTCACCGACGGCGCCGGCGCCTGGCGCGTCGAAGCCGCGCGCAACATCGCCGAGGCCGATCTCGACAAGCCCGCCGCCGCCGGCGCCTTCTCCCGCAGCATCGCCGAGCGCGCCGCCCGCGAAGGCGTCCCCATCGTCACCCTCGACGCCACCGGCGACGAACGCTTCGAGGCCGCCCTCTCCGTCAGCGATCTCAAGCTGCGCTCGGTCCTGGCCGTCCCGCTCGCCGTCAAGGGCCGCACCGTCGGCTGCGTCTACGCCGACCACCGCCTGCGCGCCGGCGCCTTCGGCGACGCCGAGGTCGCGCTCGTCTGCGATCTCGCCGAGCAGGCCGCCATCGCCGTCGAGAACGCGCGCCTCCTCGCCGACTTCGCGCGCGCACAAAAGTCGATCGACGCGCTCAACCGCTCGCTGCAACAGGAGGTCGCCAAGCAGGCCGTCGAGCTCGGCGAGCTGCACAAAGAGGTCCGCACCTCGCGCGCCGCGCTCTCCGTCCGCTACAACTACGACAACCTGGTTGGCAGGACGCCGCGCATGCTCGAGCTGTTCCGCCTGCTCGATCGCGTGACCGATACCGCGCTGCCCGTCGTCATCTACGGCGAGAGCGGCACCGGCAAGGAGCTCGTCGCCCGCGCCATCCACCACAACGGTCCGCGCCGCGGCAAGGCCTTCGTCTCCGAGTCGTGCGCCGCCATCCCCGAGACGCTGCTCGAGGCCGCGCTCTTCGGCCACGTGCGCGGCGCCTTCACCGGCGCCGACGCCGAGCGCCGCGGCCTCTTCGAGGTCGCCGACGGCGGCACCCTGTTCCTCGACGAGGTGGGCGAGATGCCACCGTCGATGCAAGTCAAGCTCTTGCGCGTCCTGCAAGAGGGCGAGCTGCGCCGCGTCGGCGCCGAGCGCACCATCAAGGTCGACGTGCGCGTCCTCGTCGCCTCCAACCGCGATCTCGGCCGCCTGGTGGAGGAGGGCAAGTTCCGCGAAGACCTGTTCTACCGGCTCAACGTCGTGCGCGTGGCGCTGCCGCCCTTGCGCGAGCGCCGCGACGACATCCCGCTCCTCGTCGAGCACTTCCTGCGTAAGTTCGCCGACGAGAACAAGCGCCCGCTGCGCCGCATCGCCCGCGCCGCGCTGCACAAGCTCGTCGGCTATCGCTGGCCCGGCAACGTGCGCGAGCTGGAGAACGAGATCGCCCGCGCCGCCTCGCTCGGCGGCGACATCATCGCCGTCGAGGATCTCTCGCCCCAGGTCGCCGCCGGCGAGCCCGAGGCTGCCGTCGAGTCGCCCGACGACCTGACCCTCAAGCACCGCGTCGAGCGTCTCGAGCGCACGCTCCTCCGCGAGGCGCTGCACCGCTCGGCGGGCAACCAGACGCAGGCTGCACGCCTCCTGGGATTGTCGCGCTTCGGTCTGCAGAAGAAGCTGCGCCGCTACGAGATCGACTGAGAGCTCCGTCTCGACCGGACCATGACAACGCCGCCCCATACCCCGCCAACCAAGTTGGCAGCACCGCCAACGACGGCGCGCCCGGCCCCAGGCGCGACGCGGGCTTGCGCCTGCTATCCTCGTGGCGTGGGGCTTGCTTGAGGTACGGCCGGATGCACAGGCTCGTTTCACATGTGCGCGTCGTCGTCGGTGCCCTGGCGCTGGCCTTCGGGCTGTGCACCGCGTGCTATACGCCGTCGGTGCCGCTGCCGCCGCCGCTCATCGAGCAGATGTCGTTCACCGACGGGCAGACCGCCGGCACCGTGATCCTCTCGAGCCCCGCGCAAGCGCAGATCGGCGCGGTGCGCTTCTCGGTGTTCAACGTCTCCAAGGGCGTGGGCGTCATCTTCCTCTCCAACGCCGACGGCAGCTTCACCTCGCCGCCGTTCGTCGGTGCCGACGGCGACTACATCGACATCTCCTACGACTCGAACAACGAAAGCACCGACCGCTGCACCACGCTCCACGTCGGCGGGTCGCTCATCGGTTCCGACTGCCACTGACGCCGGCGGCGGTCGCACCTTGCTCGCCCGGGCCATTGCCCTATCTACTCGTGGGTGGGTCGGCCGCTGCCGCTGTTACTCGTCGTCGAAGACTTCGAGGAGCTGTACGAGCTCTACTCGGACTTCCTCGCCGGAGCCGGCTATGCCGTAACCGGTAGCTCGACCGGCGAGCAGGCGATCGCCGAAGCGCACCGCCTCATCCCCGATCTCATCATCATGGATCTCGGCCTGCCGCGCATGAACGGCTGGGACGCGATTCACCTGCTCAAGACCGACGGGGCGACCGGGCACATCCCGATCCTGGCGCTCACCGGCCACGTGCAGCATCGCTTCGCCGACGCCGCGCGCGAAGCCGGCGCCGACGGCGTGCTCCTCAAGCCCTGTCCGCTCGACGAGCTGCTGAACGAGATCGAACGGCTGCTCTTGCGCGCCGAAGCGCACATGCATCCGTAGAAGTGGTGGAGGGAAGGGTTAGCGCGAAATGCGAGCGGTCGGCGGGAGCATGAAGGTGAGGCCGACGCCGAAGAAGATGTTGTTCTGCGCCCCTTCGTCCTTCGAGTTCAACACGCGGTCGCCGTTGGTGTCGAGACCGCCCGGGTTCGCGCCGACGATGTAGTCGCGCAGCTCGAACTGCAGACCGAACCACTCGTTGAAGTAGATGTGCGCGCCGACGCCGATCTGGCCGCCGATCTTCAACCCGTCGAACTTGGTATTCGACGTGTTGGGATCCGGCTGCGCCGGATCGTAGCCCGGCTTCCCCGTCGTGTCCGGGATGTGGCAGCAGCTCGACGTGTAGTTGACGAAGCCGATGCCGCCGTTGACGTAGAGATCGTAGTTCACGAACAGCGCCGAGAAGAACGCGATCTTTCCGTAGAACGGCGTGATCTGCGCGAACGCCGAAAAGATCGCGTTGATCCCGAGCACGCGGGAGTCATGCATCTCCAGCGTCGGCTGCGGTCCCGGATACTTGTTGTACGGCATGGTCGACTCGCTCGGTAACGCCGAGCGAACCTTGTCCTCGAGCGCGGTGTCCGAGTTGAGCATGTACACGCCCTGGACGCCGATCGCGAGCCAATCGGTGAGGTGGAACTGCATGTTCAAGCCGGGGCCGAAGGCGTGCTTGTAGTCCTGGTTGATCGACGTGACGAACTGAGGCGTCACCTCGAAACGGAGCTTACGCAGCAGCAGTCGACGGCGCACCGCCGGCTGTCCTTCGAGTGGGTTGCGTCGGTCAGCGTGCGCCGCATCAGGCAGCAGCATCGGCAGCGCCAGCAGAACCAGGAGGGGAAGAAGTCGCGTCCGCATCATTCTCCTCGCTAGCGCGTGTACTTGTATTCGAAGCTGGTGGGCAGGAACATGCCGACACCAACGCCGAAGACGAGGTTCTGGATGAAGTTGGAGTCACCCTTGGGCGGCGCGGCAGAGCCGACCGCCGAGCCGCGTGAGGCGGGCTCGAGCGAGTCCACAAACATGTAGTCCTTCAAGTACGCGTGAATCGCCAGCCACTTGGTGAGGAACAGGCGCGTGCCGATGTCGACGTGCCACTGGATGTCGTAGTTCGTCGCCGAGCGATCGGCCGGGTCGCGCGTGATCCACTCGGTCTGGATCACGCCGAGACCCGCTTGCACGTAACCCTCCCACTGCATGACCCAGCGATCGAAGAGGGCGAACTTGCCGTAGAAGGGCACGTACCCGAAGTTCAGGTTCGCGCTCCACAGGTAGCGGTTCACCGACGGCAGGATGCGGTCATCGAGACCGCGCAGGAAGTAGTGCTCCTGCTGCTGCGGCACGTAGTAGGTTCCTTCGAGGCCGAGGTTCAGCGTCTCGGACAAGAAGAAGTTGATGATGCCGCCGAACCCGTGATGGCGATACAGCGAGTTGTTGATGGTGACGTTGTACGTCGGGATGAACTCGACGCGGTGGTACTTGAGGATCGGGCGGCGCGGCACGACGACGATGTCTCGCCACGAGATCGAGCCCAGCTTCCCCTTTTCGCCCTGCTCGGCCTGTTGCGACTGAGCGGCCCCGCCTTCCCCCGGAGGCGTCGGCTCGGCGCCCGGAGGCGTCGGCTCGCTGCCCGGAGGCGTCGGCTCACCACCGGGCGGCGTCGGCTCGCTACCCGGTGGAGTGGGTTCGCTTGCAGGGGGCGTCGGCTCTTGCGCGCGCGCCGTGCGGAAGCTTCCACACAGAAACGCTGCTGCGCAAAGGGCGACCAAGCTCGCCCGGCCATCGAATCTTCGCATGCTCACCTCGCGTGACACCGCATTCGAGAGCCCAAATTCCACTGCAA
>Ga0070679_100003001_pt1 | contig 15414 bp, 9 predicted proteins | sample KBSC63BmetaG_FD_65652 | JGI IMG/M metagenome (GOLD analysis project Ga0070679, IMG submission 65652) | Corn rhizosphere microbial communities from Kellogg Biological Station, Michigan, USA - KBS C6-3B metaG | ecosystem: Host-associated > Plants > Roots > Rhizosphere | place: USA: Michigan... | reverse complement strand
CGCCTCCAGTGGCACCTCACCAATGCCGAGATCGCCGAGGTGATGGGGATCGGCGTCAAGGCCGTCGAGCGCAACATTACGCGGGGACTCAAGGCGTTGCGCGAGGTGCTCGGCGAGGCGAGTTAGCGCGTCGCGTGTCTCGCGATGAACCACGCAACGATGAGGAGAGCGATTAGAGCTGTCGCGAGCAGCGCCACAAAAGTGAAGCTGCGACTCGGCCGAGGGTCGATCGCCGTCGCGAACTTGGTCCAAGCCCGCTCGATGTCCGCCTGGTCTGGCATCGGGGGCGTGTCGCCGAACACGCTGCGTAACTGTTCGACCAGAAGTCGCCGCCTCGGATCGTCGGCGAGCCAGGATTCGAGCTCCGCCTTCTCCTCTGGCGTGCAGGCTCCGGCGTAAAAGCGTTCGAGCAGCAGCCACGGGACATCCTTGTCGGACATGGCGCGCCTCAGTGTCTGGGCCAGCGCATTGCACTTCCTCGAACATCGACAGTCAGGCGGTATGGTACGCGGAGATATCGTCCGCGGCAACGCGCGCGCGTCGGCGTGATCGAATGACTCGGCGGTTGCCTCGTGGCGTCATGCCCGACTTCTCCGCGCAGCTTTGCTTCCTTCTGCACAGCCGCGAATTTCGGATGATGCCTGGGCGAGCGTGAACCGCATAGGCGTCAGCGAATGGCGGCCCGGTGGTCGCATTCCTCGCCTTCGCAGGCATCTGACCGACATCACATTTGCGGCCTCTCTACCTATCCCCGGCAACCCGCCGGCAATCGCGATGGGTAGTTCCGTCATCTCGTTTGTCCCCGTGACGATCCCATCGGTGTCACGCACCGGTCACGATCGTGTTGGACGATGGTTCAGTACTCGCTCGAGCTCCGAAAACCGCGCTACCCCGCACTTCGCTCCACGTTCGATCACCGCCAGAATCGCCACCGCTCGTCTACGTCTGATCACGTAGATCCTGCCGCACATCGCCAATGGCGGTGAGACGCTCGTCGCTCGGCCGACTCACACTCGCACGAAGGACTCGCTCCATGCTGCGTAGGCGTGCTACCGCGACAGAATCATCAGCTACAACGGGCGAATCACCGACGCCACTCGCGCTGCAAGAGTGGATGGAGCGAATCCGGGACGGGGATGAGCAGGCGCTCGCGTCGATCTTCCGCGCCACATACGGGCAGCTCTGTCGCCACGCACAGACATATCTGCGCTCGGCATCGGCGGCGGAGGACATCGTCGACGACGTTTTCCTCACGATCTGGTCACAGCGCGAGCAACTGAACGTGCGTGGGTCAGTGCTCAACTATCTGCACACCGCCGTTCGCAATCGTGCTCTCAATCAGGTCAAGCGCGAGCGCATGGAGACGCGTCACATGCTGGAGTGTTGGACGGTCCACGCAACGACACGTCCGCGACGACCGGGTGCGAACGAGGTCGAGGACGCGCTCCAGACCGACGAGCTGATGGCGCTTCTTCGAAGTGCGATCGACGCCCTGCCTCCGCGGACGCGCGAGGCGTACACGCTCTACTGCCAGCGGGACATGAGGTACGCGGATGTCGCGCGGGAGATGGGGACATCCGTGCGGACCGTGGAGCACCAGATCGCCAATGCGGTGAGGACACTATGGATCCAGCTCGGCGAGTACACGCGATAATGAGCGCGAATGAGAACCCCCGACGAGCGATGCTCGACTGGCTGAAGAACGTCTGGCTGCGCCTCCGCCCGTCGCGCACGAAGGCGATGGGTGAACTCGCAGCGGTCGATTGTCCTCGGCACGATGACACTTCCGACATCGCAATGAACGATGAGCACGTGTGGGATCTGATTGCTCGCCACTGGGCGGAGCAGCTTGGGCCAGGTGAGGAGGCAGCGCTCGAGGCATGGGCCACCGAATCGCTCGAGCGCGGGGTGATGTTGCGAGGCGCGCGGCGCATCCTCGACTGGTCGCGCCATCTCGGCGACGCTGACGAGACGGAGCTGGCGTGGGAGCGTGTTCGCGGACGGCTTCACAATGCGCCTTCCACGAAACAGGGCCCACGTTTCTCGCACCCTATGTTCGGTGCGCGAGCCGATGCGGAATGGCGACCGCTCGATGTGACGCGTCGCGTACGTGTACTCGTCTGGTTCGCCGTCGCTGCGACCCTCGTGCTGTCGACCGGCATAGCGCTTCGGTACAGGCAAGCCGCTCGGTCGTCGAGCGCGCCGGTGACCGAGTGGGCGACTCATGCCGGCGAACGAGTGATGGTCGAGCTGGAAGATGGTTCGCGCGTGATGCTCGGTCCCGATACACGACTGCGCGTGGCGAGCGCGGACTTCAAGCGCGAACGGACGCTTCGCCTGCAGGGAATCGCGCATTTCGCGGTCGCGCACGATCCCTCGCACCCCTTCACGGTACTCGCGGGCGGGAGCTCGGCTCAGGCGGTCGGGACTGCATTTGCGGTGCGCGGGTATCCGGAGGACGCATCCGTCCGCGTCGTCGTGTCGGAGGGTCGCGTGCTCTTACGGTCGGCCGTCTCCCCGACTGCGCCCAGCGCGCTGCTCGGACCGGGAGATGCCGGACGAGCGAGCGCTAACGGAGTGATGTCGGTTGAGCGAGACGTGAATCTCGACGAGAGCCTCGGCTGGATGCGCGGTCGGCTGCGCTACAGCATGGCGACTGCCGCGGATGTCGCGCTCGATCTCGACCGGTGGTACGGCGTGGCGATCGTTCTCGACGATCCCGCGCTCGCGGCGATTCACGTCACGACCTCGTTCGATCCCGCGTGGACTGCCGCTGATGCGGTACAGCGATTCGCGGATCTCCTGGGTGCAATGACTGAAACGCGCAACGACGGGATCCATCTCACACGGGTGCCCCACCGAACGGTGGGCACACCTCAGGCAAGCTCGACGTCGCGTTCCGAGGAGAAACAACCGTGAGGCGCCCATGGTGGTTGATCGCTGGACTGCTCTCGGCCGTTGTCTGCGCGGTAAACGCACAGGCGGTAACGCCCTCGCGGCCGACCGCTTCGAGCGAACGCCAAGCCACGGCCTCGCCGCTCGAACAACATGTCACACTCGATCTCAAAAACGTGACGCTCGCAGCGGCGCTCAATGAGATCGCGCGACAGGGACATCTCGATCTTTCGTTCACCGACGAAGTGGTGCCGTCGAGCCGGCGCATCACGATCAAGCTCCACGACGTGACGGCCCGCGAGGCGATCGAGCGCGTGCTGCGCGGCACGAGCGTGCAGCTGCAAGTCACCAAGAGCGGGTCGGTGGTGCTCGTGAAGGGGGGCGAGCGACGAGCGGAGGCGACGACAGATTCTGTGCAGTACGGCGTGGTCTGGGGCCACGTCGCCGACTCGGCCGCCTCAAAGGCACTCGTCGGTACCGAGATGACGATGAAGGGGACCGATCTCAGCGTCGTCACGAACGCTGATGGAAACTACCTCTTCCAGCATGTGCCCTTCGGCGTGCACGTGATCACGGCGCGCTACTTCGGTTACGCTCCGGAGACTCGCGAGGTCGCCGTCGTCAACACCCAGATCACGAAGCTGGACTTCGCGCTGCGAATGGGGATGACGCGGTTGCAGGAGATCGTCACGACTGCATCCGGGCCAAGGCGGCGCTACGAGCTGGGGAATGACATCACGATTCTGAACGTGGACTCGATCGTCGCCACGCAGCCCATTTCGAGCGTGACCGATCTGTTGGAAGGGCGCGTGCCGGGACTCACCGTGCAGCACACGAGCGGGGCGCCGGGTGATCCGAGTCGCCTTCGGCTGCGGGGGACGAGCAGTATCCTGCGCGGGAACGACCCGATCCTGATCGTCGACGGCATTCGCGTCTACTACGCGCAGTCGGACTCTACCAGTGCCAATCTCGCCTCCACCCGCATGGGATACTCGATCGCCGCGCCATCGCCGCTCGACCAGCTCGATCCGAATGCGATCGAGACAATCGAGGTGATGAAGGGGCCGTCGGCGGCGACGCTGTACGGCCCCGATGCGGCGAACGGCGTCATCGTGATCACCACCAAGCGGGGGCGGGCGGGGCCAGCACGGTGGACGCTGAACGCATCGCGGGGGACGTCGTACATGCCGGGAAACTACCCGCTAGGGATCTACAGGTGGGGGCACGACCTGAGCGGAGTCACGCGCCTCTGCCCCCTCACCGATTTGCGCTGCCAGGCGGACAGTCTGGTGCGCTTCCAGGCACTCAACCACAGCCAGTACTCGCCGCTCGGCCACGGGCGGAACACGAGCGAGTCGGTCGGGGTCTCGGGCGGCAGCGCCGCGCTCACCTACGCCATTACTGGGAGCTACGACGACGAGACGGGAATTCTCACGCTTCCCGCCATCGAGAGCACGCAATTTCAGAAGGACCACGGTGGCGCCTTGCCCCCTGACTGGATGCAGCGCCCACAGCAGCTCACCCGGTGGAGCGGGACGAGCCGGCTCACGGCAACGATCAACGACCACGCCGACGCCTCGCTCTCCACGACTCTCACGCGGGAGTCGCAGCAGCGCTCCACGCTCGAGCAGCAGATCGCCACGCTCATGACCACCTACATCGACTCGACCACCGGAACCTACATGAGCTCTAGCGGAACGTGGCTCTCGCAGGTGGATCAGCCTCTCCCGGACTTCTACCAGCGGTCGACGGATGTAGCCACGAACTTCACCAATGCCGCCAATTTTACCTGGCGTCCCCTGGGCTGGCTCACGACGAGCGCCGATGGTGGAATCAACGTGATCGGCCGGGAAGATGACATTGTCCTTCCCCGTGGGATGCTCACCACCCCGGATAGCGCCGGCCGGCTGAGTACGGGACACGGGAGCACGGTGGTGACCACGGTGAACCTGCGGGCGACGGCCACGGTACCTCTCCCGCTGAGTTTCCACCTGCAGCTCGCGTCGGGCGCCAACTACACCAAGACCTCTCTGAGCTCGCTTACCTCCGGTGTGAGCGACCTTGCGCCGGGGACCACCTCCATCAACGGCGCCGGCAAGATCGAGTACTCGTCGCAGGCTGCGAACGACGTGACGAGCTTCGGCTGGTACCTGGAGCCCTCGTTCACGCACCGGAGGTTCACCATCTCCACTGGACTCAGGCTCGATGCGAGCTCGAGCTTCGGCGCGAACGTACACCTGGCGGCGTTCCCAAAGCTCGGTGGCTCGTGGCTCATCTCCGAGGAGCCGTTCTTCCCGTTCAAGCACTTCTTCGACGTCTTCCGCCTGCGCGCGGCATACGGACGCGCCGGCGTGTGGCCCGGCGAGGCCGATCAGCTCCGCCTCTACACGACGTCACGTCCCTGGCTCAGTAGCGGGTTCCAGGATGCGCTCGAGGTGTCGACGATCGGGAACAGCCAGCTCAGGCCGGAGCGCTCGACGGAAACGGAGGGGGGCTTCGACGCGGACCTCTTGAGTGACCGGCTCTCGATCGGATTCAGCGGCTACCGGAAGATGCGCTACGACGCGATCATGCCCGTGCCTGTAGCACCCTCGATCTACGGCATGGGCATCCAGAGACTCCAGAACATCGGCGTGATCCGGAACACCGGGGTCGAGCTCAACGTGACGACGCAGATCGTGCGGACGGCCCCCGTCACATGGAGCACGACGGTCAACCTGAGCCGGAACCACAATATGGTCACCGAGCTCGGAGCGGGCGTGGTGCCGTTCGGACCGAATTACGCGCGCGTGGTGGCAGGCTATCCGCTCTTCGGGCGCTGGGCGAAGCCGATCCTAGGCTACGCCGATGTGAACCACGACGGCGTAATCGAACGCAATGAGGTCGAGCTCGGCGACACGCTGGTGTTCATGGGCTCGAGCGAGCCGAACTACGAAGCGAACCTGTTCACCACCCTCTCCCTGTTCCGCGGTGCGGTGACGGCGAGCGCCGGCTTCAGCTACCAAAACGGACTCACGCAGCTCAATCAAACCATCGGGGGGCCAGGGAGGGCGATCTTCTCGCCAGGGACGAGCGATCCGTCGTCGTCTTTCGGCGAGCAGGCCGCCGTGGCGGTGATGAACGAGAGCGACTACGGTCTCCTCCAGACGGTGAACACACTCCGGCTCAACAGCGTGTCGCTGGCGTACAACGCGTCCCCCTCGCTCGCCGGGCGCTTCGGCGCCAAGGCACTGTCGATTGCCCTGCAGGGAACGAACATGGGGCTTTGGACCAACTACGCCGGGAAGGATCCGAACGTGAACGCATTCGCAACCGGGAACGCGGTGATGGACACTGGGGTGCTGCCGATCCCGCGCTTGTGGCTGCTCACCGTCCATGCCACCTACTGAGCGGAGCGCAATCTTGTTGACAACCTTCATCTCGCTCGCTGCGCGCTCCGGCACCGCTCACCATCGCGCGTGCTTCGCCACTCGCGCACGCCTCGTAGGGCTACTGTTTGTCGTGGCTGCGGGTGGCGTCTCGGGTTGCGCGCCCGACCGCCTGCTCGGCAACAAGTCGCTTCCTCCCGACGTGCCCGATCCGGCGCAAACGGCGACACCAGCAGGCGCCCTCGCCGCCTATCGCGGTGCGCTCGTGGAGCTCCGCACCGCTGTCGGTGGCGACATCATGTCATTCATCCCGGTCACGGGACTCCTCACCGACGAACTGCGGTCGGGTGAGCTCGCGCAGACCAACTTCGTGGATGGCGCCATATTGATCGACAGCCGCTTCCTCCCCGAGGACGCGGGAATCGGCGACGACTCCGTCACCCCGACTCCAATCGTCATGGTGTACGGGCTGCTCCAGAAAGTGCGCGGCCAGTCGCGGCAAGCGCGTGGCGCGCTCAGGGCGTATACGCCGACAAGCTCCACGGCGCTTTCAGGACAGCTCTTCGCCGTGGAGGGATACGCCGAGGTCTTACTTTCCGACCTCTTCTGCTCCGGCGTGCCGCTCAGCACCCTGAACTTCGGCGGCGACTTCACGTACCAGCCTGGATCGAGCACCCAGGAGGTCTATCAGCACGCGACAGCGCTCTTCGACTCGGCGCTCGCGCTCTCCGCCGACAGCGTGAACGTGATGAACCTCGCGCGTGTGGGGAAGGGGCGGGCGCTCCTCGACCTCGGCCGTTACGCCGAGGCGGCGCAGGCGGTGGCCGACGTGCCGGATGACTACCGCTACACACTCGACTACAGCGCTACCCCGAGCCCGAGCACCCACGGCGATCTTTCGAACCAGACCTTCGTCACCGATGATTTCGGACTCAGCTCATACGGAATGCTGGTCACTATGGTGGATCGGGAAGGAGGAAACGGCCTCCCGTTCCTTTCGAGCGGCGATCCGCGTTCGGCGTGGGGAACGGCCACGACGTATCGTGGCTCCCCCCTCCTCTGGCCAGTGGCGTACCCGCAGGATGGGAGTGGCTCGCTCGTTCTCGCCAGCGGGGTAGAGGCGCGGCTCATCCAGTCCGAGGGTGAGCTCCAGGCGGGGAATGCCGCTGGGTGGCTTGCCACCCTCAACGCACTCCGAACCGACGGAACCTTCGACTCGCATCCGGACGCTGCGGATTCCACGAAGACGGACACGCTCTGGCACGCGGGGACGGGGGGCGTGGCTGGACTCGCGCCGCTCTCGGACCCCGGCACGGCGGACGGACGCGTGGATCTCCTGTTCCAGGAGCGGGGGTACTGGCTCTTCCTCACCGGCCATCGGCAGGGCGACCTGCGCCGGCTCGTGCGGGTCTACGGGCGCGATCCTGAGCGCGTCTATCCCACCGGTCGATATCCGGGGGCGTTCAACATCTACGGCACCGATGTGACCGCACCCATTCCAGGTGCGGAGCGGCTGAGTAACCCGCTATTCACGGGCTGTCGCAGCCGAGGAGCGTGAAGCCGTGTCTCTCCGATTTCCCTCGATCACCATCGCGCTGGCTCTCATCGTGTCCGGCTGCGCCACCGACGCGGTCGTCGAATCAGCGCCCCGGGTAAATGACACGCAGATGTACTGGGCGCTCACGCTCGATTATCACGCAGTGACGCTGTCCACCGTGGCACCGTACGACACCATCCGCCTCACCGCCACGCCACGCACGTTCGAAGGTACAGCGCTCACCGACCTGCCGGCGCCCACCTACACATCCCTCGATCTCGACAGGGCGACGGTGGATCCGGACGGGCTGGTGCATGTGCTCCAGCCAGGATTGAATATCCCGGTGATGGCGTCGCTCGCGACAGGGAACCTCCGGCATGCCGACACGGCGTTCTTCAACGTGACCAGCCTCTCGGCGCCGCCGGTGCTCGCCACGTTCTCCATCCACCCAATACCTCCCGACAGCGCCAAGACCGCTGAGTCGAAGAGCATCGTAGCACTGGCCGGAACCGCCGACGACACAGAGATCACCGGACTCGCCGTGTACTACACCTCGCTGGATCCGAGCTTCGCGACGATCGGACGCTCCACGGGCTTTCTTCAGCCGGTGCAGCCGGGACACGTGACACTCACCGCCACGGCCACCGCGTACGGCGTGACCAAGACGGACACGGTGAGGTACACGCTCGGCTATCCGCTCACCCAGCTCCTCACCGTTATCCCGCAGAAGAACGCGAGCGGCCAGACCGTCAACGGCTTCTCTCCCCCGCTATTGCAGCTGGGGCCGGGGGGCAGCGTGCTGATAATCAACGAGACGACCACGCCGACCGATATGACGTTCGATGATCCGACGAACGTCGCGCAGAACGATTTGTATTGCGGATTTCTCCCGGCACTCTGCGGCAGCGGGAACATCAGCGCGTGGGCGCGCGATACGAGCGATGCAAGCGGCATCTCTGCTATTCGGACCCGGCGCTTCCCGGTGCCGGGCACCTACACCTATCACAGCACGATCTTCGGGACTACGGGCAAGATCATCGTGGTCGACGACAACGCGTTGCCCTGACCCAGGTCTGAATGAACCTCACACGACGCAATCTTCTCAAGGCCGGCGCGCTCGCCGCGGCAGCCGCGGCCATTCCACGCCCGCTTCTGGCGCAGCTCGGCCGAACCCCGGAACCCCTGCCGCCGATCGACGACCCCCGCCTCAAGGCGCTCGCCTCGAGCGCGCTCGAGACCGCGCGTGCGGCCGGCGCAGTGTACGCCGACGTCCGCCTCACGCATTCCCGCCTGCGGACCTTCTGGCCCGTTTACACCGCTGACGACGAGAGCATGGAAGTGGGAGTTCGCGCCCTCATGGATGGCTACTGGGGGTTCGCCTCCGGACCGGTGTGGAGTCCGGACGAAATGGCGCGGCTCGGGCGCGAGGCGGTGCACCAGGCGAAGGTGAACGCACTGGGCAAGCGGCGGGTAGTGGAGCTTGCCGCTGTGCCGGTGGTCGCGAGCGGGAACTGGGTGATGCCGGTGGCGATCGATCCCTTCGAGATCTCCCCGTTCGAGGTCCAGGACTTCCTCACCAGCCTCGACCTCTATTGCGGACGAATTCCCGACAGCGGCTTACAGCAGAACTTCGCTTTCGCTGCAGTGCAGGAAAAGGCGTTCGCCTCCACCGAGGGAAGCTACTGCACGCAGCGTTTCTACCGCACGGAGGGCTCGTTGATCGTCAGGCTGCAGCTGACGAAGGAGCGGGCGGGGAATTTCGCAGTGGAAGGTCTCTCGCCCGCGGGAATGGGGTGGGAGCTCTACACGGCCGAACGGATCCCGCGTCTGCGCGAGCACTCGCTGCGCGAGGAGATTCGGCGCGGCATCGAGGAGCTGAGGGAGGAGCTGCTCCTGCCCGTGAAGCCGGTGGACGTGGGGCGCTACGACGCGGTGCTCGACGCGCCGACTGTGGCGAGCCTGGTGGACAAGACGCTCGGGCGCGCGACGGAGCTCGATCGCGCCCTCGGGTTCGAGGCGAATGCCGGCGGGACGAGCTATCTCACGGATCCCTTCGGCATGCTGGGTAGCTACCAGGCGGGTGCCCCCGCGTTCACACTCACCGCCGAGCGTTCGGAGCCGGGCGCGGTAGCTACGGTGAAGTGGGACGACGAGGGAGTGGCGCCGGACTCCTTCACGCTGGTGAAGGACGGGGTGCTCACTGACTTCCAGACCACGCGCGAGAGCGCCGGGTGGATGAAAAACAGCTACGCGAAGGCGGGGCGGCCGGTGCGCTCGCACGGGTGCGCGGGCGCACCCTCGGCGGTGGAGGCACCGCTGCAACAGGCGCCGAACCTGACACTCGTGCCCGGGCGCGAGGCACACGACTTCGACGCGCTCGTGAGTGGCACGGCCAGAGGGATCGCGATCAAGGGGGCAGGGATCGACATGGACTTTCAGCACTCGAGTGGGCTTGGCATGGGCCGCGTCTTCGAGATCAAGAACGGTAAGCGCGTGGCCGCGATCGACTCGGCGGGCTTTCTCTTTCGGGCCACGGAACTCTGGAAGGCGCTCCATGCCACGGGAGGGGAGGCGAGCCTGCGCCGCTACGGGATGATGACGGAGAAGGGGGAGCCGGCCGAGCGGTGCTATCACAGCGTGACCGCAGCGCCGGTGGTGGTGAAAGATCTCACTCTGATCGATCCACAGAGGAAAGCCTGATGCGGCGCGGCGACGGACCGGCGCGGCTGGTGGAGAGCGCGTCGAGCGCGCGGATTCTCTCGAAGGAAGAGTGCGACGCGATCGCGCGGCGCGTCATCGGCTTCGCGAGAGGAGGCGGGGAGACGCGTGTTCGAATCCTGAGCTGGTGGAACGGGGAGCTCCGGTGGGCGCGGAACCGGGTGAGCCTGGCGAGCGACCGTCGCGATATCCGGGTGGAAATCTCGCGGACCGTAGGCGTGGGACGCGGGAGCGTGGGCGAGAACCAGCTCGACGACGCGTCGCTGGAGGCGGCGGTGCGCGGGGCGGAGCGAGGCGCGGTACTCTCGCCGAACATCCTGCGGCCGCCCCCGGGCATGCCGCCACTGCCCCACGCGACGTATCCACGGACGGCGCTGTGGAGCGACGCCACGTATGCCGTGACGCCCGAGACGCGCGGAGAGGTTGCGCGCGCACTCGTCGCGCCGGCGGAGGCGCAGGGGATGCTTTCCGCCGGTTATCTCGAGATGCGCGCCGGCTCGCTTGTCTCGGTGAGCTCCGAGCGCCTCACCGACCCGTACGCACCGTGGGACGTGCCCTACGCGTCGTGGACGCAGGCGCAATGCTCGATGACGGTGCGCGATGCGCAAGGCACTGGCTCGGGGTGGGCGGGACTCTCGGGTAGCGATTGGGGGAAGATCGACGGGGTGGCTCTCGCCGCGCGGGCGCTGGAGAAGTGCAAGGCGTCGCAGCACCCGGTATCGCTCGAGCCCGGCCGCTACACCGTGATCCTCGAGCCGCAGGCCGTCGCCGATCTCATGGAGCTCGTGGCGGCGTCAATGAGCCGGCCGGCCCCCGAAAACAGTGGCGCTGGACCGTGGGCGCTTGCACCGGATGAAGCGCTCCACCTCTGGCGCACGAAGCTCGGCCTCAAGGTGCTCGACGAGCGGATCACCATCAGCCACGACCCGGCCGATCCCGCGCTCGGCATCCTCGCCGAGCCGTGGATGCAGCCGGTGACCTGGTTCGACAAGGGAGTTCTCACCAATCTCGCATTCGACCGCGAGTACGCGCTCGATCAGCTGAACGTGAATCCCGGGCTGCGCGGGATGGTGGGCTATCGGATGAGCGGGGGTGACACCTCGATCGACGAGATGATCGCGACGACGGCGCGCGGGCTGCTCGTGACCCGCTTTTCCGATATCCGGCGGCTGGACGAGAAGAGCCTGCTCGGGACGGGGCTGACGCGCGATGGGCTCTGGCTCATCGAGCACGGGAAGATCACGAAGGCGGTCAAGAACTTCCGCTTCACCGAATCCCCCCTCTTCGCGTTAAACGCCATCGAGCAATTGGGTGTGCCGGTGCCGGTGTTTCGCCCGGTTAAGGATCCATACGACGCGCAGAACCCGCTCACGCCGGCGATCGTGCCGCCCTTGAAGGTGCGCGACTTCAGCTTCACTTCCACGATCGATGCGATCTAACGTGCGAACACACTACGGGGAGTCGCTCCTCATTGCTCTCTTGGCGAGCATCGTGCTAACTCAGTCGGCAGCGGCGCAGATGCGCTTCACGTGGCCGGACACGACGGTGCAACTGTCCAAGTATTCAACCGTCGAGCAGTGCCTGGCTGCCACGTCGCGGGTGAGCAAAGGCCTGGCGCGGCGGGAAGCGCTGACATTGTGGCGCGACACTATGCCGCGCAACCCGCGGGAAGCGCTCGAGCCATTGCCGGCGGCGGTGACGGAGACGGCCAGGCGTTGCGCAGCGCCGTTCACCGAGCCCACGGCCGATCTCGCCGACTTCGCTCCGCTCCTTGCGCTCTACCTCTACGCCGGGCGCGATTCGGATGCGGCGGCGCTCGTTACGCGGCGGCTCGCCGCCGTGCCGGCGAAAGACGCGCGCACGGCGCGCGCAGCCGTCTCCGACACCGCCGTCGACATTTACTTGACAACGAGACCCACGCGTCTGGATGCGGCCGAGCGAATCCTGCTCTCGCGGGCGCGCGACGGCGCCGATCGAATCGATCGGCTCGATCTCTACGCCCGGCTCATGACCGCGGCCAACGACGTCGGCGACACCGTGCGGGCGCGGCGCGTCGCCGGCTGGGTGGTGGCGCTGAGCGACTCGCTCACCAAGGCCGAGCGCGAGTCAGAAAAGTTCGAAAAGCTGGGGCATGGCTCGGGTGGAAAGTTGCTGGTCTTCGGCGCAATGAACGTTCTGACGGGACTCCCCACGATGCTCGACAGCCTGCGTCACAGCACCGCGAGCCTGGAGGCGCTGGAGCGGAGCATGTGGGCCCGCGTCACGGGCGAGCGACCCGAGGCATTGCCGTCTCCCGTGGGGGAGCGGGCACCCGCGATCACTGCCGATTACTGGTATCCAGCCGAGGCGGCGAGCACCCCGCGTCCGCGGCCAGGACACGTGTCGCTCCTCATCCTTTTCGATCACGACGCCTGCCTCAAATGGAATTCGGCGGGAGACACGAAAGACACCTGTCCGATGGCGCTCGCCTCTCTGCGCCGACTGAGCGAGCGGTTCCCCACGCTCGATATCACCATCGTCTCCGGCACGCACGGCTCCTTCCTGTATGCCCCGCCGCCGACGCCGACCGACGAGGCCGACATGATTCGGAAGTGGCTCGAGACGAGCCGGATCCGGGGAGCGGCGATCGCGGTCAGCTCGACCCCGTTCTGGAATCTCCCGCGTCCCGATGCGCGACGGATAGACAGGGACACCCCGAACGCTACGAACTATGCCTTCCGCACGAGTACCAAGTGGACCTACGGCTCGTTTCTCATCGACCAGGATGGGATCATCGTCGCTGCCCACGGCTTCTTCGAGCCGGATGTTGGCAAACTCATCGACGTGCTGATGCACCGGCAGCAGCAAAAGGAGGCTAATGAGGCGAAGTGAAGTGGGGCGGCGTTCGGGGCCGGGTGCTCGCATTGCCGCGCGCGGACTCGGCGTCGCACTCCTCGCCGGGTCGATGGGGATGGGCTGGGCGCGAGGCTCGGAGGGCGCGACCGCACGGCTCGTACATCCGTCACACGGCGAGACGAATGCGCTGCAAGACACCGCGCTCACCGTGGGCACGCTACCAAACGGGATGCGCTACTATCTGCGTGCGAACGCCACGCCCCGCCACCGCGTCGAGTTCCGCCTCGTCGTCAACGCCGGAAGCACGCTCGAGGACCAGGACCAGCGCGGCTTCGCGCATTTCCTCGAGCACATGGCGTTCAACGGGACCACGCACTTTCCGCGCACCTCGTTGGTCGACTTCATCGAGACGAGCGGCATGCGGTTCGGGGCCGATCTGAACGCGTCCACCACGCAGGACGAAACGGTGTACATGCTCACGCTTCCCACCGACGACCCTGCGATCGTCGAGCGCGGGTTGGATGTATTTCAGGATTGGGCGAGTGGCGGGATCACCATCGATTCCAGCGAGGTGGTGGCCGAGCGAGGCGTGGTGATGGGCGAGTGGCGGATGCGACTCGCGGACACCACGACTCAAAGGGTGGAGGCGCACTACGATACGGTACTCTTCGGCGAATCGCGCTACCTGACGAGGAAACCGATCGGGGACACGACGCTCGTCGAGACGTCGGAGCCCGGACCGATCCGGCGGTTCTACCACGACTGGTATCGCCCCGATCTCATGGCGATCGTGGTCGTGGGGGACTTCGACCGGGCCAAGATGGAGCGCGAGATCCGGACGCGCTTTGGGAAAATTCCGGCGGCGGTGAAGCCGCGCACGCGCCTGGCCCCGTCACTGCCGTCGAGCGCAAAGCCGGTGATCGACGTCTATCGCGCTGCGCAGGAGCCCACGGTTGAGATCCTCTGGCCGGCACCCGCGAAGCCGAGCGACGCCAAGGCCGCCGCGCGCCAACGCCTGGTGCAAGACCTGCTTTTCGAGGAGCTCGATCAGCGGCTGCTGCACATCCGAGAGCATCCCTCCCGGCCCTTCATCTCTGCCGAGATGGAGCGCGGGCGCATCGTGCGGCCGATGGATGTGGTCGGCTTCGGGCTGATGGCGTTGCCGGACAGCCTGGAACGGGGGCTCGCCACAGTGGCCGGCGAGCTCGAGCGGGTGGCGCGGGATGGAATTCCCACGGCGATGCTCGCCCAGCGCAAGGCGGTGTTGCTCTCGCACCTCGAGCACGCGGCGGCGAGTGAGGCCGCACGCTCGTCCGGGGACTATGCTGATGTCTACGCCGAGCACTATCTCACCGGCGATGGATCGCTCCTGAGCGGCGCGCAGGAGCTGGCGCAAGCCAGGGAGATTCTGCCCACCATCACGCCCGCGCTGGTTGCGCATGCCGCGCGGTTCTGGCGCGAGCCGGCGGGACAGCGCGTGATGGTGGGTCTTCCCGCCTCCGTCCACGTGCGGCCACCCACGCGCGAACGCGTGCTCGCGATTCTCGACTCGGTGCGGCGCGCCCCGCTCGCCCCCGACAGCGAGCACGTTGCCGTCGATGGGCCGCTCATGGCCACGCTCCCCACGCCGGGCAAGATCGTGAGCGAGCAGCGGGACACGGTGGCGGGGATCACCGAGTGGACGCTCTCCAACGGCGCGCGGGTGATCGTCAAGCCCACCGAGAACGATCCCGACGAGCTGCTGCTTCGCGCGTGGGGCCCGGGTGGATTCTCCACGATGCCCGATTCGCTCTTCTTCACTCCCGGGCGGATGGTCGCGCGCGTGATGACGGAGATGGGCGGCGTCGGAGCAAACCGGCGCGATGCGCTCGCGAACAAGCTCTCCACGAGCGGCATCCGGTCGACGACCGTCAACATTGGATTCGCCGACGCTTCGATCGATCTCGCTGGCTCGCCGAAGGCTCTGGAGACGCTCTTTCAACTGCTGCATCTCCAGTTTACCGCGCCGATGCTGGATTCGGCCACGCTGGCCGAGTGGCAGAACATCGCCAAGTATCAGAG
>Ga0070679_100003000_pt1 | contig 15414 bp, 14 predicted proteins | sample KBSC63BmetaG_FD_65652 | JGI IMG/M metagenome (GOLD analysis project Ga0070679, IMG submission 65652) | Corn rhizosphere microbial communities from Kellogg Biological Station, Michigan, USA - KBS C6-3B metaG | ecosystem: Host-associated > Plants > Roots > Rhizosphere | place: USA: Michigan... | reverse complement strand
ACGTTCGCGTGGGTGAGGCCGAAGTCGTAGATCCGCCAGGTCGCACCGGCGTTGAGGCCGGTGTTGTACGAGCCGGTGAGGAACCCACCGCACACGCCGCTGGTCGGATCTCTGAACGTGCAATACCCGCGCGGATCCGAGCTCGCACCGACGCTCGCGCTCAGCGTGACGATCGGATGCTCGGTCACCTTCGCGCCGGCGACGCGACCGGAGGCCGCATCGATCGTCGCCTTCGCCTGCCGCAGCGAGGGCTGGGTCTTCTGCGCGATCTCGACCGCGCGCGCCATCGTCAGCGTCAGCTTGCCGGGCACGGCGGTCTCCGCGGCGGTGACATCGACGACGCCGGGCAACCACTGCGGCGCGTCGGCCGCCGGCGGGTTCTGCGGCTGATCCGGTGGGACCGGCGCCGGCGTCGGCGTTGGCGGCGTGGCGGGTTGCGCGAGTGCGAGCGTGGACGGGAACAACAACAGGAACGCGAATAACTTCATGTCTCGTACCTCAGTGCGGTGATCGGGTCGAGCCGCGAGGCGCGGATCGCCGGATACAGCCCGAACACGACGCCGACGCCACCTGCGACTGCAAAGGCGAGCGCCGCCGTGGTGGCGGGAAAGAACAACTTCCATCCGTAGTAACTGGCCATGTACTTCGCGAGCAGCGCGCCGAACCCGAGGCCGATCACGCCGCCGATCGCGGCGAGCACGAGCGACTCGACGAGGAACTGGGTCATCACGTCGAGCGGCTTCGCACCGACCGCCATGCGAATGCCGATCTCGCGGGTCCGCTCGATCACGCTGACGAGCATGATGTTCATCACGCCGATGCCGCCGACGATCAGCGACATCGCCGCGACGATCGCGAGCAGCGTCGCGATCTTCTCGGTCGACTTCTGCTGCGAGAGCGCGAACTCGGCGAGGTTCCGGATCTGGAAGTCATCGTCGTCGGTCGCGGAGAGGTTGTGCTTCTCGCGCAGCAGCGCTGTCAGCTGGCTCTCTGCGTTCGTGATCTCGCTCTCGGTCGCGACCGAGACGTAGATCTGGCCGCGCGGCATGAACTTGCCCTGGCCCTTGTCCATCTTCTGGAGGTAGGTCTTCATCGGCACGATCACGACGTCGTCCTGGTCCTGGCCCATGCCGGACTGGCCCTTCGTCTCGAGCACCGCGATCACTTCGTACGGCTGGCTGTTGATCTTGATCGTCTGACCGATCGGGTTCGAGCTCGCGTACAGCTGGGTCGCGACGGTCTGGCCGATCACCGCGACCTTCGGACCGCCGGTCGTGGCGGCATCCTCGTCGAACAGCGTGCCCTCTTTCGGCTCCCAGCTCTTGATCGAGAAGTACGCGGGCTTGGTGCCGACGATCGTGCTGTTCCAGTTCGCATCGTCGCTCGCGACCTGGACCTTGGTCTGAAACACCGGCGTGACCCAGCGGATCGTCGGGACCTCGCCGTTCTCGAGCGCCGCTTCGTCGGCCCAGGTCAGCGAGAACCGCGAGCCCGCGCCGCCGGCGGCGCCGAAGCTGCGCTGCGAGCCGTTCGTCACGATCAAGAGGTTCGTGCCCATCGAGCGGAACACGTCGGCGACCGCTTCCTTCGCGCCCTGGCCGCTCGCGATCATCGCGATCACGGTGCCGATGCCGAAGATGATGCCGAGCATCGTCAGCATCGAGCGGACCTTGTTGCGCCACAGCGCGCGCAACGCGAGCTTCAGCGTGGTGAGGATCGTCATGACGCGGCCTTCAGCGGCTCTTGCAGCTTGTCGTCGACGATCAGGCCATCGCGCAGCGTGATCACGCGCCGCGCGTAGGCCGCGATGTCGGGCTCGTGGGTCACGAGCACGACCGTGATGCCCTGGGCGACGAGGCCCTGGAGGATCGCCATGACCTCGTACGACGTCGCGGTGTCGAGGTTGCCGGTCGGCTCGTCGGCCATGATGATCGGCGCCTCGCCGACGAGCGCGCGAGCGATCGCGACGCGCTGCTGCTGGCCGCCGGAGAGCTGGCTCGAGTGATGGTGCTCGCGCCCGAGGAGGTTCACGCGCTCGAGCGCCTTCATCGCGCGGCGGTGGCGGTCGCGCCCCGAGATGCCCTGGTACATCAGCGGCATCTCCACGTTCTCGAGCGCGCTGGTTCGCGACAGGAGATTGAAGCTCTGGAACACGAACCCGATCATCCGGCCGCGCACGTCGGCGAGCTCGGCGCGCGACAGCCGCGACACGTCCTTGCCGTTCAGCTTGTACGTGCCGCGCGTGGGCTGATCGAGGCAGCCCATGATGTTCATCATCGTCGACTTGCCGGAGCCCGACTGGCCCATGATCGCGATCGACGCGCCGTGCTCGATGGTGAGATCGACGCCGCGCAGCGCGTGGACGAGGTTGTCGCCCATCACGTACGTGCGCTCGATCCCGCGCATCTCGATCAGCGGTGGCCGATCTGGAGCAGGCGCGTCGCTCATCAGAACGCTCCCATCTTGCGTTGCTGCGCGGGCAGGCCCTGGATCTCGGTGATCAGCTGGTCGCCCGACTCGACGTCACCCTCGACGAGCTGGGTGCTCGAGCCATCGGTGAGGCCGAGCTTGACGAACACCATCTTCGGCTTGCCGTCGACGAGCTTGAACAGCATCTTGCGATCCGGATCGCGCTTGCCGCCGGGGCCGCCCATGCCCATCGGGCCGCCCATGCCGGGGCCGCCGGAACCTTCGCCCGAGCCGCCCGAGCCGCGATGCCCGCTGCCGCGATGACCCGAACCGCGGCCACCGCCGTACTTCGCCATCAGCGCCGCGATCTGATCGCGGGACGGCTTGAAGCGCAGCGCGGCGTTCGGGATCTTGACGACGTCGTCGACCTTCTGGAGCACGAACGTGACGTTCGCGGTCATGCCCGGGCGGAGCAGCTTGTCGTGGTTGTCGACATCGATCACCGCGTCGTACGTGACGACGCCGGACGTCGTGGTCGGCGAATTGCGAACCTGGCGGACGACGCCCTCGAAGTTCTTGCCGGGGTACGCGTCGACCGTGAACGTCGCCTTCATGCCGCCCTCGAGCCGGCCGACGTCACCCTCGGTGACCGCCGTATCGATCTGCATCAGCGAGAGGTCCGCGGCGATCGTGAACAGCGTCGGCGCCGAGAACGACGACTGGACCGTCTGGCCCTCGTCGTACGAGCGGGTCAGCACGACGCCGTCGATCGGCGAGTAGATCGTGGCGTACGCGACGTTCGTCTTCGCCTGCTCGAGGTTCGCGCGCGCCTGCGACACGCTCGCCTTCGCTGCGGCGAGCGCCGCCTTCGCGGTATCGCGGGTCAGCTCGAAGCCTTCGACCGTCGCGCCGGCGACGAGCTGCTGGTCCTGGAGGCCCTTCTGGCGCGCGTACTGGCGGTTCGCGTCGTTGAGCGCGACCTCGGCCTTCTTTTCGTTCGCGACCGCGAGGTCGTACGCCGCCTGCTGCTGATCGACCTGCGCCTTCAACAGGCTCTCGTCGAGCTTCGCGATCACCTGGCCCTTCTTGACCTGATCGTTGAAGTCGGCGAACAGCTTCACGACGCGGCCCGAGACCTGCGCACCGACCTGGACCGTCGTGCGCGCTGACAGCGTACCGGCCGCGGTGACCTGCGCCGCGATCGAGCCCTTCTGCACGGTCACGGTCGTGAACGTGATCTCCGGTGCGCTCGGCTCCCACGGCTTCTTGATCCAGAGGAAGGCCGTCACCGCCGCGACGATCGCGATGAGGACGACACGAGGAATCCAGCGAACGATCTTCGGGTTCATGAGGCACCGCCATTATCGACGAACGGGATCTCGAGCCGGGCGGTCGTGCCCTGGCCGATCTTCGAAGCGAGGACGACATCGCCGCCGTGCGCGCGGGCGATCCGCCGCGCGAGTGCGAGGCCGAGGCCGACGCCACCGGTCTTGCGGTTGCGCGACAGGTCCGAGCGCCAGAACGGCGTGCCGGCGCGCTCGAGATCATCGACCGACATGCCGATACCCTTGTCGACGACGGAGAACGTCACGGATGTTCCATTCGGCACGACCTGCAACCTGACCGGCGCATCGGAGTATTTCGCTGCGTTGTCTAGCAGGTTGTCGAGCGCGCGCCGCAGCAGCACGGGATCACATTCGATCGCGCGATCCGAATCCGCGATCTGGCGCTCCAGCTTGCGCCCGGGGTGGCGCGCCTCGAACCGTGCGACTGCGTGCTCGGCGAGCTCGGCGACGCCGATCGGCGAGCGAGCCAGGTTCGGCCGATCCGAATCGAGCCGGGCGGTCGTCAGGATGTCGGCGATCAGTTGATCGATCTCGTCGAGATCGGTACCGACATCGGCGAGCACGTCCTTCGCCGCGACCGGATCCTCGGCGGCGAGCTCGAGCGCGACCCGGATCCGGGCGAGCGGCGTGCGCAGCTCGTGCGAGACGTCCGCCATCAGCTGGCGCTGCGACGAGATCAGCGCGGAGGTGCGGTCGGCCATGTCGTCGAACGCGCGGCCGACGTCGCCGAGCTCGTCCTCGCGCTCGAGGTGGACACGCGCCGCGGTGTTGCCGCCGCCGAACTGGCGTGCCGCCTCGGCCAGCTCCTCGAGCGGGCGGACGAGCCGGCGCGTGAACCACAGCGATGCTGCGGCGACCACGATCAACACGCCGGCGCCGATCGGCAGGATGTAGCTCCACGGCGAGCCGAACGAATCGGGGACGTACACCCCGATCATCGAGCCGTCGTCACTGCGGACGACGATCCGGCGCCACGCGAGCGTCCACTTCTCCGACTTCAGGATCGCGAGCTCCGCCCGGGTCGGGGCGCGGAGCGGCGGCTCGACGGTGGTGCGCTCGAGCTTGCCGTTCGCATCGAACAGCGTGAGGCCGCCGCGCAGGCGCTGCGACAATCGCTCCATCCGCTCGGTGAGCTGCTCCGGGGTGCGCTGCGAGTAGCGGTCGACCATGTTCTGGACGAGCGCGGCCTGCGGCTCGAGATAGCGCGGACTGCCGACGAACCGCGGCAGCAACACCATCGCGACGATCACGCTCACCGCGATCGCCGCGGTCAGCGCGTACACCCGGATGACTAGGTTACCGCGGCGCATCGCATGACCTCAGGCATCGCCTCCACGGCGAAGGTCGGCGAGGAGATAGCCGGCACCGCGGACGGTCTTGAGGATCTTCGGGCTGCGGCTGTCGTCGCCGAGCTTCGCGCGGAGGCGCGAGACATGGACGTCGATCGAGCGATCGAACGACAGATCCGCCGAGCCCTTCGCGAGGTCGAGCAGCTGCTCGCGCGACAGCACCTTGCCCGGGCGCTGCGCGAGCGCGCGCAGGATCGAGAACTCGTACGCGGTGACGTCGACCGGCTTCGCGTCGAGCGTGACCGTCATCTTCGCCGGATCGAGCACGAGGCCGCCGACCGAGATCGTGTCCTGGGTCGGGCCGGCCTGGCCGCGGACGCGCCGCACGTTCGCGCGGATCCGGGCGAGCAGCTCGCGCGGCGAGAACGGCTTCGTCACGTAGTCATCGGCGCCGACCTCGAGGCCGAGCACGCGATCCGCTTCTTCGCCACGCGCGGTGACCATGATGATCGGCACGTCGATCCGGGTGCGCAGCTCGCGGCAGACCTCGATGCCGTCGCGGCCGGGCAGCATCAGGTCGAGCACGATGCAGTCGTACTGGCGGCGCAGCGCTTCGTTCTGGCCTTCGATCCCGTCGGCTGCCGCGGTGACGAGCACGCCGTGACCCTCGAGATAGCGCGAGGTCAGCTGGGCGAGACGCGCGTCGTCCTCCACGAGGAGGACTTTGATGGAGGCCAGGTTTTCCGACACAGGGACACCATAAACACGACCGGCCCGCCCCGGGGAAACCTACACAGTTTGCAACGACATACTCTGAAATAGGCCTGCAATTACTGGGGTAATAGCTTCGCCAGCGTACGCTCCAGGACGTCGATTCTGAATGGCTTCGGCAGGTACGCGTCGGCGTGGACCGGGCCGTGCCCATCGCGGTCGAACCCCGAGCACACGATGATCGGCAGCTTGGGGCGGCGGGCCCGGAGCTGCTCGATCACGTCCCGGCCGCTCATCCGAGGCATCGTCATGTCCACCAGCACCGCGTCGATCGTGGTCGGGTTCGCATCGACGAGCGCGAGCCCGGCAGCGCCGTCGGTCGCGGTCATCGTGCCGTAGCCGAGGTCCTCGATCATCCGGGCGACGACATCGCGGACCAGATCCTCGTCGTCGATCACGAGCACCACGCGGGTGCTCGGCACGGGCGGCGGGGTCGGTGCCCGGCCGGGCTGGATCGCGGCCGCGGGCCACAGGACCTGGAACGTCGCGCCGCGGCCGTAGCTGGTGCGCAGCCGCATCCCACCCTCGTGCGCGCGAACGATGCCGAGCACAGCCGCGAGGCCGATGCCGTGGCCGTGCTCCTTCGTCGTGAAGAACGGCTCGAACACGTGGCGGCGGGTCTCGTCGTCCATGCCCGGGCCGTCGTCCTTGACCTCGATCAACACGTAACTGCCGGCGGGCGCGAGCATCACGTCATCGCCCGACGGCAGGCCGTCGTGATCGATCAGCTCGCCGCGGATCGCGATCTCGCCATGCCCGTGGCCGCTCGCGACGAGGGCATCGCGGGCGTTCGCGACCAGGTTCAACAGCACCTGGCGGAGCTGGCCCGGATCCGCGCGCAGCGACAGATCGCTGGGCACCGCGGTCGTCACCGAGATCTCCGGCGGCACCGTCGGCCCGATGATCCGGAGGAGCTCGTCGATCACGGCAGCAGGCGCGAGGCGGGTCGTACCGGCGCCAGCCTTGCCGGAGAACGTGAGCAGCTGGTGCGTGAGCTCGGCGGCGCGCAGCCCGGCATCGCGGATGTTCTCGACGGCGGAGCGCCCCGGCATCCCGCGCGGCAGGTCGCGCAGCGCGAGGTCCGCATTGCCGATCACCGCGACGAGCAGGTTGTTGAAGTCGTGTGCGAGGCCGCCGGCGAGCACGCCGAGGCTCTCCGCGCGCTGCGCGTCGACCAGCCGGCGCTCGAGCGCGCGCGACGCCGTGACGTCGAGCGTGGTGCCGATCGCGCCGACGATCTCGCCGTCCTGGCGATACGGTGCGACCGTGACCGCGAGCTGCTTGCCGCGATACGTGGTGTCGTAGCTGAGGACCTCGCCGGCGAGCGCGCGCTCGTGATACGGGACCGGATCCGCCGAGCCCGGCTCGAACCGGTGGACGGCGGTGAGCCGCGCGCCGAGGAAGCGATCGCCGGCATAGCCGAGGACCTCCTGGACCGCGCCGCCGGTGCGGTTGATCCGGAGGTCGCGATCGACGACCCAGTACAGCGCGGGCATCTGCATCACGACGAGGTCGAGGATCTTCGCGGTGCGCTCGAGGTCGAGGCGCTGGCGCTTGACCTGGCTGATGTCGAGCACCGACGCATCGAACGAGATCGTGCCGTTCGGGAGATCGATCGCGTGGCCCCACAGCTGGATCGTGATCGTCGAGCCGTCCTTGCGCCGGAACTCGACCTCGGCGCCATCGACGACGCGCGCGGGATAGAACCTCTCGATGATCCGCTCGCGATCCCTCGGATCGGCGTAGACCTCGTGGTTGAGGTTCTTCGTCATCAGCTCGTCGACGGTGTAGCCGAGCATCGTCGCGAGACTCGCGTTGACGTAGCTGAACACGCCGTCGCGGTTCGAGCGGTACATCCCGACCGGCGAGCGGTCGACAAGGAGGTACAGCTCTGGATCCGATGGGAGCGGCACCGTTTCCAGTCTAGAGCAAAAGTGCGTCTTCGATCTCGTCGAACGCGCCAGCTCTCCACCGCGCGAGCGAGCTCCGGCCGGAGATGAGATTGTCGGTCTCGGCGAGCACCGCCTTGAGATCGACGAGCCAGCAGTACGGATCGAATTTCGAGCGCTGGCCGACCTCCTCGGGGAGCTCGACCGGCGGCATCCAGGCGGCCATCTTGTGGGTCTCGCCGGCGATGAGAGAGCGGATCGCGACGTTCGCGAGCCGGCTGCCGAGCAGGCGGTCGAACGCGGACGGCCGGCCGCCACGGACGACGTGGCCCAGGACGGTCACCCGCGTCTCGATCGACGCCGGCTCGGCGTCCGGAGTGCGCGCTTTCAGCTTCTCGTCGACCAGCGCCTTCAGGCGGTCCGCCTGGACCTGCACGCCCTCGGCCTTGATGATGATGACGCGCCGGCCGCGCCGCCCGGCGCCGGTGCGCTTGCGGACGGTCATCACCGCATCGACGATCTGATCGACGACGTCGGACTCCTTCTTGCCGGCCTCGGGGAACAGCGCGAGGTCAGCGCCGACGGCGATCGCGGACGTCATCGCGAGGTAGCCGCAGTCGCGGCCCATGACCTCGACGATGAACGTCCGATCGTGCGCGGTCGCGGTATCCGCGATCTTGTCGCACGCCTCGACGATCGTGTTCATCGCGGTGTCGACGCCGATGCACAGGCCGGTCAGGCCGAGATCGTTGTCGATCGACGCGGGCACGCCGATCACCGTGAGCGGCCGGCCGGTCCCGATCTCGTTCGGATCCGCGACGTGGATCGCGCCGGTCAACGAGCCGTTGCCGCCGATCACGATCATCCCGTCGATCGCATGGCGTGCGAGGATCTCTCGGGCACGATCGCGAACCGGCCGCTCGTGGAATTCCTTGCAGCGCGCCGAGCCGAGGATCGTCCCACCCTCACGCAGGATCCCCGCCACGTCGCTCGGCCCGAGCTCGACGAACGCGTCCTCGAGGAGCCCGCGATAGCCACGCTCGATTCCGAGGATTTCTGCGCCGGACGCGCGGCCGACGAGGGTCGCGGCGCGAATCGCCGCATTCATGCCGGGAGCATCGCCGCCGCTCGTGAGGATCGCGATCCGCTTCATCCCTGTGATGCTACAGTCGGCCGATGATCGAAAGCGAGTCGGGGGCGCCGATCCGCGTCGAGAGACGTGGGCCGGTGACGACCGTGATCCTCGATCGTCCGGGTGCCAAGAACGCCGTCGATCGCGAGACCGCCGAGGCACTCGCCGACGCGTTCCGCGCGTTCGACGCCGACGACACCGCGAGCGTCGCCGTGCTCGCCGGCGACCACGGCACGTTCTGCGCCGGCGCCGACCTCAAGGCGTTCTCGCAAGGCCGCGGCAACCGGGTCGCGCCCGACGGGGACGGGCCGATGGGGCCGACCCGCATGCTGCTGTCGAAGCCCGTGATCGCCGCGATCGCCGGTCACGCCGTCGCCGGTGGCCTCGAGCTCGCGCTGTGGTGCGACCTCCGCGTCGCCGAGGACACCGCGATCCTCGGCGTGTTCTGCCGCCGCTTCGGCGTGCCGCTGATCGACGGCGGCACGATCCGCCTGCCTCGCCTGATCGGCCTCTCTCGCGCGCTCGATCTGATCCTCACCGGCCGCGCCGTCGCCGCAGACGAAGCGCTCTCGATCGGGCTCGTCAACCGCGTCGTCCCTCACGGCCAGGCGCGCGCCGCCGCCGAAGCGCTCGCGCACGAGCTCGCCGCACTGCCGCAGGTCGCGATGCGCGGCGATCGGCTGAGCGCGTACGTCCAGCACGATCTCGATCTGTCGGCCGCGCTGTTACACGAGCTCGATTTCGGATCGCGTGCGCTCGCAGAAGGTCTGGCAGGAGCGCAGCGCTTTGCCAGTGGTATCGGCAGGCATGGCCAGAAAGTAGAACCATGAAAGTAGTCGCTCTGTTCGCCCTCGTGTTCGCGATGACCGCGTGCATCGTCAAGCAGTTCTCGACGGGCCCGCGCCTGACCGGAACGTGCGAGGGCGCGTGCGAGCACTACGTCGAGTGCAAGCCGGACCATCCGAAGGCGGCGATGGAGCGCTGCCGCAAGGAGTGTCCGGACGTGTTCAGCGACGAGGATTCGCTGCGCGGCTTCGAGTCGCTGTCGTGCAAGGACACGCTGTCGTACGTCGACGGCGATGCGCCGCACGTCGTGCAGAAGCGCTAGTGGCGCCCAAGAGGCCGAGCGTCGTTGGACCAGAGGTTCGCACGCGGGCCGATGTGGATCGCACGCGGGCCGTTCGTCGCTTTTACGCCAAGACGCCATGAGGCCAAGAGCCAAGGGCCTTCGGCCCGGAGGTTTGGACGCGGGCCGATGTGGATCGGACGCGGTTCGCAAGCACGAGCCGCATGCGAACGGCCCGGGCATGGCCCGCGAGCGACGTTTCGCGAAGCGAAACGCTTGGCTCTTGGCCTCTTGGCATCTTGGCGTAAGATCCGAGGACGAACGGCCCGCGAACGAACGTCCGACGCGACCTCTTGGCGTCAGGTCGCTTCGCAGACGACGACGTCCGCGCAGATCTTCGCGTCGTTGCAGTACGTGCTCGCGCACTGATCATCGCTCTTGCACGCGCTCCCATTCGCCAGTGGCGCCGTGCAGGTGAACGTCGCGGAATCGCAGAACGAGCCATCGCTGCACAGCGCGGTGCACGACTGGCCCGTCTTCGGCCACGGCTGGCACTGCAGCGTCCCCGAGTTGCACGGGTAGTACAGCGAACAATCGGCGAGCGTCGTGCACGACGCACCGGTGAGCCCGAGCTTCGCGCACACGCCGTTCGTGCAGGTCGCTCCGATCTCGGCGCACTGTCCATCGGGGCACAGCTCGCCGATCTTCGGCAGCGGGTGGCAGATGCCGGGCGTCCCGACGCAGCCGAGGCCGTACGCGCATTGGGTGTAGTCGTCGCACGGCATGCCGTCGGGGTAGAGGTCGACGCACACCTTCGCGTTCGAGCAGGTCAGGTTCTCCTTGCACTGGCGCGTCGCGCAAGGCTCGCCGCGATCGGCCGGGGCCTGGGTCGCGGCGCAGCTGCCCGTGCAGCACGCGCTCGAGCACGCGGCATCGAACGAGCAGGCGCCGGACTCGCACTCGTCGTTCGCGAAGCACGCATCGCCGAGCAGGCCGGTGCCGGTGATCGCGGCATCGCACGCGGCAGGGGTGGTGCGGGCTTCCTCGGAGGTGCCGTCGCACGGCGTGTTGCGGATGTCGTTGACGCACTCCTCGGCGCGGTTCGCGTCGAACTTCGTCCTGCCGGCTTTGATGTCGGCCGCGAGGTTCGCGTCGTCACCGGCGGGGAAGTAGGCCGCGCAGCTGTCGCGGTCGGTGAACAGGCCGCAGCGGACGCGCAGATCGCAGTTCGCATCGCGGACCGCGGCACCGTAGGTCTCGGGCGTGAGATCGCTCGTGCAGGCGCCGACGAGCACGATCACCACCACCGCGAGGTGTCTCATCACGTTCGAGGATATCGCGAATCCGCTATGCTGCGCGCGTGGCAGAGGATCCCGACGTCTCCATCGACGGCACCGTCGAGCGCGTCGCGTTCCACAATCCCGACTCGACCTACACCGTCGCAAAAGTCACGACCAAGGAGGGCGAGGTCACGGTCGTCGGCAAGCTCATGGGCGTCGACGAGGGCATGCCGCTCCGGCTGACCGGCACCTGGGAGACCGACAAGAAGTGGGGCCGCCAGTTCAAGGTCAAGGAGTACGAGCTCCTCACCCCGAAGACGAAGGCTGGCATCGAGAAGTTCCTCGGCTCGAAGGCGTTCGCGGGAATCGGGCCTTCGCTCGCGAAGCGGATCGTCGAGAAGTTCGGCACCGACACGCTGGACGTGATCGAGAAGACCCCGACCCGGCTGACCGAAGTGATCGGCATCGGCGGCGCGCGCGCGAAGACGATCGCGAAGGTGTTCGCGGATCAGCGCGACGTCCAGGAGGTCATGGTGTTCCTCTACGGCGTCGGCGTGTCGGGCGCGTTCGCCGCCCGGATCGTCAAGCGCTACGGCAAGGACGCGGTGCGGGTGGTCAAGCAGAACCCGTACCGGCTCGCGCACGAGGTCTGGGGCATCGGCTTTCGCACCGCCGATTCGATCGCGGAGAAGCTCGGCATCGCGCGCGATGCGCCCGAGCGGCTCGAGGCCGGCCTGCTCCACGCGCTCGAGACCTCGGTCGAGGATGGCAACGTGCACTTTCCCGACGAGGAGCTGATGGCGCGCGCGGCGGAGCTGCTCGGCATCGCCGCGGATCAGCTGCCGCCGCGGCTCGCCGGGCTCGAGGCGTCGGGCCTGATCGTTCGCGAGGTGCTCGGCGATCGCGGCGCGTGCAGCGCGCTGCCCGACTATCACGATGCAGAGGTCGCGTGCGCCGACAAGCTCGCGCAGATCATCGAGAGCCACGCGCGCCCGCTCGCGCTCGACATCATGGCGGCGGTCCACGCCTTCGAGGCACTCACGACGATCGAGCTCGCGCACCAGCAGCGCCGCGCGGTCGAGGCGGCGCTCCGCGACAGCTGCACCGTGATCACGGGCGGTCCCGGCGTCGGCAAGACGACGATCGTGAAGGCGATCGTCCACATCGCGCGCGCCGGCAACCGCAAGGTCTCGCTCGCCGCGCCGACCGGGCGCGCCGCGAAGCGCCTCGGCGAGGCGACCGGCGTCGAGGCGATGACGATCCACCGCCTGCTCGAGTACCAGCCGCACGAGGGCGGGTTCCAGAAGAATGCCGAAGACCCGCTCGACGCCGACCTCCTCGTGATCGACGAGGCCTCGATGGTCGACATCATGCTGCTGCGCGCGGTGACGGCCGCGCTGCGGGTCGGGGCGCAGCTCGTGCTCGTCGGCGATGTCGATCAGCTGCCGTCGGTCGGCGCCGGTGCCGTGCTCCACGACGTGATCCACTCCGACGCGGCGACCGTGATCCGGCTGACCGAGATCTTCCGCCAGGCCGCGCAGAGCAAGATCGTGATCAGCGCGCACAAGATCAACCACGGCGAGATGCCCGAGCTCGCGCCACCCGGCGAAGGGACGAGCGACTTCTACTTCATCAGCCGCGAGGATCCAGAAGCGGCGCGCAACACGATCGTCGAGCTCGTCGCCGAGCGCATCCCGGCGCGGTTCGGGCTCGATGCGATCACCCAGATCCAGGTACTGACGCCGATGCACCGCGGCGAGCTCGGCACCCACGTCGTCAACCGCGCGCTCCAGGAGCGGCTGAACCCGCCGAACGGCGAGCAGGAGCTCGTGCGCGGCGACCGCTCGTTCCGCCGCACCGACAAGGTGATGCAGCTCAAGAACGACTACGACCGCAACGTGTTCAACGGCGACATCGGCGTGATCGAGTCGGTCGATCCGCAGGGCGGCGTGATCCGGGTCGACTTCGACGGCAAGGTCGTCACCTACGAGCGCGCCGAGCTCGACCAGCTGATCCACGCGTACGCGGTCAGCGTGCACAAGAGCCAGGGCTCGGAGTATCCGGCCGTCGTGATCCCGATCGTCACGCAGCACTTCATGATGCTGCAGCGCAGCCTGCTCTACACCGCGGTGACCCGCGGCAAGAAGCTGGTCGTCCTCGTCGGGACGCGCCGCGCCGTCGAGCTCGCGGTCAAGAACGCCGATGCGCGCACGCGCTACACGTGGCTCGCCGAGCGGATCCGCGCGCGCGTCGCCGGTTAGTCGTGCGGCGCGTCGCCCGGTGCAACGCCCGCATCGGGTGGCGCGTAGCACACGCCGTGCGCGTAGGTCTGACCCGGATCGCACGGGTCCGCGTGATCGCAGGCCGCGGCGAGCAGCAGCGCGAGGCACAGTAGCAACTTCATGGCGTCATCCATTTCCCGCGCTTGATCCGACCGACCACGCGCACCCCGGCGACCGCGGTCGTGGCGGGCACGTACGCGATCGCGCCCTTCAACTTGACGACGAGCCTCACGATCAGCGCCGGATCCGCGACTTCTTTCGGCGGTGCCGAGCCGGAGCGGATCCGCGCGTCGATCCAATAGCTCGCGGCGGTCTCCGCAGACATCCCGAGCACGACGCGATCGAACTCGCGGCGGCCGGGATGGTCGGGCGGCGCGTTGAGCGCGATCACCGGCGCGCTGCCACCCCAGAACCGCTCCTTCTTGAGGAACAGCCCTTCGAGATACTCCGGCGTCATCTTGACCTGATTCTCGGCGTTGACGATCACGACGAGCTCCGGCGGATCGGCCGCGACGCTGCGCGCGAGCAGGAGCACGACGAGGAGCGCGAGGGGAACGCGCATCCTAGAGTCCCATCACCAGCTTCGCGCCGAGGTAGGTCTCGACCTCCTGATGCGCCGCCAGCTCGAAGTGACTGCTGTCGAAGAACCGCGCGTGGAGCGCCTGGACCTTGAGCTGGATCGAAGGCGTGAAGAACGTCGTCATGCCCGCCGAGGCCTGGAGCTGGAGGTCGCCCGCGTCGTCGGGGGTGCGGTACGCCTCGGTGTACGCGAACGGCTCGAACCGGGTCGCGGGGATCCGGTACGCCGCGAGCAAGTACGCATCGTAGCTCCGCGCGTCCGGCGCGTATTCGCCGGCGGCGAGCTGGAGGCGCTTGCCCATCTCGTAGTCGATATCGCGCACGGTGATCTCGCCGCGGAACCGCCAGGCCCCGGCATCGAGCGAGGCATCCGCCGCGTAGCCGAGCTCGGTGTATGCGACCTCGGGCGTCGCGTGGTCGGCGTACGTGCCGTACATCGCGGAGAGGCCGAACGTCATGCGATACGGCCGCGTCGTCGAGGCAGTCAGCCGGCCGCCGATCATCTTGTCGTTGCTGAGATCGACCGAGCCCGGCGTGCGGCCGTTCGAGACGTACGCGTGGTAGCCGACCGTCCAGCGATCGGGCAACAGGCCCGTGCGCTCGCCGAACAGGTCAACGCCGAGCTGGTGCGTCGGGAATAGCTCCTGGGTGATCGACTCGGGCCGCACGATCGCGATCACCACCGGGCTGCCGTGATCGACGTTCCAGATCCCGAACGGCGTGAGGAACTCGCCGACGCGAAAGCCGAGCTCGCGCGAGTGGTCGTACTGGATGTACGCGCGCTCGAGCACGCTCGAACCCCAGCGCATCGTGTCATCGCCGATGCCGTTTGCAGGATCGAACGCGCTGCCGTTCGGCTCGTTCGTGAATCTCACCTCGGTGAGCGCACTCCAGTGATCGGTCGGATGGAACGTGAAGTACAAGTTGACGTTACCGAGGACGAACGTCGCCGCCGTGCTCGGAAAGCTCTCGGGCGCGTTCGTGAACGCCTTCTGGAGTCCCATATCGATGAAGCCGTGAACCTCGAACGTCGGCTCGGGGGCGGGCGTCGCGGTCGCCGCTTCCGTCACGACCTGAGCCTCGGCGATGGCGGTCGCTTGCTCGGCAACAGTCTTTTCCAGCGCGTCGAGCCGGGCCTGCATCGCTTCCAGCGTCGGTGTGGACGACGCCGCGGGCGGCGGTGCGCCACTACCTACATCGTCGTCCGCCGCTGCGGTGCCCAGCGTGGTCGCCAGGACCACAACGATTCCAAGTGCGCGCACCATCCCCCACGGTATCGGCCACGGCACGGACGTGAAGAGGCCTGGATCGTTTGGCGAACCGTCCGATTCACCCCGTGCGACTCATGCGTCTGGCCACTCGTCTCCTCGC
>Ga0070679_100002996_pt1 | contig 15418 bp, 9 predicted proteins | sample KBSC63BmetaG_FD_65652 | JGI IMG/M metagenome (GOLD analysis project Ga0070679, IMG submission 65652) | Corn rhizosphere microbial communities from Kellogg Biological Station, Michigan, USA - KBS C6-3B metaG | ecosystem: Host-associated > Plants > Roots > Rhizosphere | place: USA: Michigan... | reverse complement strand
ATGGCGACGGCCGGGATGACCGACTACGCGATCGCCGAGGCGGCGCTCCGCTCCGCGGGCCGGGAGGCCGACGAGGCGACGGTGCAGGAGTTCCTGCGCGTCCACGGCGAGCAGCTGCCGCGCTACCTGGGCCGCAAGGAGGGACACGTGATGCCCGGCGTGCGCGAGGTGCTGGAGGATCTCGAGGGCCGCGACGGGGTCGCGAACCTGCTCCTGACCGGGAACGTCGAGGCGGGCGCGCGCGCGAAGCTCGCGCACTACGGGCTCGCGGAGTTCTTTCCGGACGGCGGCGCGTTCTGCGTCGGGCCGGGCGAGCGGGACGAGATCGCGCGGCGCGCGCTGCCGCTCGCCCGGGGCGCGACGGATGTCTACGTGATCGGCGACACGCCGGCCGACATCGCGTGCGGCAAGGAGATCGGCGCGCGAACCATCGCGGTTGCCACCGGCTCGTTCTCGGCGGACGAGCTTCGGTCGAGCGGGCCGTGGGTCGTTCTCGAGCGGCTCCCCGAGCCTCCGGCGTTCGCCGAGCTCGTCGGTGTGCTGCCCGTGGACACGTCGCTACCCGCATGACTTCCGCCGCTCGGGCCGTCGTTACAGTGCCTGCGCGATGCAGCAGGAAACGCTAGAAACGCACGCTCCGCAGCCGGGTACGGGCGTCCATTCGCGGCGGATCCTGTTCTTCTTCCACAGTCTCGGGTATCTGCGCTTCTTCGATTCGGTCATCCGCCTGCTGCTCGAGCGCGGCCACGAGGTCCATCTGATGATCGAGCGCGACAACCACGAGCCGAACGAGGCTGGCTGGCTCGCGGAGATGGAGGACCGGCCGGGCTTCTCGAGCAGCGTCACGACCTCGCTCGTCACGGATCGCTGGCGCACCGTCGCGACGAAGCTCCGGCGCTCGTCGGACTACCTCCGGTTCCTGGGGCCGGGGTTCAGAGACACGCCGTACTACGTGTCACGCGCACGCGGACGCACTCCCAAGCCGTTCCTCCGCCTCGTCGACGCGAGGCCCTTCCGCGGCGAGCGCGGCCGCACCTTGCTGCTGCGGGCGCTGCTCCTCCTGGAACGCGCCGTGCCGAGCAGCGACCCGCTCGAGCGGGAGCTGAAGGAGCATGCGCCCGACGTTCTCGTCGTCTCGCCGCATCTGATGCCGGGTGGGCTCCACTCGGAATACATCAAGAGCGCGCGGGCGGTCGGCATCCCGACGTGCGTCTGCATCGCGAGCTGGGACAACCTTTCGAGCAAGCAGCTGCTGCGTGAGATCCCCGACCGCGTGGTCGTCTGGAACGAGACGCAGCGCGAGGAGGCGGAGGCGATCCACGGCGTCCCGCCCGACCGCATCGTGATCACGGGGGCGCAATGCTTCGATCTCTGGTTCGAGTGGCAACCGCGCCCGCGTGAGGAGTTCGCGCGCCGCGTGGGGCTCGACCCCGGCCGCCCCTACGTCCTCTACCTCGGAGGCTCGCTCTTCCCCGGCGCGCTCACCGAAGCCGAGTACGTCCGCGACCGGTGGATCCCTGCGCTGCGCAGGACGCCCGGGCTCGCGGATCTCGGCGTGCTCGTTCGCCCGCATCCGAGCCGGATGCCCGAGTGGAGCAGCTCCGGTCTCGAACAGCTCGAGGGCGTCGCGATGTGGCCACGTGGCGGCGACGAGATGCCGGTCGACCGGCTCGCCCGCGCCGACTACTTCGACTCCATCCACTGGAGCGACGCCGTCGTCGGGCTGAACACGAGCGCAATGATCGAGGCAGCCATCGTCGGCCGCTCGGTCCTCACGTTCCTCGTCCCCGAGTTCTCGGAGTCGCAGGCCGGGACATTCCACTTCGACTACCTGCTCACGGTCGGCGGCGGCCTGCCGCGGTTCGCGCCGTCGCTCGACATACATCTCGAGCAGCTGCGCGCGACGGTCGCCGGCGGCGACACCGAGGCGTCCGAGCGAAACCGTCGTTTCATCGAGGCGTTCGTACGACCGCACGGCCTTGGGCAGGCTGCGACGCCGCTGCTCGCCGACGCGATCGAAGAGCTTGCGGCCGACGTATCTGCAGAGCCCCGCCGCTCGATGGATTGGCGCCTGCTGCCGGTGCGCGCGGCCCTTGCGGGCTACATCTACGTGAAGGCGGCGCGCTGGAAGCTCGCGCGGCGCTTTGCGAAGGACCGCACCGCCACCTCGCAGACCCTGTGACGAGCGGCGACCCCGCGGGCAGCGGCAGCAGGCTGCGCGTGCTCCTGCTGATGTGGAGCGTGAACTACGACCGCCTGTTCGAAGCGGCGCTACGCGAGCTCCTGGCCCGCGGCCACGCCGTCCACGTCGCCTTCGAGGTCGACAAGGACGGTCTCTCCGGCGACACGCGGCTGTTCGAGAGCCTGAGGGCGGAGCATCCCCATCTCTCGTGGTCGGTCGTGCCGAAGCGACGCCGTCCGCTGCGCGCATGGTGGCGACGCCGGCTCCGGTTGACCCTCGATCTGCTTCGCTACCTCGAGCCCGAGTACGCCGACGCGCACGCGCTGCGCAAGCGTGCGCTCGGGCGTGCGCCGCGGCCGGCGAGCGCGCTCGCGCGTACGCCGCTCGCTCGCAGCACGCACGCCCGGCGTGCAGTGACGGCCGTCCTGCGCGCCGCCGAGCGATCGCTTCCCCCCGATCCGGCCGTATCGGCGTTCGTCCACGATGTCGCCCCAGACCTCGTCGCCGTCACCCCGCTCGTCATGCTCGGCTCGGCGCAGGGGGAGTTCGTCCGCGCGGCGCACGTCGCCGGAGTGCCGACGGCCTTCCTCGTCGCGAGCTGGGACAACTTGACGAACAAGGGACTCGTACACGACAAGCCCGACCTGACGATCGTCTGGAACGAGGCGCAGCGCCAAGAGGCGATCGCGTTGCACGCACTGCCGGCGGATCGCGTCGTCGCGACCGGCGCGCACTCGTACGACCACTGGTTCGACTGGACCCCGAGCCGGTCGCGCGACGAGCTGGCGGCGGAGCTCGGCCTCGATCCGGCTCGGCCGCTCCTGCTCTATGCCTGCTCGTCACCCTTCATCGCGCCCGCCGAGGTCGACGCGGTCCGGCGCTGGGTCGAGCGCATCCGCGCCGCGGCCGACCCGCTGCTGCGCGAGGCCTCGATCGTGATCCGACCTCATCCCGCGAACCCGCAGCCGTGGGCCGACGCCGCGATCGACGAGGCGGGACGGACAATCGTCTGGCCGCCCGAGGGGACCAAGCCGACGGATGATCAGGCGAAGCGCGACTACTACGACTCGCTCGTCCACGCCGATGCCGTGGTCGGCATCAACACGAGCGCTCTTGTCGAGAGCGCGCTCGTCGGCACGCCGTCCTACACGCTGCTCGAACCGGAGCTGCGCGACGTACAGGAAGGAACGCTCCACTTCGCGCACCTCACCGCCCTCCACGTGGCGCGGACGCCCGCCGAGCACGAGCTGCAGCTGCTCGAAGCATGCCGCGGCTCGGATGTGAGGGAGCGCGCGCAAGCCTTCGTGCGCGACTTCCTCCGGCCCCGCGGTCTCGATCGCCCGGCGGCCCCGCTGCTCGTCGACGAGCTCGAAGCTCTCGTCGCCCGCGACGCCCGAGACCGCCATGTGCTCCTCTTCGTGCTCGACCATCCCGGCTTCCTGCTCCACTTCGACCGGACGATTGCCGAGCTGGCGGCGCGCGGCCACACAGTCCACCTCGCGTTCGCGCGCCCGGAGAAATGGCCTCACGGCCTCGACGCCGTCGACGAGCGGGAGACACGCATCGTCGTGCACGACGGGATTCCCCGTCGCACCACGCTCGCACGCGGTGCGCGCGGCATTCGCCGGCTCGCCGACTACGCGCACTATCTCGACCCCGCGCTGGCGGACGCGACCTTCGCGCGGCGGAAGTGGCGCAACCTCGCGCGGCTTCCCGGCCCGCTTGCGGCCCTCGGCAGGCGTGAGACGCTGCCGCGGTGGCTCGTGCGCCCCTTGCTGAAAGGTCTCGCGGCCGCCGAGCGTGCACTCCCGGCGGAGCCGGCAATCGACCGCTTCGTCTCGACGATCGATCCCGACGCCGTGGTCGTCTCCCCGCTCGTCGACGCGCGCACCGACCTGCCGGACTATGTCGCAGCCGGGCGGCGAAAGCGCATTCCGACGGCGCTCGCCGTAGCGAGCTGGGACAACCTCTCCTCGAAAGGGCTCGTTCGGCTTCCGCCCGACCGTGTCTTCGTCTGGAACGAGACGCAGCGGCGGGAGGCCGTCGACTTCCACCACGTGGAGCACCAGCGCGTCGTCGTGACCGGCGCGCAGCCGTACGACCGCTGGTTCGACCGTGCGCCGGCGACGACGCGCGCGGACTTCTCCCGGCGGCACGGCCTGCCGGGCGACGTGCCGCTGATCCTCTTCGCCGGGACGACGCGGCAGGACCAGGAGCCCGCGCTCGAGCCCGGCTTCGTCCGTGCGTGGATCGCCGCACTGCGCGCGAGCGGCGTGCCGGCGCTCGAGGCAGCTGCGATCCTCGTCCGGCCGCACCCGACGAACGAGGAGGCGTGGCGAGGGACCGAGCTCGCCGGCCTCGGGGCTGTCGCCGTCTGGCACCGTGAGCACGGCCTCCCTGTCGCAGAGGACGACCGGAGCGAGTACTTCGACGCGCTCCACCACGCGGCGGCCGTCGTCGCGATCAACAGCACGGCGCTGGTCGAGGCGACGATCCTCGACCGGCCCGCGCACACGGTCGCGCTGCCCGAGTTCCGGTCGCTTCAACACGACCTCATCCATTACGGCTATCTCCTGCCGTCCCAGGGCGGCTTCCTGCGCGAGGCTCAGACCCTCGCGGAGCACGTGCGACTGCTCGCAGAGGACCTCGACGATCCCGGGCGCTTCGCCGATCGCCGGCGCCAATTCGTCGAGGCGTTCATCCGCCCGCAAGGCCTCGACCGGCCCGCGACACCCGTGCTCGTCGAGGCGATCGAGCGGCTCGCGCGGCGACGCTATCGTTGACGCGATGACGCGCGGCCGCTTCGACCAGTTCGCGCCCGAGGTCGAGCAGTTCGAGCAGGTCGTGCTCGCGCAAGAGCCCGTCGGCGACCAGCATTACGACGACGACTACTTCGCCGCCGACTGGCGCGAGGGCGACAACCGCTACGACCTCGAGACGCGCCGGCGGATCGAGGGTCGCAACCCGGCGCTGATCAAGGAGGTCTTCGAGCCGCGGAGCGTGCTCGACGTCGGCTGCGGACCGGGCTTTTTGATGGCGTTCCTCGACGAGCTCGGAATCGAGACGCACGGCGTCGACTTCAGCCCCAGCAGCCTCACGCTCGCACCGGCATCGGTGCGCGACCGGATCGCAATCGGCTCCGTGACGGAGCTTCCCGTCGAAGGCTCCCCGTACGACCTCGTGATCTGCCGTGAGGTGCTCGAGCACCTGACCGTCCTCCAGGTCCGGCGCACGGTGGCGGAGATGTGCCGTGTGAGCTCGAAGTTCGTCTACGCGACGACACGGTTCCACAGCGATCCCGCGAGCCTGATCGACGTCACGACAGACTTCGAGACCGATCCCACCCACATCAGCCTGCTGACGAAGGACTTCGTCCGCGTCCTCTTCGTGCTCGAGGGGTTCCGCAGGCGTGCCGACCTCGAGCAGCAGCTCGACTGGGGTGGCAAGGGGCGCGTGCTCGTGTACGAGCGCACCGCCCCCGCCTGACCGGGTGGCGAGGGGCAACGTCGCCGCGCAGGAGGCCGTCGCACGCGCGCGGCTCGAAGGTGTGCTCGACGAGGCCCTGGCGGGTGACGGACCCGTCGTCGTCGGGCCGTGGCGTGCGGAGGTCGGCTACGAGGTGCTCTACTGGCTCCCGTTCCTCCGCCGGATCCTCGGCGAGCGCAAGGTTCCGCGAGAACGACTCGTCGCATACTCGCGCGGCGGCGTAGCCACGTGGTACGACGACGTGTGCGGCCGCTACGTCGACATCTTCGACGTAGTCGAGCCGAACGCATTCCGCTCTCGGATCGAGGTCGAATGGCGTCGTGCGGGCGGACAGAAGCAGTCGTGGCCGTCCGACCTCGACCGCTGGCTGCTCGATTGCGCCGCCGACAGCCTCGGCACGTTCTCCGGCGTGCTGCATCCCTCCGCGATGTTCGACCTCTTCCGCCACATTTGGAAAGGCGGCGGCACGATGCAGCACGTCACCGCGCACACCTGTTACGAGCGCTGGGCAGCGCCGAGCGACCCCGTCGTCGAGGCCGCGCTTCCGGCGGAGTTCATCGCCGTGAAGCTTTACCAGCGCGACTCGTTCCCCGATACGTCGACGAATCGGGCGCTCTGCCGCGCCGCCGTGCAGCACCTCGCAGCGCTCGGACCGGTCGTCTTCCTCCATACGGGCTTGACGCTCGACGAGCATGCGGAGCTCGATCCGAGCGGGCTCGGACTGCGACCTCTCGCCGGCGTCGAGCCGTCCGCAAACCTCCATGCGCAGAGCGTCGTGCTCGCTCGAGCGCAGGCGTACGTCGGCACATACGGCGGACTCTCGTATCTCGCGGGTGCCTACGGCGTCCCGTCCGTCTCGCTCGCCTCCGACGGTGCGCGGCTTTTCCGTGTCCACGCCGATGTGGCCCGACGTGCTGCGGCGGCGACCGGCGGCTCCTTCGCCGTGCTCGACACGACGAAAGCAGCCCGCCTCCCTCTGACAACTCCGCTTCTCCTGCAGGAATCCGAGCACGGTGAAGGGTTACGACCGTCGCCTGAGGTCGCCCCGCACCGCCGGCCGCTTGTTCGCGCGCTGCTCGCGCGTGCACGCCGGCGGTCGTCGGCCGGAGGGGCGAAGAGCGAGGTGCTCGCCCGCCTCACGCGGGCGCTCGCGCCGTTGCGCGACGGCGCCGAGCCGGTCGTCTTCGCGGGTTGGACCGGAAGCGACGAGGATGAGCTCCTCTACTGGATCCCCTTCGTGCGCTGGGCGGTGTCGCGGTACGACGCCGAGTGCCGACGGATCGCCGTCGTCTGCCTTCCAGGTCGGGCGGACCTCTACTCCGGCCTCCCGAAGGCAAGCGGCGTCGAAGGAGCGACGACCGTCGGGCCGCAGGCCCTGCGGGAGCTGCTCGCGGCCGTCCGCGCCGGAACCGAGCCCGTGCGTTCGCTCGTCGACCGCCTCTCCTACGTGCCCCAGGTGCGGACGGTCAACGTCGGACCGGTGGCGGTCGAGCTGCTGCCAAGCGAGCGGCTTCCCGACCCCGCGATGCTAGAGGAGGTCGCGACCGCGCTCGAGAGCGAGGGGCCGGTGCGTCGGTTGAGGGGCTTACCGGCCGATCTCGATGACGCCGCCGCCTTCGTCGGTCCTTGGGGCGCGGGCGCGGTGGCGGCGGTGCTCGCCGGCGTGCCTACGGTCGCGGTCCACGCCGGCGCTCGCGCGACGGCGACGGTCGATGCGGACGTGCTCGAGCGCGCGGCGCACGCAGTCCACACGCCGTTCGCGTTGCTCGACGCGCGTCAGCTGCCCGTAGCTGCGGCCGTCGCCGCGGCGGCGCGCGGCTGACGCAGGCCCCCGAGCTCCTCGATCGCATCCGCAAGAATCGCTGCCCCCGGCCGGGCGAGACCATGCGGGCGGACGAAGGTCGCGAGGAAGGAGTCGATCTCCCGCCGGCGGCGCTCCGGGTTGTCGAGCGCGTCGGCGAGCTGCCCCGTGTGCTCTGCGAGCGAGTCGGCCGCCTGCAGCGCGCCGCCTGCAGCCGGCAGGAGGTACTGGAAATGCAGCGTGCCTTCCTGCGTCTGCGCGAACGCCGGATCGCGCACGGTGAGCACCGGTCGACGTTGGATGAGGCACTCGATGATCGCGCTCGTGTTGATGCCGACGACCGCGGCGCTGTGGTGGATCGAGTCGAAGTAGAGGTTCTCATCCGCAGGCGACATGGGAATCGCAGGGCGCCGCCGCGGAGCGACGGCGCCCCCGACGTCCGAGAGGTCGACGTCTGCCCACAGCTCGGCATTCCCAGGATGCGGCCGCACCAGGACGCCTACGCTGCCGACGGGCTCGGGCGAACGCCGGAGCTCGGCGATCCACCGCCGCACGAAGTCGATCTCGGCGGCCGCCTCGGCAATGTTCGGCGACGACCCGACGTAGAGGACATACGGCCGGGCAGGGTCGAGGCCGAGCTCGGGCACGAAGGCCTCCCGTCCTGCACTCGGCTCGCGGTCGAACCACTGGTCGAAGAGCTGAGCTCCGGTGAGCACCACGCGGTCGGCGGGAACGTGATGCAACTCGACCGCTTCCCGCCGCTGGATCTCGTTCCAGACGAGCACGCGGTCGGGAACCACCTTGATCAGGCCCTTCGTCGTCAGGTGGTCCCAACTGCCGATCGCCGCCGCGACCGGGACCCCGAGCGACTGCGCGGCCTTGATCGTGTCGGTCTGTCGCACGGACGACGGCCCTCGCGCCACCGCGGGCGAGACGACGATCGCATCCGGGGCAAGGCGCCGCAGGAACTGGAGGGTCGAGTCCTCAGGGGGGATCAACCGCTCGGCGGCGAGCACGACGCGGATCGCCGCCGGCGCCACCATACGGGCGCCTGGCTGCGTGGCGAGTCGTAGCGTGCGCGCGGGCACGAACTTCGCCATGCGCGCCCGCAGATACGGCGCGTTCACGAAGCGCTTGTCGAGGAACCGCAGGTAGTCGGCGGTCGGCCGCAACCATTCGACATGGCGCCTGCGACCGCTCGCCGACCACGGCACCGATTCGATCACCGCCACGCCGTCGCACGACTCGATCTCGTCCACCTCGTCGACGCGGTGCTTCTCGAGGTCGTACGAGAGCAGCACCTCGTGCCCGCGCCGTGCGAGCTCGACGACCGTCGACCCGTACATCCGCAGGTAGCCCGGGTACGGAAGCTGAACGAGGATGCGCATCGCCGCGAGGGCTACGCGAAGACCGGCGCCGAGTGGTCCATCGAGACCAGCGGCTGCCCGGCCCTGCGGAAGCCGAAATACGGGAGGATCTTGTGGGACGAGTAGACGGCGAGGCTGCCGATCCCGCTGTCCTGGGCGAGCAGCCGGCGGATGCGGGGCAGCGCGTCCGAGAGCGGCGACCGCCACGCCGAGAAGGGCTCTATGTCGAACCACTCGCCCTCGACGACGAGGCCGCCGGCCGACGAAGCAACCAGGCGCGCCCGGGTGGGCTCGAGGATCGGGTTCAGGAGCACGATCTCCGTCTCGACGTCGCGCGAGGAGACGACGCCGGGGATGACCTGGAGGTCGTCGCGCTTGACGACCTTCTTCTGGCCGCGGATCGGAATCGTGGGAATGAGGTACCCGCCGCCGCCGCGCCCCGTCGCGTCGAGCCACATGCCGACGAAGCCGACGTTGCGCTTCGGGCTGCGGTCACCCCGGATCGCGTGGATCTCGACGACGCCGCCGTTGCGCGTCGGGGGCGGCGGGATGTCGAGCTCGTCGAGCTGCACGGCCCGGTCCTCACCGTGCACGATCCTGCCGACGTCGTGCTCCCATAACGGCTCGCCCGAGCCCGCGTACCCGCGCAGGACGACGTCGAAGAATGAGGCCGGCTCCGTCGTCGCGTGATGCGTCGAGAGCACGACCGTCAGGCCGAACTCGTCCGGGTGCGGCCACCAGCCGAACGACGGAAGCCAGGGAGATTGCTCTAGAGATGTTGGACGCGCCACAGCTCTCGTTCCGGGTCGTGCCTGATCATGAAGCCGGCCACCGTGTGCGTCGCCGGGTCGAGGCGAACCGCGCCGCACTCGCGCCCCTCACGCAGAGCCGGGAAGGCCTCGTGCAGCGGCACGCAGGCGCTCTGACTGAAGCCGAGCGTCGGAAACGGCGTCTCGGCACTCTCACCGGCATCGTTCTGCCAGACCAGCCGCTGGCCCTCCATCGGCGTCATCTGGGTGTTGGTGCAGAAGAAGTACGCGTCCTCCGCCGACGAGCAGGAGCCGATGGGGAAGATCCAGTGGTAGTTACGGTCCTTCTGGCGGTGGATGTCGACCGGCCCCTTCTTCTCGTGCGTCGACGTGATCGACGTCGGCGTGACGAACTGGAAGTACGGGCGAAGCGATCCGACCTCCTCGCTCTCGAGGACGAGCTTCACGACACCGACGCCTTCGGGAAGAACCTCTCCGACCTCGTTGCGATCGAGGTCGACGACCGTCGAGCACCCCGATGCGACCGACAGGTCCCAGACGCGCACCCGCTCCCCGTCCATGCGCAGGAGGTCGAGCCGGAAGGGCACCGGGTGGGGCGGGCCGTCCCAGTTGAAGACGATCACCCGCGTGTCGATCTCGCGGCCGTCGAACCCCGCGAAAACCGGCATGTACATCGGGCGAGGTGCGACGACTCGCCTGAGCTCTGGTGGGAGCGTGATCGTCGACTGCCGCTCGTACCGGTCGCCGAGGCGCGCGTCGAGCAGCCGCTCGAGCTCGTGGCGGCAGCCGAAACACCGCGTGCATGCCTCGGTCTGGCGCTGGAGATCGGAAATCGAACGCGCACCCTTGCGGATCGCCCGCTCCACCGTCTTGTACTCGACGTGCTTGCAGTGGCAGACGAACTCGCGTTGCGACTCGTCGGCCGTGCGCGGCTCGTCCCGCCTGTCGCTACGGGCCAGCTCGCGGACTCTGCTGAAGATCGTGCTCAAACCGGCTACAGGGTAGACGCTCGCCCCGGCAGCAGAGCGGCTCCGGCACGGCGCTCGAGCACCGTGTCCGGATCGACCTCGGCAACGTGGCGGGCGGTGAACGAACCGAACCCGGGCAAGGCGGCGAGGCGGAGCGCAAGCTCCAGATGGCGGCTCCGGAAGCGGCCCTCGTCGGAGTAGACCGCGATCGAGGGGACGCCGAGGGCAATTGGGAGATACGAGAAGCCGCCGTAGGTGCCGACGAACGCGCCGGCGCGCGCAACGACCGCAGACTGCACGGCAAGGTTGTCACGCGCTCCCATCAGATCGACCACGCGGTGCACGCGCGTGTCGTCGACCGTGATGGCGGCGTGATCGTCGACGCGCACCGGCGGATCCAGGACGACGATCTCGGCGCGCTCCGCAAGCCCGCGGACGAGCGCTGTCGAGGCGGCGACGTTCTCGGAGGTCGGGGGGAACGAGGCGTTCTGGTAGAGCCGCACGGCGATGAACTCCGCCGGTAGCCGGCTGACGAGCTCGGGGCTCGCGGGTGGCTGGGGGAGCGGCGCATAGGCGAAGAGATCCGGGCGGTCGAGCGGTGAGATGCGGCGCTTCGCGAGACGGCGGTACGCCGCGAACATCGTCGCCGGATGGAGGACGAGCGCATCGCCGAGCCCGGGCAAGGCACGAATCTCGTCGAGCAGCCGCCGGTCGAGGGCCGTCTCGACATACTGCTTGCGATAGCCACCGGTCTCGTGGCCGACGGCCGCAAGCTCGTGCTCGAGCTTGTCAGGGGCGACGTGATCGAAGATCTCGACGTAGCCGGACGCGAGACCGTCGTACCAGGGTGCCGTCCCCCCACGCGAGACGACCGTCAAACGTCCTGCGAGTCCCGGCGTCTTGGCGACGGCGGCTCGCAGGAACGGCAGCCAGTAGAGGAGCTCGTAGCCGACCTCCGCGAGCCATGGACCGGCGACTACAGGGCGGTCGTTGCGCGCGAGGGCGCGAACCGCGTCGGCCGCCGCATCCAGCTCGTCGCGCTTCCCCGCGGACCTCGACCTGCGTCGGCGCCTGAGCCCGGCCTCAACCGGACGGAGGGCGAGTCGCGCCACAGGTGCGAGCGCCGGCGCCCGAAGCGGTGTCGGATTCCCCTCTGCCACGCGCTCGATCGCGTCGACCGCGATCGGAGTCGCCGGACTCTCGAGGCCGTGCGGCCGGATGAACGTCTGGACGAAGCGCACGCTGCCGGCGTCCGCCACCCCGGCGTGCAGGCTGCCGGCCAGCCGCGTAGCGTGCTCGCCGAGTGACGCGGCCACGTGCAGGTGGCCCTCGCTGCCCGCGAGGTGATGAAAGTGCAGGGTTCCCTCCTGCGTGCCGCTGAAGGTGCCGTCGGCAACCGTGTGCACGGGCTTTCCGAGGATCGCTGCCTCGACGAGGGCGCTCGTGTTGACGCCCACGAGCGCGTCTGCATGATGGATCGAGTCGAAGTAGTTGCGCTTCGCGGAGGCGTCGAGCGGATCCTCCCCGGCACGCGGCCAGACGACGGCCGCTTCGCCCAGCTCGACTCCCTGCCATTGCGCCGCGTGCTGCGGGTGAGGGCGGACGACGACGCCGGCCTCCGCAAGCTCTCCTCCGGCGGCGCGCACCGCACCGAGCCAGCGCCGCACGAACGTGACCTCGTCCGGCGCGATGAACGGCGACGAGCACACATACAGCAGGAGCTTCCGGTCGGGACGAAGGCCGACCAGTGCAGCGAACTCCTCGCGGCTGCGGCTCGGTTGCCACGAGAACCATTGGTCGTACGACCATGCTCCCGCAACGACGACACTTCCAGGCGACGCGTCGTGGAGCTCGATCGCCTCCTGGCGCTGAGGCTCGTTCCAGACGAGGACCAGATCGAGGCGATCGCGAAGCAGCCCCTTGTTCGTAAGGTTGTCCCAGCTGAGGACGGGCAGGACGGTCGGGATGCCGAGCGCGCCGGCTGCGCGCACGTACTCGGCCTGCGTCGACCCGAAGCCGACGAGCGGCGTCACGAGCACGGCGTCCGGCCGGCGCTCGGCGAGGAGCCGAACGGCAGCAGGCGACGGTGGCAACGAGCGCTCGAGCGCCTGCAGGGCACGACGCAGCCGGGTAACGACCGGCGCGCGCCGGGCGACCGAAATGCGCTCGAGCGCGCGCAGCGGCGCGGGGATTTGTTGGGCCGCGCGTGCGGCGAGCTCGTCGGCCGCGGCGTAGCGCGGCTCGAGATAGCGCAGATAGTCGATCACGAGCCTGAGCGCGCGGGCGGTGTTCGCGAACGGCCCCTTTCGCAACGACACCGTGCGCTCGAACGTGATCGAAGGGTGCTCGGCTGAGAGCCGTCGTACGAGCTCGAGGGACTCGTCGGTCTTCACCGCATCGAAGCCCAGGTGCACGTCGTGCCCGCGTTCAGCGAGCGACCGGAGGATGGATTCGAGGTTCCGGGCGGCGCCTGGATGCTTGACGAGGAACAGCACGTTCACGGTTGCCCGACCCTAGCCGACCGCCGAAGCGGGTCGGCTAGGGTCAGCCGAGGCTCGACGGATGCGCATTCTCTTCTTCACCTGGCCTGCAAGGCTGCAGCGCTTCCTCGACGTCGTCTCGACGCTCGCTGCGCGTGGGAACGAGATCGTCATCGCGGCCCCTCGCGACCGACCGGGCGAGTTGCCGCCTCCGCTGCGCGACCTCCCGAGCGTGCAGCTCTTGCCGTACGACGAGGTCGCGGACGCCGAGCACGGACGTCGGCGGGCCCTGCTCCGCCTCGCCCGCGACTACGCCTGGTACCTGACGCCACCACACGCGGAGAACCCGTTCAATCGACGCCGCGCCCTCGACTTCCTGGTCCGTGAGGTGTCGGGCGGCAAGCGCGGCGCGGACCCGAAGTGGCCGGATCCGTTGCCGGTCGCGCCGGCGCGCGCCGCCGCGGCGGCAGCGGCGCTCGCGGCGCTCGAGGAGCAGCTGCCGCCTGACTCCGGGGTGCTCGAGTTCATGCGGGAGCAGCGGCCGGACGTCGTCCTCGTGACGCCGCTCGTGCTAGCCGGCTCACGGCAAGTCGACGTGGTCAAGGCCGCGCGGATGCTTCGCGTCCCCTCGGCCCTGCTCGTCTACAGCTGGGACAACCTCTCGAACAAGGGACTGATCCATGTGCAGCCGGACCGCGTCTATGTCTGGAACGAGGTGCAGCGACGCGAGGCCGCCGAGCTCCACGGCGTCCCCTACGAGCGTGCCATCGCCACGGGGGCCCCGCGCTGGGACGCGTTCTTCGCGCGCACGCCCTCCGAGAGCCGCGAAGAGTTCCTTCGCAGCCACGGGCTCGACCCGGGGGAGCCGCTCATCCTCTACCTCGGCTCGTCGTCGGCGGTCTGCCCTGACGAGACGCTCGTGATCGAACGCTGGCTCGACGCGATCCGCCGGTCCGACGGCCGCCTGCGCACCGCGAACGTGCTCGTGCGCCCGCATCCGCGTGAAGCGGTGATGTGGTCAGGCTGGGCGCCCGACGACCCGCGCGTGGCCATGATCCGGCAGCCGCGGCAGGCGGACCAGGCCCTCTACGACGAGCTCTTCCACGCGAACGGGGCGGTGGGGCTCAACACGAGCGCGCAGATCGAAGCGGGCATCGTCGGCACGCCGATCTTCACCTTCGCCGCCGGCAGCCTCGCGCCGGGTCAGGCGGGATCGTTGCACTTCCGCTACCTGCTCGGCGACGAGGGCGGTTCGGTGACGTTCGCATCGACGCTCGAGGAGCACGTCGAGCAACTCGAGCGCGCGCTCGCGGGCCACGCCGACGCCGCGGCTCTCCGCGGCTTCGTCGAGCGTTTCGTCCGTCCGCGCGGGCTCGATCTCGCTGCGTCGCCGATCCTGGCGGACGAGATCGAGGCGCTCGCGGGCGTACGGCTGCGCTAGCCGCCGTCGAGATGTGGTCCCGCCCGGCGAAGCCGGTCGACCACACCCTGCGCCTCGTGCAGCGGCATCGGGGCCGCCGTGGCAATCGCCTCCCAGTCGACGCTCGACCGACCGGCCTCCGCCGCAGCGAGTGTCGCGTGCCGCACCGCGTCTTCGGCGCGAAAGACACCGAGGGCGACGCGGAGAAACTCCGCGTACCGCTGCGCGTCGTCGGTGAGCGGCGGCAGCACGGTGTCGTCGCCGGCGGCGCGCTCACGCCTGATCTGCTCGAGCACGGCGGCAGGCGAGCCGTCTGCTGCAATCGTCCCGCCGTGGAGGAGGAGAACACGGTCGGCGAAGTCCACGCTCTCGATGTCGCGCGCAGCCACGACAACTACTCCACCCTCTCGCTTCATCTCGTCGACGCGCGCGAGGAGGCGCTTCCGCGTGCCTCCGTCAAGCGGCGAGTCGAATAGCAGAATCACCGGGTCGGCCGCGAGCATGACGCCGAGGAGGAGCTGGCGCCGCCGCTTCTGTGTCGACTGGCCAACCTGCGACTGCTCCTGCCCGGAGAGGTTCGGCAGCTCGAATACCTCGTGCAGCCGCCGCGCGATCTCACGGCGGGGCAGTCTCACCATGGTCGCGAGCAAGAGTGCCGCCTTCGCGAGAGTGAGCCGTTGCGGCAGCGCGCGGATCAGATCGTCGAGCGCAGGAGCCACGCGTCCGTGTACGACGACCCGGCCGTGCGTCGGCGGCGTGATGCCCGCGAGGACCCGCAGCAGCGTCGACTTACCAGACTTCGGCGGTCCGACGATCGCGACACACGTACCGGCCTGCACCTCGAAGGAGATCCGATCGAGGATCACCGCGTCCGTGCGCGGGGTCTGATCGTCCGAAAGCGGCGCGTCGTCCATGTCGTCGAAGTCGTCATCGTCGTCGTTGAC
>Ga0070679_100002994_pt1 | contig 15427 bp, 22 predicted proteins | sample KBSC63BmetaG_FD_65652 | JGI IMG/M metagenome (GOLD analysis project Ga0070679, IMG submission 65652) | Corn rhizosphere microbial communities from Kellogg Biological Station, Michigan, USA - KBS C6-3B metaG | ecosystem: Host-associated > Plants > Roots > Rhizosphere | place: USA: Michigan... | reverse complement strand
ATATTCTCGCCGACAAGCTTGGCGTACAGTTCGCTCTTCTTGACTTCCTCGATGTTAACTCGGGTCGCGGTGCCATAGATTTTCTCGATGGCGTCCTTGAGTTCTTGGGCGCCGGAACCACCGCGGCCGATGACGACACCGGCTTTAGCGGTCGCGATCGTCACGGTCACGAGGTTCGGGGTGCGGTTGATATCAACCTTGTTGATAGCAGCGCGGGAACCGAGCTTGTTGTGAATCAGCCGGCGGACTTCCAGATCGGCTTTGAGGTAGGCAGCGTAGTCGCGCTTGTCGACAAACCATTTGCTCCGCCAGTCCTTGTTGACCTGGAGACGATAGCTGATGGGATTAACTTTCTGGCCCATGTTATGCCTCCTTCTTTACTACTGCTGGCTTTGCGGCAGCTGGTTTTTTAACTTCACGCTTCTCGCCATCGACGACGACACGAATGTGCGAAGTACGACGCTGGAACGGTAAGGCACGACCATGCGCGGCCGGGCGGTAACGCTTCAGACGGGTACCGTGGCTGACGCTGATTTCGACGATCCGTAAGGTAGCGGGCTTGTAGCCGTGGTTATGATCGGCGTTAGCGCGGGCGCTTTTGATAACTTTGCTGACGACCAGGGCGGTACGGCGAGGCGTGTGCTCCAGAATAGTCAAAGCGTCTTCGACACTGTGACCACGGACCAAGGCAGCAACGACGCCCACTTTGCGGGGGCTTTCGGTAACACCTTTTGCGATTGCTTGTACGGGCATATCCTTAACTCCTACTTCTTAGCCAATTTACCGCCGTGAGAGCGGAACTTACGGGTCGGGCTGAACTCGCCGAGCTTGTGGCCGACCATGTTTTCAGTAACAAATACCGGCACATGCACCTTACCGTTGTGGACAGCGATTGTCCGGCCGACGAAATCAGGTGTAATGGTCGAGGCCCGAGCCCAGGTCTTGATGATAGTGCGGTCGTCATTACCGAGAGCAGCTACCTTCTTGGCAAGCTTGAAATCGATAAATGGACCTTTCTTTAGTGAACGACTCATAGTTGCACTCCTGCCACTTCTCGTACGAATCTCATATTAGTTAAAGCTCCCCAAATTATGTTGCTCGCACTTGTGGTCTCAAGGTCTCGAAGGTTAGCGCCGGAGGCGGGAAGTATGTTCATATTATCAATTGCATGACGGACACTCTGCTGCAATAGTGACATCTCGCCGACGCTTAATTGCCTTCGAGCATTATCCATAGCTTCAATTATCTGAGTTCGTGCAAGTATTTCCTGTGAGTCCATGATTATTTCCTCTTAGCCGCGTGACGGCTCCTTACGATGAACTGACTGGTGTTCTTACGGCGACGGGTCTTGAAACCAAGGGTCTTCTGACCCCATGGCGTCATTGGCGCGGTACCGTGGTTCTTACCACCACCGACACCGTGACGACCACCGTCACCACCACCATGCGGGTGATCAGCGGCGTTCATGACGACACCACGGACACTTGGGCGCTTACCCATGTTACGTGAGCGGCCGGCTTTGCCGAGCTTGACGTTCTGGTGCTGTTCGTTACCGACGACACCCATGCTAGCGGTACAGTTCTCATTGATGAGACGGACTTCGCCGCTAGGCAGACGGACCTGGACATAGCCATTGTCAGCACGGCCCATCAGCTGAGCGCTGTTGCCGGCAGAACGGACCATCTGGGCGCCACCACCGACTTTGAGTTCGATGGCGTGGATGGTACTACCGAGGGGAATATTCTTGAGTGGCAGACGGTTACCCATCTCGATAGAGGCTTCGGCGCCACTTTGGATCTTCTGGCCGACTTTCATGCCGTTAGCAGCCAGGATGTAGTGGTACTTACCGGTGGTATCTTTGATACGGGCGATACGAGCTGAACGGTTGGGATCGTATTCGATCTGTTCAATAGTAGCTTCAGAGCCTGCGGCCAGCTTGAAGTTCATGATGCGGTAGAACTGGCGAGCGCCACCACCTTGGTGACGGGTCGTGATACGGCCTTGGTTGTTACGGCCGCTGCCACGGTTCTTGGTAACGACAAGTGACTTCAGCGGCTTCTTAGTTGTAATGGCGCTGAAGTCCTGGCTGGTCATGCCACGGCGGCCAGGAGTAGTTGGGTTGTATTGCTTAATTGCCATTACTGTTCTCCTCCAGCTGTAAGATGACTGAGTATGCGTGCGGCTGCGTGCTGCGGGTCGACAGCCTGGGCTACATCCTGCATTAAGTCTGCCGTGTTAATAACAGATTCGTTTTTGCCTGTAGAGTGAAAGCGAAACTCGCCGTTATTGCCTTTGTGACCCTCGACTGAAGTATCGGGTCCGGTCAATCGAAATTCAATACCTTCGTTGTCCCACGTAAGGTTGCCGCTTGTGAATTCAACCATTACTTCTTCTCCTTCTTGGCGGCCTTAGCGGCTTCTTTAGCCTCTTTTTCGGCCTGCTTGGCAGCGGCTTTATCGACCTTTTCTTGGATCGCGTCCTGCTTGGCTTCGGCTTCTTCGTCGGCTGCGAACAGCGGCAGACTCTGGCCTTCGGCTAGAGTGACGTAGGCTTTCTTGATGTCGACGTCATTGCCACGGTATTGTTTGCGCTTGGTGATGGTGCGTTTAGCTTTACCGGCAATGTTAGCGATGTTTACATTAGTAACGGTGACTTCAAACTGGGCGGCAACGGCCCGAGCAACGCTATGCTTATTAGTACCGGCTGGTACGTCAAAGGTGTAGGTGCGGTTAGTCTGGCTCAGACCGTACGTCTTTTCACTCAAACGAGGCTTTAAGACGATAGATTTGTACATTACTTCGTACCTCCTGCGGTGACCGGAGTCTTAGGGGTGACAGCTAGCCAAGTGCTGATGGTCTTGAGGGCGTCATTGGTCAGGACGATAGTATCGGCGTTCAGGATATCGAAGACGTTCAGGTAGTTAGAGACGACGACTTTGACGTTCTGCAGATTGCCGCTGGCGCGGTCTAACTCGGCGGTGCGGTTGTCGACGACTAGTAATGTCTTCTTAGAGACGTTGATTTTGGCAAGCAAAGCGGCTAATTCACTGGTCTTAGCGGTCTTGGCGACGATATCTTCGATAACGATGATTTTGCCGGCTTCGACGGCCAGGCTCAGAGCTTGGCGGGTAGCGGTACGCTTAGCCTTGGTGTTCAGCTGTTTGCTGTAGTTTTCTTGACCGGTCGGGCCGAACGCGACACCACCGCCGGTCCAGATCGGGTTACGAGTGGAACCGAAACGAGCGCGCCCGGTACCTTTCTGCTTCCAAGGTTTCTTACCACCACCACTGACGTCGCCTCGGTTCTTGGTGACGGCCAGGTTTTCGCGGCCGTTGGCGAGGTAGGTGACATACGCCTGTTTCAGCAGTTCGTGGTTCTTCACCTCGACGCCGAAGATAGCCTTATCAAGCTTGGCGGCCGTGGCAGCCTTGGCACCAGCCTTGGTATAGGTTGCGATAGCCATTAGTTTGCTCCCTTCACGATAACGATGCTCTTGCGCGGGCCAGGAACGGCACCGGTGACACCGATGACTCCCAGCTCCATGTCAACAAGGGCGACCTTAAGGTTCTGAACAGTCACTTGCTCGTGGCCCATCTGTCCGGCCATCTTCTTGCCCTTCAGAATGTGCTGTGGGTACATCGAACCGATAGAACCAGGACGGCGGTAGGACTGACCACCGTGAGTCTTGCGGCCGCGGTGGAAGTTGTGGCGCTTGATAGTACCGGCCCAACCTTTACCCTTAGAAGTACCGGTAACGTGCACGACGTCACCAACTGAAAAGACCTCGGGGCTGATGGTGGATCCAACCTTGAGGTCTTCGGTTAACGCGTCGGCGTCGGCGAGACGAAACTCGCGAATAATCTTTGGCATGGTCTTTGTGTCTGCCCCGAGAGCCTTTGTGAAGTGGCCCTTCTGTGCCTTAGCAACGTTCTGTTGCTTGGCGTCTTCAAAACCCACCTGGACAGCGGTATAGCCATCTGTCTCGTCGGTTTTGACCTGCGTGATGACGCAGGGACTAGCGGAAAGCAAGGTAACAGCTGTCACAACACCATCTTCGGAGATGGTGCTGGTCATGCCAACCTTTCGCGTAATGAGAGCTTTCATAGTTCACCTTACTTGTTAGTCTGTACCGGCCCGAGGCCAGAGCATAAAAATGCTTGGTTGCTAGCGGTTTCCACCTCTGTTAGAGACAGACCTTCCTAACTCACCAAGTACAGATATTTGATAAATACCATACTAGAGTAACATGCTTATATTACCTCTGTCAACCTGTTGTCTATATTACACGTATGTCGGACTTTTTCTGTCCCTGCGGCCTGCCGCGAAGAAGCCCGGCCCTAGGGGCGCGCATACTCCGCGGATTTAGATCGTGATATAGATGCCAGCCTGGCTCCAAAAGCCGACTAACGCCGCGACCAGCAGTAAGGCGTACTCGATCTTGCGATCCATCTGGAAGTGCTCGTGCGAGGCGAATAATATACCTACGAATAGCCCCACCGGTATCGGTACTATCGAATTACCGAGGTTATCCGTCAGGTGTATCCACTGCGCGCCGATTATCACGTACAACAGTATCTTCAAGAAGTAGATGCTATCGAGTTCTTGCGGTTGCTTAGAAGTTTTTTTCTTTTTGGTTTTAGCCATTAGCACCAGTATACCACCCGGGCCGAATACTAGTCGGTGGGCGGGTCAAGCTTGATTTCTTTGATACCCCATGAATCGGATTTTCTGGCCACGAACTGTGTCGCTTCGGCAAGCAATCGTTCGGTCGCCTTATCATGGCTGAGATGGTATAAGGCTTCGCCGAGCAAGAGATACGCTTCGGAGGTCTCCTTGAGCGTACGTTCAACCGCATCGGGGTGCCTGACATAGATGTCTTTGGCAGGATCGTCCTCCTCTTCATCGTCTTCGTCGATTACGTCCAGAAGCTCGGGATGATGCGCGCCAAACTCTTCTTCTAGGCCGGTGGCCATCCGAAGCTCCAGCTCGAGAGCACCGAGTGTCCGTCGCATCTCGTGGAAGACCATAACGGCAGCCGCGGCGTTGATATTCAAGGCGTGTGTTTCTGGATCGACTTTGACCACAGGCAGAGCCACGTCGCCGAAACTTTCCGCACCGGCGACGCGCTGCATATCCTCGGTGGCTGCCAGCTGGAATCTTCGTATGCCGTTGGCTAACGCTGACCTGATGGGCCGCGGTGTCTCGGGGGGAAGTGTGATGCTATGCGTATCCAAATCGACTTCCAGCTCCACGTGGGGCCGTGGTTCCGGACCGGCTTGAGAGGGAATTTCCGTCATAGCTACATACCCTTTATTTTTTCTCTCGGTTACATCTTGATTTCGACGTCGCAACCGGCTGGGAGAGAGAGGTTCATTAGGCTGTCGATGGTCTTGGGAGTCGGTTCGAAGACGTCGATGAGACGTTTGTGGACGCGCATCTCGAACTGTTCGCGGCCCTTTTTGTAGACATGGGGGCTTTTGATGACCGTGAAGGTGCTCTTACGGGTCGGCAACGGAATCGGGCCGGCCAGGGTAGCGCCGGTGCGCAGCGCCGTGTCGACAATCTGCTTGGCGGCTTGGTCGATGACTTTGTGGTCATACGCCTTAAGACGGATACGGATCCGCTGTTTTACGTCTGGTGCTTTGGCGTCAGCCATGCGTATATCTCCTACCGGCTCAACCCGGCTTGGCGCTGTAACATGGCCTTTTGAAGTCGTCATGCCCGTCTTCCGGTGTACGGGATCCCGAAACAAGTTCGGGACGACATGTCGGCGGTTCAGGATAACGCTGCTTCGCAGGCCACTTTTAGTCAGCACAGATTAGTTTACCGGTTAAGTCTACAACATTACAGTTCAAAAATCAAAATCCGGTTCAATTTGGGTGCGATATAAACATTTCAGCCTGGAACTTACTCTCATCCACCTCGATTCGCATCCCAAAGGCATCTGCGGCGGCATCACCAAGCTCAGGGAGTTGATGGACCACGCCTTGCGCTTCTCCAATTGCCGCATCTAGGACTCTTTCAAACCCCTCTCGCATTCGCCGATACTCGGCCAATGCGTCTTGGGTTGACTGGGGTATGGGGCACGGGGGCTCGGCGTTGCTACAACGATCGGCATACTCTCGTATCGGAGCATACTTATCTCGCCACAACTCCAGATCATGTTCAGCATCATGAAACAACTTCCCTAATGAAGTCAGAACGAGTCGCATGCTCGCATCAACACTCATTGGAGGTACGTTATCTGGTTTGTACGCCATGACTGATCCTAGTCTCCTGCGACGCCTTCGTCACGATAAAAGAGGTTCACACTATTGACACTCTGATTGTACGACAGTTATCACCTCTGTCAAGTTTAGACATCAAACATTTTTTTGAAGCGCTGTCTGACAGTCTGCTTCGGCTTCGGCGGGCCGCTGCGGTATTCCGCGAAGAGATTATCGAGGAAAGCGTCGATCTCTTCGTCGGGCATATCATTAACGTCGCGTACTTCACGTTCGTCATGATACCGGTAGTCGCCCGGTTTGGTCGTGCCTGTATGGAAGCCGTGTAGCAGATCGTAAGCGCCTTTGGCCACCGGGCTGGTGAGCGTTTTGTAGGCCTCGTTTAGCTGCTGCATATCAAGCGTAGAACCGCCGGCATCCGGATGATTCTCTTTAGCTTTTAGAATGAAAGCACGCCGAATCTGAGCTATCTCGGCGCTAGGTGCTATTCCGAGTAGCTCGTAGTAATCGACGAACTCCGTTCCTCCAGCGTTAGCCATTAGAACTATTATACGCCGGTATTCAGGAGCCCCGGCTAAAAGAACAAGCCCCGTACCGCGATACCGGCGAGTGTCTTGTATGTTTTGAACGGCGTGGTTTCGATAGACCGGGCTATCGCTTGTTTGCCATCGAGCGCTAACAGCAGACGATTCGACATATTCGGCTTAACCCCCACCGCGCCTGCCCGGTAGTCTTTCTTGAGATCAACCACGTTGTCGGCCGTATATGCTACCTGGCTGAAGGTGTGTACCCATCGGTTAAACTGCGTACGCGCGCGGTTGTCCTCACCCGTGGTTTCCAGTTCCAACATCCCTGCGAACATCGTAGCCTCAGCCCCGCATACGTGCGCTAGCTGCTTCCAGCTAGTGGCACACCCCTTCGCTTGCTGAAACTCAGGTAATGCCAGACAAGCCATCAGCCATGCTTGCCGGCGACCGGGGGTCAACCCCTCGTACGTCACGGCCAGCCTGGCTGCCTCGACGGCATTCATCGAGCCGACGGGCCTCCCAGAAAGCGCTTCGGCGAGCAAGGGTTCGATGGCTACCTTCTTTCCACCCGCGTCTACCAAATCATCGACAGTACGAGCCAGCATGAAAGCGCTCTGCCAAAAATCAGTTTCAGACGCGCCTATTTTCACGCCCATGTCTTCCGCTACGGACTTCAGCAATTTCGCTCCCCGGTAACCACGGACTTCTTCCCCGGACTCAGGGTGAAAAATAAAGCTGCTTATTCCGTCGATAATCGAATCGTACAGGATATGGACATCACCTTGGAACGTAGCGGTCCGGGCGTACTCGATATCAGAGATCGCTCGTCGATAGCAAGTACTTTCGCTATGCGCGCGGTACTGATTTTTGTGCTGGCTTAGTTGAAACGGACCGAAAGGCGCCGGTCTCGCCACCGCCCGGGCCCAGAGCCAATCTCGCTGTTCGCGGGGAGATAACACAGCCATCGTGGCGTCCATGTCTTGACCAATGAGCGGCCGTGGGCCAACTAACGACATGTCCCCCCGATAGATATTGACGGCCTGTAAGATTTCGTCAAAATGAGCTTTTCGAATCTTTTTTCCCAGGGGTGTGGCTCGAGAGTCACCAGCACTGCCGCTCGAGGGTGTTTCAGGGGTACCCGTGGGCATAGTGCGAAACTTATAGCAGTCGAACGGTTTACCACCTAAACCGTATCGTGTTGATGGATAGATCGGATTCATTTTGTCTACCATGACTATGGCGCCCGCCGTCGTGAGTCCCAACGGTCCTACAACTGGCAGCATGGCCGTCAGGCCGACAACACTAAACCAGCGCTCTTGGCCGCTTAACTTCCAGTCAGCACCTATCAATTCGGACATTCTTGGCGTTAACTATAGCATATCGGGGGTGCGATAACAGAAAAGAGCGCCTCATGCGAAGCGCTCTTTTGTAAATCTAGAAGGCTAGATTACTTGGTGACTTTGGTGACGACACCAGCACCAACGGTTCGGCCGCCTTCGCGGATAGCGAAGCGCAGACCTTGCTCCATGGCGATAGGCGCCAGCAGCTTGACCTTGAAGGTGATAGTATCACCGGGCATGACCATCTCCTTGTCGGCTGGCAGCTCGACTTCACCGGTTACGTCAGTCGTACGGAAGTAGAACTGCGGCTTGTAACCCTTGAAGAATGGCGTGTGACGGCCACCCTCTTCTTTGGTGAGGATGTAGACTTCAGCGTCGAATTCGGTGTGCGGGGTGATGGTACCGGGCTTAGCCAAGACCTGACCGCGCTCGATGTCATCGCGCTCGATACCGCGGAGCAGGATACCAACGTTGTCGCCAGCCTGACCTTGGTCAAGGTTCTTCTTGAACATCTCGACACCGGTGACGACGCTCTTGCGAGTGTCGCGGATACCGACGATCTCGACTTCTTCGTTAACCTTGATGACGCCCTGCTCGATACGACCGGTAGCGACGGTGCCGCGACCCTTGATCGAGAAGACATCTTCGATAGGCATCAGGAACGGCTTGTCGAGCTCGCGTTTCGGCTCAGGGATGAAATCATCAAGAGCCTTAACCAGCTCCATGATAGCGTCCTCGTTCTCTTTGTCGCCTTCGAGCGCCTTGGTAGCGGAACCTCGGATGATCGGAGCGTTCTTGTCGAAACCGTTCTTTTCGAGCAGTTCGCGAATTTCTTCTTCGACCAGTTCAACGAGGTCAGGATCGGCCAGGTCCATCTTGTTCAGGAAGACCAGGATAGAAGGCACACCGACCTGGCGGGCGAGCAACACGTGCTCACGAGTTTGCGGCAGCGGACCGTCGTTCGCGCCGACGACCAGGATAGCGCCGTCAATCTGAGCGGCACCGGTGATCATGTTCTTGACGTAGTCAGCGTGACCAGGCATGTCGACGTGCGCGTAGTGACGCTTTTCGCTCTCATACTCCTGGTGCGAGGTCGCGATGGTTATACCGCGAGCCTTTTCCTCGGGGGCATTGTCGATTTCGTCGTAGTTCTTGGGAACGTTGACTTTACTAGGAAGACGCTTCGCGAGCACGTGCGTGATCGCGGCGGTGAGGGTAGTCTTACCGTGGTCGACGTGGCCCATAGTACCGACGTTGACGTGAGGCTTACTGCGGTCGAATTGATCTGCCATTGGCTGATACTCCTTTAATTACGTTCATAAAATCCAGTTCTTTAGCATGAGTATACTAGAACCCACACAAAGTGACCTGTTCAGTATAGAGACTCCTAAGAAGTTTGTAAAGTGTCAACGCGTCACAAAAAAACGAATGGTGTCGCCTAGTGCTCTTCGGTGGGGGACAGATAGAGGATACCGGTTAAAAGTCGTACAGCGCCTTCGAACAGCGCCGCCGTATCGACGTCCCCTTCGACAACAGCCTTGATCATCTGTCCTGAAGCGTAGGTAAGTCGTCGCTGCAGCTCGGGACGGGTGAATTCCTGACTCCATAGCATGGTGTCGCGAGCCACGTTTCGAGCGGCTTCCATGTCCTCGATTGCCGGGGAAAACGCTATCCGCTGATCAATCGTAGTAGTCGTAGTAGTCATATGTCTCGGCCTCCACCTCTGTTATCGCAGATAGCTATATCTAGCAATAATCAAATAAGCTAACAATATACCACTAGAATGATGTTCTGTCAATACGTTCGCATACAGCGGCGAGTAGCTATGGCATCTCGACTATGGAGGGCACGGGCTGCACGAGTTTAGCGGTCCGACGCAAGACGCACTCACCCCGGGCCTGAGTCTGTTGACATTCATATAGTAATGTCAGCCGCAGCATCCCGTACGCCGGGCCTTTAGGCGCCCCTTGTTCCGTGTAATATTCGTCGAGTACTTCGTGGAAATCAGTGTTCACGGCGTCACAATAGGTTTCACACGCTTCGCCGGGACAGGCCGCTTTCGCCCGGCTCCATCCGGTGATGAGGCTGAGGGGAACTATCAGTTCCTGGTGAGCGCGTGCCACTGATCCCCTGCCCGCCGTTACTTAGCGTTCTTGGCGATGATGGCCTCGGCGACGTTATTCGGCACGTCGGCGTAGTGGTCAAGCTCCATGGAGGAGCTGGCCCGGCCTTGGGTATTGCTCCGGAGGTTAGTGGTATACCCGAACATCTCGCCTAAAGGAACGGAGGCGGTGATCTCTTTGATACCGACGGACAGGTCTTCCATCGATTCGATGCGGCCACGCTTGCTGTTCAGGTCACCGATGACATCGCCCATGAATTCTTCAGGGGTCACGACGACAACTTTCATGATGGGTTCTAGCAGAACCGGACCGGCGCGCTTGACGCCTTCTTGGAGGGCCATCGAACCGGCGATCTTGAAGGCCATTTCGTTGGAGTCGACTTCGTGGTAGCTGCCATCGTACAGTTCGGCTTTGACGTCGACGACCGGATAACCGGCGATAACACCGTTGGCCATGGCTTCTTCGATACCTTGTTGGACCGGTTTGATGTACTCGGTCGGGACAACACCACCCTTGATGGAGTTGATGAACTCGAAGCCGGCGCCCTGCTCGTTCTGCGAGATACGCAGCCAGACGTCACCGTACTGACCACGACCACCTGATTGGCGGATGAACTTACCTTGGACTTCGACGCCGGTCTTGCGGACTGATTCACGGTAAGCCACTTGCGGAGCACCGATGTTGGCTTCGACGGCGAATTCCCGCTTCATGCGGTCAACGATGATTTCTAGGTGCAACTCGCCCATACCAGAGATGATCGTCTGACCGGTTTCCTCGTCGGTGCGGACACGGAAGGTCGGATCTTCTTCGGCCAGGCGCTGGAGGGCGATGGCCATCTTTTCTTGATCGGCCTTGGTCTTGGGCTCGATAGCGATGGAAACCGGCGGATCCGGGAAGGTGATATTCTCGAGGATGATCGGATTGTTTGGGTCACATAAGGTGTTACCAGTGGTGGTACCCTTGAGGCCGACGATGGCGGCGATGTCACCGGCCGAGACTTCGGTGACGTCTTCACGCTTATCAGCCTGCAAACGGACGATACGGCCGACACGCTCTTTCTCACCGGTAGATGAGTTCAAAACGTATGACCCGGCGGTTACTTTACCGGAGTAGACGCGGAAATAGGCGAGCTTCCCGACGAAGGGGTCGGAAGTGATCTTGAAAGCCAGCGCTGACATGGGTTCCGACTCGTCATGCTTGCGCTCGATTTCGTCGCCAGTCTTCGGGTGCGTACCCCAGACATTGGCGCGGTCGTTCGGCGCCGGCAGGTAGTCGTTGACGAGGTCGAGGACTTTCTCGACCATCACGCCACGGCCATCACCACCGGTGACAACGAAGAATTTACCGGTCAAGGTAGCAGTACGGATAGCCTGCTTGATTTCAGCCTCCGAGAGGCCGTCTTCACCGACTTCGAAGAACTTCTCGAGCATGGCTTCGTCTTCAGCCACAGCGTTTTCGATGAGCAGGCTGCGGTATTTCTTGACCTGACCCATCATATCGGCCGGGATTTCGCCTTCGACCATCTCGTGGTCCGTGAATTCCTTGTAGGTGTAGGCCTTCAGGTTAACGAGGTCGACGATACCATTGATGGCTTGTTCGAACCCAATCGGCAAGTGGACCGGGAAGGCGCGTTTGCTGAGCCGGGCGTGGATGGTATCGAGGGACTTGTAAAAGTCGCCACCGGTCTGGTTGATCTTATTGATAAAACAGATACGGGGCGTGCCGTACTTGTCGGCCTGACGCCAGACGGTCTCGGACTGCGACTCGACACCCATCTTACCGTCGAAGACGACGCAAGCGCCATCAAGCACCCGCAAGGAACGTTCGACTTCGGCAGTAAAGTCGATGTGCCCAGGAGTATCGATGATGTTAATCTGATGACCCTTCCAGTAGCAAGTAACAGAGGCAGCAACGATGGTGATACCACGCTCGCGCTCCTGCGCCATCCAGTCGGTAGTCGTTTCACCTTCGTGAACGGCACCAATCTTGTGCTTCAAACCAGTACGGTACAAAATACCTTCGGTAGTAGTGGTCTTACCAGCGTCAATATGCGCGATAATCCCCAGGTTTCTAATGTCTTTCATCGGTGTCTTCTTGTCTGCCATAGTCTTCCTTATTCGCTTATTAGTGCTCTTCCGGCTTTTCTTAAAATATTCAACGCGGCGCGCCGCGGCTTGCTCTGTTTCATTGATTCGCCCGTGGGGCAAACGGCTTGACTTTCCTCCGGGTGCACGGGGTCTATCCGTATCACCGTGCCCGCGCAGCGTCTTGTTTTAGCCTGCCATTCCAGTTCAGCCAGCCGAGCCTGGTGCAACCGGCCGTCCTGACTGGTGTCGAGGCCGAGAGCAATCGCGATGTCTGGATCGATGGGGCATCCCCAGGCTTGGTTGATGGCGTCTTCTCGCGTACACGTGCCTTCACCGCCCCTGAACGGACAGGTGGTGGATTCACCGCCATCATTCAGCGCAATGAAGAAAGCCTCGCTCATACGCTAGGTTCGCGCGAAGTGAGCGAAGGCGCGGTTGGCTTCGGCCATCTTGTGGGTGTCTTCGCGCTTCTTAACGGCGGCACCTTGACCATTATAGGCGTCCATCAGCTCGGCCGCGATGCGGTCAGCCATGCTCATGCCTTTGCGGGAACGGCAAGCCGCTACGAACCACATGAGAGTCAGATGGCTCTGGCGCTGGCCTTTAACTTCGAAAGGAATCTGGTAGTTGGCACCACCGACACGGCGGGAACGGGTCTCGACGTTAGGAGTGATGTTCTTCCAGGCTTGCTCGAATACTTCGAGGGGGTTATCAACTTTCAACTTCTTAGCGGCTGATTCCATACCGGTGTACACCAGTCGTTCGGCAAGTTGTTTCTTACCGTTCAACATGACGCGGTTAATGAGGCGCTGGACCGGTACGGAGTCGTACAAACGGTCAGCTGGGATATCGCGAACTAAGGCTTTGGTCTTCTTGCGTGGCATTAGAGTTCTCCTCCTTCAAGTCCTGATTGAGCCAGCTTGTCGGCTGCCGCGCCTAAAAACGCGGTCAGTTCTGCCCGATCAGTCTCGGGAGTTCGAACTACAAGACTGTCGTTCTCGTCATATGTGAAATCGATATCGAAGCGTACTGGTTTTTGAGAATCAGCTGAATAGCTATCAACTAAGTGCGCTGCTGAACCTTCACCGTGCTGCTGCAATGGAAGAGACCCGTAATTAGTAGGAGCCCAGTCGAGGGAACCTTGGTTTTGACGAGCCGTCATTACTTCGTCTCCTTCTTGGTACCGTACTTGCTACGGCCCTGCTTGCGGTTGCTGACACCTTGGAGGTCAAGGGCACCACGGACGATGTGGTAACGCACACCAGGAAGGTCCTTCACACGGCCACCACGGACCATGACGACGGCGTGCTCTTGGAGGTTGTGACCTTCGCCACCGATGTAAGCCCAGACTTCGTAGCCGTTCTGCAAACGGACACGGGCAACCTTACGAAGTGCCGAGTTCGGCTTCTTCGGGGTCTTGGTGGTGACCTTGACACAAACGCCACGCTTAAACGGCGCCGGCTTCTCGTAGTTCTTGGTCTTTAGGTTGTTGGTGACGCGCTGCAGCGCTGGCGATTTGCTCTTGTCATGAGCTTTCGCCCGCGGTTTGCGGATAAGTTGATTGATCGTTGGCATATAACTCCTCTATCTGTAATCTGCTGCGACGGGGAGAACGCGACGAGTGCCAACTCTGCCCTGCTCTTGCTTCCCTGGCTCGGATCACTTAACGTTGATGGTTTAACTTTAACAGATTGGTGTTGTTTTCACAAGAGGTTTCACGGAGCGGTGCATCTAAAGCGCACCAGACACGCACACTGTCATCCCGACCGAAGTGGAGGGATCCCGCATTTAGCAAGCTGGGCGTACTGGCAACGGGATCTCTCGGCAGGCTCGAGATGACAGTGGCGGTTTTGCCGTCAGTGGGGTTTTAACCTTGACCGAATAAATCCTTCATTTCCGGATTAATCGTTCTAATTAGATCAATCTTCTTGCTTCGACTCCACTTTTTGAGCTGTTTTTCCCTAGCAATAGCACTATTCACATCTGGCGTTTCTTCGAAGTACAGCAAGTCTACACAGTTATATGTTGCCGTGAAACCGGGAATCGCGTGTGAATTATGCTCGGGCACGCGACGTTCTAGGTCGTTTGTCATGCCGACATATAAGACCCTTCGTCGTGGATTTGACATGATGTAGACAGAGTAAGTATTCATCTGGGTCTGAGGTTAGCAGACGAGATCCCTCCACGGAGCCTGTCCTGAACTTGATTCAGGAGTCGGGATGACAGTGGAGGGATCCGGGCCCCGTAGCAATGCGAAGTTTAACTTTGCCTACTCGTCGATGGAGTCGCGGCTTTCGCTGCGCGCGGCGTCACGGGCAGCCGCGGCGTATTCCATCTCGTCGAGACGGGCTTGCTCGGCAGCCGCGGCGTCGCGCTCTTTGGCGCCGTACCCGGTTCCGACGGGGATCTTACGACCCAAGATGACGTTCTCCTTGAGGCCGAACAGCTTGTCGATGCGGCCACTGGTGGCGGCACCGATGAGGACACGGGTAGTGTCCTGGAAGCTGGCGGCGCTCAGGAAGGAGTCAGTGCTCAGGCTGGCCTTGGTGATACCAAGCAGCAGTTGGGTCGACTTGGCCGGGTTCTTACCGGCGGACGTCAAAGCTTCGTTGGCTTCGGCGACGGCCAGCTTACTGACGACATCACCGGTGACGAAGTCGCTGTCACCAGCTTCCTCGATCTGGACGCGGCTGAACATCTGGCGCACGATGATTTCGAGGTGCTTGTCAGCGATGTTCTGGCCTTGGCCGGCAAAGATCTGCAGAATCTCGTTCATGATGTAGCGCTGGGTCTGTTCGACACCTTGCAGCCGCATCAGATCATGCAGGTTGATGGAACCGTTAGTCAGACGCTGACCGGCGACGACTTTGTCGCCGTCTTTGATCTGGATCTGCTTGAAACCGGGAATCTCGTAACGGATGACACTCTGCTTGGTCGGGACGATGACGACTTCTTTGTCGGTTATCTCGAGCTTGCCGGCCATCGGGGCGACGATCGGCTCGGAATTATCTTCCAGCGCGGCGACGACGTCACCGATGGCGACATCGGAACCGGTCGCTAGTTGCGGTTTGCGCTCGCCAAGTTTCAGGCGAACGACTTCCTTGTCATCGGCCGTCACCTGGACGAC
>Ga0070679_100002992_pt1 | contig 15430 bp, 12 predicted proteins | sample KBSC63BmetaG_FD_65652 | JGI IMG/M metagenome (GOLD analysis project Ga0070679, IMG submission 65652) | Corn rhizosphere microbial communities from Kellogg Biological Station, Michigan, USA - KBS C6-3B metaG | ecosystem: Host-associated > Plants > Roots > Rhizosphere | place: USA: Michigan... | reverse complement strand
GCAACCTGCAGTTGTAAAATTTGAAAAAAGTTTTGATGGAATTTATCCTGTTCAAAAAATTTCACCAACTGTGTCTGATAAGAAAGATGATGTAAGTTTTGATTTTGATGGAACCGGCTTTGCATTAAGAGGTGAGACAGCAAAATGGGGTAACAATTCATCTTTTGTGTACAATACCGAATTGTATATAGATGGAAAACTTGTTGAGAAACCAAAGTTACCTGTAAGCTATACAACCCGTCGTTATGAGCTTTGCTGGAATTATGATTTACCAAAAGGCAAACATCACGCAGAGTTGAAAATTCTTAATAGCGATGCAAACGAAAATTTCAATGCAGGTGATGTGATTATCTATTCAGATAAACCTGTGGATGGGATAAAGGTAAATATGAAGAATGAGAAGAAATAGTTATAAGTGAAGTATAGCAATAAAAATCAAACTGATACAATATGTTCATCGTTCAGAATTATTCACTTGCAGTTATTTTCTGCATTATAACCATGTTATGCTGGGGCTCGTGGGCCAACACACAAAAACTTGCAGAGAGAACATGGCGCTTTGAATTATTTTATTGGGATTATGTCATCGGTATTTTATTATGCTCAGTCATCATTGCATTTACACTAGGCAGCACGGGCACAGGAGGCAGAAGTTTTATTAATGATCTTAAGCAGGCAGATACCAGTAATATTATAAGCGCATTTATCGGCGGCATTATTTTCAATGCAGCCAATATTTTATTCTCTGCTGCCATTGCAATTGCCGGTATGGCTGTTGCATTTCCTGTTGCTATAGGGTTGGCGCTGGTGCTTGGTGTAATTGTAAATTATACAGCATCGCAAAAAGGTGATCCCGCTTTTTTGTTTTTGGGTGTTGCACTAATAGCCGTCGCTATCATCATTAATGCAGTTGCTTATAAAAAGGCGAGTGCTTCGCAGCAACGTGTTTCAACAAAGGGAATTTTGATTTCGCTGGTTGCAGGCGTGCTCATGTCCTTCTTTTATCGTTTTATTGCAGCATCAATGGATCTTGAAAATTTTGTAAGTCCTGCCGCTGGTAAAATGACGCCTTACACCGCAGTCTTCATTTTTTCAGTTGGTATTTTTGCGAGCAACTTTATTTTCAACACCATCCTCATGAAGAAGCCTTTTGATGGGCCGCCGGTTTCTTATAAAAATTATTTCGCCGGAAAATTTTCAACACACATGGTCGGTGTGCTCGGCGGTATTATCTGGGGCGTTGGTAATTCACTTAATCTTATTGCGGCCGGAAAAGCAGGCGCAGCCATATCTTACGGGCTGGGCCAGGGCGCCACATTAATAGCTGCATTGTGGGGTGTGTTTATCTGGAAAGAATTTCGAAATGCGCCAAAGGGCACCAATGGTTTACTCACTGCTATGTTTTTATTTTTTATAGTTGGGCTTGGGCTGTTGATTTATGCGGGGCAGTGAGTGAAGTATAAGAAAAAGATGTTATTGTAAATTGATAATTACAATAGAAAGTTATTTATACGTATCGAAGCCTCGTTTACTTCATCTTATTTCAGTTAAGCGTTATCGTTATACAAATTAGGGTTTATTCGCTCCTGTTATTTACACTCAAAAAGATTTCCTGATTTTACACAGATATTTGTTTATAGCTCAGTGAGGGCACGTGAACAAGCGTGGTTCAAAACTGGAAACTTTTATCCGAACCAAAAACCAACTAATCCACAATATTTCTTTATTTTCATTACATAATAAAGCTCACCAAATGTCTGATTCTTTATTTCGTAAAAAAACTGTCCCTGCTATTTTGAAGGAGGCAGAAGAAGGATTGACTGATGCTCACGGCCATCATGAAGATTTAAAACGAGTGCTAACCGTAAAAGATCTCACTTTCTTTGGTATAGCTGCGGTTATCGGTACAGGCGTATTTACGGCAATCGGTGCAGCGAGCTTTCATGGCGGCCCTGCAGTAACGCTATTGTTTGCTATAACGGCTGTGGCATGTGGTTTTGCAGCATATTGTTATGCAGAGTTTGCTTCTACCGTTCCCGTTTCAGGAAGCGCTTACACTTATTCTTATGTTGCCTTCGGCGAATTATTCGCATGGATAATCGGCTGGGATCTATTGATGGAATATGCTATCGGAAATATTGCAGTCGCTATTTCATGGAGCCAGTATTTTGTGAGGGTGCTTGAGGGCTTTCACATTCATATTCCTTCATGGCTTACCATGGATTATTTCACGGCACACTCTGGCTATAAAGAAGTAGCTGCTGCCGTCGCAAAAAGCGGCAATAGTGTAATAGCAACGCTTGACCAGAATATGACGGCGGCTTACAATGCATGGAACAGCGCACCAACTCTTGGCGGCTTAAGGATTATAATGAACGTTCCTGCTTTATGTATTGTGGCACTTATTACTTATATAGTTTATATAGGCATTCGGGAATCAAAAACCGCTAATAATGTTTTTGTTATTATTAAGCTTGCAGTTATTTTACTGGTGATTATTGCGGGAGCATTTTATATAAGCCCGGTTAACTGGCATCCTTTTATGCCTAACGGATTTTCAGGCGTGTTAAGTGGCGTGTCCGCTGTGTTCTTTGCCTATATTGGCTTTGACGCTATATCTACAACGGCGGAAGAATGTAAAAATCCGCAACGCGATTTACCGCGAGCAATGTTTAATACATTAATTATTTGTACAGTGCTGTATATAATCTTAGTATTAGTGCTTACGGGCATGACGAACTATACGCATCTTAATGTAGCCGACCCACTGGCTTATGTTTTTAAATCGCAAAACTCGAAGGTTACGAATTGGCTGGCAGGGATTATATCAGTGAGTGCCATTTTTGTTATTGCATCTGTGTTGCTTGTATATCAACTGGGGCAGCCACGAATATGGATGAGCATGAGCCGCGATGGCTTGTTGCCAAAGGTATTTTCACGCATACATCCCAAATACAGAACGCCATCCTTTTCAACAGTATTAACAGGCTGCGTTGTAGGCATACCGGCATTATTCATGAACCTTGATGTGGTAATTGCATTAACAAGTATCGGGACTTTATTTGCATTTGTATTAGTTTGTGGTGGAATTTTAGTATTGCAAAAAACGCCCAACCGGCCACCATCAAAATTTCGTGTGCCCGATATAAGCGGTAAATATATTATACCGGCGCTATTCCTTCTTTCCGTTATTCTTATTGTGATCTATGTGCCGGAACATTTTAAATCTTTATTTAGAAAAGAAGGCATTCCCATGCTGGTATTCTGGATTGTTGCTACAGTAGTTTCTGCTTTATCTTTTATTAAAGACTTTTCTTTAATACCCGTTATGGGTTTACTGAGTTGTTTTTACCTGATGGCGCAGGAAAGCCACACCAACTGGTATCGCTTTGTTATATGGCTGTGCATTGGCCTTGTAATATATTTTTTTTATGGAAGAAAAAACAGCAGGCTGGCGAAAGATTGAGGTTACGAAGTTTCGTTTAACCGTAGTAGTTAGTTTTCCATTTTGCATCTTAACTATTTTCACCAATTTCGAGGCGGCAAATTTACAGGCCATTTTGGTGGCCTGAGGCTTATAATATTTCTTTTCTTAAAGCTGATGATTATAGAAAAAATTAGTTCAATTAATAAAATTGCTATGCTGATAAACCTGTTCATAACTTATGTTTATTTCAGCAATTAGTCGTGAGATTATAAAAAAGGGAAACAAAAAATTGTATAACTCTATTGTGGTCTGGCAGAAATCCTCTCTATGCCTGGTGTGCATTGGCCTTGTAATATATTTTTTATGGGAGAAAAACAGCAGGCTGACAAAAGATTGAATATAGTTGCTGTTAAACCTGTTTTAAAAAATCGCAATGCGGGCAACCGTTCTGTTTATTGTTGCATTTTTATAACATAAACAGGCTTCAACTGCATGCGTCAAAACTATACACTTGTTATTTTACTTTTTTTATCCGGATATGTAGCCGCACAACCACGGCCCGTCTCTGGCAAAGTAATGAACACCAGGCTTGAGCCGCTTGCTTTTGCAAGTGTTGAAGTAAAGCAAATAAAAACAGGCGCTGTTACAAAAGAAGATGGTTCATATCAATTTCAATTAGAGGAAGGATCGTATGATTTAATTATTAGCATGATTGGCTATCAGTCGCAGGTTGTTCCAATAATTGTTGAAAAAAGCGGCTGCCATAAAAATATTATACTTGAAGAAGATAAATCCAAAGGCCTGTCGGAGGTTGTTATAAAAGGAAAAGACAGGGCTGAAGAAATTATCCGTAATGTTATCCGCAATAAAGAAGCTATACTTGCCGCTTCGGGAGCCTATTCATGTAAGGTCTATATTAAAGCCGTGCAGGAAGATTCTTCAGTAAAAAAGAAAAGAAAAGTTCAAGAAAAAGATACAGCCAGCAAAGTTAATGATGATTTGAAACGAATGGCTTTAGTTGAAATTGCGCTCAACTACGATTATGAATCGCCGCAGCATACAAAAGAAGAAAGGATTGGCGTAACAAGTGGAAGAAAAGCTGATGGATTATTTTATTTATCTACTACCGAAGGGGACTTCAACTTTTATAATAATCTTATAAAGGTACCTGCAGTATCAGAAATTCCTCTGCTCTCGCCCGTTAGTTACAGCGGTTTACTTGCATACAAGTTTAAAACACTGGCAATAGAGAATAAGAATGGCAGAAAGATATTTGTGATAAGTGTTAAAAGAAGGCAACTAAGCAATGCAACCGTTGAAGGTGAAATATCTGTTGAAGACAGTTCATGGGCAATTCTTCATACAAAATTTATTTTACCAGATTACCATTTGCCTGAGTATGATTTTTTTGAAGTAGAACAAAATTATTCTTTTATAAATAATACCGCCTGGATGATAACACGGCAGCGCTTCTCTTATTACTCAAAAGCAGGCAGAAAAAAAGTTTCAGGCAATACAACCGTTACCTATAAAGATTTTGTTTTGAATAAAACTTTCAGCAAAAAATATTTTGGTGTGGAAGTAAGTTCTACTGCACAGTCGGCTTATAACAGAGATAGCACCTTCTGGCAAACCACACGTACAGAACCGCTCACCAATAAAGAAATTCGCTTTATACGTTATAAAGACAGTATTTACACAGCCACACACACACAGACTTATTTAGATTCGATGGACAAAGTGATTAATAAAATCACATGGAAAAAAGCATTTATTTCCGGGCAGGTATTTAATGATCACGAGAAAGAAAGAAGATGGTATGTTGGGCCGATTACTTCCATGTACCAGCCTTTCCAGTTTGGAGGCAGCCGTATCTACCTGTCTTATAATTACTATAAAACCTATAAATCCAAAAAAAATATTTCGTTCTGGAACAATCTTAGTTATGGCATACGCAATCATGATGTAAACGGCAGTGTACATTTTAATAAGCTATATAATCCTTTTAAGCGTAGCTACTATAATATAACGCTGGAGCGAAATTTTGAATATATTTTTCAGGGTGATGCATGGATTAATATGCTGAAACGAAGCAATATTTATTTAAACATTGGCATTGGCATAGGACATAATTTTGAAGTTGTAAACGGCTTGTTTTTATTCACCGACGTTAATATATCTTTTAGAAGATCGGTAAGCGGTTACAAAACCAACTCCCAGGTTGATAGCCTTTTTGGTAATATTCTTAAAGACAATGAGGCTATTTATTTTGAACCTTATAATGCCTTCTATGGTAAGGTAAGGCTTCAATACACGCCGTATCAGCGCTACATCCGCGAGCCAAAAGAAAAAATAATTCTTGGTTCTCACTGGCCAACATTTTATACCCTGTGGCGAAAAGGCATACCCGGAATTATAAATAGCAAAGTAGATTTTGATTACCTCGAATTTGGCATACAACAGGAAATCAAACTCGGACTCGCGGGCGTTTCAAGCTATACTTTGCGAACAGGTTCGTTTCTTACAAGAAGGGACTTAAGGCTTGTAGATTATAAATTTGAGCGGCGTGGAGATCCGTTATTATTCTTAAATCCAAGAGAGGCTTTCCAGGCGCTCCATTCTACTTTTCCTGTATTCAATCGCTTTTATGAAGCGCATTATATACATGAATTTAACGGGGCAATAATCAGTAAAATTCCCTTGCTTAAAAAATTAGAGTTACGCGAAGTTGCAGGGGCAGGATTTTTAATTGCCCCTGAGCGGCAACTTCACTACGCAGAGGGTTTTGCGGGAATAGAACGGGTTATTAAATGGCCGTTTAATCCATTAACTAAGTTCAAATTAGGTGTGTATATTGTTGGGTCTGCAGCCAACCAGTTTCACAACCCTGTTCAGTTTAAAATTGGCATTACCAGTTGGGACAAAATAAATAATAAATGGTTTTAAGATTATCGTATAACGGGAAAGGCTACACGAAATTGCAAATCCATTCTTTTCAGGACTTGAAATATCAATACCATCTTCTTTCATTGTTTCGACGGCTTGGGTTTAGGCCGTGTGTTTCTATACAAGCAAAAAAAAAGATTGAGAAAAACTCCCCAATCTTTTTGAATAACTAATCATTCTTAGATGAATGCAGTTATTGAATGCTCCCCTTTATTGAATAGTAACCTTAATGATATTTTTAATTGCCGGTAACGTGGTAAACGCATTTGGATTGGGAACAGCTTCTATAGGCTTGCTTTCCTCAAGCGGTGTACCAGCGAGGTTAAACTGGGTAATGCCGGCGCCCGGGAATTGATTAACCGCAGTTCCATCATCAAATAAACCAATACTTGCAGAAAGATCTCCTGTTTTACTTGCGCTGATGTTATTTGTTGAAGCAAAAAACCAGTCGTTAGAAAAACCATACATGGTAGCGATGGCAATTTTATCACCAGGGGCAAGGATCAATTGTTGCGTTACTTTGCCACCATCCGCTCCATTAATTTTAGGAAGCAATACTGTAGTTGAAGGTTCTTTTAATATATACACCTGCTTTACGCCGATTTTAGTTTTTAATGCGGCAGCCAGCACGTCGGCATTACCCATTTGTGCAAGTTGCTTTAATCCTTCTCCACGATCTTTTTCACCCACTTTATAAAAAGGATTTTCTGAACCATTATAAACAACTACTAATGGTGGTGACAGCGGTGTAAAAATACCAGTGTAGTCACTCAGGTAATTGCTCAATGCAGCATTGTCGCCCATTTCGGCAATGTTAGTTAATCCATTTGCCGTAGGCTTACCGGCTGTATAAATTGCATCAGGCAGCAATTCGCTTCCACCGGCCACATACGATATTGACCAAACTCCGGGGCTGAAAGGTGTTTCGTTTGCTGTGCCACCAGATGTATTTTTAATGGTAAGCGTAAACATAGAATTGTTATTGTAAGCAAGGGTTACATTCATTAACTGCGAAGCAGCCAGGTAAGAATTTCCGTAATCGTCTGTGCCGCTTACTTCTTTAATGTTTTTAATGGAAGCTTCGGCAGTGCCAGGATGTGTAACATTCATACCCGTAACCTGGTTCTGGCGGGTGCCATTATCCCATATCTTTATTTGAGATGATACATCTCCGGTGATGGGAGTTCCATCATCGTTGTACAGTTTAATTCCAGGATTGGCAGGCGCAAAAAATAAATCATTGCTCCAGCCATACATGGTGGCAAAAGTGAGATGCTGATTCTTTGCTGCAGAAAATGTAAACGAAACAGATTGGCCCGGTAAAATAAGAGCCGGCGTACCCGTTCCCTTAAACGTTCCCGATTCTACCAGGGGTCTACTGTCTAACACATTTTCAATGGTAATAGTAGACTGCACCGTTGGCGGGTGGTCTTTTTTGCAAGCAGCTAATAGCATCATCGCTGCTATACCCAGGATTACTTTCTTCATTGTTATAAGTTTTAAATTTCACGTAATGACGATGGAATTTTTAAAACCTTACAAATCCGAAAAAAAAATCAGGAATTTTTTTCTATAGCTTCCGTCATACTAAGTTTATCTTCAGCGGAAAGGCTTACAGGTGAGGAAATGTTTTGTAATTGTTTGGCGATATACGCAGATTGTTTTTCAAAATTTTTGCAGAATTTGCAAATGCAAAGATGAGTTGCCAGCTTTACCTTTTCTGAAAAAGTAAGGGGGATTTCCTCGCTTCTTACAATAAGAAAAGTAATTTTCTCGCAACTTCGCATGGTGTAGTTTATTTTATTATTTTAAGAACCAGTTTCTTTCCAGGCACTGTCTTATTTGTAATTTGGCCCTGTGAATTAATACCCAATAGTTAGACGATGAAATATTAAGCCCCTTACATATCTCATCAGATTTTTTTTCTTCAAGATACTTTAATGTAAACACTGCACATTGCAATGTTGCCAGCCTGTCTTTGCATTGCCCCAGTATTTCATAAAATTCTTTCGATTCGTTTGCCTGTGAGTAAACGATGCGCCAGGTTTTAGGCCTGGCTGGTTTTTGCCAATGCCCTTTCTCATTAAAATAATCTTCGGCCCGTTCAGTCAGCTTTTCAAGCTCATCAAAAGATTGTTTGGCCCGCCGGCGATAGTAATCTATAATCTTATTTTTTAAGATAGAATACAACCAGTTTTTTTCAGATATTTCATGTCTGAAAGTTTCTATATTTTTTAATGCTGAGAGGAAAGTTTCCTGTACCAGGTCTTTTGCCGTTTCGCAATCGGGAATCCGGCTCATGGCATATTTGAACAACTGATCCGCATACAGTTCTATCCACACTTTCGGCTCTAACCTTTTTTGCGTTTCTTCCATTTTAAATATTCCATGTTGATAGTGAAGATAAAGAAAAACAGAGTTATTCAGAAACGTTTATCAATTGTTCTTAAAACAAAAAAGTCATCAGCCGGCCAGCGCAGATATGCAGATGAGGTAAGGCGACGTTGGCGTATCTGTGCAGCGAATATCAGTTGTTTATTATAAGTCATTTTTTATATTTATTGAATGAGTAAGAATACAAATTCGCTGACAATGACAAACTTTATTTCGTAAGCTTTGCACTTACTAACTGGATTGACTTGCCTGCCGGCAGGCAGGTCTTTTCATTCGGAATGAATACAAAGAAGAAATTTTGAAAAGTATAAAATACTAAGAACGCGACATCCGATAGAGGATTTGAATGCACCTTTTCTAATTGAGATTAATGAATTGAAGTAAATTTGAAATCGGCTCCGGATTTTTATACCACTATAAATAGCGATATGTTATGAAAAAAGCATTCCTGCTAACGGTGTTGCATAGTCTATCAATCATTGCGTTTTCCCAACCATTTGCTTCATGGACAAAAACGGAATTAACATTAAACAATGGCGTTGTTGAAAGAATTATTCAGTTACCTGCCGATACGGGAAATTTTATTACCACTATTTATAAGCCTGTTGTTGGCAAGTTTAATTATTTCACTAAATCAAATACTGATTTCCGGTTTGAGGTAAACAGCAAAACCTATTCAGGAAAGGATAAATGGCTGCTGACAAAAATAGAAGGATACAGTGATGCAAAGGGCGGAGATGGAGCCGCAGTAACGTTAGTAAGTGAAGATAAAAAAATAGCACTCACGGTGCAGTTCCTGCTCTATCCCGCCTCACCCGCTATTCGAAAAAATCTTCGTATAAAAAATCTTACCAGGCAAACAGTACAAATAGAATCTGTGGATGTGGAACTATTTGATATAACGTCATATTCAGCAACAACATTTAGCTTGATCTGCCACGATTATGGCCGACGCCGATCCATTGGCCCATACGATGGCAATATGCAGGATGCCCTGGTTACAGTACACAATAGCGATTGGAAACAAGGCATCGTAATTGGAAACGAAGCGTCTGGTGTTATGAAACATACGGCTGTTTTTTGGAACGAGCGCACGATCATCAGTGGGCTAACGCATAAGGACAGCCGGTATCCTTTCAGGAAATATATCAACGCAGGAGCGGAATTTACAACACCACAGGTGTTTACCATGGTATATAATAATCACAAAGACCCGGATGAAATATTAAGTACCGATGTTCCCGAATTCGTACGGAAATATATGGGTATCCGCCTATCGCAATTGAAGGAAAAACCAACATTTGTTTACAACACCTGGATTCCATTTGGCCGGAACATTAATGAACAATTGGTGAAAGAACTTGCAAGGTCTGCCGCCGATGCCGGTATGAAAGAGTTTATAATTGACGATGGATGGCAGGAAAATTATGGTGATTGGGTAATTGATAAAAAGAAGTTTCCCAATGGGCTAAAGCCCGTATTTGATTACATTAAATCACTGGGTATGAAACCCGGGTTGTGGGTTAGTGTAGGTAACGCATCTCCCACCAGCAAGGTTTTTAAAACACATCCCGAATGGTTTGCACTGGATAAGGACGGCCAGTCAACTAACCTTCATACTCCGGACAGCAGCTTACGCAGCGCCTGCTTTGGCACAGGCTGGTACAATTATATAAAAGATATTTTAATGAAGCTTTCAACGGAATACGGCCTGGAATACATGAAGCTTGATTTTGCCGTGGTCACAAGCCCTTACCGTTTCTCAAGCGAACATGCAGGTTGCTACGCAACCACGCATCCGGGGCATAAAGATCACAATGAATCTTTATACACTAATTACGAACAGTTGTGGCGTTTATTTGATGAACTTCATAAAGCCAATCCCAATCTCTTTATAGATTGCACTTTTGAAACCATGGGAGGCTTACAGCTAATTGATTACGCTATGTTGAAACATGCAGAGGGTGATTGGCTCTCAAATTACAGTGGCCCTGATCCAAATGTTGATTTGCGAATAAGGAATATGGCATGGTGGCGTTCGCCTGCTGTACCTTCTACCGCCCTGGTGATAGGTAATCCGGAAATGCAGGACAGTATATGGGATTTGCACATTAAATCATTGGCAGGTTCATTACCTATAATGCTGGGCGACCCAAGAAAATTATCAAAAGAAGATCTCGTAAAATATCGTGGATTTGCAGACTGGCTGCAATTGATGGAGAGCCGTTACAGCATTATGAGCTATCGCCAGGATCTGCGGGGTTTTGGAGAACCGCAGGAAGGTATGTGGGATGGGTTTCAGCGCATTAATACTGAAACAAAAGAGGGGGGCATTATCGGTGTTTTCAGGCATGGCTCAATGGAAACAAAACGAAAAGTGACTGTTAATTACCTGGCCCGGGAAAAAATATATAATGTGAAAAAAATGAATGGTGATATTGTTGCCACTTCAACCGGCGCTGCATTGCAGGAGAGTGGTTTTGAAGTTGAACTGGGCAAGCTTTATGACGGTGAGCTTTTCGAAATTAACCGCCAATAACCCGCAAGGTTTACATTTTTATTACCGTTAGTCCTTACCAGCAGCTAACCACTTTACCATTGCAGGATATGCCCGGGTGGATAACTTTCAGCATAGATGGAAAATACGTGTACCCATCAAGTGGTGAAGTGATCGACAGGGAAACGCGTAAAATCATTACCACATTGCCGGATTTCATAATAATGTCGCAAGTGAAAAAATGGTGGAGATAGATTTTGACGGCAATAAAGCTGTGAAGGCAGGCAATCAGTTTGGCATTGGGGGAGTGCAACAGTATATGGAAAGTCTCCTGCCATGGTTCTTGTCTCACGAACCACAGTTAATGAGATAAAGAAAAACACAGTTATTTAGAAACGTTTATCAATTGTTTTTAAAACAAAAAACCCATCGGCCGGTTACGCTTTTATCGGAACAAATCGTTTATGCAACTTCTAATAATTTGTTTCGCTGAGTAAAATTTAAGCCGCCATTTTTCTGCACTCTTCTGCGCATTGTTTACAAGCTTCAGCACATTCTTTACAATGTTCATGCTTATGGTTGCTGCATTCAGCGCCGCAATCATCACAAAGTTGTGCACAGATAAAACAAATCTGTTTTGCCTGCCTGCTACCGAGGCTCATTAACTGTGCCGATGCATAACAAATAGTTGCGCACTCCATGCAAAGCTGAATACATTTTGCCATCATGCTCACATCTTCTTCCTGCGTATCGCCTGACGCACAGTGATTGCATAATGCGGCGCAATTTAAACATGCATCAATACATGTTTTGTAATCGTGATAATTTTTCATTTTTTATGCTTTAAGATGAGTAAATTATATTCTTTCTTAATTGATGCTCTATATCTTAACGTCTCATTATCCGATATTGCTGCAAACCCGTGCCAGGTGGTCTCTTTAACACAAACCCGTATATTGAACATTACGGAAACCCCGACGCTGAAAGCAGGTGGCAAGAGTGATTTATTCAAAGTTAGTGATGTATTCTCATTCCTTGGGGTTTATGCGGGCCACATGCCATGCTATGAAACCCGCCGGCACAGGAAAACCCTGCCGGCACAGCCATAGAATTAATTTTTTGTTGGAAGCGGAATGTCCTCTGGTGCTGCTAAATCATCTTTTCCAAATTGCTTTTCTTGTTTATCTATTGAGATTATCTTTTTCCTATCCTTATCAAATTTTACGATATACATCGTTCTATTTTCATAAGGATATTGTTCATTGATAAACGCAAGTGAAATATGTTTTCTTTTGTTTTCGTCCAAAAAAGAACTATCAACTATATCAACAGAAACCTTGATTGAAACACTTGAAATCTTACTTATTGAGTCAGCTCTTTTTTGTTCTTGCTTAAATTCATTTAATTGCAAAACCTGATGAAAAAAATCGTCTGTTGCAAGTTTTGTTGGGTCAATTGTTTTTGTTGAATTTGTTTTTTGAGATGAAGTTTGGCACGATACATTGTTTGTACAAACTAAAGCTAAACATAAATAAATAGTCAATCTTATAAACATAATTTGTAATTGAAGTTATCGGAACTACTGCTAATGTAAGTCGTAATTGAAATCCATGACTCTATTCGTCGCATTGTCTCCCGGAGGGACATGGCGGTTTAACTACTGTTTATTGTGCAGTGAATCGCAAAGTCCCGGTGACGTTGCTGGAAAAATTTTTTCAACATCCACCTTTGCTGGGTATGGCATAGATCACGTTGCCTGAACCAAATAAATTGAAGACCTTACCGTCTATAGAAGGAAGTAATAATTTCCATGTTTTCCCCTTGTCCGTTGATTTGAAAACGCCGTCAGGATGAGTACAAAACAAGTTTTCACCAACCTGGGTAATTGAAGTCTGGAAGGCTTTCAAAAGAAATCGATCATTCCAGGTCCGCCCTATTGAGTCAATTTTGTCCTGAAGGCCCGCATCAATGGGCTGCCAGGTTTTACCGCCGTCGTAGGATGTACTTAGCCTACTAGTATTTGGGGTATTCGTCTCTGAATTGGAAGTGATAGCAGCAAAGCCACCTCTGATCGTTTTTACATCGAAAGCCACGCTGTCCTCACTAATTACCCGCGACCAATTTTCGCCATTATCGGTCGATCTTATTATCCTTTTCATACCGATCGCCAGCAATACGCCATTTGCTTCTGCCAAATGCCCTACATAGGCTCCGACATAGACATGTTTCCAGGTTTTTCCACTGTTATCAGTTTTAAAAATGCCTTCGTCGGTGCCGAGGAAAATTGTACCTCCGGCAGTTTCAAAAACGCTGCGTATTCGTGGCTCATGAGAATTGTCGAATATCGGCGACCATACACTCGTTCCGTCTGTTTTTTTCAAATTTACACCCCAGTAATTGTAGGCAAATATCCCGGACTTACCAGGGGCAATGCTGCTATGTTCGCCAGGGGAAACCTCTTTGGTCCAAAAAGGAGCTGTGGCATTTGGTGTACTGTGATAGAGTTCGTTTCCAACCCTTAAAAACAGCCCTTTATCATTTGCAAAGACGCTATCTCCGCGAATACCAGCTTTCCGCAAATTTTCTGGTAGCCCTTTGCTGATGTCCTGCCAGGTTTGTCCGCCATCTGTAGATTTAAAAACGATCTTTGCAGTTCCAGTTCCGCGATTAGCAAATACCAGTCCGCTTACCACAACCAGTGGTAAGATCAGCGCATAAATAACTTTTTTCATATTTTTTGTTGTTTTAATTAGCATAGATTATCTCCGGATAAATCAAATTCGTTTAAGGCATTTCTTTTATTTTCCATATTCTTTTAAAAATGATGCAACAAAAATACTTTGATATCTTTCAGACCGGGGAACCTGGATTGTAAATAAAAGTGTAACCTTTGTAAATATTATCTTGACATTATGTTTGTAAGAAGAACTCTCCTGTCCGGCAAACGTAAATACCTGTACGGATTGTTAGTACTCACATTTATTTCTTTAGTCTGCGTGGCTTTCAGTATGGTGGGCAGTGACGACTTTGATATCGCCAGGAGGGAAATTTTACTCCGCAGGATCGGACATGAAATATTATTGCAGTCCGGCGATAGTACCTCACGGGTACTTCCGGTAAAAAAGATCTCTGAAAATGAATACCAGATAAGTTTTGAGAATGATCTTACTTTTCAACCCGACTCTTTGGTGAATACCACACTGCGTTTGTTAGGCAAAGACCCGCTTACGCATGATTATATTGTTAACGTACTTAACTGTGCCAATGACAGTGTAACCTATGGATATGCTATATCAAAAAATAAGAAAGATGATATTGTAGCCTGTTTAGGAAGAAAGCAACCGAAAGCATGTTACATGATCAATATTAAATTTAAACCAACAGGTATAATTACAGCAAAGAATGGATATCTTCTGGGCAGTCTGGCAGCTTTAGCATTTGTTGGATTTATTTTTTTGAGATCTGTCAAACCGAGGAATGCCTTACCTGGCAGTCAGCCTGCTGGTATGTTCTCGTTGGGGTCAATGTCGTTCGATGCAGAGACCCGTAAGCTCATGATAAATGGAAAGACCATAGACCTGACCAGAACTGAAACCCGCGTGCTGGGTATTTTTGCGTTGTCTCCTAACGAGATTATAGAGCGAAGCCGGTTACAAAAAGAGATATGGGAAGATGAAGGTGTTATAGTAGGCCGCAGTCTCGATATGTTCATATCAAAACTTAGAAAAAAACTTGAATTTGATCCTAACATTAAAATTGTAGTTATACGCGGCAAAGGATATAAACTTGAAATTAACTCTTAAGAAAATTTGCTCGCTCCGAATTCCCGTTTTTCCACTTTCCATATTTTACTGCAAAAAATGTGAGGACTACTGGTAATAAAACGAAAAATATTCCAGCACCTAGTTCAAAATTGTGAGATTTTGAAAATATTTCGCGGTTATTATCTTCAATTACATCAATTCCCTTATTCAAGTAATACGGAGTTCCATGCGGTTTATTTAGAAAAGTTGGATATGATTTATCCAAATAAAACTTATATATTTTGCCTGTGTCTACTTTATAAATGGTAGAATCCTGATAAGCCTGTCTGTTAGTCGGAAAATTTATTGCAATTCTTTCTTGTCTATTTTCCACTTCAAATTCTACTTGATAAGTTCGACCTT
>Ga0070679_100002989_pt1 | contig 15431 bp, 9 predicted proteins | sample KBSC63BmetaG_FD_65652 | JGI IMG/M metagenome (GOLD analysis project Ga0070679, IMG submission 65652) | Corn rhizosphere microbial communities from Kellogg Biological Station, Michigan, USA - KBS C6-3B metaG | ecosystem: Host-associated > Plants > Roots > Rhizosphere | place: USA: Michigan... | reverse complement strand
AGCGTTGTTCCGCTGAACGTCACCGTCCCACTGTAGTTGCCAAGATTTGCGTCGGCGTTCTTCTCGAAGACGAGCGTGTAAACGTCGCTGCTGTTCTTGTCGATCTTGCGCTTGTTCGGATCGATCGGAAGCTGCGCGGTCGTCAGGCTGATCGGCCCGGAAGCCGTTGCGACGTTGTATTCCACGTCACCGTCGAGCTTGATCTGCATCAACTTCCCGTTGACGGCCGGCCAGTCCAGAGTCAGCGACTCGAGGAACACCGCGGAGCCGCCGGTGTTGCCGATCGTGATCTTCACCTGCTTGTCCTTCACTTCGTACTTGGTCGTGGCGATGCTGCCCGGGCCTGCGGGGCACGCTTTCGCCGGCGAATTGTGGAGCTGATCGAGGTTCGGTTCCACCTTCCAGGTCGCCGGATCGAAGCCGATGCTGGCAAGCTTGGCAGGGGAGATGTCCACGTAATACGTGTCGTGGAAGTCCCAACCGGCGAGCGTCGGATCCGAAATCACGTACGTCGTGTGAGCCGCATCCGTCGGCGGCGAGTTGATCAGGACGTTCACGCTGCCGAACTGCTGCGTGTGCGAGGCGTCGAACAGCCCTGGGATGTTGATGTTGTTCAGATTGTTGGCAAGCGACGTCGTCGCGGTAATGCCGTCCGCCGTCCCGACCAGCATCTTGCCGTCGCCACCGCTGACGCCGAGCGACGCGTAACCTGACGGCGCCGCTGCATTGGCGGTGAGATAATCGACGTTGAACGAGAGCTTGACGACGCCATTCCCATCGCGGAGCTGGATGCCGGCGTGGTCACTGCCGACGAGATCGCTGAACTTGTGTCCGTGGCTTCCCCAGCCGACAGCATTGATGCCGTAGCTATTGTCGTTCGGTGCAGGGAATTGATCGTACTTGATATGGAGCCCGGCCGCATCGTAGGTGAACGAGAACGAGCCCGCCGGACACGGAGTCTCCTCGGGCGGTGGTGTCGTCGTGGTGGTCACGGCGGCAATCAGGTAATTGTTGCCAGCGCCCCCAGCGCCTACCTCGAAGCGAAGGTACTTGATGGTCGGATCGTTGACGGGAATTGTGATAACTGGCTGCGCATCGGATCCGACGCCCGAGGCAAACGCCGTAAACGTGATGCCGTCGGTTGACGAAGAAACCTTGTAACCCTCGAGGTTCTGCACCGACGAGACCATAACGCTGGTGACGACAGTTCCCGCGGACAGCCCGGTGAAACTCAGAAGGACCGATGGGAAATGGCCGCGGCCATCGCCGTCGCCGATTTCATCCTCTCCCGTGCTTGTGCATTCGTCGCCCAGACCCGCGGGCTGGAAGCAGTAGCCAAGTCCCTTCTCTTCGTCGCCCAGCGCTTCGGCTGTGCCCTTTGCGTAAACCTGAACGGTACCCGGGCTCGGCAGCGTTTGCTCCGCCGATGCGACGATCGAGCCCGCCACTGGGTCGGTGAAGGTGAACGAGGTGCCGATCTCCCGATCGGGACCGCCCGCCATCGCGGAAAAGTCAAAAACGGTGTTGCTCGGGCTGACTACCGCCGAGATGGTCTGCGGAGCCTTGAGGCCGGTGGGGAAAGAGCTGTTCTCGCTACAGGCGGCAGCGATAAACGCGCCCGCAACGACGGCGATCGTCGCGAGCTTGACGGGGGATGCGGGCAGCATATTTGGGTCTCCGACGAGTTATGATCCGCGCGCGAACGCAATCGCCGTGCTTGGCTTGACACGGAAAACAGGGGCCCCAGACGCGGATCCGCCGGTGGTGTTGCGGCAAATACACGACATAAGTGCCGACTTCCCGCTATCGAGCTTACGCTCCCTCTCCCGCACATTAGAATTTGCGCCATGTCGGATCTCACGCCTCGGCTCGCCGCCGCCCTCGGGGCAGCATACACCATCACCAGGGAGCTCGGCGCCGGGGGGATGGCGCGGGTGTTTGTCGCCCGCGAGAATGCGCTCGACCGGGAGGTCGTTGTCAAAGTGCTCCCGCCCGATCTTGGCGCTGGGATCAACGTCGAGCGCTTCCGCCGTGAGATCCAGCTCGCCGCGAAGCTGCAGCATCCCCACATCGTCCCCGTTCTCACCGCTGGGGCGAGTGATGGTCTGTTGTTCTATACGATGCCATTGATCGAAGGCGAGTCGCTGCGGACCCGGCTCACCCGCTCGGGCGAGCTGCCGATCGGCGAGACCGTCCGGCTGCTGCGCGACGTCGCCGACGCGCTCGAGTACGCGCACGCGCGCGGTGTAGTCCACCGCGACATCAAACCGGAGAACATCCTCCTCTCCGGTCATCACGCGTTCGTCACCGACTTCGGTGTCGCCAAGGCGTTGAGCGTCGCGACCGGAGAAGTCAATCTGACTTCGGCCGGCATCGCACTCGGCACACCGACCTACATGTCGCCAGAGCAGGCGACCGGCGATCCAGGCACCGATCACCGCACCGACCTCTACTCGCTCGGCATCGTCGGGTACGAGATGCTTTGCGGCCGCCCTCCCTTCACCGGACTCAACCTCCCGCAGCTGCTGGCGGCACAAGCGACGGCTGATCCTCCGCCGATCGTCGGTCACCGCAGCAACGTACCGCCGGAGCTCGCCGAGGTGATCGAGCGCTGCCTGGAGAAGAGGCCGGCCGACCGCCCGCAGAGCGCGCAGGAATTGCGCGAGCAGCTCGAGATCGCGGCCCTCGACAGCGGCAGCGCGCGCGCTGCCACGCGAGGGTCGGCGCGCGCGGCGAGCAACAGCCGGCGCCGGATCGCGCTCACACTCACCGGCGTTGCCGCGGTGATACTGCTCGCCAGTCTCCTTGCCAGCCGCTACATCACCGGCTCCCGCGACGAATTCGAGTTCGGTGAGACGCGGCAGATCACCAATGATCCGGGTATCGAGGTGATGCCCGCGATTTCGCCCGACGGACAGCTGATCGCATACGCGGGCGGGGTGCCGGCGCGAATGGGAATCTTCGTGCGGCAGGCAAAGGGTGGGGGCCCGGCAATCCGACTCGCCGACGGAAGAGCGCCGCAATGGTCGCCGGACGGGTCGAGAATCTTCTACGTCGATTCGGCGGGCATCGCCGCGGTTCCTGCGCTGGGCGGTGTACCGCAAAGGATCGTGCGCGAGGGCGACGTCCCGCTACGCAGCCCGGCGCTATCGCACGACGGCAAGCGGCTGGCGTACTCGACCGCGCTCGCGATGTTCGTTGCCAACGCCGATGGCTCCAACGCCCGAAAGATCTACGACCATCCCGAAGCGCACGAGATTATGTGGTCGCCCGACGACACGAGGCTCGCATTCACTCAGGGAAACGTCACGTTCTTCTACGGCGTCCAGGAATTCGACAACGTCGCGCCGTCGTCAGTGATGATTCTCGACCTCGGCGGCGCCGGCGGGGATGGCGACGGCGTCGCCGTCGCGCTGACTGACAACGTGCACCAGAGCCTCAATCCGGTGTGGAGCGAAGACGGTGATGGCGTCTATTACGTCTCCAACGTCCGCGGCGGCCGGGATGTCTACTACCAGGAAGTGAAACGCGCCCGGCCCAGCGGCGAGCCGCGTCGTCTCACCAACGGACTGCGCATCCACGCAATGTCGGTCGGTCACGGCAGTCTCGTTTACTCGGTGTTCAACAGCGGCGTCGGAATCTGGACACTCACGACCTCCGGGACGTCTCCGGTCTCGGTCTCGGCGGCGCATCAGTTGACCGGCGCCGCCGAGCGCATCGAGGCGGTGCGCGCGAGCCCCGATGGGAAGACCCTCGCGTTCGATTCGGACCGTTCGGGGAACATGGACATCTACCGAATGAACCCTGATGGTTCGGGAATGCAGCAGCTCACGACGAACTCCGCCGACGAGTTTCGTCCCGTGTGGTCGCCGGACGGCCGGCAAATTCAGTTTCAGTCGTGGCGCAGCGGGAATCGCGATTTGTACGTGATGGCGGCGGACGGATCTTCCGAGAGATTGCTGGTTGGCGGGCCCAGTCATGAATGGGCCGAGACGTGGTCGCCCGATGGAAAGGAGGTCGCTTTCACGTCGGACCGTGGCGGCGGCCTTCACGTCTGGACGGCGCCGACCGCCGGCGGACAGGCTCGTAAGATCACCACTACCGACGGATCGGGCCCGCGATGGTCGCCCGATGGAAAGTGGATCGCCTACATCGGAGCGCGATTCGCGAGCGCCGGAAGCGCCGGGGCGGGCTCGACCCTCGAGCTGGTTACCCCCGACGGCAGCGAGACGCGCCGGATCGTCCCTGAAGATGTTCTCGGGGGAATCACTTCGATCGGTGGATGGAGTGCCGACAGCAAGACGATCTACTTCAGGATTCTGAGCCGCGAAGGCAATTACGACATCGCCCAGGTGGGCGTCGATGGCACCAATCCGCGCGTGCTCGTTCACTTCGACCGGCCCGACCGCGTCCCGTACCGCTCAGATTTTTCGACCGATGGCAGGAACTTCTACTTCACCATCGGGCAGCACCTCGCGGATATCTGGATGATGGATCTACGGAAAAGGTGACTGCTCGGCATTCTGGGACCTGACCGCTGACGGCTGGCGCCCCTAGTCCCAAAGGCGGCAGGTGGAAGAGGTGCACGGAGAATGCACAGTTAACAGTTGTTATACTCGCCTTCTCGCTGCGTCACGCCACTATGGAACGCGCCGGATAAACTGACATCCGTGCCCTCTGACCACGTCTCCCACCTGCCACCTTCAGGACTACAGTGGCCAGTTGCCGGTCTTTCCCTCGGACGCCGAGACAAAGTCCTCGATCCTCAATTAGTCAGCAATCAGCAATGCAGTTGGTCCTAGGCCCTCGGTGGACCCAACCGGCCGCAGCCCGTTGGTTCTGAGTCGCCCTCTGACGCTCGTAGTGATCCTCCGAATCAGCTGCACTTCTGCCGGATCATACGGCTGCCCGTTTGCCCGGAAGATGTCGTGGAACCAAACCTTCGGCTCCGCGGTGTACTCGTTGTTCCACGAATCCCACGGATAGATGGTCTGCGTCTTTCCTGACACGAATCCCCAGTTGATCGCGCCCACGTGCCGACGCGCGAAGATGGGGAGAATCGCCTGGAAGGTGCTGCCGCGCGGCCGCGCCATGTACTCGGTGCAGATGATCGGCCGGCCATACCGCTCGAGCGCGGTGATCAATCTCTCCACCGTCGCGCTGTCGTCGTAGCTGTGGAAGGTGATGACGTCGGAATTCTCGAGCATGAACTTCGTCGCCGGCCGCATCCGCTGCGGATTGACGTAATCCCCCAGCCACGGCGCAGCAGTGAGAGGCTGCGTGGGATTCATCTGCCGTGCCCACCCGAATGCCTTGCGCATCAGATTCAGGGTCAGCGCCGGCTTGTTGATCGGCTCGTACGCGATGTATGCCGGGCGATTGGTGTTGTCGGGCTCGTTGAAGATGTCCCACGCGATGACGCGTGGATCGCGCGCAAATCTGCCGACGACACCCTGCACGTAGGCGCGCAGCTGGTCGTCGTACTGTGCCTGATTGGACAGAATCTCAGCGCCCGGCGCCTGTACCCAACCGGAGTTGTGCAGGTGTGGAATCGGCGCGCGCTGTCTCCCGAGGTGCGGCATCGGGTCCCACACCGCATCGAAGAGCACGAACATCGGCTTGATGTGGTGACGCTGCGCGATGGTCAGGAATTGATCCATGCGGCGGAGGAAGCCCGTCGAATCCTGCTGCCACAGCAGATTGTGCAGGAACACTCGCATGGTGTTCATGCCGAGCCCTTCCGCCCAGCCCAACTCGCGATCGATCGTGCGCGGATCGAAGGTCGCCGCCTGCCACATCTCCAGCTGATTGATGGCGGTACTCGGCGCGAAGTTGCTTCCCACCAGCCAACCGGTCGACTGTCCCCACGCCTGGGCACGCTGCTGCGTCCAGATTCCCCGTCCCTGTACCGACGGCAGAGTGATCCGTCCCGACTGCGCGGGTAGCTGTGACGCGCCGCCCAGGGTGAGCGGAACGAGAATCAGTGCAGCAAGCCTTTGTCGCGTCATTGCTTTCATTGCGTCACCCCAAACTTGAAGACGGTACGCGAGTGAAACTGCTCTCCCGGTCGCAGGATCGTCGAGGGAAAGTTCGAATGGTTTGGCGAATCCGGGAAATGCTGGGTCTCGAGCGCCAGACCATAACGGAAGTGATAGACCACGCCTCCTTTGCCGATGTTGCTGCCGTCGAGAAAGTTGCCCGAGTAAAACTGGAGGCCAGGCTGGGTGGTCGAGATCTCCATCGTCCGACCGCTCGTCGGCTCGACGACGCGCGCTGCGAGCACCAGCGCGTCAGCGCCCGCGCCGCCGCGATTCAAAACCCAGTTGTGGTCATAGCCGTTGCCGTAGCGAATCTGGGTGTTCTGCCGTTGATCGACTCTCTCACCGATCGCGTGCGGCGTCCGGAAATCGAACGGCGTGCCCTGCACAGGCATGATCTCGCCGGTCGGTATCAGTGTCGAGTCGACCGGTGTAATGCCATCGGAGTTGATCGTCAGGATGTGACCGAGAATGTCGCGCGCTGCGTTGCCGGCGAGATTCCAGTACGAGTGCTGTGACAAATTGAGCGGCGTCGCCTTGTCGGTGGTCGCCGCGTAATCGACGATCAATCGATCGTCGGCTGTCAAAGTGTAGGTGACGGTTGCGTGCAACGTCCCCGGGTAACCTTCCTCGCCGTTGGGACTCGTGTAATCGAGCGCGACGCCCTGGCCTTCCTGGCTCTGAAACGGCCGCGCGTTCCAAACGACCTTGTCGAAGCCACGTAGTCCACCGTGGAGGCTATTGGGTCCGTTGTTGACGGCGAGGGTGTAGGTGGCGCCATCGAGCGTGAAATGCCCGCGCGCGATGCGATTGGCGTAACGCCCCACAATGGCGCCGAAGTACGGTGAGTTCGCGACGTACGCCGCGAGGTTGTCGTAGCCGAGTACGATGTCGGCGATGTGGCCGGCGCGGTCGGGGGTCTTGAGCGAGGTGATGATCCCGCCGTAGTTCGTGAGCTGGAGCTCGATCCCGTGCGCATTCCTCAGCGTGTATAGCTGGGTGCTTTGCCCGTTGGCCAGAGTCCCGAATTGTGTCGAGGTCGCTCCGGCAGTTGGCGCCGGTACGGCCGCCTGGGGTGGGATTGTGCACCCGCCGAGGAAGAGCGCCCCGAGCGCGGCGATGGCTATTGAACCGGGGAACGCCGTGGTGCGACTACCGGGCATTGCTCGTCTCCTGAAGGTAGATGTCGGTGAGGGCCTCTACTTGAAATAAACCGCCGTGACGCCGCCCTCGACATCGGTGAACAGCGGATCCGTGTACGTTAGCGTCCCGTCGTTGATTGTCCCGCGCCACGAATACGGCGGGCGATTGTCGGGCGCATAAGTGAAGGTGATCGTGTTGCCCTCGACCGTGTAGGTGCCGTCGGTCGGGGTCTCGGTCTGGAAAGGTGCCTGCGCCGTCGGCGGCGGCGTCACCTGATAGACGAGGACTTCCTCGAAGGTCTTGTCCGCGTTCAGCACCAGCGTGCCCGACACTACGTCGAAAATCCACTGTCCGTCCGTGTCGTTGTGGAGGATCCGAAAGGGCAATAGGCCGTTGACGCTGTGCAGCTCATATTCGCCGAGAAAAGACGCCGGTCCGACATCCCCGCCGCACGATGCCGCCGCCGCTACGAGCGCAATTGCGCCGATGGTCTTCAGTCGCATTTACTCTGCATCCGCTGCGCGGGGTTGGTGCGAGTCATAAGTGGGTATAGCAAAAAGGACAGTGATCGGGAAGGGACTTGCTCGGGTCGACTGGGGAACGGCGTTCGGCAGAGATATACTCGCATTCAGGGATAACGCGTTGCGGGTTGCGGGTAACTAAGGTTGCCGGTTCCCGGTAAACTGCGCTGCTGACGTCTCGGAGCCCGCCTTATGCAAATCAACGCTTTTTCCAAAAGCCCACCTGACACGTCGGCAACGTAGTTCACCGGCAACCGGCCACGGTGCTACCGGCAACCCGCAACGCGTTATCCCTGAATGCGAGTATAAACCATCCCTGAGCAGTTACTCCGCCTCGAGCTGAGGACGATGCGCGGCCTGGAGTTTCTGCTGTAACTGGAGAGGCGCCGGCTCGTAATGACTGAATTCCAGATTGTACGACCCACGCCCCGCAGTTATCGATTTGAGTCGCACCGGAAACTGCTCCAGCTCCGACAAGGGCGCCTGCGCGCTGATCTGCACGAGCCCCGGTCGCGGTGTATCCGATCGCTTGATCTGCCCGCGATGGCCGGACAGCTCACCGGCGATGTCGCCCATCTTGTCTTCGGGAGCCTCGATCTCGACGTTGACCATCGGCTCGAGCACGATCGGCCGCGCCTTCGCCAGCGCATCGAGAAATGCTTTGCGGCCCGCTGACATGAATGCGACATCCTTCGAGTCGACCGGGTGGGTTTTTCCGTCGTACACGATCACGCGAACATCCTGGAGCGGAAATCCGGCGACGTAGCCATGATCGAGCACGCCGCGCACGCCTTTCTCCACTGACGGAATGAACTGGCTCGGGATCGTCCCGCCCTTTACGGCGTTCACGAACTCGAAGCCTTTGCCGCGCGGTAGCGGCTCGACGCGCAGATAAACTTCGCCGAACTGTCCGGCGCCGCCCGTCTGCTTCTTGTGCCGGCAGTGGCCCTCTGCCTTTCCGACGATCGTCTCGCGGAACGGGATCGACGGCGGCCGGGTGTCCAGCTCGATCTTGTACTGCGACGCCATCTTCTCGAGAATGACGCGCAGATGCATCTCGCCGAGTCCGCGGATCACGGTCTCGTTGGCCTGCGAGTCGTGCTCGATGCGGAAGCACGGATCCTCCGCCATGATCTTGTGCAGCACGTCGGAGACTTTCTGCTCATCGCGCCGATTCTTCGGAGTGACCGCGAGTCCAAACACCGGCGTCGGCAGCTCCAGCGGACGGGTGTGCAGATGCGCGTCGTCGGCGGAATCGTGGAGAATCTGGTCGAACTGGATCTCCTCGACCTTGGCGATCGCGCAGATGTCGCCCGGCAGTGCTTCCTGGACCTCGGTCTGATTCTTTCCGCGCAGCATGAAGAGATGGCCGGCCTTGATCGGCTTTCGGCCTTCGCCGATGTAGAGCTGCATGTTCGGGGTGAGTCGCCCCTGATGCACTCTGAACACGGCGATGCGACCGACGTAAGGATCCGTCTCGATCTTGAACACGTGGGCGAGTGCGTGGCGATCGGTATCGGGAATCGCGGTGAGCTCGGTGCGCTCACCGTCTTCGGCCGATGTGCTGATGTACTGGGGTGGATTTCCTTCCGTCGGATTCGCGAGCAGCTTGACGATGACCTCGAGCAGCTCGCCGACTCCGGCGCCCGTCTTCGCCGAAACAAACACCACGGGAATCAAATGCCCCTCGCGCAGTGCTCGCTCGAGGGGCTCATGTAACTCTTCAGGGGTGACCTCGCCTTTCTCGAGGTACTTGCCCATGAGATCTTCATCCACCTCCACAACCTGCTCGACGAGTTTCCGGTGCGCGTCCTCCACCGAGGAGAAATCGGCGTCGCCGGACGGTGAGAAGAAGCAGTCGGACACTTTCCCGCGACTCCCCGCCGGCAGGTTGAGCGGCAGACATTCCTTGCCGAAGATGTCCTGGATCTGCTGGAGCAATCGCTCGCAGTCGACGTTCTCGCAATCGATCTTGTTGACGATGATCATCCGATCGACGCCGCGGCGCTGCGCGTACTGCATGAAGCGCGGCGTCATCATCTCGATTCCGTTCTGGGCGTTGATCACGATCGCCGCTGTCTCGACCGCAGCGAGCGCCGGCAGGGAATGTCCCAGAAAGTCGGGGTAGCCGGGAGTATCGAGGAGATGGATGCGGGCGGATTCATCGCCGGCCTTCGCATCGAAGCTCGCGACGGCGAGCTTGAGGGAGTGGTGGAGCTGCTTCTCGAGGGGGGTGTAATCGCAGGTAGTGCTGCCCCTCTCAACGCTTCCGGCCGAGGTCACCGCTCCCGCTTTCGCGAGCAGCGCCTCGGCCAGAGTAGTCTTGCCGCTGCCCGCCTGCCCGACGAGCGCGAGCGTCCTCACGTTTTTGATGGAATTTGTCACGGTGCCGTTCCTCCATGCTGCTGATGTAATAGCAGGTAGCCCGGGCCCTGGGAAGGCTCGGGTCTGTTAGCTTGGACCGAGGGCCCAGGACCAACCGCATTGCTGTCCTCGTTCTTCACTCAGTCCGCAATCATCGATGCCGTTGGTCCTGGGCCCTCGGTCAAAGCTCTCAGGCACTCAGCGGTCAGCTCTGAGCAGCCTGAACGCCACCCCATTCCAGAGCTCAAAGGGCCTCCCCCCAATCTCCACAACCTCGAATCCCGAAGCTCGCGCCAATTCGCGGACCTCCCGCTCATCGGCGACATCATCGTCCGAGTACGAGTAATTGAGAATCACCAGCTGTCCTCCCGGCCTCAGCACCCTCGCCGATTCCGCCACAAACCGCTGTACCAGCTCAAAGCCTGACTGCCGCAGATACGGAAAACTGTCCACCGCGATCGCCAGGTCGAACGACGAATCAGAGAGACCGAGCAGCCCGTATCCATCGCCCTTTAGCACCGACACGTTCTCCAGCGCCGCGCACCGCCTCTGCGCCGCTTTGACCATCTCCATCGAGACATCGATCCCGACCGCTTGCTTCACCCGTGGCGCCAGCGCGACAAGCAGTCGGCCAATCCCACAACCGATGTCCAGTACTTCCGTGTCTTCACCAAGCACGCCCCACGCTTCGAGCTGTGCGACAATCTCTTCAGTCGCTCGCTCGAGCAGCTCGGGATTCCCGAGCGAGTAAAGCGCAACGCTCGCTTCCTCGGATTGCTGCACCGACCAATCGAACAGCCGCTCGCAGAAGGCGATGCCTGCTTCCACGGTCGGCGCCGGCTTCGACGAATCCATATCGGCGCGGAGCATCGCGGCAATCCGCTCGCATCCTTTGCTATTCGCGTTCATCAACTGCTCGAGCTCCCGCGCGCGCGTCACTTCCGCCGAAACGTGGTCTGCTGCCGACGCAGCACGCGCGAAGTCGGTGACGGCGGTCCGCACTGAATCGGCATCCTCGGTCTCGATCAGCAGCTGCATCAGCGTCACCGGCGCGGAAAGATCCCCGCCCTCGTAACGCGACAGAATGCCCGCCACCTCCGGTGTCACGGCACCAGCTCCAGTCGGCGCATCTCGGCCATATCGCGCTCCATCAATCGCACCCCGATGTCGTTCCGGTAGCGCGCATTCGGAATTACCACTTTTCGAACCCGGTCATATGCAACTCGTCTGGCGGCCTCGATCGAGTCGGCGACGCCCGTCACTACCATTATGTAGCCGATCATTCCCGCTGTGATGAGCTGGCCGTCGCGCACGTCGACCTCGCCGTAATGCAGCGCGTCGCAGTCGTCCTTATTCAAATCGCCGGCGAAGCAGATCGGACTTCCTTTACCGAGCTCTTCATATCCGTGCATGTACGGGAATGGCGGCACCGTGATCACCACTCCGACCGAATAACCGTCCCAGGTCGGGAAAGTGTTGCCGTCGCGCGCAATCAAGGACCGAAAGATCTCGTCCCAGCCGCAGCGGTGCAGCGAGTCGAGAATCGGGAAGCCTGGATAGCCGAACCGACAGGTGAACTCGAGCGGCCAAATTCCCTCGTCGTTGACGATGGTGTTGAGATTGATGTAGCCGCAGTACCCCGAGTCCCTCAGCAGTGGCGCGGCTTTCCCCAGCGTGCGCTCGAAGATTCGCTCCGCGCCACGATAGGTGACGACGGTTCCCATCTCCCCCGTCAGCTCGCCGATGTCGCCGGGGAAAAAGCGCTTGTGCTCCCAATCGAGATTGGCCGGCGAGAGAAACTTCTGGCCATCGAAGAAAGCGCCGACGCCAACCTCGACGCCCGTGAGATGATCCATCAACACAAAGGACGGCCGCTCGTCGCTCGGCCACGCCCGCTCGGTGGCGCGCAGCATCGCGATCATGTCGTCGCCGTTCTCCATCGCGCCCACATAGGAGCGTGTCGGCGACCATTCGCTGCCATTCAGCTTGAACACGTAACGCCTGCGCGTGCGGCGCACGAACTCCACTGCATCGTCGAAATTCATGAATTCGTGCGACGCCGCGGTTGGCAGACCCAGCTCGCCGAGAACTGACTGTCCGTAAGCGCGGTCGTTCTCCAGACGATCGCCGAGCGCACTACCCCCGATAACGTTGAGCCCGTCCCGACGCAGTTCGTCGACGATCTCGCCCAGCGATGCTGTCTCGATCAGTAGCGCACCATCGCCGCCCGCTGCGCGAATCCAGTCCAGCTCGCGTTGCCAGTCGTCGGTGAACTGGAGCATTCCGCGCATGACATCATGCGCCTCGGCGTCGCCCGCGTAAACGCGCACCTCGTGCCCGGCAGATTGAAGACGGAGGTACATATCGCCGAGGTCGACGGTGTCTCCAATGCCCAGGAATCTCACGCGCTCCCCGATGTCGATGGAGAGGCGGTGCCGTGGAGCATCGCGCGCAGCTGCAGCTCCGCCCACCGATCGAGCACCGAGCAGTGCACAGGGAAGGGCGCCGTCGCTTCAGCGTACGCTGAAAGCGCAGCGACACCGTCAGTCGCGAAATCCTTGCAGAGTTTCTGAACAAACGCCGCGGCGCCGACGTTGCGGTTGATGCCTTCGACCGAAGGGCTGCGATCCGCCGCCGAAATCGCCGCGTTCTTATCGCTCGCCAGCGCGCTCACATCGCCGGACTGGCCGCGCCGCGCAAAGGCGCCCGCGAGCAGGAGATATCCGAATCGTGCACACCCGTCCGATGCGAGCACCGACAACGTGTCGGGATCCTCGTTGATGTAACAATCGCCGAGCTCCCGCAGATAGGAGTGCACCGATCCCGAGTACTCGCCGTCGGAGATAGCCGACACGTACAGTCTGCGCAGCTCGTAGCCGGCCGCGTCGGCGGCTACCATCACCCGCGCGGGGTCGGCAAGACTGCACCACGAGAGCGCGAGCGCATCGGGCTGGATGTCGCGCGCAAGCTCGAGCGCGCGCAGGAGATGCGCGGTGCCGTGCGGTCCCGCGCCCGCCTCGAGCTGCATGCACATCCCGGGCGGCTCCGGAACGTACGGCGGATTACATACCAACAGCTGCGGCCGCTCGGTCTTCAACAACTCTATAGTTGTCGGCGCCCAGAGATCGGATGTGACGAATCGCGACCGCGATGACAGGCCGAGCGATTCCGCGTTGTGCCGGGCAATCGCTTCTGCCTCGTTATCGATGTCGAGACCGAGTAGCGTCGCAGCGGAATCGCTGCGCAGCAGATGGAGCCCGACCAGTCCACTTCCCGATGTCAGCTCGGCGATCCGCAGGCCAGAGTCGTCGGACGGCGCCTGCGGAAGGAGAGCGCGCGCCCCCTCCGCCGCGCAAACGCAAAGGAGCGTGTCCTCCGGAGAGAAGAACGCGCTGAATACGAACGGTGGCACGAACGGCTCGAGCCGCCATGCCTCGTCAAGAAGTGACCCGACAGACGAAGGGCTCATGTCTTGCAACCGGGGGACATCGCCGGATACGAATGCAAGCAGTGAACCCGGCCGAAAATGAGTCCTGAGTCCATGCTGAAGTCGATCGAGCTACCCGCCGTCGCCCTGGTCAGGCGCGCGCCGAGCGAGTCTCCGCCAACGGAGTCTCTCGCCGATTCCCTGGCCGTCCTGCTCGATTCGGCCGACCTCGACGCCCGGCTCGATGGAGATGTCGGCCTCGAGGAACGGCTGATCGCCGTCGCCAGGGATCTTGGCAACGCCGCGTACCCCGCGGATCGCACCACCGACCGGCGCACCGCGCCGTGGATCGATCACGACACCCGCTCCGAGTTTCATCGCGCGCTGCTGGTGATCTACAAGCAACACGTCCAGATCGCGCCCGGTGGCCGCAACGCTTACCAGTTCCATCCCTTCGTGTGTCGATTGATGCGCGAGCTCGAACGGCCGTGGGAGGCCGAGGTGCTTCGTCGGGTGCAGCGGGAATCGGCCATTGCTGCGGGTGATTTACCGAGCGACGGAAAGGAATTCGCGCGCTGGTACCAGCTCGCCGCCTTCAATCATCCACTCTACGAGCACGAGCTCTACACGTTCCTCGCATCTGAAGCGACGCGCTCGCAGCTCGAGTGGTTCCTCCGGATGGAGTGCGCCGGCGAGGCCGCCTTCGACGATCTCGTCGCGCTCGCGCAGGTCGGAACTCGTGGCGAAGTGAAGATGGAGATGGCGAGCAACTATTGGGATGAGATGGGACGAGGCCGGCACCAGGCTGTCCACACCCACCTGTTCCACCAGCTGATCGACGACCTCGGCATCTCCGCGCCGGATGCGAGCGAGCTGCCGTGGGAAGTTCTGTCCGGAATCAATCTCATGATCTGGAGCTGCATCCACCGTCGCAACGTCTTCCGCGCGCAAGGCGTACTCGGCGCCGTGGAGCTGCTCGCGCCGCAGCGCTGCACCCGCGTCGTCCACGGCGCGACTCGCCTCGGAATCCGGAAGAAGACCGTCGTCTACTATGGTGCGCACGCTATCATCGATGTCGGACATGCCGAGGGCTGGCTTTCGCACGTCATCGAAGCGCAGGTTCGGGAGTTTCCAGAGTCGAGAGTCGGGATCGCGGAAGGACTTCTTGCCCGCGCCGACGCGAGTCTCGACTACTTCGATTATTGTCTCATGGCTGGAAGGACTGAACGGAAGGTTTCTTCCCGAGTTCAGGGATAACGCGTTCCGGGTTGCGGGTAGCACGGGTACCGGTTGCCGGTAAACTGCGTTTGCGACGTGTCGGCGCGCGCGTACGGTAAAATCAAATGCTCTTCCCATAAGCCCACCTGACACGTCGGCAGCGTGGTTCAACGGCAACCGGCCACGGTGCCACCGGCAACCCGGAACGCGTTATCCGTAGATGCGAATTGATCCTATCATGAATCACCGCGATCAATCCTTCCGTAGGGTCAAGTAGGGCTCTCCGCGACAGATGTTTACGAGAACAGCAGAGCTCGGGTACGGTATTGGCGTGAAGGTGTATACCAGCACTTAGGACCCGGACGCTCACGCGAGCTGGAGCCAGTCCGCGCGGTCGTCCACTGAGAGAGAGGCACCGTGGAGAAATCTTCACCCTCGATCGACAGACTCGATCTAGTCGACGACCTGCGCATTTCCCAGAACGGAAACGGCCCCAGCAATGGCAACGGAACCGCTGCCGCCGCGCCGCGCGCCGCCAGCCGAATTCCAACCGATCCTCTCCAGCAACGATTCCCAACCCTGACCACCCTCTGGGAGAAGACGCGGGAGCTCGGCAAAGGCGCACGTTCCTGGTTCAGTCGTCCGAAACCAAACGACGACCCCGACGGCAACGGCGTCTACGCCATCACCAAGAACACCAACTTCTGGTTCAATCGCGAG
>Ga0070679_100002987_pt1 | contig 15440 bp, 12 predicted proteins | sample KBSC63BmetaG_FD_65652 | JGI IMG/M metagenome (GOLD analysis project Ga0070679, IMG submission 65652) | Corn rhizosphere microbial communities from Kellogg Biological Station, Michigan, USA - KBS C6-3B metaG | ecosystem: Host-associated > Plants > Roots > Rhizosphere | place: USA: Michigan... | reverse complement strand
CCCGACGTGTTTCATCGTGCGTCGCCGGGTTTCGAGAGCGAGCAGCTCGATATGAATGTGCTCATGCCGCTCATCCGGTCGTTGACGAGCGACGGCTTGATCAGCGACGTGCGGGCCTGCTTCGAGTGGCTGCGCGCGCAGGCCGACGTCGACGAAACGAAGATCTGCGCGGTTGGCTTCTGCCTCGGCGGACGCGCGGTCTATCTCGCCAACTCGGAGCTGCCGCTGGCCGCGGCGATCTCGTATTACGGTGGGTCGATCGCGCCGAAGCTGCTCGACCGCGCACCGAGGATGCACGGCCCGCACCTGTTCTTCTGGGGCGGAAAGGACAAAGGCATTCCGCCGGAGCAGCATCGCGCGGTGGCCGATGCGATGCGCGCGGCCGGGCGCACCTTCGTGGACGTCGAGTTCTTCGAGGCGAATCACGGATTCTTCAATGAGCGCTTGCCGGAGCGATACAATCCCTCGGCGGCGAAGCAGTCGTGGGCTCTCGGACTCGAGTTCGTGCGCGATGCGCTCGGGGCTAATTCATCATCGTGAGAAGGAGCGTCGACGTTGGCAAAGAAGCGAAACAGCGGGTGCCGACGGACAACAGCACGGGCACCGCGACGGACTTTACGGACCTGCTCCTCGCGCGGATCGAGGGGCGTCTCGCCACGAGCCAGGAATGATTGGAAATGAACGACCGCTCGGGATGCTTCGCGGAGGGTCCCGAGCGCTGTTCGAACAAAAATCGGGCTCGTTGTGCGTGGGGCCTTTGCACCGCACGCGCCAGGGCTGCAGTCCCGTCAAGACCCGTTCAAACCTTCTCTGCCCGTGGTTCCAGGAAGTTGTAGCCTGGTGATCCCGTAGTTCCCGCGAGCGGAACCGTCACCGCAAAGTCCGTCGAAGTGTTTGTGCAGTCGTCCGTCGGCCCGGTCGTTCCGAATCTACAGCCTGGAGTTGGGCGGAATCCGTTGATGACCATCCTACCGTGCAATGACCGACTGGCGCGATGATCTCCGCGGCCTCGCCCGCGACCTTGGCTCGCAGGCTCGCCGCGTCGCTCGCGCGATCGACCGGGGCGTGGCGCGCGAGCCATATCACATCGCCGGCTATCGCGGCTACGCGAGTCAGTGGCGCGCGCTGGTCATGGGCCGCGCCGTGCGGGACGAAGGCGTCGTCGCGCCAGACGCGTCGCATCGGAGCTGGCAGAACCTGCTCAATCTCGTACGCCGGCTCGAGGCGGATCCGTTGCCCGACGCCCGTGTGCGCGCGACCGTCGGCGGAACGACGGTCACGATCACCGCTGACGAAGAAGGCTTCGTTCGCCACTGGCTCAAGTGCGTGAACGCGCTCGACGCCGGCGGGTGGCACACAGTCGATCTGGAGCTCGTTCACTCGGGGCTCTCATCGCCGATTCTCGCGACGTCGCGCGTGCTGGTTCCGTCGCCGCAGGCCGCGTTCGGCGTCATCAGCGACATGGACGACACCGTGCTGCAATCCGAGGTCGGCACGTTTCTCCGTGCCGCGCGACTCATGTTGCTCGAGAACTCGCGCACGCGGCTGCCGTTCCCCGGCGTCGCCGCGTTCTATCGCGCGCTCGAATCGGGGACGAAGGGCAGCGCGCCGAATCCCATCTTCTACGTCTCGAGCAGCCCGTGGAATCTCTACGACGTGATCGCTGACTTTCTCGACGCGCAGAAAATTCCCGAGGGCCCGCTGCTGCTGCGCGACTGGGACTGGTCCTCGGCGCTCGAGGGGCATCGGATGCACAAGTCGTCGCTCATCCGCGAGATCCTCGATGCATATCCGTGGATGTCGTTCATCCTCATCGGCGACAGCGGCCAGCAGGATCCGGAGATCTACGCGCGATTGGTGTCCGAGTATCGGGGCCGCATCCCGGCGGTCTACATCCGCGACGTGAGTCGCACGGCGGCTCGATCGTCCGCGATCCAGGCGCTGTCCACCGAGATCACCGCGGCGGGATCGACGCTCGTGCTTGGCGACGATACGCTGACCATGGCGAAGCACGCCGCCGAGCGCGGATGGATCGATGCGGCGCGCCTTGGCGAGATCGGGGAGGAAAAGCGCAGCGACGAAGGCGCGGGCTGACGCCGGCGGCCACGAGTCGGCTGTCAGCGGAATGCCGAACGCCAAACTATTCCGGGCCACGTATTCTTCGACATCCCTGACTGCTTCGAGATGACTGCCCCACACCTCGCATCGCCCGACGTCAACCCGTCCTTCACGAAGAGCGCCTTCCTCGGTGAGATTCGTGAAGATCTCGTCTTTCCGTTCCCCGCCCTGAGCGAGGAAGAGCGCGAATCACTTCGGATGATTCTCGATTCGCTGCACGCATACGCGGCGGAGCGCGTCGACTCGCGCAAGCTCGATCACGATGCCGAGTTTCCGAAGGCCGTCCGCGAAGGGCTGCACGAGCTCGGCGTGATGGGCTTGAGCATTCCCGAAGAGTACGGCGGCTTCGGGGCGTCGTCCAAGGTCTACAACCGCGTGTTCGGCGAGATCGGCGCGATCGACCCGGCGCTGTGCGTGTACTTCGGCGCGCACCAGTCGATCGGGTGCAAGGGCATCGTGCTGTTCGGGTCCGAGGAACAGAAGCAGAAGTATTTGCCGAAGTGCGCCACGGGCGAGATGATCGCGGGCTTCTGTCTCACGGAACCCGGGTCGGGCTCGGACGCGCAGGCGATGAAGACGCACGCGGTGCTGAGCGACGAGGGCACCCACTATCTGCTGAGCGGCACGAAGATCTGGATCTCGAACGCGGGCTACGCCGACCTCTTCACGGTGTTCGCCAAGGTCGCGATCGATGTGAATGGAACGACGAAGCAGCGCGTGACCGCCTTCATCGTCGATGCGCACGCGGCGGGTGTCTCGCTCGGCAAGCGTGAGGAGAAGATGGGTATCAAGGCCTCCGACACGCGCGCCGTCTTCTTCGACAAGGTCAAGGTGCCGCTCGAGGACCGGCTCGGCGACGTGGGGCAGGGATTCCGGATCGCATTAGAGGTCTTGAATTCAGGACGTCTCGGACTGGCGGCGGGCTCGGCGCGCGGTGCGCGTCGCATCATGAACGAAGCCATCGCGCATGCCCGCGAGCGCGAGCAGTTCGGCAAGCCGATCGGCTCCTTCGAGATGATCCAGCGCAAGATCGCGCAGAACGCCGTGGAGTGTTACGCGGTCGAATCGGGTGTGATGCTCGCGGCGGGCATGGTCGATCGCGGCGGCATCGACTTCTCGCTCGAGACGGCCGCGTGCAAGGTGTTCGCGTCGGAGCTCGCGTTCCGCGCGGCGAACGATGCGCTGCAGATCGCGGGCGGCATCGGCTACTCGAAGGAATATCCGTACGAGCAGGCCGTGCGCGATTCGCGCATCAATCTGATCTTCGAAGGGACGAACGAGATTCTACGCGCGCTCATCGCGCTCATGGGACTGCAGCAGCCCGGCGAACGACTCAAGGCGCTCGGCGACGCGTTCAAGCATCCCATCCAGTCCCTCGGCGCCATCGGCGAGTATCTGGCGGGCCGCGCGAAGCGACAGGTGAGGAAGCCCAAGTTCACCCAGGTGCATTCGGCGCTCGAGCGCGAGGCGGATCTCGTCTCGGACCTCGTGCACGATCTCGCGCTCGCCGTGGAAGACGCGGTGATCAAGCACGGCAAGGCGATCATCGAGAAGCAGTTCCTTCAGGAGCGCATGGCAAACGCCGCCATCGACATCTTCCTGGCCACGTCGGTGCTGTCCCGAACGACATGGGAGATCGAGCGGCTCGGCGGCGTCGACCAGGCGAAGGCGCAGCTCGACTGCGCGCGGGTCTTCGTCCCGATGGCCTTCCGCCGAGCGCGCCGCAACATCCGGGGCTTACGGCGCAATCAGGACGCGCGGCTCTCGTCGCTCGCGAAGCTCTCGCTGGAAACCACGGAGCTGGGACCGTCGGCGCCGACCGACATCTGAGCTCTCCGCGCGGACGGCCCGAGCATCGTCAGAATCTCCTCGAGGCCCGAGTAGAGCAACCCATCGATGGCACCGCGCACTCGGCCGCGAAGGCCCGAGTCGCCGGTTCCGGCGGGTTCGGGCGCGGTATCGTCGTTCGAGAACTGGTGCATCACCGCGCCGGCCGCAGCATTCGCCCCGTCGGCGAGCGCGCCTCCAAGCTTCCGCGCGCCGTCGGCGGCGGCCATCGCTGCCTTTCGCTCGGCGCCCGTGACCGCGAGCGCAACGCCCGCGCCCAGGGCCAGCCCGAGCGCGATCCACGGATACTCACGGACATACGTGCGCGGATCGACGGCCTGCGCGCGCTGCGCCACGACGTGACGCAGCTCCGCGGCGGTGTCGGCGATGTGTTCGCGCGTGTCAGTGATGTGTTGTTGAGCGCTTTCGAGTTGCTGCGTGCTTTCGGACATGAGTCGACCTCGTCGCGTGAGAGACGGACGTCTTGCGCTTCGCCGTCTTATGCACGCTTTGCGCCGAGGTCTTCTTTGTCCTGGACGCCGAGGCCTTCTGCGTCGGCGCCGGTACGACCGGCGGTGCGTCGGAGACTTCACCGTCCGATGCGTCATTGACCGCCAGGCCGTACTTCCCCGGATCGTTTCCGACGCGGGACGCCGCGATCAGCTTCGGCACGTAATCCCGCGTCTCCTTCGGCAAGGCCGGCAGGATGCGGAAGAAGTCTGCGTCGGTGCCGGTCGTGCGCCCGGTGATCTTCTTGAGGGCGCGCTGCACCGTACCTTCGCCCGAGTTGTACGCCGCGGCGGCGAGATACCACGAGCCGAAGCGGTCGTGCAGTTGGCCGAGATACTTCACGGCTGCGTCCGTCGCGCGCGCGGGATCCTTGCGCTCGTCGACGTGCTTGCCGACTGCGAGCCCGAATCGCTTCGCGGTCGCGCTCATGAACTGCCACATGCCGACCGCGTGCACGCGCGATTTCGCGTTCGGATTGAACTCCGACTCGATCATCGCGAGGTAGATGAGATCGCGCGGCATGTCCGCGGCGTCGAGCTTGGCCGTGATCATGTCGTCGTATTTCGCTTTGCGGTCGAGCGCCTTCTCGAACTCGTTCTTGAGCGTGGTGGTGAGCTTGCCGACCCAGAAATCGATGCGTGCGTGGTCGACGCCGTTGTCGAGGGAGTTCGGGTCTGGGTTCCTGGCGGCCGTGAGCAGAGCTGTCGGCGGGTTGGCCGGCGCCGACGCAGTCACGCTCTGGACGAGCTTGGTCTGCGGCAAATAGGTAGTCGTGCGCGAAGCGGTCTCGACAGCAACGCCTGCGCCGAGAGCGACGATCGCCGCCTTGATTCCGTGGCGGGCGACAGATCGCTTCGCACCCCGGGCGAGCCGAGCTATCCGGTTCGTCCATGTATTTGGCATGCCTCATCTTAGGCCTATTCTCGGGCGCCATGCAGGCTTGATTTTCGGGTTGCTTCTCCGCCTGTCCGGCGAGGGAGACGAGCGGGGCGAGGGATCTGTCTATTGGTGTAGACGATATGGCGGGCTCTACTGGTAGAGAGAATTTATTATCTGTTGGACGGGCGCCAGGCTTCGCGGCGGGTGGGCGTGAAAACCAGACTGCAACCGCTGTGGGCCACGGGCACAGACGGGTTTGAACGGGGGTTCAACGGGACCGCCTTTTGGCTGGACGGCGCGTCTCGGCTCGGCCGTCATTGTTTCGTGAAAAACCGCTCGGGATGCCAGTAGGAGCATCCCGAGCGGTCGTTCATTCAAAAATCACTCTTCACGGCGAACGCTGTTCTTGTGTCCCTCGGTGCCTTCTCGGTGCCCCTCCGTGGTCAACCTGTTGGAGGTCAACCTGTTCGAGGTCAATCGGTCGGAGGTCAATCCGTCGGAGCCAGCCCCATCAGCTACGCGCGTGGCTTCACCCCATGATCCAACTGCTCGATCGTCGCATTCGACGGCCCGCGCGTCTTCTTCAACCGTGTGGAGACCTTCTCCGCCTCGGCCAGCACGCGCAGCACGTTTCCATCAGCCAGCTTTGCGAGATCATCGTCGCTCCAGCCGCGCCGGGCCAGCTCCGCGAACAGCATGGGATACTTCGACACGTCCTCCAGCCCGACCACGTTGTCCGTGATGCCGTCGAAGTCGCTGCCGATGCCGACGTGATCGACGCCGGCAATCCTCCGAACGTGCTCGATGGCGTTGGCGACGTCGGCGATCGTCGCCTTCGGACGCGCGTGCGACGCACGCCACGCATCCACTTCGCGTTTCACCGCAGCCGGGTCGTTCGGATGGCGCTTCGTGGCTGCCGCCCGCTCGGCGTCCAGGGCATTGTCGTCGGCGTAGACCGCGGCCGACACGAAGCTCGTCACGAACGGCACCATCACCACGCCGCCATTCTTCGGGACGCGGGCCAGGATCGAATCCGGGACGTTGCGCGGATGATCGACCAGTGCGCGCGCGGCCGAGTGGGAAAAGATCACGGGTGCTTCGGATACGTCGAGCGCGGCGCTCATCGTCCCTGGCGACACGTGCGCCAGATCGACCAGCATGCCGAGCCGATTCATCTCGCGCACGACTTCCTTGCCGAACGGCGTGAGCCCGCCGTGCTTCGCGCTGTCCAGCGCGGCGTCGGCCCAATCGAGCGTCACATTGTGTGTGAGCGTCATGTACCGGGCGCCGAGATCGTAGTAGGTGCGCAGGAGCGCGAGCGAGTTCTCGATGGCGTGGCCGCCCTCGAGCCCGAGCAGGGAGCCGATCGTCCCGCGCTTGAAGTTCGCGCGCACCTGATCCGCCGTGAGTGCCCATTGGAGCTCGGGGTATTTCGCGATCACGCGACGCGCGATGTCGATCTGCTCGAGCTGCACACGCGCGTATCCCGGCGTGCTCGCGACGGCACCCTTGGGTTTGTACGCGGCATCGGTCGGCTCGCCGGGAATGTAGACCGACCAGAACTGCGCGCCGACGTGCCCCTGTCTGAGTCGCGCGAGATCGGTCATGCCGGGTGTCCGCGCGCGCAGATCGTACGCGTTCACGTCGCCTGGATGGACGCTGTCTTCGCGAATGCGCCACGGTAGATCGTTGTGTCCGTCCATCACCGGCGAGGTGCGCAACACACGCAGCGCGCGCTCCATGTACTGGTCGTTCGACATCGATGAGGTCTTCTTCGCGGAGGCCGTTTGTGCGCCCAGCGACGCAAGCGGAGTCGAAGGCAGCGCGACGACGACGGCGAGCGTCGACGCGACGAGCGGGGAATTCGATCGCATGGAGAACACAGATGGTGAGAGTTAGCTTCGCGGGCGCTCGTCCGGCGCGCCGAGCGACAACGCGCCCCGACGGAGACGTCTCAGGCGAACGCGCCAGGCGGGAATCACGTCGCGAGGCTTGGTGAACGATGCTGGCCAGACGTTGCGCAGGAGTCGCTGGGCGATGGCGACGGTGCCACGCGTCCACATGAGCTGGCGCATGACCCCGCGCGCGTCGAGCGAGCCGCCCGCCGGAGCGAGACGCGGAACGGTATGTCGCGCCGCCAACGTCGACGCACGGCGCCCCGCACCGAGCACGCGAGGATCGACCGTTCCGGGGGCGAGATCCTCGGCGAGCGCGAACGCGGGATATGCGAAGTGCGCCGCGCGATGGCGCTCGAGCATGGCGAGCACGGCATCCCACTCGAGTCGATGATGCGCGCGCTCGTGGCGGACCACCTGCACGATCTCAAAGAGCCGCAGCAGCCGAATGCCGTCGAGCTCCTGAGAGCAGTGGCAGGCGAGATAGACGAGGAGCAGCTCGGGCGATAGCACGTGCACCGTCCGTCCGGCGACGTCGAGTGGCTCGACCGAACTGCGCGCGGAGTCGAGCCGCGCGACCGCGCCCGGATGATGCAGCCGATCGAGCGACGCGTGCACCTCGAGCACCCATCGGCTGGCCTCGTGGGCCAGCTCGAGCGAGTGATGGCGCGGATCGATGCTCGCATCGATCCAGTCTCGCTTGTATGGACGAAGCGCCGCGGTGTCCGGTCTGAAGCCAAGCTCCGATAGTGCCTGCTCGACGTCCGCGACTCGATCGGGCGGGATGAGCACGTCGACGTCAGCCATGCGCCGCGCGCCTGGCTCTGGAAAGTAGACGCGACTCGTGTGGAAGCCCTTGAGGAGCACCGGCGTCACGCCGCGCTGGAGCAGTGCGTCGATCGCCGGAAGCACCTCGCGCTCCATTCGCCCGCCGCGTGCGCGCGAGTGCGCCAGGTGTCGCAGGAATGGCGCGGTGCGTTCGGCGGTCCCAGCGACGAAGCCGCGCTCGACCCAGGCGCCGATCACCGGACCGATCCCCGTCGTGTGGCCGGCGACGAGCAGCGCGTACGGTGAATGCGCGCGCGCCGGGTCGAGCTGGATGGCCGACGCGCCGGCGAGACGCAGCCGCGTGATGCGCTCGAGCTCCTGCGCCGCGGCGACTCTGGCCGGTTCGGTCAACCCTGGCCAGAGCGAACCGGGTTCGCGAGTGCGGTCGAACTCCTCGAGACGACGAGCCAGCTCCTCGGGAGACGGGGGCGACGCGTCGGGAGCGCTCGAGGAATTCGCGATGGGCAGCGTGGAAAGCATCCGGAGAGATACGGGGAGACGTCGCGGAATATGAAACCCGTTCGGGCGATCCGCGATTCCGGAACGGCGCAGCGGCGCGGAACAAGTGGAGCGAAACGCTACAGGAACATTTGGGCGTAACGCGGCATTTGTCGAGCAGGACCGCATCTCTGACGTCGGTGGTGGAGGATTAGGCGCCTGGCTGAAACGGACGCAGTCGAACCCGAGGTCGTTGGCGCGCCGGTTTCATGGCGCCTGTCACCTCCAAAGCTGGGCGCGACCCTACCGGCGCTCGGCGGTCGCGAAGCGCGGCTGAAGCGCGCGGTCGATTTGATCGGGGCCACCCTCGGCCTCGTGTTCCTCGCGCCGATGCTCGCGGCCATCGCGATCATCGTGAAGCTCGACTCACCCGGCCCCGTGCTCTTCGCGCAGAAGCGCGTGGGCCTGGGTGGCCGCGCCTTCCGGATGCTCAAGTTCCGAACGATGCGCGATGGCGCCGACAGCGAGCAGGCCGGGGTCGCGTCGCTCAACCGGAGCGAAGACAGCCGGTTGTTCAAGATCGCTGATGATCCTCGCGTGACGCGAGTCGGCCGGGTGATGCGCCGCTGGAGCGTGGACGAATTGCCGCAGCTCGTGAACGTGCTGCGCGGCGACATGTCGCTCGTCGGGCCGCGGCCGTTCTTCGAGTCGGACCTCGACGACTACGAGGCGCACCACTTCCGCCGCCTCGCGGTCCCGCCGGGTCTCACTGGTCTGTGGCAGGTGAGCGGCCGCAGCGACATCGTGGATTTCGAGGAAGTGGTGCGCCTCGATCGCTACTACATCGAGCACTGGTCGCTCGCGCTGGACTTCAGAATTCTCGCACGCACGCTGCCGACCGTGGTGAGTCGGAAGGGAGCGTACTAGCTGCGCATCGGCATGTTCGGGCTGCGAGGTCTTCGTCCCGACCTCGAGATCACCGGCTTCGAGACGTCGTTCGCGGAGATCGCGCCGAGGCTCGTGGAGCGCGGCCATGACGTGACGATCTACTGCCGGCGAGGCGCGCATTCGCCGGCGCGTCGCGTCGAGCGCGAAGATGGAGTCACGCTCAAGTACATGCCGTCGCCGGGCGGAAAGAACTTCGCGGCACTGTCGTCGACATGGCTTGCGATGGCGCATGCCTTCGTGCGATCCGACTTCGACGTCTGGTTCTTCGTGAACGTCGGCATGGGCCACCACTCGGCGATCGCGCGTCTGTCGGGCAAGCCCGTGGTGATGAACGTCGACGGGCTGGATTGGGAGCGCGCGAAGTGGGGGCCGATTGCGCGGAGCTACTTCCGGTCGGCGGCGCGCTCCGCGGTGCGATGGTGCAGCGAGCTGGTGACGGATGCGGAGGCGATGCGCGAGTACTATCGGGATCGATTCGGACGCGATTCGCGCATGATCGCGTATGGCGCGTCGATCGAGTCGTCTGACGCGCCGGAGCTGTTGCGCGCGATGAATCTTGCCCCGCGCGACTACTATCTCGTCGTCAGCCGGTTGATTCCCGAGAACTCGCTCGAGGTGATGCTCGAGGGGTTTCGTCGATCGGACACGAAGCGCCGGCTCGTGGTCGTGGGCGCGGCCAACTATCGCGACGGCTTTCACGCGCGGCTCCGGGCGATCGCCGATTCGGATGAACGCATCGACCTCGTCGGCCAGATCGCCGATCAGCGTTTGCTCAAGGAGCTCTGGTGCAACTGCTACGCGTATCTACACGGCCACTCCGTGGGCGGGACGAATCCCGCGCTGCTGCGTGCGATGGGTTACGGCAGTTGCGTCCTCGCGCGTGACACGGTCTTCAATGCCGAAGTGCTCGGCACGCCGAATGGCGCGGGCCTGCTCTTCGCCAACGACGCGGAGTCCGTCGCCGCGGTGATCGATCGCGTCGACGCACATCCCGACCTGGCGGCGCGCCACCGCGAGCTCGCGCCGCGACGAATCGCCGAGCGTTACACCTGGGAGCGAATCGTCGACGAGTACGAGGCGTTGTTTCGCGACGTCACCGGTGCGCGTGCCGCTCGATCGGATGCCGCCCGCCCGTGATGGCGTGCGTCGCGCCGCGCAGCACGGCGGCGAACGCGCGCGGATCGCGGTCGCGCACGGCAACCGCGCAGAAACGTCCGATCACGTCCACCGCGATCATCGGCGCGAGAGCTGGCCAGTGATACCAGCGCGCGTGTCGGGCGACGACGCGGAGGAGATTGCGCGTGTTGAGGTAGAAGCGAAGTGCCTGGCCGCCCGCGCGGCGATGGCCGACGCCGTCGAGATGCCAGAGCGTCGCGCGCGGCTCGTAGCGGAGGATCCAGCCCGCGGTGCGAAAGCGCAGCGAGACGTCGAGATCTTCGGCGTAGGTGAACAGCGAGTTGTCGAAGAGCGTTCCGCCAATCGCGTCGATCGCATCGAAGGATACGAGCAATGCGCAGCCGGATGCGAAGGGGAGATCGCGCGGCTCGCTCCAGCCCGCGTTGGCGCGCTGGCGAAAGCCAACGTGAACCGGGCGTCCATGCCACAGGGAGAAGCGCGAGCCGCCGAACCAGAGCCGGTCGTTCGGCTCGCCGAAGAAGATCTGCGGGACGACAGCCGCGATGCGCGGATTCCTCTTCGCGGCCGCGACGAGCGTCGCGAGACAGCCGGGCTCGAGGATCGTGTCGTTGTTCACGACGAACGCGAAGCGCGGGTTCATGCGTCGCGCCATCTCGAGTCCCGTGTTGTTGCCTCCGGTGTAGCCGTCGTTCACCGATCGGAGACACAGGGTGACGCGATCCAAGCCCGACAGATGGGCCGTGAGCACGTGGGCACTCTCGTCGCCGGACGCATTGTCGAGCACGATCACGTGCAGCGAGACGCCACGAGACGCGAGCAGCGATCTCACACAGTCGACCGTCACCTCGGGCGCGCGGAAATTCAACACCACCGCGACGACCTCCGGCGCATCGCCGGAGGGCGCATCGCCGGGCGGCGCGTCGGCTAGTATCTTCGCCGCAGCCGCATGTCTCCCGTCACCATCGCCGTCGCGCTGACCGCGCTCGCGCTGCTCATCGGCGCCACGTTCCTCTGGCGTCGCGCGCTCCTCTTCGCGCTGCCGTTTCTCGCCGCGCTGAACGGCGTGCCGCTCTCCATTCGCGGATCGCAGATGCGCGTCGATCAGCTCGCGGCGTGCCTGCTCTGCGTGACGCTGCTCGCGGCCGTGATTCATGGCCGGCGCACTCTGCGGACGGACGCAACCACCTGGTGGCTCGCCGCGATTCTCGCGATGAACGCGATTTCGAGTGTGCTCAACTCGCCCACGCTCGGGTACAGCCTCGCCCAGTGTGTGAATCTCGCGTCCGCGTGGAGCCTATACGTGCTCGTCATCAACTTCATCGAGTCGCCGCGCGAGCTCGCGCTCTTTCTGCGACGCGAGCTCCAGGCCGCGAGCATCGCATGCGTCGTCGCCATTCTCGCTTTCGTGCTCGCGGTGGTCGGCCTCAATCTCGGCGGCGCGGAGGTGAGCGCGAGCGCGGCGACGCGACTGACGGCGGCGTATGGCGCGTTCGGGACGCTCGAGGAACCGAACATTCTCGGCAGCTTCGCGGCCGCGCATCTCGTCCTGGCCGTTGCGCTCATGACCGCAAGGCACGATCCGGAGATGGAGCTTCCGTCGCCGCTGCTGCTGCGGTGGGTCGCGGGCACAGCGGGCATGGCCTTGCTGCTCTCGTTCACGAGAGCCGCATGGCTCGGCGCGGTGTTCGGCATCCTGTTCGCAGCCATGCTCCGTCCGCGCACGACCGAGCGCGTCGCGCGACGCACGCGGATGGTGTTGCCCGCCGTCGCGGTCGTGATCGTGGCGGTCGCGCTGGTCTTCAGTCCCGGCGACACGGGTGCGTTGCTTCGATTCAAGCTCTCCAATCTCGTCAATCTCGAATCACAGACGGCGGTTGTTCGCGCGCTGGTGTATGGGCTGGCGATCGATCAGGTCACCACGCACCCGATCGTCGGCTGGGGCACGTTCACCTTCGCGCCGCTCGTGGCGCAGGGCGTGGACTTTCAGCAATTCACGAACTGGAAGAATCTCTGGATCGGCAACTATCTCCTGCTCGCGTTGCACGACACCGGCGTGATCGGCCTCGCGCTGTGGTGCGGCATGCTGTGGTCGATCATTGCGCGTGCGCTTCGCGCCATCCGCGCGTTGCGGACGCCTGCGCCGGGTGCGTCGGACGTGACGCTCGCGCTGACGACGGCCGTCGTCACGATGCTGATCCCATTCCTCGCGACGAACGGCTTCTCGCTCGGCTTTCCGTGGCTGCTCATCGGTCTGCTTGGCGTGAGTGCCCGACGTGCGGCGACTGAATCAGCGTCAGCGCCGGCGGCGGCCCCACTGGTTCCGCAGCCGGCCGACGCCACTTGATCACCCGCGCGGGTACGCCGGCGACCACCGCGTAGGGCGGCACGTCGCGGGTGACGATGGCCCCGGCGGCAATGATGCTTCCCGTTCCGATCGAGACGCCGGCGACGATCGTCGCACTCGCGCCGATCCAGCAGTCGCGATCGATGGTCACGCTGGCGCGCGAATTTCCCTGCGCGCGAATCGGCAGCTCGGTGAGGTCGAAGCGATGATTCTCGGTGAAGATGTGAACGCCCGGACCCATGATCACATCGTCGCCGACGAACAGGCCGCCCTGGCCGCCGAGGAAGGAGCCCGCACCGACGGCGCAGCGGTCGCCGAGCCGAATGCCGTCGCCAAGCTCGGCGAGGACGCCGGTGCAGAGCAGCGTCGCGCCGCGCGCGATCGTGACGTTGCGGCCGAGCGCGATGCCGTCGCGTGAGAGCGCGTTGATCGTCACGCGATCCTCGAGGATGAGCGCCGGCCCAGACGCGAGCTGGCCGGCATGTTCCACGACGACGCGCCGCCCGCGGAAGACGACGCCGCGGACCTTCCGCGCGCGCAATCGCAGCGGCAGGCCGCGGACGATCTGACGGAAGCGATGCCAGAGCACGATCGAGAGTTGTGCGCTCGAGAGATCGGCCGCGAGCCGATACTTCGGGTCGCCTTTGAGGCGCGCCACAATGGACTCGATCGCTCGTGAGAGAACGCTCATGCAATCGTCCGCGCACGCACGGCCGCATCGACGCACGACAACAATCGTTCGGCCGATTTGCGCCAGGTGAAGGCCCGCGCGCGCTCGAGCCCCGAGGCGCGGAGCTCGGCGCGCTGGCGCGGATCGCGCAGCAGCGCGTCGATCGCGCTCGCAATCGCGGTTGGCTGCGTCGGATCGACGTAGACCGCCGCGCTGCCGCACGTGTCCTGCATCGCTCGCACGCGCGAGACGACGACCGGCGCGCCCGCGGCCATGGCCTCGAGCGGGCAGAGCCCGAAGCCCTCGTCGAGTGAAGGGAAGCAGAACACCGTGGCGCAGGCATACAGCACGCGAAGCTCGGCGTCCGTCACGCGGCCGAGGAATCGCACGCGATCCGCAACACCGTTCGTTCGCGCGACGGCCGCGAGATCCACCGATGCGCCGTCGGGCGCGCCGGCAATCACGAGCGGAACCTCATCGCGCACCAGCGCCATCGCGGCGACGAGCGTGCTCACGTTCTTTCGCGCGTTGAGGCGGCCCGCATACAGGACGTAGCGTTCCGGCAGCGCGAATGCGTTGCGCACGGCAGACACCGCGTGATCGTCGAGCCGCTCGCGCGGCACGAACGCCTCGTCGGGCGCGTTGGGCACGACGTCGACGGATTCCGCGGCCGCATAGCGATGCTTGACGAGTCGCTCGCGCTCGCTCTCCGACACGGTGCAGACGCGATCCGCGCTCGCCGTGAGCGGTCGCAGCGACGAGAAATACAGACGCTCGCGGCGAGTGAACAGCTCGGGCCGCGTTGCGAAGATCACGTCGTGAACGAAGGCGACACGCGCATGATTGGCGCTCACACGCGGCGGCGCGAAGTTCTGATAGACCACGGCATCGAGCCGGGCACGATCGGCCACTCGCGGCACGAGCAGCACGTTCGCGATCTGATTGTTCCGCGACCACACGTAGTGACAGCGCTCCGGATCGATTCCGCGTGGCGGAGGCAGATGTCGTGTGCGGCCATCCAGCAGCAGGTGCAGCTCGTGATCGCCGCCAATCTCCACCAGCGCATCGATCAGATTGCGCACGACCCGCTGGCCGCTCGGCGGACCTTGATGCAACCATTTGGCCTCGATGCCGATGCGCATGCGTCAGGCCGTCACGCGTTGCCGCGCGTCGTCACAAATCGATCGACGCTGAGCGCGTACACCACAGCGATCACGACGCCAACTACGAACGCGCCGATCGTGATGTAGAGGGTGTAGCGCGGCTGCGCTTCGACGAGTCCCTCGGGTGCATCGAGCACGGTGATCACCGGCGTGTTGCGCACGGCCTCGATGTTCGCGAGCTCGTAACGCTGCGCGACCGTGGTATACGTCATCTGCGCCATCGTGACGCGGCGTTGGAGCTCGGCCTCGCGCGTCGCGAGACGCGGCGACCGCGAGAAGTCGATGTTGGTCGCGCGGAAATCCGCCAGCGCTGCCTCCGCTGCTCGCAGCGAGTCGAGCGCTGCCGCGGTGCGTTTTGCGTCGAAATCGCGTTCGGCGCCCGCCTGCGTCTGGCGGCGCTTCAGATTGAAGTCGTTCACCAGATCGAGCAACTGGCGCGCGATGAGCGCGGAGAGCTGCCGGCTCCTCGTCTTCACCGTGAAGTGCACGATTCCGGTCGGGCGATCGACCGCCACCACCAGAGCGCTGCGCGACAGCTTCTTCATCGCATCGACTTCGCGGTCGGCTTCTGTCTTTCCCTTCGCGCGAAGGTAGTCGATCAGCACGCCGTGAAAGTCCTCTCCGTCATACGGTCCCGCCGGAGTCGCATCGTACTTCGACGTCGCGATCGTCCGAAGCACCGC
>Ga0070679_100002985_pt1 | contig 15444 bp, 11 predicted proteins | sample KBSC63BmetaG_FD_65652 | JGI IMG/M metagenome (GOLD analysis project Ga0070679, IMG submission 65652) | Corn rhizosphere microbial communities from Kellogg Biological Station, Michigan, USA - KBS C6-3B metaG | ecosystem: Host-associated > Plants > Roots > Rhizosphere | place: USA: Michigan... | reverse complement strand
CGCTCTGCCGTGGAGAAGGCCGATGCGGAAGCTCTCTTGAGGCAAATCGAAGGCGTGAGCCTCAGCTTTGAACGCAAGGCCGGCGAGAAAGATCACCTCTTCGGTTCGGTGACCTCGGCCGACATTGCTGACGCGCTGAATGCGAAAGGCTTCAACATCGATCGCCGAAAGATCCAGCTGGACGAGCCGCTGAAGAGCATCGGAAACTTCGATGTTCCGGTTCGACTGCATCGCGACGTTGTCGCGAAGGTGAAGGTCGCAGTGAACAAAGAAGGCGGCGAAGAAGCGCACGCGTAAGTTTCTCAACCCAAAATCACAAGAGCCCTGAGTTCTTGAATGAGCTCAGGGCTTGTTCTTTCAGCTACTAGCTGCTGGCCTGTTTTACCGCAGGTACGAACTGTGAGCTGGAGCGAACGGTTCGAAGCCGTGAGCAGTTGGATCAGGGCTAAACCCTAGAAGCTGACTTTATCCATTCACTCCGGATCGCTCACCCTCCGTGCTTTTGTACGCCCAAGCCATTCGCGGCGTGTTGTGTGCAACGCCGAAACGGCCGCGCTGGTCGAGCAGAATCATGCCGCCGTGCCCATTGAGCCGATTGTTGAGATACACCATGGCTTCCTGCGCGACGGCATCGGGCGCTCCGCCGCTCCGAACGCGATCGGCGGCCCATTTCGCCAACACCAATTTCATGATCGGCTCGCCCCAGCCGGTGCAGGAAACGGCAGCGCTCAGGTTGTCTGCATAGCAGCCGCAACCGATTAACGATGAATCTCCCACCCGGCCTGGTGCTTTGTTCAGAGTACCGCCCGTAGAGGTGCCTGCTGCGATGTTGCCATCCGCATCGAGCGCCACGGCGCCCACGGTATCGTGACCTTTGTCCAGGATAGTTCCTGCGAACGTATTGTCTGGTTCGCCTGCCGCTGAGCGCGCCTGAAACTCTTTTAGCCGCTGCACTTCGCGCTCGATGACCAGCTCCGAATTCCTGCAAAGCTTCATGCCATTTTGACTCGCGAACTCTTCAGCACCTTCCGCGACCATGTAAATGTGGGGACTCTCCTCAAGCACCAGGCGCGCGGCCTTGATCGGATTGCGGATGCGCTCTACGCACCCCACGCCGCCGGCGCGAAGGTTGGAACCATCCATCATGAGGGCGTCGAGCTGTACGCGGCCGTCGCGAGTGAGAAAGCTGCCACGTCCCGCATCAAAGGTCTCATCTTCTTCCATGGAAACAATGGCGGCTTGCACGGCATCCAGCGCGCGACCGCCGCTTTCCAGCACGCGCCAGCCTTCATCCAGAGCTGCTCGAACTCCGTGAACGTGTGCGTCCACTACATCATCCGGCATGGCCCAGGCGCCGCCATGCACAACCAGCACCGGCAGTTGTCTCACGAAATCATCCTCACCAAGAAAGTGCGAAATGTGAGTGTATCAAACGAACACGAACCAGCAGCTCAGTTCAGCTATTCTGGCCAGCATCTACTCACACAGGTCAACGCATCCTAGTTCTGTCTAAGTAACTGAAAATCCGTGTTGCCGAACTGGATTTTGAGAGCTCCTGCCAACAGCGCGTGAGCTTCGCTCATCAGAAAAGCGAAGGACGTCCTTGTTTCGCGTGCCCTGGAGCAAAAGAAACATGCAAAGCAGAATGAAACGCTTCAAACTAGCAATTCCGATTGTGTTCCTGTTTTTTGCCGAGATTCTATTCACGGGCTGTCAGGGGCTGAACGGCTCCAGTAGTCCGACGCCCACGCCTACACCTGTGCAAACTTCCAGCATGAATTCGATCAATCACATTGTTCTGTTCATGCAGGAGAACCGCTCGTTTGACCATTACTTCGGCCAGTTGAACGTGTTTCGAGCGGCGAACGGATTGCCACAAGACGTGGATACCTGGACCACGGCTCCCGACAAAAGTCCCGCGAATGTCTCCACAGTAGGCTTCGCGCCGGGCGGTGCATTTGGCCCTCCCATTCACGCCTTCCACATGCAGAGCCAATGCTCAGAGAATCTTTCGCCTTCGTGGAACGAAACGCACGTGATGTACAACCTGCACAACCCTAGCAATGGCACAGTTTTTCCGATGGATGGTTTTGCCTGGGTCCAAGGTAAATTCGCCAGCAATCATACGGCGCCTCCCGAGAACTTCCAGGACGTGACTGGCAAGCGCTCCATGGGCTTCTACGATCAGACTGACCTGCCGTTTTACTACTTCATGGCGTCGAACTTTGCGACGTCAGATCGCTGGTTCTCGCCTGCGCCAACACGTACGCATCCGAACAGGTTTTACTGGATCGCTGCGACCTCCCAAGGCTTGGTTACGCCCCCTCCGCCGGGGCAAATCACGCAGAAGACGATTTTCGAGCTGATGGACGAGAATCACGTCAGCTGGAAGATCTATTCGACTGACGGCAACAGCTATTACTTCTTCTTCTCCTATTCGAACACGCACCGCACCAACGTGGTACCTCTGGCACAATACTTCACCGACCTGCAGAACGGCACGCTTCCACAGGTGGCGTACATTGAGACCGGAATCGAACAGGGCGAAGGTGGGTCTGTGGGTGTGGACGAACACCCCAAGAGCCGTGTTCAAAGTGGAGCGGCGTTTGCAGCAAACCTCATTAACAAGTTAATGCAGAGCCCGTCATGGAAAGACACCGTTTTCATCGAGACCTTCGATGAAGGCGGCGGCTTCTATGATCACGTTCCGCCGATTCCTGTAGTCAGCCCGGATGGTATTCCACCCATTCTCGGTCCGACAGATATCAAGGGAGACTTCACCCTGAGTGGCTTCCGAGTCCCCTTGATAGTAATTTCGCCCTTTACGAAGAAGAACTTCGTGTCGCACCTGCCCATGGACTCCACGGCGGCTCTAAAGATGATCGAGACGCGGTTCCACATGCCACCACTCACGCAGCGTGACGCGACGCAGCCGGACATGTGGGGCGAGTTCTTTGACTTCTCAACGGCGAGCGGGCCGTGGGCTACGCCACCAACACCGCCGCCTCAACCGGATACACTACCCTGTACTTTCGGTGTTCCTGCGGGATAACGGTCCCTCATGTCTTCTTGACGAGCGCCGCTTTTGGGTGGCGCTTTCTTCTTGCTCCCGCCTGGGTTCGCCTCGCTCTGCCCGGAGTTGTAAACTGGTCGCGCTTTCCCGAGGAGAGGAGTTCTCCATGGACCTGAACCTTAGCGCGACGGAGCTCACATTTCGCGATGAATTTCGTTCCTGGCTTGCCGCCAACGTGCCAAAGGGCTGGGACGCACGCCGCGACCAGTCAATGGAGCAACGGTTCGGGTTCCTAAAAAGTTGGCAGCGACGCATGTATGAAGCCGGTTGGGCGGGCATCTCGTGGCCACGGGAATACGGCGGTCGCGGCGCCAGCCTCATGGAGCAGGTCATCTTCTGGCAGGAGCTGGCGCTTGCCGGAGCGCCTCCGCTCGCCAATGTGCTCGGCGTTGGACTTGTAGGTCCAACGCTGATCGCCTTTGGAACAGAAGAGCAGAAAAAACGCTATCTTGCGAAGATCCTCAGTGCAGAAGAAATCTGGTGTCAGGGTTTTTCGGAGCCGGATGCGGGCTCGGATCTGGCGAACGTGCGCTGCGAAGCGCGCCTGAACCCCGCCGGCGATCATTACATCGTCAATGGCCAGAAAGTCTGGAACAGCTACGGCTGGGCCGCTGACTGGTGTCAGCTTGTGGTGCGCACCGATCCCGCTGCTTCGAAGCATCGTGGCATTACCGTGCTGCTGGTGGAGATGAAATCGCCCGGCGTAGACGTGAGACCGTTGCGTCAGATGACCGGCGAGACCGAGTTCAACGAGATCTTCTTCCACGACGTCCAGGTCCCGGTCGGGAACGTGGTCGGCAAAGTAAATGAAGGTTGGGATGTGGCGATAGGCACGCTGATGCATGAGCGCGGAACGCTCGGTGCTGGAATCCAGGTCACGTATCGCCGCAACATGGAGCGACTGATTGAGCTGGCCCAGCAGCGCGAGAGGAACGGTCGCCCGGTCTCGGAGGATCCGGTAATCCGCCAAAAGCTGGCGCAGTGCTATGCAGAAATTGAGATCATGCGCTGGAACCAGATGCGAGCCTTCAGCCGCATAAGCGCCACAGGCGTGCCCGGACCTGAAGGTTCCATCCAGAAGATCTTCTGGAGCGAATTGAACCAGCGGTTCCAGCAGGTTGCACAGGAATTGCTTGGGCCTTACGCCCAGCTTGAGGCCGGCGATCCACTTGCAGTTGACGATGGCGCGTGGTCCTACGGGTATCTCCGAGCCCGCGGCAACACCATTGAGGCAGGGACCTCAGAGATTCAGAGAAATATCATCGGGCACTTTGTATTGGGATTGCCAAAGAGCTACTAGCCTCTGTTCAGGAGACGGACATGGAATTCGGTGTTAGCGAGAGCCAGCAGATCTTGAAAGACACGGCAAGAAAGTTTTTTGCCGGCGAGTGCCCGATGCCGGAGGTTCGGCGCCTGATGGAAACTGACACGGCGTACGATCCGGCGCTCTGGCAGAAGATGACCGACCAGGGGTTCACGGGAATCATCTTTCCCGAAGAGTTCGGAGGGATGGGCCTGGGCGTGGTGGAGCTCGCGCTGCTGATGGAAGAGGCAGGGTATGCATTGCTTCCCGGGCCGTTGTTTTCGACGCTCGCCGCAGGCGCGATCATTGACGCGTGCGGCAGCGAGCAGCAAAGAGAAAAATACCTGCCGGGCATCTGCAGCGGCCAGGCCCGTGGCGCAGTCGTGTTTCTCGAGGCCGGAGCGAGCTGGAACGTGAGTGATCTGAAGTTATCCGGCAGCTCAGGGAAACTGAACGGCACAAAAATATTCGTCTGCGATGCGGCTACTGCCGATCTGCTGCTTGTTCCGTGCGAGGATGGCGTTTATCTCGTATCGTCCGGCACTCCTGGGCTAAAGATCACGCCCATGAAAGGCATCGACCCCAGCCGCAAGATCTACTCTGTCACGTTCACTCAACTACCGGCAGAAAGGCTCTGCGGCAATCTCGGCGGACTCAGCCGCGCCATGGAAGTCGCCACTGTAGCGCTCACTGCCGAACTCGCCGGCAACATGCAGCGTGTGCTGGAGCTAACCGTCGGGTACGCCAAAACTCGAAAGCAATTTGGCAAACCGATCGGCAGCTTCCAGGCCGTCCAGCACATGTGTGCGGACATGTATCTGGAAACCGAAAGCGTGCGCTCCTCTGCTTATTACTCGGCCTGGGCGCTCCAGGAAAGTGCGTCTGATGCTTCCGTCGCAGTTTCAATAGCCAAGATGTACGCCAGCGACGCGGCCCGTAATACCGGTAATCGCGGGATCCAGGTACACGGTGGCATGGGGTTCACCTGGGAACATGATGCCCATCTGTACTATCGGCGCGCCAAGGCAAGTGAAACCATGCTGGGCGATGCGACGTTCCACCGTGAACGGATCGCTCAACTGGTGGTGGACAGTAAAACTGTTTCGGCCAATGTTTAACACACCGCGAGTTCAGCGGGAACCTTGCTCTCGTCGTGCGGTAATCCTTCAGAGAGTCGCGCAACCACATCCGCAGCCGCATAGGAATTTTTTCCCGGTGCCAGAAACTGGACAATATTCTTGAGATCATCACCGGAAGTGATGAGCCCCGGCTCTTCGTGCTTCTGGCTCCTTACCTGCCCCAGGCCAATGTTGGCGACCAGGGCATTGCACAGGCATTTCCGCCCCACAGTTTCCGCTTCGCTGCCGCCTTTCGCCAGATAAACAGATACCGGCTCGCCCGGACAGCGGTAATCTATGCTGCCATTCTCCTTTCGATATGCCTCGCGAAGGTAGCCGAGATCACAGATGCGTGGACGGGATTGATAAACCTCAGCTTCAGACGAAGTACCCTTGAGCGCTACGACCTTGAAAGGGAATCCCGTCGGCGAGGCCAGCCGGTCCGTGAAAACGCGCGCGTCTCCATGCTTTACGAGTTCAATAACTTGCTGCTTGTAATCTGCGCGGAGCCCCGATTCCTCACAGAAGGCAAACGCAGTCCCAACCTGAACACCTGCTGCACCCTGAGACAGCGCAGATCGCAACTTCTCCGGCGATCCATATTCTCCTGCAAGCCAGAACGGCAGCCCGAGTTCCCTGATCGCAGCGAGATCAACCTGGTCGCGCTCTCCGTACACAGGCTCGCCCAAGTCATTCAACTGCAGCTTGCCCCGTGGGGGCGCGTTATGGCCGCCTGCAGTTGGGCCCTCAATGATGAATCCGTCAACCCGGCCGTTCGCCTTCCGGACCATGGTGGTGGCCAGGGTGTTCGACGCAATAATCGCAAGAAATGCTGGGCGGCGCAGGAGTGGGGCGATGCCCTCAACAAAATCCTGCGGATCGAATGTGAGGGTGGTTGGTTCACCTCGCGTCTGTCCCGTCACGTAAAGCTCGTAGGTTGCGGGCTGGTGCCGCGCCAGAGCGTCCAAAGCGCCCGGAATTTTCAAAGGAATGCCGGCGCCCATCAACACGTAGTCGACTCCGCCGAGCATGGCGCCGTAAAGCGACGGGAGGTGAGGCAGCTGAATCTTTTCCAAGTAGTTGACGCCCACCGGGTTGGAATGGCCCTGCCGCGCGAGAAAGACTTCAGCAAAGTTCGCCACCATGCAGAGCTCGTACAACTCGCGTGAACCCTCATGTGAGTGCATCGGTATCCGGAGATATGAATCAAGCCGGCTCTTGCCGTCGGGAACGTAGAATTTCCGCCAGACCCGCTCAGCCATGTCAGGAAAAGGGAAATGATTCAGGGCAAAGCGGAAATGGCCTCCGGGATCACCATCCTGAAGCCGGCGTGCCAGAACCTGGTCCAAAGCTGTTCCTGAAACCACTCCGAGTTGTCCAAGCCGGGAAACCTCTCGCGCCAGCGCCCAGCCTGAGATGCCCGCACCCATTCCACCCTGAACTATCACGGGAATTTTCATAGTCGCTATTGTTGCCGGGGTGGAGCAAGGCGGTTGTCAGAGTTGCGTAATATTAAATCGTGATGGCCGTCACATCTTCTCTCGCGCGAAATTCCACAGCCCTTATGGACTAGAATCCTCAGCATGCCCGACCCAACCCTCCAAACCCAGGTCGCTCCGGAGAAGAACGGGGCCAGTTCCGGTCCGCAGGTGGATGTTTACGCCGTGCACGGCGTGGATCCTGAGGTGCAGGCCTACGCCATGGCCAAGTACTCACGCTCGGCGCTTTCTATGAAAGAGTCATTGCGCGAGATCAGCCAGCAGAAGGCCGAGCAATTCCTCAACACGTTTTACTTCCAGTACGGCCATCGCTCCATTGCCGACCTGGCGCATATCGCCTTTGCCGTGGAAAAGCTTTCCATGCTGGCAGCGATCGTGCTGGTGGACGAGCAACGCTGGGATGGCCAGGAGCGCTCGACGCGGTACCAGAATTTCAAGAAGAGCGGTTACTACATCCCGACTTTTGCTGCGGGAGCGGATCTGCGGGATCGTTACGTTGCTGCCATTGATTTCCTCTTCGCGGAGTACGATGCGCTCACGCAGGAGATGCTGCGCTACTACACGACCCAGGTGCCGCGTCCGGGCGACATGCCGGAGGACGCCTATATCCGTACCCTTCGCGCCCGGGCTTTTGACAATTCGCGTTACCTGCTGCCGCTCGCGACCAACACATCGCTGGGCCAGATCGTAAATGCGCGCACCCTTGAAACGCAGATCGCGCGCCTTCTATCGAGTCCTTACTCCGAGGTGCGGCACCTGGGTGAGCTCTTGAAGCAGGCTGCCAATGAGCCTGCCTACAATGTGCAGTCCGAATGGCTTCGCGGGTTGGTTCTGGAGATCAAGGCGGCCAATCCGGAATTAGGCGCTCGTGCGGAAGAGCAGCTCTTGCGCCCAATCAAGATCGCACCCACCCTGGTCAAATACGCCAGCCCTAACGATTATGAGATCAAGACTCGTGAAGAGCTTGCCGCGGCGGCCAAAGATCTAATGAAGGGGGCTGCTATTCGCCCCGCGCCACTGGTCGACTTGATCGAAAATGGGTCCCTGGAGATTGAAATCGCAGCGACACTGATCTACTCCGCCTGCCAATATTCGTATCGACAGGTTCGAGAAGCCATTGAGGGGCTAAGCGGGACACAGCGTGACGAAATTATCAATCTTGGAATGCGGAATCGGGGACGTCATGACGAGCTCCTGCGGCAGTTCCACGCGGGCCAGCAGTTCAAGTTTGACATCCTCATGGACATCGGCGGCTTCCGTGACATGCACCGTCACCGCCGCTGCACCCAGATCGAGCAGGGCTTCACTAGCGAACATGGCTATGACACGCCGCCCGACCTCGAAGCAGCTGGTCTCGCCGGGCGTTTCCAGTCAGCAATGGGTAAGGTCCTGGAGGAATATCAGGCGTTCCATGGCGCCGGAGCTTCTGAAGCCGCGCTTTACCTTCTGCCCATGGGCATCCGCAAGCGCACTCTGTTCAAGATGGATCTTGCCGAGGCCGTTTACATCTCTGAGTTGCGCAGCGGGCCGGCAGGACACTTCTCGTACCGCAAGGTGGCTTATGCGATGTATGAAGAGGTCAAACGCAAGCACCCAGCCCTGGCCGCCTATTTCCGAGTGACCGATGTGCGGGAATCTGTGGATCTGCTCAAACGATAACCCGAGATGATTTCGTTTCGGCAACGGTTTGCGCTCGCTGCTGCCGCTGTGATCGCCGGTAACGCACTGTATCTCGGCCTCCAACACTTCCTGCCGCTGAGCGGTCGCCACCAGCCTTTTCGGATTGACCTTGGTCTTATGGCGGATTTCTGGCTGTGTGTCGTCCTCTACAACGTCTTTTTATTTTTTTACAGGAGGTCAAGGCACTAGGTACTTCCGTGCTGACCATCTTTGCACCGTTGAGCCTTTTCCACGGTAGAATCAATAACAAAGCCATCTGAGCTCGCCCCCTCCGGCGAGAACGACCAGCAGTACCAGCCGGGAGCTTCAAACGGCACCAAATCTCCGCCTAGGGGACGCCATTTCACTTGTTGGAATCGATGCAAAAGATCGCCATTCTCTATGACGCCAGTCAGGCGGTCCTCTCGACTTTTGATCTGGACGAAGTCCTCAACCAGATTCTTACGATTATCCGGGACTATTTCCAACTCCAGAATGGCGTAGTGCTGCTTCTCGATAGAAACAAGTCAGAGCTTTACATAAGAGCGCAAATTGGCCGCAGCAATATGGCTCCCGACCTCCGCGTCCCCGTGGGGCAGGGGCTTACCGGAACCGCCGCCAAGCTGAAGCGGCCTATCTATGCTGCTGACGTGAGCAAGGACCCACGATATTTCGGCACCGTAGCCGAGACGAAATCAGAGGTCGCCATTCCTCTCATGGTGCGGGACGAAGTGGTTGGCGTGCTTGACTTCCAGAGCGAACACCTGAACTTCTTCGACGCCGAGACCATTGATCTGCTGACGCTCTTCTCCACGCAGGCGTCTCTTGCGCTCGAAAATGCGCGGCTGTACTCGTTGGAACGCCGCCGGGCCGAGCAACTGGAGGCCATTAACTCAGTAGCGCGCAAAACCACTGCCGTCCTCGACCTTGATGAACTCCTGTCTGTGGTTTGCCGCCTGTTGCTGGAGTGGTTCCGAATCGACCATGTTGCGGTGCTGCTCGCCGAAAGCGATTCTTTGCGCGTGCGTGCCTTCCAGGGCCGGCTTACGCCAAACCTGGCGATGGGAGCACAACTTGGTCCTGGGGCTGGAATCGCAGCCCGTGCGCTGATGACCGGTCGCAGCGTGATGGAAAACGACGTTAACAGTGTGGAAGGCTACATCGCCGGTTTTGCGGAAACGCAATCAGAAATGTGCGTTCCGCTCATCTTTTTTGGCGAAAAGCTGGGCGTGCTGGTGCTGGATAGTGCGCGCAAAAACGCATTCGATCCAGACGACCTCCAGCCGCTGGAGTCGGTCGCGGATATCTGTGCGGCCGCCATCCAAAATGCCAGTTACTTTGACCGGATGAAGCAGTTGGCCTATATCGACGGCCTGACGGGAATTCACAATCGCCGGTATTTCGAGATGCGCTTTCCCGAGGAGTTGGAGCGCGCTGCGCGTTTCCAGGGACGCATGTCAGTGATCATGGTGGATATTGATCATTTCAAGCGGCTGAACGACGAGTTCGGGCACCTGCTGGGCGATGAAGTATTGCGCGCGGTCTCCGGGCTTTTCAAGCAGCACCTCCGCAAAATGGACGTTGTCTGCCGCTACGGCGGGGAAGAGTTCTCAATCCTGGTGCTCGAGACCAGCGGAGAGAACGCCGTGCGTATTGCGGAAAAGCTGCGCCAGCGGGTTGCCGGCCATCACTTCCCCGGGGTGCCACGTTCAGTGACGATCAGCTGCGGTGTGGCAGATTATCCGAGCCACGGAATTACCCGTGACGAACTAGTCGCTGCCGCGGATGCGGCCTTGTATCAGGCGAAGCAAGCCGGCCGTAATCGCGTGATTTCGGCCGGTACCAAACGCGAATCAGTGGCTTCAAGGTAACCGAAGAATTTAGATGAGCGCCTCTACTGCCATCATCCCGGGCAAGGTTTTCGCGCGCGCCGCCAGCGTGCACATAGATAACGCCTGTAATGCGTTTCTGCACGACTGTTTCCGGCAATTTGGGATTCATGTGATCGCGTTGCCGGGCGATCCGGTCGCGCTTTTCCAGCGGCAGAAGTTTGAGGCCTGCGTCCTGCGCCTGTATGATCCCGAAGCCGAAAAGATCCTCAAAGCTGCTCGCAACTCACCCTCCAACAAGCGCATGGTGATCTACGGGATCGCCCGTAATAGCCAGGAGGCGCTGAAATACTCGAGCTTGGGAATCAACGCCATCTTTGACGAGCCATTGGATCGCCAGAGCGTGCTCAAAGTAGTCAGGGCGACCCATTTGCTGGTCATTCATGAACTGCGCCGATATGTGCGCGTCCCGGTAGTCGGCGAGACCAGCCTTGAAATTGGTTCGACCACTCTGAAGGCTGCCACCGTCGAGGTCAGTTCCGGTGGAATGTCAGTTCGATCGGCCACTCCGATTGCCTCTTCAGATGCCATCACTATCAGGGCGGAGCTTCCAGGATTGCCCAAACTCAATCTGCGCGCCTACGTATGCTGGGCGCGTCCCGCCGACAAGGTCTACGGGTTACGCTTTGATCCCAGCGACGATCGCAGGTTGAAGATCCGCAACTGGATAGACCAGTACCTCGAGATAGTGTAACTTTGCTGATTCCTCCGCGTATCATCAATTGGAGCCAATCTCCCGCATGCAAACCATTCAGTTGAACAACGTCCGCAAGAGCTATGACACGTTTGTAGCTGTGGACAACATTTCCTTCGCCATTGAACAGGGGACGGTTTTTGGCCTGTTGGGTCCTAACGGCGCCGGCAAAACCAGCACGATTCGCATGATGATCGGGATTACCCAGCCCGATTCCGGCGAGATCCATGTTTTTGGCAAACCATTTGAGCGCAAGAGCCTGGAACGAATTGGCTACCTCCCGGAAGAGCGCGGTCTTTACAAGAAGATGAAGGTGCTTGACCAGCTTGTTTTTTTGGCGGAGCTTCACGGAATGGGCCGTGCGGACGCAACCGCGAAAGCGCGCGAATGGTGTAAACGTCTGGAGATTGCCGAGAAGCTCGATAACAAAGTGGAAGAGCTTTCCAAGGGAATGCAGCAGAAGATCCAGTTCATCGCTGCCCTTTTGCACGATCCGGACTTCGTCATTATGGACGAGCCATTCTTTGGATTGGACCCGGTGAACGCCGGATTATTGAAGGATGTCCTGCTCGATCTGAAAAAGCAGGGCAAGACCATTCTCTTCTCGACCCACCGCATGGACCAGGTGGAAAAGCTCTGCGATTCGATCTGCCTCATCAATCGTGGACGAGCAGTGCTGCAGGGCTCGCTTTCGCAGGTGAAATCGAAGTTCGGCAAGAACAATGTGCAGATCGAATACGTGGGCGATGACAATTTTCTCCGCGAGACACAGCTCGTGGGCTCCTACAACAATTACGGGAACTATGTGGAGGTGCGGCTTGCGCCGGGGGCAGATTCGCAGGAGTTGCTGCGGGCCGTGGCCTCGCGATCGCGGGTGAACAAGTTCGAACTGATGGAGCCCTCTCTGGAAGAAATTTTCAAGGAAGTGGTGGGGAAAACAGATGCGTAGCATGTTCCTGATCGCCCGGCGCGAATATCTCGAGCGGATCCGAACCAAGGCATTTCTGATCATGACCATCCTGATCCCGGCGATCATGGGCGGCTCGCTGTTTCTTCCGGCGCTCTTCATGAAGAAGACGCAATCTGGTGCGAAACACCTCGTGGTTGTCGCGTCTGACCGCCACATAGGCGACGTTATCGCCCAACAGATCAACCGCGATCGCCAGGACAATCCCCGTGAAAAGGAAGGGCCCTCAATGAGGCGCGGCGCGGCTGCGGCCCCCGAGAGCTGGAACATTGACGTCGATACGAACGCCTCGGACGCGAACCGATCGATACTCAGCCTCAAGGTACAGGCGAAGGTGCTGGATGGCGTGGTCTGGGCGACCGTCGAGAACCTGGCCACGAAAAAGGTCCCTTTCATTACCCGCAACGTCTCGAGTCTCGAAGAGATTTATGACGTTCAGAGAAGTATCTCGCGCGCCCTGCAGCGAAATACGCTTGCCACGAAGGGCCTGAGCGAAAGCGATATCGAAGCTTTTCAGAAGCCGGTTGACTTGAGTGCGGTCACACCCGACGGGAAACCGGCCGGTAACGGTACCAGCACAATCTTCACGGCCATTTTCCAGATCATGGTCCTCTACATGAGCGTGCTCCTCTACGGCGTGAACGTGATGAATGCCGTGCTGGAAGAGAAGAACTCGCGCGTGATGGAGGTGGTGCTTTCCACTGTTGAACCCAAATTCCTCATGGCCGGTAAGATCCTGGGCGTAGGAGCAGTTGGCCTCACCCAGATCGCCATCTGGGTCGCCTTGGGCCTTTTTTATTCCGGTTCAGCGGTAATGGGCAGCGGGCTTGATCTCAAGAGCATTATCAATATCAGGAGCATCATTTTCTTTGTAGTGTTTTACCTGCTTGGTTACCTGCTTTACAGCGCCATGTACGCGGCAGTGGGTGCAATGTGCAACTCGCAGCAGGAGGCCCAGCAGCTCTCCCAACTTGTCACCCTGCCGATGGTGGTTCCGCTTTTCCTGATTGGCTACATCGTCCAGTATCCCGGCGCTCCTCTTTCCATTGCCGTTTCCATGTTCCCGCTTACGGCGCCACTCACCATGTACGCCCGGATCGTCCTGCAAATGCCGCCATGGTATGAACTTGCTGCATCAATTGGGTTGCTGGTGGCTACGATCTATGGCGTGGTCCTGCTCTGCGGCAAGATTTACCGCGTGGGCATTTTGATGTATGGCAAGAAGCCGACCCTGCCGGAAATCGTGAAATGGGTGAAATACGCTTAATATTTCAGCATGGATCCGGTAGCTGAGGCGGAGCAGATTACCCAAAAGAGCGACGCACGTGTCTTTACTTTCCGGGAACGCCTACAGCTGGCCGCCATATCGTGGGCTGGCTATCTTTTCATTCGGCTGATCGGCCCAACGCTGCGGTTCCGATCGAAGTTTGAAGCCGGCGCTATCGCAGATATTCACGGGCCGCATCAGCCGTCCATCTTCGGCTTCTGGCACCGCTGCGTGATTCCAGCCTCGTACCAGTTCCGCAATCTCGGAATTGCGGTCATGACGAGCCGAAGCTATGACGGGGAATACATCGCTCGAATCATCGAGAAGCTGGGCTATCGCGCCGTGCGAGGTTCAAGTTCACGAGGCGCCGTGGGTGCTCTGCTGGGCATGCGACGCGAGCTGGAAGAGAACCGCACAGTTGCGTTCACCATCGATGGCCCTCGCGGTCCGCGATACGTGGCTAAGCCCGGTCCGGTATTGCTGGGCAAGATTACGGGGCGTCCAATCACCTGCTTTTATATCCACGTGCAGCGTGCCTGGATCCTGAACTCATGGGACAGGATGCTCATTCCTAAGCCGTTTTCGGAGGCCGTGCTTTATGCCACAGGACCAATTTATGTGCCGGCGGATGTCACTGAGGAAGGAATGAAGGAACTCCATCAGCAGATGCAGGATGCGCTGGAGCGGGCCCGGCTGGGAGCGGAGGAAGCAACTCGCACAACCGGCGTGGGAACCTAAGACCTTACTCGCCCATCCATTCACCAAAAGCACGCAGGGAAGTCACGTGATCACAAATGATCTTAATCACGCCCATGATCGGCACGGCCAGAACGAGTCCGGCGGCGCCCCATATCCATCCCCAGATCAGCAGAGCGATGGTGACTACCAGTGGGTTGAGCTGCAGGCGCTTCCCGAGAACCTTCGGGTACAGGACATTCATGGCAAACAGGTGAAGTCCCACAACGGTCACGAGAATTGCAATCGCGCCGCCTTCGTGCAGTTTGTCGGCACCCGCCGCGAGCGGCGGCACCAGAGCAAGGATCACGCCGAGATAAGGCATCAGGCTCAGGAATCCGCTGAGTATTCCGAGGAAATAGAAATATTGCAGCCCGAGCACCCCGAATACAGCAATGCTGGTGGCGCTCAGGAAAACGCCAATGATGAAATTGCCCGCAATGAAGCTGCGCATCATCAGGGCGATTTGCCCAAGCGTCACGTAAGCGACGGTTCTGTGTTCAGGGCGAAAAAGCTCCACCGTTTTTCGGCGCGCATGCTCCTGCCAGCTCAGCATGAAGTAGACCAGAAATGGGATGAACGCGAGCGTCAGCGCGACTTCCGTGAGCGTGCCAAGATGATTGGTGATGATCTCGGTGCCGGAACTGTTCTCCACTTTGACCGGCACCGCCCGCTTCGCATTTTTCGCTGCCTCGGGAAGAATGGTTTCGGTGGATTTCTGAAGGTCCGCGGTCTGCTGCCTCACATGGGCCAGCATGCCTTTCACTCGCTCGCTATATTTTGGCAACTCGTGGGCAAAATCGACCGCACGGTTGTAAAAGAAGTAGCTTGCCCCCCAGCAGGCGCCGGTGAGCAGCAGCACAGCGATGAGGGCGGCGGCCGCCCTGGGCAGACGAATCTTTTCCAGAATGCCCACTAGTGGCGCAAGGGTAAAGGCGATCAGCACAGAGACGAGCAGCGTCACGAGGACGAGTTTGGCGACATAGCAAATGGCAAGCACCACCGCCATGGCAATGATGACCTGGGCACCCGACCCGGCAAGAACGGTCCGAGTGAAGTCACGCTCGCTTCGCTGCTGATGCTGCAACTCAGACGCCTGCGTCCGGTCTTCGGCTTCGTTGGCGTCGAGCTGCTCAGGAGGCGGTGGAATGATGCGGTTTGCGGCCACACGGGATAAGATGCGTCCGCTGCATATAATGTCGGGATGGAAGGCCTGGAGCGCATTCTGGCAATCGATTAC
>Ga0070679_100002982_pt1 | contig 15450 bp, 17 predicted proteins | sample KBSC63BmetaG_FD_65652 | JGI IMG/M metagenome (GOLD analysis project Ga0070679, IMG submission 65652) | Corn rhizosphere microbial communities from Kellogg Biological Station, Michigan, USA - KBS C6-3B metaG | ecosystem: Host-associated > Plants > Roots > Rhizosphere | place: USA: Michigan... | reverse complement strand
GAACTACCGCTCGACGCAGCTCATCCTCGACGCCGCCAACGCGGTCATCGCGCGCAACCTCGAGCGCAAGCAGAAGCACCTGTTCACCGAGGAGGGCGAGGGCGAGCTCGTCCTCTATCACACCGCCGAGGACGAGCGCTCCGAAGCGCAGTTCGTCGTGCGCGCCATCCAGAAGCTGGCGCTGGATGACGAGCGCGTGCCGTCCGACTTCGCCGTCTTCTATCGCACGCACGCCCAGTCGCGCGCGCTCGAAGAGGCGCTGCTCTCGGCCGATCTGCCGTACGCCGTCATCGGCGGCATCCGCTTCTACGATCGCGCCGAGGTCAAAGATCTGCTCGCCTATTTGCGCGTGCTGGCCAATCCCGCCGACGAGGTCTCGCTCGAGCGCATCATCAACAAGCCCACGCGCGGCATCGGCGAGTCGACCTACGAGCGCGTCGTCGCGCGCGCGCGCGCCGAGAACGTCACCGTCTGGGTGGCGATGGAGCAGATCGGCAAGTACGGCGATCCCGACATCGGCCCGTCGCCGCGCAAGAAGCTGGCCGGCTTCGTCGACATGATGAACGACCTGCGCAACGAGTTCATCACGCACGAAGGCTCGCTCGGCGCGCTCGCCGACGCCGTGCTCGAGCGGACGCAGTACATCGAGCGGCTGTCGGCCGACGGTTCGCACGAATCGCAGGAGCGCATCGAGAACCTGCTCGAGCTCACCGGCTCGATGAAGGACTACGAAGGCGACGTCACCGCGCGCGAAGGCACGCCGCCGACGATCCACAATTACCTCGAGCAGGTGTCGCTGGTGGCGCCCGCCGACGCCGCGCAAAAGGGCGTCACGCTCATGACCGTGCACGCCGCCAAGGGGCTCGAGTTCCCGGTGGTCTTCGTGACCGGTCTCGAAGACGGCGTCTTCCCTTCCTTGCGCAACGGCGAGGACGAAGACGCGCTCGCCGAGGAGCGCAGGCTGGCGTACGTAGCCATCACGCGCGCCGAGGAGCGGCTGTTTCTGACCAACGCGCGCCATCGCCGCCTCTTCGGCCAGGACGCGCGGCCGTTCGTCGAGAGCCGCTTTCTCGCCGACATCCCCGACCACTGCATCGCGCGACCGGTGCGGCAGCCGACGCCGCGGCCGTCGTGGATGGATCGCGCCGAGCAGCCGTCGTACGCGCGCACGGTCGAGCGCGACGCCGACATCAAGGTCGAGTACGAGCACGACGCCGCGGGGTACGACGACGTCGAGAGCACCTTCCGCCTCGGGCAGCGCGTGCGCCATCCGAAGTTCGGCGAAGGCGAGGTGCGCGGCTTCACCGGCACCGGCACCGATCTGAAGCTCACGGTCTATTTCCCGAAGGTGGGGCCGAAGACGATCATCGCCAGGTTCGTGGAGCTCGTGTGAAAAAGCTCCGCGCTCGGATCCACGAGCTGTGGCGCACGATCGTCCATGAGCACACGTCGCCGGCGCGCGTCGCCGCCGCGATCTTCGTCGGCGCGATCGTCGGCTGCACGCCGCTGTTCGGCCTGCACATCGTCGTCTGCCTCGCGCTCGCCTGGGCGCTCGGGCTCAACAAGCTCATCGTCTACGGCGCGGCGAATCTCTCGATTCCGCCGATGGTGCCGCTCGTCGGCTTCGCGTCGGTGCAGCTCGGCGAGCGCATCCGTCACGGCGCGTGGCTGGCGCTGCATCGCAGCGACTTTGCGCTCGCCAACATTCGCGTCATCGCCAAGATCTTCTTCGTCGACTGGCTGCTCGGCGGCGTCGTGCTCGGCGCCGCCATCGGCGTCGTCGTCGGTGGCGTCGTCTTTGCTGCGTTGTCGCGCCGCCGCGCGCGCGCCGCGCACGCCGACGATGCCATCGGCGTCGCCATCGAAGCCGCACGCCGCCGCTACGACGGGCTCCATCCGCGCTTCAAGTGGTACGCGCGCATGAAATACGTCATGGACCCGTGCTACCGCGCCATCGCGCCGCTCGTGCCCGCGGGCGCATTCGCCGTCGATCTCGGCTCCGGCCTCGGCATGCTGCCGGTGCTGCTCGGCGTGCTCGGCGACGGCCGCCGCGCCCTCGGCATCGAGTGGGATCGCAAGAAGGTCGAATGCGGCGTGCACGCCGCGCGGCAGCTCCCCGACATTCGCGTCGTCGAGGGCGACGCGCGCTCCGCCGAGCTGCCGCCGTGCGACATCATCACGCTCGTCGACATGCTGCACTACTGGGACGCCGACGCGCAGCGCGCGCTCCTCGCCCGTTGTCGCGCGGCGCTGCGTCCCGGCGGGCGCCTGCTCGTGCGCGAAGGCGATCCGTCGCGGCGCGGCGGCGCACGATGGACGCGCGCCGTCGAAGCGGTGGTCACCAAGCTCGGCTGGAACCGTGGACCGCAAGTGCGCTTCCGCCCCGTCGACGAATTGCGCGCCGACCTCGAGGCGCTCGGCTTCCGCGTGCGCATCGACGAGGTCGCCGCGCGCACGCACCCCGGCAACGTGCTCCTCGTCTGCGACGCTACTTGAGCATCGGCGCCGGATCGACGGGCGACAACGCGCGCGCCGCCGGATACATGCCGAAGTGCAGATGCGGCGGCGTCGTGCGCGCGTTGCCGGTGTTGCCGACGCGGCCGATGACGTCGCCGCGCTCGACGTGGTCGCCGACGCGCAGCCCCGGGCGGAAGCCTTCGAGGTGCGCGTAGTAGTAGAGCGTCGACGGCTTGCCCGCGACCCACACGGTGTTGCCGCCCAGCCGATCGGTCGTGCCGATGCGCACGACGATGCCTTCGGCTGCGGCGACCACGGCCGTGCCGCGATGCGCGAAGATGTCGATGCCGGCGTGCTTGCGATGTCCCGAGCGCGGCTCGCCGAACGACGAGTGCAGCGACGGCCGCTTGACCCCGTGCACCGGCACCTCGAGCGTGCCCGGCGATCCCGAGTAGCGCACCAGCGCCCACGCCGTCCGATGCGTCGCGAGCACGCCGAGCACGAACACCACGGCGACGGCAACCGCGGTGCGCTTCACCCAACGCGTCATGCTCGTGATACGCCGCCGCCGCGGCGCGACCTTCCCGACGCGTTATTCGGCGAGGTGTAGCTTGGCCAGTCCTTCGGCTTCGCTGTGCGCCGGTCCCCACTCTTTTTTCGAGTAGTAGCGCTTCACGCCGCGCGACGTGCCCGCGATGTCGAGGCAGTAGTCGAACCCGTGCTCGTGGCACGGCCGCGCCGTGTAGCGCACGCGCTGAATCTCGCGCGTCGCGCCGAACAGCAGATCGAGCACGCCCGGCTCGCGCGGAATGACGTGATAGTGGAACTCCTCGAACGCGCCGGTCCACTGCGTGCGCACGACGAAGCGCCCGAACGGGAACTCGCTGTTGATGAAGAACGGTTGGAACTTTTCGTCGGGGCTGCGCGGCATGTGGTCGACCCAGAAGCGATCGAAGATGAGCTTCGGATCGGGCGCGTCGCTGTGCATCGCGCGCCACGCGAGGCCGCCACCGACGAGCAACATCATTCCAAGCGCCAGCTTCTTCATGGCGCCGATTGTACTGCTAATCGGGCTGCGCGATCGTCGTCAGCGTCACGTCGGCTTCGTGGTTGCCGCGCTTGAGATGCAACGTGATCTTCTTGCCGACGCCGGCGTTCGCCGACAGCCAGCGCAGCCGCTCGGCGTCGTCGACGGCGACGCCGTCGAACTTCAAGATGATGTCGCCGCGCGCGATGCCCGCTCTCGCCGCCGGCGATCCCGGCACCACGATGCCGACGAGCGCGCCGCTCGACAGCTCGACGCCGAGGCGCGCCGGATCGACGGGCCGGATGCCGAGCCAGCCGCGCTGCACGCGTCCGTACTTCTTGAAGTCGGCGACGTCGCGCTTGGCCATGTCGATGGGCACGGCGAACGCGAGCCCCTGCGCGCGCGCGTTGATCGCGGTGTTGATGCCGACGACCTCGCCCCGCATGTTGTAGAGCGGCCCGCCCGAGTTGCCGGGATTGATCGCCGCGTCGGTCTGAATGAAGTCCCAATAGCCGTTGTTGAAGCCGCCCAGCTGATCGCCGCGCCGTCCCTTGGCGCTGACGATGCCGGCGGTCACCGTCGACGACAAGCCATACGGCTCGCCGATGGCGACGACCCACTCGCCGACCTCGAGCTTGTCCGAGTCGCCCAGCACCGCCGCCGTCAGCCCCTTGGCGTCGATGTGCAAGAGCGCGATGTCGGTCGCCGGATCGCGCGCCACGATGCGCGCGCGGTACGTGTGCTTGTCGTCGAGCTGCACGTCGATCTGATCGGCGGCGCGCCCGCCGAGCTCCTCGGGCGCGACCACGTGGTTGTTCGTCAGGATGTCGCCGTCGCTCGAGATGATGACGCCCGAGCCGAGCGACGCGGCGTGCTCGTCCGGCCGCTGCAGATAGAACGGCGAGTCCTCGCCGAATGGAAACACGGCGACCGGCCGCTGCTTGATGACCGCGATCGAGTGGATGTTGACCACCGACGCGTGCGAGTGTTTGACGAGGTCGACGAACGACGCCGGCGCGCCCGCGACGGGCACGACCGGCTGCCCCTTTTGCGCGGGCACGGTCGCTTGCGTCTGCTGCGCCTCCGCGATCGTCGGCTGCTTCTTCGAAAACACCAGGAGGCCGATGAACGAGCCGACGGCCGCCGCGAATACCAGACTAGCGCTTTTTCGCATCCACATATTTCATACGCAGGTCGTAAAGGAGGTTGTCGAGGAGCTGCGCTTCCTCTTGCGTCAGATTGCCGCGCGTCTTTTCGCGCAGCATGCCTAGAATGTCGACGGTCTGTTTGGCGAGCGGCAGGTTCGGCTCGCGCGCCCGCGAGTCGGGATGCTCGATCTCGCCGAGGTGCACCAGCACCGACGACGCCAGCGACATGACGAACATGCCGAAGTCGATCTCCGGCATCGATTCTGGCTCGTTCTCTTTTTGCGTGTCCATCACACCCTCGGGATCTCGACAGTAAGCACGCCGCCGGCGAGGCGCACGCGCCGCTTGTCGGCGGCGGCATCGTCGGGCAGCGCGATGGCGCAGCGGAACTCGCCGTAGCTGCGCTCGAGACGATGATAGGCGGCGCCCTCGCCACCGGCGAAGTGGCGGCGGCCGCGCACGACGACCTCGCGCCCGTCCGTCTCGACGACGACGTCGTCCGGCCCGACGCCCGGCAGCTCGACCGCGACGAAGACGGTGTCGTCGGTCGAGTACACGTCGGTGGCCGGCGCGAAGGCGCCCTCGACGGCGGAGGCGCCGCGCGCCTGGCGATCGTCGAACAGCCGATTCATGCGCTCGCGCAGGAGCGCCAGCGCGCGCGTCCCGTCCCAGTCGTTGACGCCCATCGCCTGGGAGTCTACTTCGCGGGCGCGGCGCCGGCCAGTGGCCTGATATGCTGGCCGGATGCTCCGCTCGATCCCCTACATGCTCGTGATGCTCTGCGGCGGGATCGCGTCGGCGCAGCCCGCCGCCTCGGACGATGGGCCGGGGCCGCGCGTGTCGCAGCCGCAGCCGGCGGCGATCGGCGATTCGACGCTGCAGGCGCTGCGCGGGCGGACCATCGCGGTGCGGCGCGCGAGCGGCGGCGTCGTCGTCGGCGAGCTCGTCGGCTACGACGCCGCGTCGTTCACGCTCGCGCTCGTGCCTTCGCGCGACATCGTGACGCTGCCGCGCGGCGACATCGCCGCCCTGCGGCTCGCGGACGTCGCGCCCTGGACGGTGACGCCCACGACCGCGTCGGCAGCGGCGGGGCCGTCTGCCGCAGGCGCAGTCGTCGCCGCCGGACCGGTGCGCGAGCGCCACTTTGGCCTGCAGCTCGGCCTCGCGCCCGGCGTCATGCTCGATTACGAGATCGGCTACTTCTACGCCTTCGTCCACGGCGACGTCGTCCTGCCGATGGCGTCATCGGGCGTGCTCCTCGGCTTCGCCGCTGGCGCCGGCGTCACCTTTGCGCTCGCCGCGCGCTCGCGCTGGAAGATGGACGTGTTCGCGCACCTCGATCCGGTGCGCCTCGGCGACGTGAACCTCGGCGGCGGCATCGGCCTCGGCGTGCACTTCACCGCGCTCAACGGCTTCACGCTCGCCTTCAAGGCGCCCATCATCGGCTACTCGGGATCGTTCGGCAGCAGCAGCACCAACAACGGCGCCGGCATAGGCGTGGCGTACTACTACCTCGGCGGCGTCATGGGCCTGCCGATCATCTCGCTCGGATATCGCTTCTGAGCGGAGGCGCTAGTCGGTGTGGACGCCGTTGGCGCCCGAATCCGGCTCGTCGTCGTCATCGTCGTCGCTGAGCTCGATGGGAGCCTGCTTGGCGGCGACGTCGTCGAGCGACTTCAAGTGCTTCTCGTAATCTTTCTTGGTGATCTGACCCTTACGGAGACGGCGCTCGAGGGTTCGGACGTCCCAGAATCGAGGATCATCCCGCGTAATCGTCATGGCGGAGCGTTAGTAGCAGCGACGACGCCCAGTGTCAATACGCGCTAATTGCGGCGAATCGCGATGTAGCTCGAATCGACGGTGCGCAGATCGTGGACCACGCCGGTGGCGCAGCCGCGCGCTTCGTACAGCCAGACGGCGCCGAAGGGATCCGCGCCGCTCTCGAAGAGCGCGATGTGCCCCGAGGTCGCGTCGCGGCGCACGAGCGCGTCGGCGGGGGCGATCGTCGAGCGTGGGATCTGCTTCCAGTAGACCTGGTCGTTGTAGAAGTTCGCCGTCGAGAACGGATGGGCGTCGAGCGTGACCGGGCTGGCCGACGGCACCTGCCACACCTTGGCGATGAAGCCCGAGCAGTCGGCGCCGTACTGGCCCGAGTGCGTGCACGACGGGCAGGATCCGCTGCACGAGCCCGGCTGCGCGGCGTCGTCGCGCCAGCTGCCGTGCCCCCAATAATAGGAGTAGCCGACGGCGAGCTTGGCGAGCGCGAAGATCTCGTCGGTGCCGGCGCCGCCGTCGGGCGAATCGGCGCCGCCGCACATGGACGGCAGGAACGCTGCCTCGGCGACGAGATAGGTGCCCGAGGCCCAGCCGCTGGTGGCGCCGTCGCGCACGTTCCACCAGCCGGCGACCGGCATGGTCGACGGGCCGTCGAGGATCGCCACGCTGGTGCCGCACGGCATCATGGTCTCGATGGCGGCGGAGGTGCCGATGCCGTTGCGCAGGTTGAGCGAAGTCGCCGTCACGCGCGCCATGCCGCCCGGCGCCAGCGCCGCCGAGCCGAGGCCGAGGTCCCCGACGTCGGGATCCCCGTCGTCGGCCGCGAGCTTGGCCCCGCATCCAGTGCATGCGATGCACAGTCCCAGCGCGGCGGCGGCTGTGATACGGATCATCGCCGGCCATGATATCATCGCCGATGGAGTTGGTCTCATGCGGTACATAGTTTCTTTAGCCCTTATTTTGTCGGCTTGTACGCGCGCGAACCCGGACGCCATCGGTGGTAACGGCGGCGCCGGCGGGGGAGGATCGGCCGGCAGCGGCGGCGGCTCGGCCGGCGGCGGCGGCGTCGGTGGCGGTGGCGGCTCGGCCGGCGGCGGCGGCATCGGCGGCGGCGGCGACCTCGCGATGTCGATGCCGCACGACATGGCGCGCCCGCCCGACATGGCCACGCTCGACGGTGTCGCCTGCGGCCCGACGTCGTGCATGAACGGCGAAGACTGCTGCGTCAGCAACAACGGCGCGCATTGCACCAACCAGAACCAGTGCTCCGGCGGCTCGCATCCGACGCTGTGGGCGTGCGACGGCCCCGAAGACTGCAAGAGCACCCTCGACGGTATCTGCTGCGCCAACTCGTCGGGCTCGGCCTGCGATCCGAGCTGCGTCGGCCTCGGGTCCCCGGCCACTCCGATGTGCCACTCGCTGGCCGACTGCCCGTCGACGGATGGGTACGTCGGCTGCTGCGCGATTCCGCAGCTGCCGCAGTATCACGTCTGCTCGAAAACGGCGTGCCCATGACCAAGCGCTATCTCCTCTTGGTCGTGCTCTCGCTGGCTGCGTGTACGCGCGCCAACCCCGATGCCGTCGGTGCCAACGGTGGCAGCGCCGGGACCGGCGGCGGCGGCTCCGCGGGCAGCGGCGGAGGCGGAGGCGGGTCGGCCGGAGGCGGCGGCACCGGCGGTGGCGCCGATCTGTCGATGACCGACGCGCACGACCTGGCTGTCGCGCCCGCGGACATGACGTCCTTCGAAGGGATCTTCTGCGGCACCAAGATCTGCACCGCGCCGAACAACGAATGCTGCGCGATGTCGTCGTCGGTCGACTGCCAGTCGCCAAGCGTGCAGTGCAACGGCGCGCCCTACGACTGCGACGGCCCCGAGGACTGCGACAAGGGCGCCACCTGCTGCGGCGGCGGCACCGGCTCGACGTGCAATCAGCTCAACGGCGGCGGCTGCATGGGCGGACGCGTTCCTTTGTGTCACACGCTGCCCGACTGCCCGACGTCGAACGGCGGCTTCGTCGCCTGCTGCCCGTCGCCGCAAGGCGGGCACATTCGCTTCTGCAGCAAGAACCCCTGCCCGTGAGAGCCGCGCTCGTCGTGCTCGTCGCCGCCGCCGCATGCGGCGCGCACGGGCCGGCGGCGCCGGATCTCGGGACGACGATCGGAGTGCCGTGCGCCGACGTGCAGTGCGCGCCCGAGGCCGATCAGTTCTGCGACACCGCCGATTACGGGCGCACCGGAATGTGCCGCGCCCATGTGGCGGCGATGAATCTGCAGTTCGGCTGCGACGGGCCGGAGGACTGCGGGGCCCAGGGAGTGTTCGGGGTCTGCTGCATGCTCGACGGCATCGGCGCGGCCTGCTCGTCGGCGGGATGCGGCGGGGGCAACGGCCGCTTCATGTGCCATCACGTCAGCGACTGCGCCTCGGGCGAGCAGTGCTGCGTGTTGGCGTCCGGGACGACGTACAGCGTCTGCTCGTCGTCCGGCTGCTGAGCGCTACTGCACCTTCAAGCGCGGCGTGACGAGGAAGCCTTCCGACGGCAGGTTCGAGTAGCCGCCGGCGCCGGCGACGCTGATGCGATACGTCCCGGGGTAGACGACGCCGCTCCACGCGAAGTTCGCCGCCGAGCAGGCGACCGGCACCGCGAACGCGTAGCCCGACACCGGATCGACGAACTCCACGTTCGCCTTGGTGGCCGTCGGGTTCGGATTGCACGCCGTCGTCGTCGACGGCGCGGCGCCGTTGAGCGTGAGCGAGCCGCCGACGTTCGCGGTCTTGACGTCGAGCGCCTGACCGCTGACGTCGCTGGTCACGACGAGCGCGCTGTTGGCGACGAACGGCTGATCGGGCAGGTTCGAGTAGTTGCCGCCGCCGACGCTGACGGTGTACGTGCCCGGGAAGACCTGGCCGCTCCAGGCGAACGATGACGACGAGCAGAGCACGGGCAGGTCGAACGCGTAACCGTGCTTGGCGTCGGTGAGGCGCACGACCGCCTTTTGCGCCGACGGGTCTTGCGTGCACGACGGATCGGTCGTCGGCGCCGCCGCGTTGAGCGTGATGCTGCCGGCGACGTTGGCGGTCTTGACGTCGAGCGCGAGGTTCGCCGTCGCCGCCGTGAGCGCCTGCGCGTCCTTGGCGACGAACGCCGAGTCGGGCAGCGTCGAGTACGACGGCTGGCCCGCGACGGTGATGCGGTAGTTGCCCGGGAAGACGCTGCCGGTCCACGCCAGCGTCGTCGAGCTGCACGGCACGGCGAAGGAAAAGGCGTAGCCGTTGCTGGCGTCGGTCAGCGTCACCGTCGCCTGCGTCGACGTCGGGTAGGTCATGCAGTATTGCGTCTGCGCCGGCGCCGATCCGTTGAGCGTGACCGTGCCGCCGACGGTGAACGTCTGCACGTTGATCGCCTGGCCGCTGACGTCGTGGGTGACGGCGAGCGCGGCGTTGCCGACGAACGGCGTGCGCGGCAGGTTCGAGTAGCCGTCGCCGCCGTCGACGGTGAGCGCGTAGGTGCCGGGGTAGACGTCGCCCGACCAGGCGTAGTCGGTCTGCGCGCAGGTGATCGGGAAGTCGAACTGATAGCCGTGCTTGCTGTCGGACAGGTGCACGACCGCCTTCGAGTAGGTCGAGCTCGCGGGGCAGGTCGACGTCGGCACGAGGCCGTTGAGCGTCACGGTGCCGGCGGCGTGCACGGTCTTGATGTCGAGCGCCTGGTTGGCGGCGTTGCCGGAGACCGCGAGCGCGCCGTTGGCGATGAACGGCGTCGAAGGGACGTTGCTGTAGCGGCCGTCGCCGTCGATGCTGACGACGTACGTGCCCGGGAAGACGACGCCGCCCCACTGGAACGTCGTCGACGAGCAGGGCACGTCGAGATCGAAGCGGTAGCCGTCGGCGGCGTCGACGAGGTGCACCGTCGCCTTGGCGACGCCGGCGTTGCCCGTGCACGCCGCGGTGGTCGTCGGCGCGGCGCCGTTGAGCGTGATGGTGCCGCCGACCGACGCCGTCTTGACGTCGAGCGCGACCGACATCGCGTCGGAGCTGACGTCGAGCTGACCGTTGGCCACGAACGCCTGCGTCGGCAGGCTCGAGTAGTTGCTGTCGCCGGTGACGTACACTTTGTACGAGCCCGGGAAGACCACGCCGGACCACGAGAACGTCGACGCCGAGCACGGGACCGGCAGCTCGAAGTGGTAGCCGCGCGCGGTGTCGACGAGCTGCACGGTCGCTTTGGACGTCGACGGCGACGGGTTGCACGACGGCAGCGTCGTCGGCGCGGCGCCGTTGAGGGTGACGGTGCCGGCGACGTTGACGGTCTTGACGTCGACGCCGATCGCGGTGTCGTTGCCGCCGACGCAGACGCCGGACGGATCGCAGCTGAAGCCGGTCGGGCAGACGCACGGCACGACGCCCGCCATGTCGCTCGGCCCCGAGCCGCCGCCGCCGCCGCCTCCGCCGCCGTTGCCGCCCGTGCCGAGGTCGTCGCCGCCGTTGTTGTTCGATCCCGAGCCGCATCCCGCCCCGAGCACGGTGACCGCGGCGAACGCGATGGCAAAAAGCTTGTTCGTCATGTGCGATGTGTACGGAGCCTTCGTGCGAGGCTTCCCGAGGTGTGCTATCGAAAGAAGCCAAATGGCCTATGACGTCAAAGTCATCAATGAGCTGGTACAGAGGGAATCGGCCTTCACCGAGAAGCTGCTCGGCGAGGTGCAAAAGGTCATCGTCGGGCAGCGTTACATGGTCGAGCGCATCCTCATCGGCCTCCTCACCGGCGGCCACGTGCTGCTCGAAGGCGTCCCCGGTCTCGCCAAGACGCTGACGGTCAAGACCGTCGCCGATTCCTTGCGCGCGAAGTTTCAGCGCATCCAGTTCACGCCCGATCTTCTGCCCGCCGACATCGTCGGCACGACGATCTACAACCCGGCGACGCAGGAGTTTCGCTCGAAGCGCGGGCCGATCTTTGCCAACCTCGTGCTCGCCGACGAAATCAACCGCGCTCCGGCCAAGGTGCAGTCGGCGCTGCTCGAGGCGATGCAGGAGCGGCAGGTGACCATCGGCGAGGAGTCGCATCGGCTGCCCGAGCCGTTCCTCGTCATGGCGACGCAGAATCCGATCGAGCAGGAAGGCACCTACGCGCTGCCCGAAGCGCAGCTCGATCGCTTCATGCTGATGATCAAGGTCGGCTATCCGCAGAAGTCCGAAGAGCGCGAGATCATGGATCGCATGACCTCGGGCTCACCGACGGCGACGCGCGTGGAGCCGGTGGCGACGATGGAGGAGCTGCTCAACGCGCGCAGCGTCGTCAATCAGGTCTATATCGACGACAAGATCCGCGACTACATCGTCAACGTCGTGCACGCGACGCGCGAGCCGGCTGCGTACGGTCTCAAGGAGCTGGCGATGTTCGTGCAGTACGGCGCGTCGCCGCGCGCGTCGATCTTCTTGAACCTGGCCGCGCGCGCGCACGCGTTCCTGAAGCGGCGCGGCTACGTGACGCCGGAAGACATCAAATCGATCGGTCTCGACGTGCTACGGCACCGCGTGATCCTGACGTACGAAGCGGAAGCCGAGAACGTGACGTCCGAAGACATCGTCCGCCGCTTGTTCGAGCACGTCGAAGTCCCGTAACAACGACAAATGCTGCCGCGCGAGCTGATAAAGAAGATTCGGCGCATCGAGATCATCACCGCGCGCCAGGCGCAGAATCAGTTGGCGGGCGCATACCATTCCGTTTTCAAGGGTCTCGGAATGGCGTTCTCCGAAGTGCGCCAATATCAACCGGGCGACGACGTTCGCATGATCGATTGGAACGTCACGGCGCGCATGCGCGAGGCGTACGTCAAGCTCTTCGTCGAAGAGCGCGAGATGACGGTGATGCTGCTCGTCGACGCGTCGGGCTCCGGCGCGTTCGGCTCGCGCGAGCAGGCCAAGCGCGAGGTGGCCGCCGAGATCGCCGCGTTATTGGCATTCTCCGCGATCAAGAACAATGACCGGATTGGCCTCATCATCTTTACCGATCGTGTCGAGAAATTCGTACCGCCGAAAAAGGGCAAGAAACACGTCCTGGCGTTGATTACGGAGATTTTGACGTTTCAACCGGAATCGCGAAAAACCGATCTGCGCGTCGGTCTGGAGTTCCTGGCGAAGGTGGCGCGGCGGCGCGCGATCACGTTTCTCGTCAGCGACTTCATCGTCGACGGCGGGACGAGCGCGTACGAAAAGGCGCTGCGCATCGCCAAGCGCAAGCACGACGTCGTGCCGGTGACCATCACCGATCCGATGGAAGAAGAGCTGCCCGACGTCGGTTACGTGTACTTCGAGGATGTCGAGACCGGCGAAGTGGTCGCGTTCGATACGGCGGGGCCGGGGCGCGCGCGTTATGCGGCGGCGGTGCGGCGGGCGCGTGACGAGCGCGAGCAGCTGTTTCGCCGGCACAACATGGACTTCGTCAACGTGCGCACCGATCAGCCGTACGTGGCCGCGCTGATCGCGTTCTTCCGCGCGCGCGAGCGGAGATTGCGCCACTGATGTTGCGCGCCCTCCTATTAATAGGGCTCGCGCTGGCGGGCGATCTCGGCAGCGCCGCGGATGATCCCGACGCGCCGACGGTGGGCGTATCGATCGACAAGACCGAAGCGCACGTCGGCGATCGGCTGACGCTGACGGTGAGCGCGGTGGCCAAAGCGGGCATCGCGGTGATGCTGCCGGCCAAGCTCGACACCGGCAAGCTCGAGATCCTCGATCGCAACGACAGCGACAAAGCCGGACGCGATCTCGGCGACGGCCGCCGCTCGCACCGCTTCGTCCTCGGCGTCGCCGCGTACGAGACGGGCGAGATCGAAGTGCCCGCGCTCGAGGTCACCTATCTCTTGCCGTCGGGGCAGGTGCGCAGCGTCGAGACCGAGCCGCTCACCGTCAACGTGCGGCCGCTCGTCGCCGCCGACGAGGCGCATCCCGAGCCGCAGCCGGAACGGCCGCCGCGATCGGCGTGGGTCGAAGATCAGCGCGTCATTCGCGCGCTCAAGTGGGGCGGCATCGGGCTCGGCGGCGCGATCGCGCTTTTGACCGCGGCGCTGCTCATCCGGCGCGCGTGGCGTCGCCGTCGCGTGTCCGCCGGCGTCGTCGCGGCGGTCAATGTGCCGCGGCGCGCGCCCGACGCCGTCGCCATCGAGAAGCTGACGGCGCTGCGCGCGGCCGGCAACTTCGCCGTCGACGGCTATCGTCCGTTCTACTTCGCGCTCACCGAGGTAGTGCGCGAGTACCTGGGCGCGCGCTACGGCTTCGACGCGCTCGAGATGACCACGACCGAAGTGCTCGACGAGCTGAAGAAGCGCGCCGAGCACCTCGTCACCGACGGCGCTGAAGTGCCGCGCTTCTTCGCGTCGTGCGATCTGGTGAAGTTCGCCAAGGCGGGATCGACCGACGCGGCTGCGCTCGCCGCGCTCGACGCGGCGCAGGCGATCGTGCTGTCGACGGCGGCGCCGCTCGAGGAAGTGGCGAAATCGATCTCGGGGCCGGTGCGCTTGCCGCGGGAGCCGAGCGGGCCCACGGAGGCGAGCGGTGGATAAGCGGCGCGTGTGGCGCGCGCTCGCGCCGTACCTCCTCACCATCGCGATCGCGCTGCCGTTCGCCGTCTACTATTTCGTGCAGCTGCGCGGCCCCGACATCCACTGGCGCAATCGCGGCGCGCTCGTGCTCCTGGCCGCGGTGCCGCTCGGCGCGTGGGTCGGCTTCTACCTCGAGCGCCGCCGCGTCGGCACGCTCGCGTTTTCGCGCACGCACGATCTCATGGCCACGCAGCAGGGCGCGTTCGGCTATTTGATGCATTTGCCGCGCGCCTGCCTGCTCGTCGCCATCGGTCTCGTCGCGGTGGCGCTGGCGCGGCCGCAACGATTGTCGACCGATCCGGCCGAGGTCGAGGGCATCGACATCGTCATCGCGCTCGACGTGTCGAACTCGATGCGCGAGACCGACATGGTGCCGTCGCGCATCGACGCCGCCAAGCGCGTCATCGAGAAGTTCATCCAGCGCAACGCGTCCGATCGCATCGGGCTCGTCATCTTCGGCAAGGAAGCGTTCACGCAGTGTCCGCTCACGCTCGACACGCGCGCGGTCGCCAACCTGCTCAACGACGTGCGCATCGGGCTCGTCGACGGGCAGGGCACGGCCATCGGCAACGCGCTCGGCACGTCGATCAATCGGCTGCGCAAGTCGACGGCGAAGTCGAAGGTGATCGTGCTCGTCACCGACGGCGACGACAACGCATCGAAGCTCGATCCGCGCAAGGCTGCCAAGTTCGCGCAGACCTTCGGGGTCAAAGTGTTCACGATCTTGATCGGGCGCGACTCGTTGGCGGCCGAGGCCCCCCCGGGGCAGGACCGCTTCGGCAACTGGATCCGGCCGCAGCCGCGCTATCCCGTGAACCCGAAGCTGCTCGAGGAGATCGCCGAGACCACCGGCGGCATGCCGTTTCTGGCGACCGACACCGAGGCGCTGGAGAAGCGCTTCCAGGCGATTCTCGAGGATCTCGACCGTAGTAAGCTGAAGGCGCAAACGCCGCATTACGCCGAGCTCTATCCGATGCTCGTCGCGCCCGCGCTCATGCTGACGCTGCTCGAGATCCTGCTCTCGCTCACCCGGTTCCGGAGGTTCCCGTGACCTGGGGCGACATTCCGGTGCTGTGGCTGCTCACCATCGTGCCGATCCTCGTCGTCGCCTACGCGCTCGACGGGCAGCGGCGGCGGCGCCTGCTCGAGCGCATCGGGCATCATCAGATGATCGCGCGCATGACGGCGACGTTTTCGCCGGCGCGCCGTCGCTGGCGCGCGGTCTTGTCGGTCGCGGCGGTGGCGCTGCTCGTGCTCGCGCTGGCGCGGCCGCAGATCCCGGGACGCGCCAAGCTGACCGAGAGCCGCGGGCTCGATCTCGTCGTCGCGCTCGATTTTTCGAAGTCGATGCTGGCGCGCGACATCTATCCGACGCGGCTCGATCGCGCCAAAGCGGAGCTGGGCCGCTTCATCGATTCGCTCAAGGGCGATCGCGTTGGGCT
>Ga0070679_100002980_pt1 | contig 15450 bp, 11 predicted proteins | sample KBSC63BmetaG_FD_65652 | JGI IMG/M metagenome (GOLD analysis project Ga0070679, IMG submission 65652) | Corn rhizosphere microbial communities from Kellogg Biological Station, Michigan, USA - KBS C6-3B metaG | ecosystem: Host-associated > Plants > Roots > Rhizosphere | place: USA: Michigan... | reverse complement strand
GATTACGCGCGATAATGTCACGATCAAAGTCACCGCCGTCGTCTACTTCTACGTTGTCGATCCAGCCGCCGCCGTGGTCAATGTGATGAACTTCATCCAGGCCACCACGCAGATCGGCCAGACTACCTTGCGTAACGTGCTGGGCCAGTCCGAGCTTGACGAGTTGCTCTCGCAGCGCAACAAAATCAACCGTGATCTGCAATCCATCATCGACGAGCATACCGAGCGTTGGGGCGTTAAGGTCACAGCAGTCGAGATCAAGGATGTGGAGTTGCCAGCAACCATGCAGCGCGCAATGGCGAAACAGGCTGAGGCCGAACGCGAGAAACGTGCCAAGATCATTCACGCCGAAGGTGAGTTGCAGGCTTCGGCCCAACTGGCTCAGGCCGCTAACGTCATTGGCTCGCAGCCCGCGACCCTCCAGTTGCGCTACCTGCAAACGCTGACCGAGATCGCCGTTGAGAAAAACTCGACGATCATCTTCCCGCTGCCAATCGATCTGGTCGAGCCGCTGCTGGGCATTGCGAAAAACCGCGCTGCCGCAAGCGCAGTTGACGGATATGAGAAGCCATCTGAAGACTCGGCGACGGCACGTTTGTCGTAAAACCCCCTCAGAAAGAGCAGCCCCAACGGTGTTCCCGTTGGGGCTGCTTGCTTGTGCTTCTGATGTGCTATGAAGCCGTTGAAGGCGGGGTGATCTCCGTCTGGCCCTGCTTGCTCCGCAAATACTCCGCGCACACCTGATAGGTTTCCTCGCTAATCAGGCCGCGTGACATGTAATGATTGAGCATCACATCGAGCTTGAGAATGCTAATCAGGTTGTAGCCCTGATAGCGCAAACGCTCGGTCGCGCCCTGCTCGCGGTCCACCAGCACGATCACATCTTTGACTTTCAGATCGTGCTCCTCTAACAGTTTTGCGGTTTCCAGAATGCTGCCGCCCCTGGTAATCAGATCGTCGATAATCAGAGCGGTATCGCCGGGAGTAAAACGACCTTCAATGCCACGTTTACCAGTGCCTTCCGGGCGGTTGCGCGCGTAGATCATCGGGATGTTGGTTTCCAGCGAGTAGGCCGAGGCCAGCAGCAAACCTCCAACCGGAACGCCCGCCACAACCGCGAAGGGATGAACGCGTGGACGACGTAACGATTGTGCCAGATCAATTTCTTGTTGCATTAATTTGCTTGCGACACGCAAGGCGGTTGGGTTACTGATTAGCACTTTTGGGTTGACGAAAACGGGAGAACTGACCGTCGATTCGCTGACGGTAAAGTTTCCAAACTGAACGCCCCCCAGGTCAAACAAGGTTTGTGCTAACCAGAGATTGTCTAGAGACTGCTCTTTAGCCACCTCTCAGCATCCTTTCTCTAACAGCAAAGTAGGTTCGTTTCTGCTGTAGTCAAGTATAACATATTGGTTTGTTCCTGCAACCAGACTTCTTATCAGCTTTTTGAGGAAACATCAAACCCGCATCAGGCATTCTTCTGTTTGCCGCTTCGCCTGGGTGCGCCGCAAGTTTCCACCGTAGTTCTCCCTACATCAAGTGTAACAAGCGGGCAATGAATAGTGATAAAGATGAATGGAACCGCGCTGTCCTTAGCATGAAAAATGATGAGTTTACTATGCCCACAATCTGTTCTACTTTGACGCTGGGATACTCATTCGGACTGGCTTCCATAACAGGAGGTAAGCACCTTTTTTTGCTAAATGGCCCGAACCGTTATCGCGTGCCTGTGAGCGAATTGAGATGCCAGGGAAGGGCTGCGCGTCGTGAGCAGATAGCCACACCTCCCACCACCGACCTTAAAGGCCAGAGCATCGTTGATATCCCAGGCATCATCGATGACAAAAAGAAAACTTCGATCTCCAATGAGAGAAGTGAGCATTTGTCCCAGCGTGGAAATACTCTCTAACCTGGCGATATCACGAGAGGCAAGGCCAAGCTCCTGCGCCCATACACTCAGCAATGTGCGAAGATCAGGGAACTGGCCGAGCCTGACCCAGATGATGCCATCGGGGAAGTGTGCGCGCACTTCATCATCATAGGCGAGTTCCAGGGCGAGGGCGGTCTTACCAGTCCCAGGTAAACCATACAAAGCTGCTATAGTCGAACGATTTTGCGCGCAAAGATGCTTTTTAAGCGTGGAAAGCAGATCACCACGCTCAATCAGTTTATGGGTGCGTGGTTGAACTACCGCGTACAGAGGTTTTTCCTGCAACCTGGGATCGAGCTGAAGGTGTTGTGTTGTGGAGGTATCATCATAGCGAGGTTGTTTATTTTGGGGCAATAAACCTAATTCATAGGGGCGTTTGGCAAAGAGTTCACAAAGTTTTTGGCGATAGTGCGGGCTTGGAAAAGCTGATCCACACTCCCAGCGACAAACAGTAAATGGATTGGTGTCAATGAAAATAGCAACCTGTCGTTGGGACCAGCTTTTCTCCTCGCGAGCCTGACGTAGAGCGACATTCGGTAAAAAGGACTTCTGTTCTTTGCGCATCCCAAAAAACTCCTCTTTGAGTATTTGAAAAACCCTTATGGGTGGCGTGGTGGCAGTTTCCACGCACCAGTGCTGTTCAGCGATGAAATCTCAATTTGTGGCATTGGATGACGTACAATATGATGATATGTCAATGAACAATGTGCCGTTTTTATAGGGTATAAGTAATAGTAACTTTAAAATACATGAATGTCAATGTGAAGACATCCAAAAGATATTTTTTTCGGTATAAATTCTGGTTATACTTGTTGGAGAGCGGCACAGTGGCTGCTTCACGAGATATTACAGAGTGGCATACCAGGTATGATGTTCTGTAGCATACGGAAAGGAATTACCATGAAAAAGATTGTGGTTCGCAAAACCCAGGCCGTCAAACTGACCTCTGCTGCACATCCCCTGTACGGAAGCATATGTTCGGTTATCTGTTAGGCGGTCTGGTCCTCATCATGCTGTGAGGATCAAGCGAGCATTGCATGTGGTCGTTAGGGCTCTAACGGCCACGTGCAATGTTATCTCATTAGATTATTTATGAGACAGAGAGCATGTTCGGAGGCTTCTGTGACAAATGATACGACGCTGTTATTTTATCCGCTAACCTTTGTAGCAGATGCACCTGATGTTATTGTGGGGCGCAAGGATATCGATAGTTATGCTGCTTTCCCTGAAGATGGAGCCGAGCTGCTCAAACAGTTGCAAGCTGGACGTACCCTTGAGGATGCCGCAACCTGGTACCAGGATCGCTATGGGGAAAGCATTGATATGGCGGATTTCCTGGAAACCCTCCACGATTTACAGTTTCTACGTGCTAGTGGCGAAGAAGAACAGGTACTCACTCCGGCGCGCTCATCAGCTTTCTGGCAATGGGTGGGACGCGCGCTCTTTTCGCCGGTAGCCTGGCTTATTTACGCGGCGGTCTTCGGATACTGCCTGTATCTCATGGTCCGGTTCTCCTATCTACGTCCCAGTTACAGCAATCTGTTCTTTACACCCTATCTCGTTGTACTGGAATTAGGCCTCTTTTTCGGACAATTTCCCGGTATCCTTTTTCACGAAAGCTATCATGTTCTGGCTGGTCAGCGCCTCGGTATCTCTTCGCGCCTGGGTATCGGACGCCGCATCTATATCCTTGTCTTTGAAACACATTTAGATGGTTTGTGGAGTGTGCCGCGCAATAAACGTTATTTGCCCTTTCTCGCCGGGATGCTTGGAGATATACTCTGGTTTTCATTTACGATGATTATTGCCGGTTTGGCCTATAATCCGACTCACCCATTTGCATTCCCCGGCGCTTTTTGCCTGGCGCTCTCTTTCTCTACACTTTTGCGTTTTGTCTGGCAATTTTATTTCTATCTGGAAACAGACGTCTATTATTTCTTCATTAACATATTTCGTTGTGTGGATTTACAACAGACCACGCGCCTGTATATTTGGAATCGCATCTACCGTCTGTTTGGGCGTACCAATAAAATTCAGGATGAAGAAGAGTGGCATCCTCGCGATAGACAGGTGGCTCGTTGGTACGCCTTTTTCTTTGGAGCAGGGTATCTATTTACCATTGGTACGTTATTCCTGGTGGGTGTGCCAGCCGCGATTAGAATATTCTCCGGCATTTTTAGTCATCTGTTTGTCCATGCATTGGATGTATCGTTCTGGGATTCATGTATCTTTCTCCTCCTAAATGGTGTGCAGCTTGCGATCGTTGCGGGCATCTTTGTGCGTGAATATCGGACGCGCAAACGAAACAGGCGTCTGGTTGTGGCTGTAGAACAAGAGGTTGCATAGCCCCAGCCCTGATTACTGTACAAGAAATGGAGTTGTGTCATGGTTGCAAAACCTCGTCATACATGGATTGTTGCCCCCTATGAGCGGGACAGGTACATGTGTTGGAGTACAATGAAACCGGTCGGGACAGCGTATGAAGTTGATTGCCATCGAACGCTACGTGGCCCATACACGGGAGCTGGGAGCCTGCTACGGCAACTTGTGCCGGTTATTTACCAGCAACATCCTGAGTATGTTACCGCTCATATTGTAGAGATACTTTCTCTGGCTCCAGAACTCAGCTCGTTTCTCTCGACTTCTCAGCAGACGCTAACCGCGCTGGCGATTCCTGAAGAGCGCACGCGCTTCTATTCACGCTTGAGAACGCTGCGTTTAACGCATGGAATTATCGATTTTCTCAAAGGTTGCATCAGCCTGGGTATCTATGACCATCTCTCCCTGTACTTTGACAATGTACAGGCCGCTGATACGCTGGACCAGGAATTGCTCAGCGTCTTATTGCGCCGGGCCGATCCAGAGACGCTGACGGTCATTATCTCCAGTACATCTGATCCATTCCCTGATGTCCTCCAGGCCGCTTGTCTCTCCTATGCCAAACAAGTACACGCCGAGCAGTTGCGCGGGCAGGCTTCTGCACAGGGTTTGCCGAACGGGTGGCAGGCCTGGCTGGTAGAGCATGAGCAACCCTGGTCAGGAGTATACGAACCCTTGCAGGAACACGCGGAATTGCTTGCCGCAAATTCTCCACATGGCGCAACGTTTGCAGAGGGTATACAGAACCTGGTTGAACAAGCGCCAGTTGAGTTGCGGGCATCCTGGGCCAGAGCGTATATCGATTCCGATTGCGCTAACGATAATCCACTGGAAATGAGCGCCTATCACCTGCTGGATATCGAGACGCGCCAGCAGTGGCACGATGAGCGCGCGGAAACATTAGAAAAGCAGGAGCAATGGTCCCTTCGCCTGGGCGCTATCCCCTATCATCGCGAATACGGCAGCTCCCCGTCTAACCTGGGCGCGAAAGCCTTGCAAGAAGCTCTGGACTACTGCATCAATATGGGCTACTACGAGGCGACTGTGGACTTTGGGTATCGCGGACGTGCGGTGGTTGATTGGATAACACAACTTCAATATTATTGGACTTTTACGACCAAATGCACTACCTCGCTGGCCGCATTAGGACGCGCTGAGGAGGCGGAGAAACTCTATATCGAGGCGCGAGCCTTGACCAGCAATTTCACCATTCATATGCAGGCGGCTTATGCCACCGCCATGCTCTATACGCGCCATCTTTCAGCCAACCAGCAGGACAATATCGTGGCGAGAGGCTGGATCAACGAGGCTATCGCCCTCTCTGCCCTGTTTCCTGATCCCAAAGATCGCACCTTTAACACCGTTTTTAACCAGAATGGGCTGGCTTTAATTGAGGCTCATACCAAACACCCTGACGAGGCTATCCGCCTGGTGACGGAGGGCCTGGAACGCCTCAATAATGTCTTAGCACCTGGCGAACACATGCTTCATCGCTCAGTGCTGCTCTACAATCGCGGGCAGGTGTACACGGGTCTGGGCAGGCTGGAAGAGGCGCTGGCCGATTATAGCGCGGTGATAGAGCAAGATCCGTATTACAGTGAATATTACCTTGATCGGGGCAACCTCTATCGTCGTCTGGAACGCAATGCAGAGGCGCTGGCTGACTACGAACACGCCATCGCGTATAGCCCACCGTATGTAGAAGCATACTACAATCGTGCGAGCGTCCTCTCGCTCCTGAGACGCGAGGACGAAGCTCTGGCCGATTATAATTATGTGCTGGAACTCGATCCTACTTATCTGGACGCCCTGGTGAACCGTGCGAGCATCTATTACGAACGCGGGGACTACGAAGTCGCGCGGCGTGATGTCGAGCAGGGGCTACAACTGAGTCCTGAGAACGCACAGTTATGCTGTACCCTGGGATTGCTTGAGATGGTTGATGAACAGGTAGAGAGTGCGTATCAGGCTTTCTCAACGGCGCTTAAATACGACGCGCATCTTCTCGAAGCCTGGACCAATCGTGCTATTCTGGCCTTTGAGAACGACAACTATGCCGCCGCGATCAGCGACCTGACCCATGCGCTCACCCTGGAGGAACACTCGACGGTTCTTTACAACAGGGGTATCGCCTACCAGGCTCAGGGGTCCTGGCAAGCGGCCATTGATGATTTCTCGCACGCCTTAACCCTGGATGAAGAGGACGCGCAGGATATATTGTACCGTCGCGGTTGCTGCTGGCGAGAATTGGGCCAGACCAGTCAGGCTCAGCACGATTTTGAGGCTCATCTGGCGCTTGGCCCGTCACCACATCAAGATGCATTGCACGAGCTTTTGAAATAAGCTGCTCTCTCTCCAGAAAAAGCCAGCTATTTGCTGAACCTGGCAAGAAAATGAGTGCCAGATTCAATGCATGGCTGGTCTTTTTGTTTGCGCTGGTTTTTCTCTCCATGCGAATCTCTTTAGAGATCGTCTATGCTGTGAATGTCGAGGTGCAGGCAAACTTTATCCCCATTGGTGTCAAGTGAAAGGGTTGTCAAGGCCGATTTCACGCGAGAATCTCGCTCGACCAGCCAATTCCGTCCATCGTGCGGCGGCGAGCAGGGCGTCCCCTTGCGCACGCCCTGCTCGCCGCCGCACTCATCTTCGAGGGACGTGACCATCTTTGCATTTCACTTGACACCAATGGGGTGGGCAAACTGCACCACGTTCACTCGTCGGGAATAAAAAACTGTAAATATGTATATAAATATCAATCTATTTCATTCGTTTTGTTACGACAATGTACCAATTTTTATAACATGAACATACTGTAATGTTTTTGGCGATGTTTGTTGACATAATTTTTTGTTTTTCTGACGAATTATTCACATATATCGAAACGGTTTCATGCGTAATTCAGGACTTATCCTTATAATTATCAGTGTAAGAGAGATGGAAAGAGTTGGTAGGGAAAACACTCGGTGGACAGGTGGAAGTCGGGCGAGTTTGGTGGCGGAAGATGGTAGTGTGGGGCTGAGGACGTTGTGGGAGATGCGTAGGGCAATGTGGGTGGCGGTTATTTGAGGAAGATGGTAGGGGAATGACCAGGATGGCGGGTGAGTGGACGAAGATGGCAGTGCGGTGTTGAGATCTGGCGGGAAGAAGATGGTAGTGTGGGCAGCGAGGGTGGTTGGTAGGGGCGTTTTTGAGCATGGGGAAGATGGTAGGGTGGCGCTGAGGTGAGGCGCGAAGATGGAAGGGTGACAGCGAAGTGGTTGGCAAGAAGCTCCTGAGAAAGAAAGACTGGTCAATGGCGGATGGTAGGGGCCGGGAAAATCAGGTTGCGGTTGTGGAATGTAGCAAATAGGCGTGGCGCGAACGTGGTGTGTGGGAAAGCTACAGCGGGGGATGAGCATGGGGGAGATATCTCGCGGTGGCTGTGGATAGTAAGTGCTGAAAGGAAACACACCGGGGCTATGTTGTAGGGGATGAAATCTTTCTTAGGAAAGTGCGCTTTGATTTGGTGGGTAAGAGCAAGCGGCCTTGGCCGTTTTTAACGCTCCTGCCCACCGCTTTTTTTTCTCTTGCATGTGAGCGCGCAGTATGGTACGCTGGCAGCGTTCTATTCCACTTTTTCTCATCTTCTAGAAACAATTGGTGAACGATCTATGCCTATTCTAAGTGTCTCACGTCTGGGAAAATCCTTTGGAGCCGAGCGTATTTTCGCTGATGTCAGTTTTAAAATCGATGAACACGATCGTATTGGTCTGGTTGGTCCCAATGGCGCGGGCAAGTCAACGCTGCTGGATATCCTGGCGGGCTTGCAGGAGGCTGAGGAAGGGACTCGTTCACTTACTCGTAACGCCCGCATTGGCTATCTCACACAGCATACCGATTTTCGGCCCGCACACACGCTCCGCGAAGAGATGTTAACCGTCTTTGAACACGTGCGCGCCTGGGAACACGACCTGAGCGAACTGGCCCAAAAACTGGCCTCACCTGAAGCACAGGCCGACCGGGCTATGCACGAGCAGTTGTTAGCTCGGTACGCCGATCTTCAGCAGCAGATTGAGCACGCTGGAGGCTATACCTACGAGAACAAAGTCGATCAGGTACTCGATGGCCTTGGCTTTACCCGCGAACAACAGGCCGCTTCGGTGCAACATCTCAGCGGAGGCCAGCGCACCAGGGCGGCGTTGGGCAAGTTGCTTTTGCAAGAGCCGGACCTGCTCTTGATGGACGAGCCAACCAACCATCTCGACCTGGAGGCTCTGGAGTGGCTGGAAGCCTACCTGAACTCATGGAAGGGCGCGATGGTAATTGTGGCCCACGACCGCTATTTCCTCGATAAAGTGGTTTCACGCACGATCGAGATGGCGTTTGAGCGTATCGAAGAATATCCAGGCAACTATACCACCTACTTGCGTTTGCGCGAGGAGCGCATGGAGCGTCGTATGCGCGAGTACGAAGCGCAACAGGCACATATTGCCCATACCGAAGAATTTATTCGTCGCTATAAAGCCGGACAGCGCAGCCGCGAGGCTCGCGGTCGTCAGAAGTTGTTGGATCGCATGGAGCGCGTGGCGCGCCCGCAGGATTTTGCTGAGATGAATTTTGAGTTCAGCCCGGTGATCGATAGCGGCCAGGTTGTGCTTTCGACGCAGAAGCTGGTCGCGGGCTATCCAGCGCGTCAGCCTGGGGACGAGCCAAACCTGCTGGCGCGCGTGGCTGACCTGGAACTCTTGCGCGGCGACCGTGTGGGCTTACTCGGCCCCAACGGCGCGGGCAAAACCACCCTTTTGCGCACAATCATCGGCGAACTCGCGCCTTTGAGCGGACAGGCCAACGTAGGTCATAACGTGCGCATTGGCTATTATTCGCAGACTCACGCTGGCCTCAACGCCGAGAGAACGATCGTCGATGAGATTCGCCAGGTCAGCGCGCTCAGCGAAGACGGCGCGCGCAGTTTTCTGGCTCGTTTCCTCTTCAGTGAAGACGATGTGTTTAAGACAATCGGCTCGCTCAGCGGTGGCGAACGCAGTCGCGTCGCCCTGGCCAAACTGACCTTACAGGGGTCGAATTTCCTGATCCTGGACGAGCCGACTAACCATCTTGATCTACAATCACGCCAATTCCTGGAAGAAGTGCTGGGCGATTTCGGGGGAACACTGCTCTTTGTCTCGCACGACCGCTATTTCGTCGATGCTCTGGCCACTAAAGTCTGGATCATCGAAGATGGCGTGCTAATTCCCTACCTGGGCAACTATACCGAGTATCGCACGCGCAAACGTCCGCTCGTTCTCGACGTCCCAACTCCGCTCAAAACGAACGGCAAAGCCGCGCCTGTATCTGAAAAGGTCAGCAAACCGGCTCCTGCACGCACGTCTGGTGGCAAAAAAGGCCGGGTCAAAGCGCGGACTGTCGAGGATGTTGAGAAAGACGTGGAGAAGGCCGAAGCCAGTCTCAAAGTAATCGAAGAAAAGCTGGCCGAAGCCGCACTCAAAGCCGACGCGGAACAGCTCAAACTGCTTTCCGCAGAGCATGAGCAAGTAAAGATGCGTGTCGATGAATTGCTCGTCGAGTGGGAAGAACTGGCCAACGCCGTCAGCTAAAGGCCAGCTTTTCTCTATACGTGCTCTTCGTGTTTGCCTGGAAGAAGGTAAGCAAAGACGCCCAGCAGCACGGTGACTAAAAATATGATATTGAACGGAATTAAAATGCCCGGCAAGAAATTCGCGGTATATGCTGTCGTATGGAGGACATAATGATACATCGCAATGCTGAGCATAATTAATAAGGCGATTGTCCCAATGATGGCCAGAGCGGTTAACACGAGCTTTAAGGGCCTCTGCTGTTTCATACAAACCTCTCAATGTTTGATCTGACGCAGTTGCGCAGATCAATCTGCCTGCTCAACATACTGAGCAATGCTCTTCTGGCGAGATTGTAGCATCCTGCCAGCTTCTCCGTCAAGCTGATGGAAGCAGGGCTTGTGAATTATTGCTGAGAGACAGAGGCCCCTCATGTAGGACATGACGATTTGAGGAGATACTGTCTCGTGATAAGATAGTTCAATTGGGAAGGTCAGCACGAAAGTGAGAGCGATGGTTCGCGCTTTGCTGCTTGCCAGATTGACAGAAACACTCCTGAGAGGGAAGAAACTATGGTCATCAGGGAAATGAAGCCCCATGAGACCTATCTCATGGTCCGTATTTATGTAGACACGTTCAAAGCAACACACCAGGGTATTGTCTCGGACACGTTTCTCCATGCCTTGTCGTATGAGAACGCTCTCCCAAGATTTGAAGGAATACTCAAGAAAGAAGAGCGTCGTCCTTTTTGCTATGTTGCGGAAGACCAGGATATCGTTATCGGCTACGCTCTCGCTGCGTTAGCAGGAAACCTACCTGCTGGCTATCAAGCTTATCAGGCTGAACTGAAAACCATGTATATCTTGCCCAATTACCATCGCATGGGCATTGGGCGGAACCTGATCCGCGCGGTCGCCGAGCGTTTGCACGGTGAAAAGATTCCGACCCTGTTTGTGGGAGCGTTTCGGGACAATTATCCTGCCAGAAGGTTCTATGAAGCCTTAGGTGCGCGCTTGATCGAGGAATACCGAGGAGAGATTAACGGAGAGGAGTTTTGGCTCGCGACATATGGATGGGGATCAGTTCCTGGTTTGCTCCAGTTGCTTGCTCGTTGACCTCTCATCCATTGGGCATCTCTCACTCAGCAATAATTCACAGACTCTGCTGATGGAAGAGACAGGGGTTGACTTTGTGCGGGCGACGGGAGAAGATAGCAGAAGAAAGAGAGTGTGTACCCCATGACTTCATGTTTGCTTCAGCATGCGGCGCTTATCGTTGCGATGGACGATCAGGATACTCGCTGGTCGGACGGTGGAATGTATGTGGTGGATAACGTCATTGCGCAGATTGGCCCGACCGAGACGCTGCCTCAGACAGCAGATACGATCATCGATGCGCGCGGCATGGTGATTCTGCCGGGCCTGGTCAATACCCACCATCATTTTTATCAGACGTTGACGCGCAATCTGCCGGAGGGCCAGAATGCTGATCTCTTCCACTGGTTACGCCTGCATTATCCGATCTGGGCGCGTCTCACTCCAGAGGCTATTTTCGTCAGCACACAGGTCGCTCTGGCTGAACTGATGCTCTCCGGCTGCACGACCTCCAGCGATCACTGCTACATCTGGCCCAATGGCGCACGTCTGGATGATGAGATTCAGGCTGCGACGGAGATGGGCGTGCGTTTTCACGCGGCGCGCGGCTCGATGTCTGTGGGAGAAGCTCAGGGTGGTTTGCCGCCGGATAGCGTGGTGGAAGATGAAGCAGCCATTCTGCGTGATTCGCAGCGCGTGATTGAAACCTATCACGATGCCGACCGCTATGCCATGTTGCGCATTGTCCTGGCTCCCTGCTCGCCTTTCTCGGTCTCGACTGAACTCATGCGACAAAGTGCGAAGCTGGCGCGGACATATGGCGTACATTTACACACGCACCTGGCCGAAACGCGAGACGAAGTTGCCTATTGCGCCGAGACCTTTGGCCGCACGCCGGTCGAACTGGCGGAAGACCTTGACTGGATTGGGCCGGATGTCTGGCACGCCCATATGGTGCATCCGGGCGCGCAGGAAATTGGACGCCTGGGCCAGAGCAGGACAGGCGTGGCCCATTGTCCAAGCTCAAATATGCGTCTCGCGTCAGGTATCGCTCCTCTCGCTCAGCTTCGGCAAGCTGGTGCGCGCGTGGGCCTGGGCGTGGATGGTTCGGCCTCCAACGACGGCTCACACCTCCTGGCGGAAGCGCGTCAGGCGCTGCTCTTACATCGCGTCCAGGGCAACCCCGCTGGCCTGACCGCGCACGAGGCGTTATGGCTGGCCACGCGCGGAGGTGCTTCGGTGCTGGGTCGCGACGATATTGGCTATCTCGCGCCGGGCATGGCGGCGGATTTCATCGGTTATCGACTCGATACGCTGGCCTTTGCTGGCGGAGCTGTCCACGATCCACTGGCCGCGCTGGTCTTCTGTCAGCCTCCCACAGTCGATCTGAGCGTCATCGATGGTCGTGTGCGCGTACAGGATGGTCAACTACTCGACGTGGATCTGCCTCTGCTGATTGAGCGTCACAACGCGCTTGCCCGCGCGCTGGTGAATCGATAAGCGTTTGGCTCTTTCTGGAAGTGGGAGCAAAATACGTCATTTCATCAGAAATATTATGATGATCGACCAACCAGAGCCACTCAAAGCGTGATATGATGAACTTGTAGCTCAAAGAGGAGATGCATAACATGGTTCAGTTAACCTTGCAAGAGATTAACGCACTCGATCAGGCTCATTTTGTTGAAGCTTTAGGCTCGCTGTTCGAGGGACCGCCCTGGATCGTGGGGCAGACATGGCAGGCGCGCCCTTTTGCCAACCGGGAGCAGCTCTTTCAGGCGCTCTGCGCGGTCATGTATCGGGCTGAGAGCGCGCAACAGGTGGTGCTACTCCAGGCGCATCCCGACCTGGTTGGCCGCGCCGCTCTGGCTGGCACGCTCACCCCCGCGTCAACGAGCGAACAGGCTGCGGCTGGCCTTGATACTCTCACGCCCCATGAGATCGAGACCTTTCAGCGTTTCAACGCGGAGTATCGCGCCCGTTTTCAATTCCCCTTTGTCATCTGTGTGCGCGCCAATAAAAAAGAGGGCATCCTGGCTGGCTTCGCGGCTCGTCTTCCGCATTCCCGCGAGGAGGAGATCAGAATTGCGCTTGGCGAGGTTGCGAAAATTTGCCGGTTCCGTCTCCACGATCTTGTTCTGCCAACTGAGAAAGAGGTGTCTATGGATCAGTACAACTATGAGATCAGCTATGGCAAAGCCTGTGTGCCGCTCTATCGCGTCTACGCTGCTCCGCTTACTGGCGTTGTTCCCATTCCTGAATCGTCCTTCACAAGTCGCGAGAACACGCTTTTCGCCGCTGAAGTGGATGTCGAGGTCTTTGGTGGCAACTTCATCGCCGCCTATACTGAGGGCGATAACCGCAGCGTCGTGGCGACCGACAGCATGAAAAACTTTATCTTGCGCCACGCGCTGGACTTTGAGGGTGCGACGCTTGAGGATTTTCTGCACCTGCTTGGTCAGAAGTTTCTCACCACCTATCCGCAGATGGAGCGTATTCGTTTGACGGGGCGCGAACTGGCCTTTGCCGCTGCTCCCGTTCCGCAGGCTGGCGGATTCGCCGAGAGTAATGTGCTGTTCACGCGCTCAAATAACGATTTTGCCACGGCTCAGCTCGATTTTGCGCGTTCTGGCGAGCAGATAGTCGTTACCGGACACGAGTGCGGGCGCGTCGGAATGCAACTCATGAAGATTACCGGTAGCTCCTTCACCAACTTTGTGCGCGACGACTACACAACTCTGCCTGAGCGCGTCGATCGCCCGCTCTATATTTTTCTGGATGTCCATTGGAAATACGCTGATATCAGCGATATCGCCCGGCGCTACATTCCCGCCGAACAGGTGCGCGACGTAATTCAGGTCGTTTTTCACGAATTTGTCAGCGAATCGATCCAGCATCTTGTGCATGAAATGGGCTTACGTCTGCTGAAACGTTTCCCGCAGATGGCCGAAATCTCGTTCGCGGGCCAGAATCGCACGCGCGATCCAATGGCGGTCTCCGAGATTGACCCCAAAATCAAAGTCTATAGCGATCCCTTCTCAGCGTACGGCAGCATCAAGCTGAAATTGGCGCGTAAGAACGAGGGATAAGTTGCTAAAGTGGACGGCGAACCTCGCGTTCGCCGCTACACCTAACGAGGGGAAACGCGAGATTCCGCCAATTCGTGATGGTTGGCGATATCAAGAAAAGTGAGGTGCGAAAGATGGCTGGTCGTCTCACGACCCACGTGCTGAATGTAGCGCAGGGTCAGCCGGCTGGTGGCATGGGCATTAGTCTCTGGCGGCTGGAGCCGGAGAGCGGAGAGCGCCAATTGCTCAAATCGGTCTCTACTAATACCGACGGGCGCACAGACGAGCCGATGTTGTCCGAAGCCGAGATGCACAAGGGAACGTACGAGCTGGTCTTTGCTGTTGGAGCGTATTTTCGCGCCCAGCACTCCCCGGACGCGACCCTTTTCCTCGACCTCGTGCCGATCCGTTTTCATATAGCCGATGAGAACGCGCGGTATCATGTGCCGCTGCTAGTCTCGCCCTGGGCATATAGCACATATCGGGGAAGCTGAAGGAGAATATTATGGATGAACAAATAGAGCGTGCCGCGCAACAGGTGATGGAGCGTTGCGAACTATTGGGGCAGTATAGCGAAGAGCCGGGTTTACTGGTCCGGCGTTACGCTTCCCCGGCGATGCGCGAGGTCAATGTGCTGGTTGCGGCCTGGATGGAAGCTGCTGGTATGACGACGCACCGAGATCAGGTAGGCAATCTGATCGGGCGTTATGCCGGTGAGCGCGAGGATGGGCCAACGCTACTGTTTGGCTCGCATCTCGATACGGTACGCGACGCAGGCAAATACGATGGCCCGCTTGGCGTATTGCTCGCGCTTGGTGTGATCGAGCGTTTGCACCAGCGCGGTGAGCGGTTCCCGTTCGCGCTTGAACTGTTCGCCTTCGCCGATGAGGAGGGTTTGCGCTACCATACCGCCTATCTCGGCAGCAAGGCAGTGGCTGGCACTTTTGATCCAGCCATGTTATCACTGTTGGATAGTGATGGTATCCTACTGGCCGACGCTATGCGCGCTTTCGGTGGCGATCCTGAACATCTCGCGCTGGCGAAACGCGCAGCCGACGATCTGCTCGGCTATTGCGAAGTGCATATCGAGCAGGGACCAGTTTTGGAAGCGCGTGATCTGCCTGTTGGCCTGGTTTCGGCAATTGCCGGGCAGAGCCGCGTCGATGTGACCTGGCGCGGCGAGGCTGGCCACGCGGGCACTGTCCCCATGCCTCTCCGCCACGACGCGCTCTGTGCCGCCGCCGAATTCGTGCTGGCCGTCGAGAATTATGCTCGCGGTATGCCCGGCCTGGTGGCGACGGTTGGTCAGCTTAACGTCCATCCGGGCGCGAGCAACGTTATTCCTGGGCGGGTGACGCTCAGCCTGGATGTTCGCCACCAGGAGGATGCACTGTGCATCCGAGCCT
>Ga0070679_100002977_pt1 | contig 15456 bp, 14 predicted proteins | sample KBSC63BmetaG_FD_65652 | JGI IMG/M metagenome (GOLD analysis project Ga0070679, IMG submission 65652) | Corn rhizosphere microbial communities from Kellogg Biological Station, Michigan, USA - KBS C6-3B metaG | ecosystem: Host-associated > Plants > Roots > Rhizosphere | place: USA: Michigan... | reverse complement strand
GCGACGCCGATACGGTCCTTGACCGAGCTCAAGGGGTTGAAGAATTCGCATTTTCCGAGCAGGTCGGCTTTGACCTTGTGGGCTGCGGCGAGGCGCTTCAGGCGGACCAGCGGCGTTGCGCCGATGGTTTCGACGATGCTGTCGTAAATGCGGCCGCGAAACTCGGCCCGGGATGCGCCCGCTTGGCTGCCTTCGTTCATGGGGCGATCTCCTCCGGTTGCTTCAGATCGAGAAGTCGAGCCGTCCGGCATATTCGCCGGCAACACCGGCCTTGTGCGCGCGGACGCACAATTCCTCGATCGTGACTGTGTCGAGCCGTTTCATCAGCTCTTCCTGCAAATCCTGCCATAACGGGCGCACCACCTGCCGGCCGAGCTCGGCGCCGCCCTCTTCGCCGAGCGGATCGCCGGCGCCATCGAGGCTCTGCACCACGCGCACGATCTCGCCCAAGGAGATGCGCCGCCGCTCGCGCGCCAAGCGATAGCCGCCCTTCGGGCCGCGCACGCCCTCGAGAATACCGGCGCGCACGAGCTGCTGCAGCACCTGCTCGAGATAGCGGCGCGGAATTCCCTGCCGCCCGGTGATCTCGCCCGACTGCACAGGCTGGGTGCCGCCGTTATAGGCGATATCGAGCACGGCTTCGATCGCGAAAAGCAGCTTTTTGGTGAGCCGCAACATTGCAAATCTAGATCCCGGTCGAGCCGAACCCGCCCGCGCCGCGCGTCGTCGCCGGAAGCTCGGCGACGACGCGCCATTGGGCGTGACCGACCGGCGCGACCACGAGCTGGGCAATGCGCTCCCCGCGCGAAACCGTCACCGGCTCTGTGCCGAGATTGGCGAGGATGACGCGGATTTCCCCGCGATAGTCTGCATCGATCGTGCCGGGGCTGTTGAGAACGGTCAGCCCGTGCCGCAGCGCGAGGCCCGAGCGCGGCCGCAGCTGCGCCTCCCACCCGGGCGGCAGCGCGAGCGCAATGCCGGTCGGAATGGCGGCGCGCCCGCCGGCTTGCAGCGTCACCGGCGCCTCGATTGCCGCCGCGAGATCGACGCCGGCGCTTCCCTCGGTTGCGTATTGCGGCAGGGGCAGATCGCGGCCATGCGGCAGCACCTGCAACGCCACGCTCACCGCCGTCATTCGGCGGCCTTCGGCGCGAGCACTGCAGCGATGCGCTGCGCCAGCCTGTCGCCGACATCGCGCTTCGACAAGGCCGGCCAGTCTTCGACGCCCGCGGCATCGAGCAGGTGAATGGTGTTGTCCTCGCCGCCGAAGACGCCGCTCGCGGCCGAGACGTCATTCGCCAGAATCCAGTCGCAGCCTTTTTTCACGCGCTTGGCGCGCGCATTCTCGATCACGTTCTCGGTCTCGGCGGCGAAACCGATGACAAGGCGCGGCCGGCGATTGCCCGCCTCGCTCAGCCTCGCCAGGATGTCGGGATTCTCGACCAGCTTCAGCGGCGGCGCGCCCCCGTCCTTTTTCTTCAGCTTTGCCGGCGCCGGCTCGGGCCGCCAATCGGCGACGGCGGCGGCGCAGACGGCGACATCGACCGGCAGCGCCGTCTCGCAGGCCGCCAGCATCTCGCGCGCGGTCGAGACGCGCACGACCCTGACGCCGGGCGGGTCGAGCTCTTCGGTCGGGCCGGACACCAGCAAGCAATCGGCGCCGAGCCGCGCCAGCGCGGCGGCGATCGCATGCCCCTGCTTGCCGGAAGAGCGATTGGCGATATAGCGCACCGGATCGATCGGCTCATGCGTCGGGCCGCTGGTGACGAGCGCGCGCCGGCCCGCGAGCGTTGCCGAGGCCGCGAAGATCGCCTCGATCGCGGCGACGATCTCGAGCGGCTCGGCGACGCGGCCCATGCCGCTTTCGTTCTCGGCAAGCGCTCCTTCATTGGGGCCGACGCGCTTGACGCCGCGCCGCGCCAGGACGGCGAGATTGTCTTGCGTTGCAGCATGCTGCCACATGCGAAAATTCATCGCCGGCGCGACGAGCACCGGCTTGTCGCTCGCCAACAGCACGGCCGAGGCGAGATCGTCGGCAAGCCCGCCCGCCATCTTGGCGATGAGATCGGCCGAGGCGGGCGCGACGACGAGCACATCCGATTGCTGCGCAAGCCGCAAATGCCCCATCTCGCTTTCCGCGATGAGCGAGAACAGCTCGGTATGGACGGCCTCGCCCGAGAGCGCCGCCGCGGAGAGCGGGGTGATGAATTGCTGCGCGCCCTGGGTCAGGATGCAGCGGACGGCAGCGCCGCGCTCCTTGAGGCGGCGGATGAGATCGAGGCTTTTATATGCGGCGATGCCGCCTGAAATGATCAGCAGGATGCGCCGGCCGTGCAGCATCGGCTTTCGACCCGGGAGTTGCTCGATCTTTCTATAGGCGCGGCTCCGCCGGGGCGCAAGGCTGCCGCTCAGAGCCGCCAGCCCGAGTGAATCGCGGCGATTCCGCCTGAAAGATTGCGCCAGCTCACCTGCTCGAAACCCGCCTCGCGCATCATTGCGGCGAGCTCCGCCTGAGGTGGAAAGCGGCGAATGCTTTCGACCAGATATTGATAGGCGTCGCGATCTTGCGCCACCGCCTGGCCGAGACGCGGCAGCACGGCGAAGGAATAGAGATCGTAGGCACGCCGCAGCATCGGCGCCTCGACGCGGCTGAATTCGAGGCACAGGAACTGCCCGCCGGGTCGCAGCACGCGACGCACTTCGCGCAGTGCCGCGGCGATCTGCGTGACATTGCGCAAGCCGAAGGAGATGGTGCAGGCATCGATGCTCGCCGAGCCGAGCGGCAGCTCGGCCGCATCGCCCGCGATCCACAGGATGTCGCGAAAGATGCCGGCGTCGAGCGCGCGGTCGCGGCCGCGGCGCAGCATGGGCTCATTGATGTCGCAGACGATGACGCGCGCGCCGGCGCCGGCGCGGCGGTGAAGGCGGCGCGCGATGTCGCCCGTGCCGCCGGCGAGATCGAGCAGCACTTGCCCCGGACGCGGCGCCACGCGATCGATCAGGAACGCCTTCCATCGGCGATGGATTCCGCCGCTCATCAGATCGTTCATCAGGTCGTAGCGCCCAGCGACGCGCGCGAAGACATCCCTGACGAGCCGCGTCTTCTCGGCCTCGCTGACGCGGCGAAAGCCGAAATCCGTCTCCCGGGGCGGCGGGTGGCTTGTGTCTTGGCGCGGCATCCCTACAACATAGCGCGTCCCGAAGGCCCGAGCCAAACCAAGCCCCTTGGATCATGCCCGAACTTCCTGAAGTCGAAACCGTCATGCGCGGCTTGGCGCGCGCCCTCGAAGGCAAGCGGCTGATCCGGCTCGAGCTGCGGCGGGCCGATTTGCGCAGCGCCATTCCGACGGACCTCGCGCGGCGCATCGAAAACCGGCGCATCCTGCGCTTTTCCCGCCGCGCCAAATACATCCTCGCCCATTTCGAGGATGATGGCGTGTTGATCGCGCATCTCGGCATGTCGGGGCGGATGGTGATCGTCCCGCCCGCCGCAACGGTTCCGCGCGCCAAGCACGATCACGCGATCTTCGCCTTCGAAGACGGCACGGAGCTGCGCTTCAACGACGCGCGGCGCTTCGGCCTGCTCGATTTCGCGACCGAATCGGGGCTTGCCGAGCATCCGCGCTTTCGTCATCTCGGCGCCGAGCCGCTGAGCAATGAGTTCAACGGGCCCGCCCTCGCCCTTCTCTTGAAGGACAAGAAGACCTCGATCAAGGCCGCTCTGCTCGATCAGCACCTCGTCGCGGGGTTGGGCAATATCTATGCCTGCGAAGCCCTCTATACGGCCTGCCTGTCGCCGCGCCGCCTCGCGGGGACGGTGCAGCGCGAGCGGGCCGAGCGCCTGGCCGCGGCGATCCGCGATGTGCTGCGCCGGGCAATCGCCGCGGGAGGCAGCTCGTTGCGCGACTATGTCCAGGCATCGGGCGAGCTCGGCTATTTCCAGCATCATTGGGCGGTCTATGGCAAAGAGGGCGAAGCCTGTCCGGGCTGCGATTGCCGCGCACGGATCCGGCGCATCGTGCAGGGCGGCCGCTCGACATTTTTCTGTGCCAAGCGGCAGCGCTGAGGCTAGGCTGCCATCATGCGCGCCCGTTTCGTTCTCATTCTGCTGCTCGCGGTCCTTGCCTTCGGCACGGCACGGGCCGACGAATTCGTGACTGGAACCGAGGACGTGCCGCTCATGCCGGGCTTGGCGATGGTCGAGGGATCGGCCCTCGTCTTCGACAAGCCCGAGGGCCGCATCGTCGAGGCGCAGGCGCGCGGCGCGATCAGCCGAGCGAAGGTGCAGGCGTTCTATGCCTCGAGCCTGCCGCAGCTCGGATGGAAAAAGTCCGGCGCCGATCAATGGCGGCGCGACGCCGAGCGGCTGAAGCTCGATTTCCGCGGCGAAGACGGCCACCTCACGGTCGGCTTCACGCTGTTACCGCAATGACGGAGCAGTAACCCATGAATTATCAAAACATCCTGGTCGAGACGCGCGGCGCGGTCGGGCTCGTCACCTTCAACCGCCCGCAAGCCTTGAACGCGCTGTGCGACGCGCTGGTGCGCGAGCTCGGCGCCGCGCTCGACGCGTTCGAGGCGGATGACGCGGTCGGCGCGGTTGTGATCACCGGGAGCGAGCGCGCCTTCGCCGCGGGCGCTGACATCAAGGAGATGGCGGGCAAGAGCTTCGTCGATTGCTACCTCACGGACTTCATTACCGATGGCTGGGAGCGCATCACGACGTGCCGGAAGCCGATCATCGCCGCGGTCGCCGGCTTTGCGCTCGGCGGCGGCTGCGAGATGGCGATGATGAGCGACATCATCATCGCGGCCGAGAGCGCGAAGTTCGGCCAGCCCGAGATCACGCTCGGTATCATCCCGGGCTCGGGCGGCACCCAGCGCCTGACGCGCGCGGTCGGCAAGGCGAAGGCGATGGAGATGGTGCTGAGCGGGCGGATGATCGACGCCGCCGAGGCCGAGCGCAGCGGCCTCGTCAGCCGCGTCGTCCCGAACGACAAGCTGTTGGAGGAGGCGCTGAAGCTGGGTGCGCAAATCGCGGCTTTCTCGCGCCCGGCCGTGCTCGCGGCGAAGGAGGCCGTCAATCGCGCTTTCGAAAGCACGCTCGCCGAGGGCGTCCGCTTCGAAAGACGGCTGTTTCACGCGATGTTCGCGACGGAAGATCAAAAGGAAGGCATGGCCGCCTTCGTTTCCAAGCGCAAGCCGGCGTTCAAGAACCGCTGACTTGACGGCGGATCAACGTCTCACTATAACGCGCGCTTCCTCAACACATTCTTCGACAGGTCGGCGATGGCCAATCATCCTTCCGCAGAAAAGCGCATTCGGCAAACCGCGCGTCGCACGGAGGTTAACCGCGCACGCATGAGCCGAATTCGTACTTTCGTAAAGAAAGTCGAGACCGCGATCGCATCCGGCAACAAAGATGCCGCGAAGACCGCATTCGATGAAGCCGCGCCGGAATTGCAACGCGGCGCAGGCAAAGGCGTGCTGCATCATCGCACTGTCGCGCGCAAAATTTCGCGACTCTCTGCGCGAATCAAAGCGCTTTAATTTTTTCGGGCGTGGCAGTGGTGCCACTCGCGAAAAAATCCGCGACATTTTTATTGAAGAGTTATTGCCATCCGCATTTCTGCTTATGTAAGGTTAGCGCGCGTCAGATGGCGTGCGGCGTGAAGGATAAAGCGAACGCGCCACGCGCACAGAGAGAGGCGGTTTTCAAACCAAGCGTTTAGTGACCAGCTAGACTCAATTGCGTGAGGGTTGCGCGGTAACTAGCGGTCACGGTTCATGGGCACGCGGCGGAGGCGGAAGGCGCCTCGGTTCCGCCGAAGGACGGTTGCGCGCTCGTTGTCCAGTTTCTGCTTCGTCGGGGGAGTGAGGGATGGCGGATACGTTGGGGCAAGGCGACGAAGTCCAGTCCCAATGGGCACGCATCCGAGCGAAACTGCGACGTGAGTTCGGCGATGCCGCCTATCGCAGCTGGCTTCGCAACATGACCTTGCAGGGCATCGACGCCGGGCACGCGAAGATCACCGTGCCGACACGCTTTTTGCGCGACTGGGTGGCGGCGCATTATGCCGACCGGATCAGGGCGTTGTGGAATGCCGAGAACGCCTCGGTCACGGCGATCGACATGCTGATCGCCGGATCGGGAAATTCGCATGCCGAGCTGCCGGAGCCGCCGCCGCCGCGCGAGGGCGCCGAGCCGACGGACGAGAAAGACATCAGCGCGCCGCTCGATCCGCGCTTCACCTTCGAGAATTTCGTCGTCGGCAAGCCCAACGAGTTGGCGCATGCCGCGTCCCGCCGCGTCGCCGAGGCGCAGGTCGGCGCGAACCGGTCGGTGCCGTTCAATCCGCTCTTTCTTTATGGCGGCGTCGGCCTCGGCAAGACGCATCTGATGCACGCCATCGCCTGGTACATCCGAACGCATGACCCAAAGCGCAAGGTGATCTACCTTTCGGCCGAAAAATTCATGTACCAGTTCATTCGGGCGCTGCGCTTCAAGGACACGATGGCGTTCAAGGAGCAGTTCCGCTCGGTCGATGTGCTGATGATCGACGATGTGCAATTCATCGCCGGCAAGGACACGACCCAGGAGGAGTTCTTCCATACCTTCAACACCTTGGTCGATCAGAACCGCCAGATCGTGATCTCGGCCGACAAGTCGCCGACCGATCTCGAGGGCATGGAAGAGCGCATGCGCTCGCGGCTCGGCTGGGGGCTCGTCGCCGATATCCACCCGACCACCTACGAGCTGCGTTTGGGGATTCTCCAGGCCAAGGCCGAGCGCAGCCGGACGGCGGTGCCGCCCAAGGTGCTCGAATTCCTTGCGCATCGCATCACCTCCAATGTGCGCGAGCTCGAGGGCGCGTTGACGCGGATTTACGCCCATGCGCAATTCGTCGGGCGCGAGCTGACGCTCGAGACCTCGCAGGACGTGCTGCAGGACCTGCTGCGCGCGAATGACCGCCGCGTCACCATCGACGAAATCCAGAAGCGCGTCGCCGAGCACTACAACATCCGGCTCGCCGACATGCATTCGGCGCGCCGCGCCCGCGCCGTCGCCCGGCCGCGCCAGGTCGCGATGTATCTCTGCAAGCAGCTGACGCCGCGCTCGCTGCCGGAAATCGGCCGCAAATTCGGCGGGCGAGACCATACGACGGTAATGCATGCGGTGCGCAAGATCGAGGAGTTGCGCGCCTCCGACCGGGCCATGGCCGAGGATATCGAGCTGCTGCGGCGCATGCTGGAGAGCTGAAAAGCGCGGTCCGATAGGGCCTGAAACCCCTGTCTCGGCGGGCGCTGCCGCGGCTCCGGCGGGGCGAGACACGCCTCAAAATCAGATACTTCGCGGCGCGTCGCGCGTGCGGGCGGTGGTGTACGGGCGAGGCTCCGCGTGCTATAGTTTTCCACCGTTCCGCCCCGGCCTTTTGGGGCCGGGTTGGGCGGGGTTTCCCGGGGTCCCGGGACGCGATTTTCCGCCTCCAACGAGCGTGAACCCGCCAGCCATGAAGCTCACCATCGAACGTGCCGCGCTGCTCCGCGCTCTGGGCCATGTGCAGAGCGTCGTCGAACGGCGCAACACGATCCCGATCCTGTCGAACGTTCTCTTGAAGGCCGAAGGCGCCAAGCTGTCGCTGTCGGCGACCGACATGGATCTCGAAATGGTCGCGACCCTTCCCTGCCAAGGGGGGCAGCCCGGGACCACGACCGTGCCGGCGCATACGCTCTACGACATCATCCGCAAACTGCGCGATGGGGCGCAGATCGAGCTCGAATCGACCGGCGAGAAGGGCTCGATGACGCTGCGCTCGGGCCGCTCGACCTTCACCCTCTCCTGCTTGCCGCCCGAGGACTATCCCTTGATGGCGGGGGGCGAGCTCGCCCACAATTTCCTGCTCTCCGCCGCCGATCTGAAGCGCCTCATCGACCGCACCCGCTTCGCCATCTCGACCGAGGAGACCCGGTATTATCTGAACGGCATCTATCTGCACGCGGCCAAGACCGACAAGGTCAGCATGCTGCGCGCGGTGGCGACCGACGGGCATCGCCTTGCTCGGATGGAAATCCCCCTGCCCGAAGGCGCCGCGGGCATGCCGGGCGTGATCGTGCCGCGCAAGACGGTCACGGAACTGCGGAAATTGCTCGACGAGCTCGATCAAGATGTGTCGGTGGCCCTGTCCGATACGAAAATCCGGTTTACCTTCGGCGATACCGTCCTGACCTCGAAGCTGATCGACGGCACCTTCCCCGATTACGACCGCGTGATCCCGCTCAACAATGACCGCGTCCTCGAAGTGGACTGCAAGCTCTTCGCCGAGGCGGTCGACCGTGTCTCGACCATCTCGACCGAGAAGAGCCGTGCCGTGAAGCTGGCGATCGAGCGCGGCAGCGTCACGCTCTCGGCGACCAGCCCCGAGAACGGCACGGCCACCGAGGAGCTCGAGGTGCGCTATAGCGCGCAGCCGCTCGAAATCGGCTTCAATGCCCGCTATCTGCTCGACATCACCGAGCAGATCGAGGGCGAAGGCGCGCGGTTCTCCATGGCCGACGCCGCCTCGCCCACGGTGGTGCGCGACAGCGCCGATGGCAGCGCGCTTTACGTGCTGATGCCGATGCGCGTCTAGGGCCGCCGGTATTGAGGTCCATGACCAATGCGGCCGCGAGTTTCGCGGCGTGCCCCGCCGCGGCGGCCGGGCCGAGCGTCGCCCGGCTGGCGCTCACCGCGTTCCGTTCCTATGCCGCGGCCGCGCTCGAGACCGGGCCGCAACCGGTGGTGCTGACCGGCCCGAACGGCGCCGGCAAGACCAACCTCCTCGAGGCCCTGTCCTTCCTCGCCCCCGGCCGCGGCCTGCGCCGCGCGAAGCTCAGCGAGATCGACCGCTTCGGTGCCGCCGCGCCCTGGGCACTGGCGATCCGGCTGCTGACGCCCGACGGCACGCTCCTCCAGATCGGGACCGGGCGCGATGCGGCGAGCGAGAGCGGCGAGCGCCGCGTGCTGCGCATCGACGGCATGCCGGTAAAAAGTCAGGCGGAGCTCGCGCGCACGGCCAGCCTCGTCTGGCTGACGCCGCAAATGGACCGGCTCTTCGTCGAGGGGGCGAGCCTGCGCCGGCGCTTCCTCGATCGCCTCGTCCTGGGCTTCGATCCGGACCATGCGACCCGGCTTTCGGCCTATGAGCGCGCCATGCGCGAGCGGCTGCGCCTGTTGCGCGAGACGGGGCCGGATGCGTCCTGGCTGAAAGCGCTCGAGGAGGAGATGGCCGCCCATGGCACCGCCATCGCCGCCGCCCGGCGCGAGGCCGCCGCCCGGCTCGATCGGGCCTGCGCCGCGGCGATCGGGCCCTTTCCGCAGGCGGGCCTCGCTCTCGAGGGCGAGGTCGAGCGCTGGCTCGACGACATGCCCGCCCTTGCCGTCGAGGAGGCGCTGCGCCAGCGGCTTGCCGCCGAGCGTCGCGCCGATGCCGAAAGCGGCACGACCACCTTCGGGCCGCATCGCTCGGACCTGCTGGTCCATCACCTCGGCACCGGGATCAAGGCGGCGTTATGCTCGACCGGCGAGCAAAAGGCCCTGCTTCTCGCCATCCTCCTGGCGCAGGCGCGGCTCCTTGCGGCGCAGCGCGGCGCGCCGCCGATCATGCTGCTGGACGAGGTCGCGGCCCATCTCGATGCCGAGCGCCGCGCGGCCTTGTTCGACGAAATTCTCGCGCTGCGCGCGCAGGCCTGGCTTACCGGCACCGACCCGGCGCTGTTTTCGCCGCTGCGGCGGCAGGCCCAGTTCTTCACCGTGGCCGATGCCCGAATTTCACCCATGGATGTGTGACAATGAGCGAACCCGCACCTCCCGGCACGCCTCAGAACGAGGCCTATGACGCCCAATCGATCAAGGTCCTGCGCGGCCTTGACGCTGTGCGCAAGCGCCCGGGCATGTATATCGGCGACACGGATGACGGCTCCGGCCTTCATCACATGGTTTACGAGGTGGTCGACAATTCGATCGACGAGGCGCTGGCCGGCTATTGCGACACGGTGACGGTGACGCTCAATGCCGACGGCTCGGCGGCGGTTTCCGACAATGGCCGCGGCATTCCGGTCGACATCCACAAGGAAGAGGGCGTCTCGGCGGCCGAGGTCATCATGACCCAGCTCCATGCCGGCGGGAAATTCGACCAGAATTCCTACAAGGTTTCGGGCGGGCTGCACGGCGTCGGCGTCTCGGTCGTCAACGCGCTCTCCTCGGTGCTGGAGCTCCGCATCTGGCGCGGCGGCCATGAATATTTCATGCGCTTCCGGGACGGCGATCCCGAGGCCCCGCTGGCGATGGTCGGGCCCGCCGGCGATCGCACCGGCACCGAGATCACTTTCTGGCCGAGCACCAAGACCTTCACCAAGACCGAATTCGACTATGCGACGCTCGAGCATCGGCTGCGCGAGCTCGCCTTCCTCAATTCGGGCGTGACCCTCGAATTGACCGATGCGCGCGGCGTCGAGCCCAAATCCGTCAAGCTGCACTATGAGGGCGGGCTCGTCGCCTTCGTCGAATATCTCGACCGCTCCAAGCAGGCGCTGCATGGCGCGCCGCTCTCGATGAGCGCCGAGCGCGACGGGATCACCGTCGAAGTGGCGATGGAATGGACCGATTCCTATCACGAGACCATGTTGTGCTTCACCAACAACATCCCGCAGCGCGATGGCGGCACCCATCTCGCGGGCTTCCGCGCCGCGCTGACCCGTACGATCAACAATTACGCGAATGAGAGCGGGATCTCGCGCAAGGAGAAGGTCCCGCTGACCGGCGAGGATATGCGCGAGGGCTTGACCTCGATCCTCTCGGTCAAGGCGCCGGATCCGAAATTCTCGTCGCAAACCAAGGACAAGCTCGTCTCCTCGGAAGTCCGCCCGGTGGTCGAGAGCATTGTCGCCGACAAGCTGCAGCAATGGCTCGAAGAGCACCCGAGCGAGGCGCGCAAGATCGTCGCCAAGGTGGTCGAGGCCGCGGCCGCCCGCGAGGCGGCGCGGCGGGCGCGCGATCTGACCCGGCGCAAGGGCGCGCTCGACATGGCGAGCCTCCCCGGCAAGCTCGCCGACTGCCAGGAGCGCGACCCCGCGCTGTGCGAGCTCTTCATCGTCGAGGGTGACAGCGCCGGCGGCTCGGCCAAGCAAGGCCGCGATCGGCGCTTCCAGGCCATTCTTCCCTTGAAGGGCAAGATCCTCAATGTCGAGCGGGCGCGCTTCGACAAGATGCTGAGCTCGGCGGAAATCGGCACGCTCATCGCCGCGATCGGCACCGGCATCGGCGCCGAGGAGTTCGATGCCGCCAAGGCACGCTATCACCGCATCATCATCATGACCGATGCCGATGTCGATGGCAGCCATATCCGCACGCTGCTCTTGACCTTCTTCTTCCGCCAGATGCCGCAGCTCATCGAGAAGGGCTTTCTCTACATCGCCCAGCCGCCGCTCTATCAGGTGAAGCGCGGCTCGGCCAAGGCGGTTTACCTGAAGGACGACCCGGCACTCGAGGAATACCGCATCACCGCCGGCCTCAAGGACGTGGTCTTCGTCCAGCATGACGGGGTGCAGCGCGCCGGCAACGATCTGCGCGACTTGGTCGAGCGGGCACGCCAGACGCGCAACCTTCTCCAGCCGCTGGTGCGCAAGATCGGCAATCTCGATGTCGCCGAGCAAGCGGCGATCAACGGGCTCCTCGGCCTGTCCGTGCTCGAGAATCCAGGCCAGATCGGCGAAGCGGCGCGGTTCCTCGCCCGCAAGCTCGATGCGCTCTCGGCCCCCGCGGATCGCGGCTGGCGCGGCGATGCATCGGGCCAGGGCTTCGTCCTGACCCGCACCCGCCACGGCGTCACCGAGCGCTACGTGCTCGAGGGCCAGTTCCTGCGCAGCGCCGAGGCCCGCCGGCTCGACGAGCGCACCGGCGAGCTGCAGGAATATTACGCCAAGCCCGGCAAGCTCCTCGCCAAGGACAAGGAGGTCCCGGTCCGGGGCCCGACTTCGCTGGTTCAGGCGGTGCTCGATCTCGGCCCCAAAAGCGGCGATATCCAGCGCTACAAGGGGCTTGGCGAGATGAATCCCGAGCAATTGTGGGAAACGACCCTCAACCCCGATGTCCGCTCGCTGTTGCAGGTGAAGGTGCCGCATGCGGCACAGGCGGAAGAGACTTTCTCGACCCTGATGGGCGATTTGGTCGAGCCGCGCCGCGATTTCATCCAGGCCAACGCCCTGGAGGTCGCCAATCTCGACGTCTGAGGACGGCCGAAGTCGGCTTCGTGTAACGTTTGTCGCGGCGGCGGCGCGGGCGTAAAATCCCGGCAGGCCGGATCGACCGGCGTGACGGAATGGGGGGAGACATGCAGCTTTATCGGAACATTGTGATCGCCGCGGCGGCCTTTGCCGTCCTCGGCTTTGGCGCGTCATCATCCGTGGCGGATACGACCATCAAGGTCGGCATGATCAGCAGCTATTCGGGCCTCAACGGCGAGATCGGGCCCGTGATGGAAAAGGCCATGCGGCTCTATATGAAAGAGCACCCCAAGGACCTGCCGCCGGGCGTCAAGGTCGAGCTCCTCACCCGCGACGATACCGGCCCTGTGCCCGATAAGGCGAAGCAGCTCGCCCAAGACCTGATCGTCCGCGACAAGGTCCAGCTTTTGACCGGCGTCATCTTCACCCCCAACGCCATGGCCATGGCCCCGGTCGTGACCCAAGCCAAGGTGCCGTTCATCATCAGCAATGCCGGAACGGCGAGCATCACGACCAAGTCTCCCTATATCGCGCGGGTGTCCTTCACCCTATGGCAATCGAGCTATCCGCTCGGCACCTGGGCGGCGAAACACTATAAGCGCGCTTATACGATGGTCAGCGATTACGGGCCGGGCTGGGACGCCGAGGAGGCGTTTACCAAGGCTTTCAAGGCCGCGGGCGGCGAGATCGTCGGCAGCGTGCGCGTGCCGGTGGTCAATCCCGATTTCGCCCCCTTCCTGCAGCGCGTCAAAGACACCAAGCCCGACGCTCTCATGGTCTTCGTTCCCGCCGGCACCACGGCGACCGCGGTGATGAAAGGCTTCGGCGATCTCGGCCTCAAAGCCGCGGGCGTCAAGCTGATCGGTCCCGGCGATATCACCGATGACATGTATCTCGACACGATGGGCGATGTCGCGCTCGGGGTGACGACGGTCTTCCATTATTCCGACGCCGCGACGCGGCCGGCGAACAAGGCGTTCGTCGCCGCCTGGCGCAAGGCCTATGGCACCGAGCTGCGGCCGAACTTCGTTGCCGTCGGCGCCTGGGACAGCATGGATGCGATCTATTACGTCATCCGCGAGCAGAAGGGGAAGATCGACCCCGACAAGACGATGGACCTGCTGAAGCATTACAAGAACGCCAACAGCCCGCGCGGCCCGATCTCGATCGATCCGGATACCCGCGACATCGTGCAGAACGAATATTTGCGCGAAGTCAAGAAGGAGAACGGGCACTACGTCAATGTCGAGCTCGAAACCGTCGGCACGGCGGTCAAGGATCCCTGGAAAGAGCTCAACAAAACGAAGTGATTGGCGAAGGCGGAGCGGCGGCTTCGGCCGCCGCCCGCTGCGCGGCCTCAGCCGAGCGCGCGCGCCCCTGCCTGCGCATGACGAAGCATTCGGACACCGCGGAGGCGCGGGCGGTCCAATTCGGGCATCAGCTCGTCGAGAGCGGCGATGAGACGAACCGGCTCAGGCCAGGCCACCGGCTCTTGTCCGGTCGGCGCGAGGCCGAAGGTGCGCAAGCCGGCGGCGAGCGCCGAGCGCGCTCCGGCGAGCGAGCCCTCGACGGCGAGCGCTAGATCGCGCGAGCAGCCCGATCGCGCCAGCGCGATGAGATAGGGCTCGGGCGCGGGCTTGCCGAGACAGACTTCCTCGCTTCCCACCACGATATCGACGAATTGGCCGAGCCCGTGGCGGACGAGCCAGGCGCGGGTGCGCGCGCTCGCGGTCGCGGCAAGGATGCCGAGCTTCCAGCCATTGCGCGAGGCGGCGGCGAACAGCGGCGCGACCGCCGGCGCCGGCGGCAATTCGAGCAGCGCCGCGTCCATCAGCCCGTCGTAGCGGCGCGTGAGTTCGTCGAGCTTTTGCGGCAGGCCCCAGGCGCGCTTGGCCTTGGCGACGAGGATCGGCGCCGGCGAGCCGTCGAGCGCTGCTGCTTCGGCGCTCTCGGCCGCACGGCCGAACGCCGCGGCGAAGGTGCGAAACACTTGGCGGCTCACGCCCTCGCTATCGGCCAGAATGCCGTCGAGATCGAAAAAAATGGCGCGCCGTGCGGGGCGATTCATCGGTGCTTTGAGGACCTGCGGCTGAAGCGCGAAAGGTTGGTTCGACCTTAAGCGGCTGCGCTTAACAACGCGTGAAAACCAGCTTTGACAGCCTCTCTTTGCGGACTACCATCGCGCAATTGGCCAAAGGGAGGCACGACCGTGGACGATTCACCGTTTCCGAGCGCAGCGAAGCAGGGTACCGACAGCGCCGCCGAGGTGTTGTTGCGATCCTTGAAGGCCAACGGCATCGATCATTTGCTGGTCAATCCCGGCACCGATTTCGCGCCGCTGATCGAAGGGCTCGTTCACAGCCAGCGCAAGAACGCGGCCATCCCGAAGACGATGGTGATCACGCACGAGAATTGCGCCGTCGCCATGGCGCATGGCTATTACATGGTCACCGGCAAGCCGCAGGCGGTGATGGTGCACACCAATGTCGGCACCGCCAACACCTTGAATTGCCTCGCCGATGCGTGCCGCGAGAATGTGCCGATCCTGTTGATGGCCGGGCGCAATCCGATCACCGAGGAAGGCGTCTTGGGCTCGCGCGGCGGCCCCATCCATTGGGGCCAGGAAATGTTCGACCAGGCCGGCATGCTGCGCGAATTCGTCAAATGGGATTACGAGATGCGCCTGCCGATGCAGGCCGACGAGCTCGTGCCGCGCGCCCTCGAAGTGATGATGACGGCGCCGCGCGGCTCGGCCTATCTGACCTTGCCGCGCGAGGCGCTGGGCGGCACTTTCCCCTCCTCGAACCGCCCGGAAAAGCCGCGCGTCCGTCCCTCGCTGCCTTTTCCCGATCCCGCGGTGGTGAAGACCCTCGTCGGCATGATCGCCAAGGCCGAGCGGCCCTTGATCATCACCTCGGCGGCGGGCCGCACCGTCGCCGGCTGCGAGGCGCTGTCGCGGGTTGCCGAGCGCTTTGCGCTGCCGGTCGTCTCGTTCAATTCGCGTTACGTCAATGTGCCGACCAGCCATTCGATGAATTTCGGCGCGATGCCGCGGCCGCTGCTCGACGATGCCGATCTCATCATCGTGCTGGATTGCGATGTGCCGTGGTATCCATCGCAGGAAAGCCCGCCGGCCGGCTGCCGCGTCGTCCATATCAACGACGATCCGGCCTTCTCGCGCTATCCGATCCGCAA
>Ga0070679_100002976_pt1 | contig 15458 bp, 21 predicted proteins | sample KBSC63BmetaG_FD_65652 | JGI IMG/M metagenome (GOLD analysis project Ga0070679, IMG submission 65652) | Corn rhizosphere microbial communities from Kellogg Biological Station, Michigan, USA - KBS C6-3B metaG | ecosystem: Host-associated > Plants > Roots > Rhizosphere | place: USA: Michigan... | reverse complement strand
GCGGCCGAGAGCGTCGGCCGGGTCTGTTTCGCGGTCGAACTCTCGCCGGCTTACGTCGATGTCGCCGTGAAGCGCTGGCAGGCGTTCACGGGCCATGACCCAACGCTGCTGACCGACGGGCGCACATTCGACGTCGTTGCCGCCGAGCGCACCGAACAGACCCGGCAGCCCGACGCCGTAACCCCGTCACCTGCCGGATCCGGAGGCTGAGATGCGTGGTCGCAGGCCCAAGCCAACCCGAATGAAGGTGCTGACTGGCAATCCCGGAAAACGTCGACTCAATCCCGATGAACCTCAGCCCGACATCGCGGTTCCGGAGTGTCCCGCCGAACTCGGACCGGTCGCGCGGCGGGAATGGGATCGCATGGTTGCGGAGCTCATACCGCTGCGGATCCTGACACACCTCGACCGCGCGGCGCTTGCTTCTTATTGTGGCGCCTACGCCATGTGGGCCGAAGCGACGGAAGCGATCCAGAAGTACGGCTCCATGGTGAAGTCGCCGTCGGGCTATCCCGTGCAGTCGCCCTACGTCTCGATCGCCAACCGTCAGACCGAGATCATGATGCGGATCGCGTCCGAGTTCGGCTTCACGCCAGCGAGCCGCAGCAGGATTTCAGCGCCAGTGCAGGAACAAGATGATCTGTTCAGCAGAGCATCAAAATATCCGGACAGCCAAACTGAGGAGTTGCCGCAGTAGGATGCCCTGCTTGCTCCAAAGACGCACCTTTGATCCGATGGAACAGCTAGTCGAGTGCGCGAGCGCGATGACCGACTTACAGCTGTCGCGAATGCAGGCGCGGCGATAGACTGATCCCAGCGCGCGCTATTTGGGCATGCAGATGCGGCGGAATAAATGCAATGCCCAGCGTGTCGGTAGGGCGGTCAGTGGACAAGCCTGTTCTCGCTCATCACCTTCCACCACATCATTAGTCGTTAACGCCAGGGCCATGCCGTTCGGACCGGACACGTCCGGATCACAATCATGAGAAGTTGGAGGGTGTAGTCGCAGTGGACGCAGCGAACGCCAAGCCAGCCGCCGCCATCCAGACCGTCGATCGGGAGAGATCAACCTACCAGGGGCTATGCTAACCGGTGTGGCAGGCGATAGGCTTGTGGAACTTTAACCGTGGGGCGTGAAATGCTGTTTTGCCGACCGATCTGCAGCCTTGCGCTGGCCTTGGGAATGCTTGGCCTGAATGCACACCACAGTCTCGCCGCGGAATTCCCGACCAAAACCGTGCGGATCGTAATCCCGTTTAGCGCCGGGGGCGCGCCAGACGTGTTGATGCGTATTGTCGTTCCCCATCTCAGCGAAAAGTGGAAGCAGCCTGTCGTGATCGAGAACCGGCCGGGCGCGAACACCAATATCGGCACGGTGATCGTCACCAAAGCGGAGCCGGACGGTCATACCCTGCTCTTCACCAGCGACGGCACCTTCATTTTCAATCCACTGATTTACTCGTCCATGCCGTATGCAGTGTCCGAGCTTGCCCCGGTTTCGCTGGTTGCGACCATCCCGCATATGCTTGCCGTCGGAACGCATGTGCCGGCGACGACTGTCTCTGAATTCGTCGCATTGGCAAAGTCACAGCCGGGCAAAATCAACTATGGGTCAACCGGCCCTGGGAGCATCCAGCGGCTCCAAATGGAGTTGTTCATGGCCCTGACGGGGACGAGCCTCACCCATGTGCCGTTCAAAGGGGCCAACGAAACCACGATGGCAATCATTGCCAACCAGATGGACGCGACCATCGGTGCGGCATCGAACATTCTGCCTCACCTGCCGACCCAGAAAATTCGGGCGCTCGCTATAACAACCGCCACGCGCTCACCGATGGCGCCGGATGTCCCAACGATGCAGGAGGGTGGTGTGGCGGGCTATGAGACGTATAGCGTGTTTGGATTGTTCGCCCCGGCGCAAACCTCTGCCGACATCACGAAGAAGATACACGACGATCTGACCGAGATCATCATGCGGCCAGACGTCAAATCCCTGCTTGCCGCACGGACTTTTGATGCCATAGGGCTGGGTTGCGTCGAGTTTCAGAAGATCATTGATCGCGACACCATAAAATGGCGCCAAGTGATCGCCACCGCGAATGTCAAGGAATGAGGTGTCGGTCGGTGCGGGACGGTTCGAGGCCCGACATCGCAAAGCCTAACAGTAAGACATGCTAGGCGGTTAACGACGCTCCGCGGTCGCTCCGGGCGACCATCGAAACGGCTATGAGCTTGCGGCGGTTGCCACCCGCCGCGATGTTACGCCTCGCCACCCCCTTGCCGCAGGCGAAGCGCATGCCGTTTGACAGGGGCCACTGCTGGACCGGCGGCATGATGTGTTTCGGCTGGATCGTCAGGAAGCATAGAGGTCGCTGTCGTCTCGCCTTCCTCAACCCTGCGAGCAGGGCACCCCGAGCTCGAGTAGCTGAGCCAGGAGACGCTATCTAGCGCGCCGAACATAAATCGCCACGACGGTGATCGATACGATCAGGCCGCTCAAAATGGCTGTCGGGCAATTTCATGTAGAGCCTTCACCTCCGCGAAGTGTGATCGCTTCGCCATCCCGAAAGCGAGAGCCATACAAACAAACATAGTCGCGGCGATTATCTTGGCGAACTTGTCGAAGTGGTGATGTGTCATCACTTGCTCGAATGAGCAGAAAGTCCAACGCGCCGCTGTGTTACAAACTCAAATAAAACTATTGCACTTTAGCAATTTCAATCGGCTCAGGCGCGTATATTCTGTGAAGGATTGAACGGCCCACCAAAATTGCGAACAACAGCAGCCACACAGTGGCCGCACCGATTGCTCTTGAATGGTCCATGGATATCTCCAAGTGACGGACCTTAATTCGAAACGGGCGCGGCTGGCAATCCCGGATCGGCGGGTGAAGCGCAAAGGCGCACGGAGTTCCAACGGCGCCGCGCACAGACGCGAATTGCACGGCTATTGTGCATCGTATGTGCTCATGTACTTGCGCTGGATTTGGTAATCACATGAACGGCTGACGCGATGCTGACACAGAAACAATTTGAAATAATCGCGGTCGGAGCGTTGATAGCGATGGCGTGTGGTCTTGCGGTAATTATGCGGGACGCCGCGAATATAGAGGCAGTTGCTACTGGGGCAGCGGAGCTGTCGATTGCTCGTGAAAACGACGAATTCTGTGAACGCGTCGGGCTCCGTCGCGGCTCGCATGAACATTTGATTTGCACTATGGACCTTAACAGAATCCGCGCGGAACAGTCCAAGCGGATAGCACTTCAACCGAAGCTACCTTAAGTGATACGCGTGGCATCCATTATCGAGGTTGCGGGCAAGCATGAAAGCGAGCCCTTCGCGACCGCCGAGGTTTGGAAATCCGGTGGTTGGTTGATATCTGCAGAGAGTCGGCGTTGCTCGGTGTCTATAACAACGTGCAGCTGTCCGATACGACCTGATGGTCGCCGCCTTCAGGTATTGCTTACATCGCGATCTTGCCGCTGCGACGGGCCTTGTTTACGATGTCGGTGCGGCGCGAGCGGAATCGGCGTCTGCCTTATGGGGGAAGACAGATGATCAGATTTGCAGCGTCCGCCGTGCTGATGATGGCGACAATAGCGATGACGCTGTCTTCGCGTCAGGTTTCGGCGCAAGCGTTGACCCAGGCTTCTAATTTTCCAACCCGTCCCGTTCACGTCATTGTGCCTTGGCCACCTGGTGGTGTGATCGACACCGCCGCCCGCATCATCGGGCAAAAGCTAGGTGAAGAGTTAGGACAGCAGATCGTCATCGAAAATCGACCCGGTGCCAGCGGCACCCTCGGTGCCGGAGCCGTAGCCAAGAGCGAGTCTGACGGTTACACGCTGCTACTGACCTCCGGCGATCTCGTCACTATGCCGAGCCTGCTGCCGCCGACAACCTTTGACGCCAACAAGGACCTCGCGCCCATTGCCATGGTCGGCAGTGCACCGCCGATGCTGATCGCCGGCGTGTCCGCCCCCTTCAACAATATGAAAGAACTGGTTGCCGCCGCCAAAGCTAAGCCGGGCTCCATCAGCTACGGTACTCCGGGGATCGGGACGATCAATCACATTGCGGCCGAGTGGGCCTTCAACGCTGCCGATATTAAGCTGACCATGGTTTCCTATCGGGGAACCGCGCAGATGGTGAATGGTGTCGCCGCAGGCGATGTGCCGCTCGGCATCGCCACACCCTCATCGACGATCTCGCTCATTGAAGCAAAGAAGATCAAGCCGATTGCCCTGACCAGCAAGCGGCGCCCATCGTTCTTGCCAGCGTCCTGGCCGACGGTCGCCGAAAGCGGCTACGACGTCGACGCACTCTTGTGGATCGGTGTCTTTGCCCCTGTCGGCACGCCGGCCCCCATCATAGAGCGGGTCGCAAGTGGCTTGGCGGTCGCCACCAAAGATAAAGGGGTGCGCGAGCACCTCAACACCACCGGGATAGAGGCTGAGACCATGGGCCAGCCGGAATTTGGCGAATATATCAAGACCGATACCGCCCGCTATGCCGACATTCTGAAGCGGACGGGAATCAAGATCAGCCGCTAATCCGGCATTTGGCGCGTTTCACAGAAACGTTGCCCTGCGAATGCGAAGGGCGGTTATCCGATAGACAGCGAGGGCACGCGCCATGGCCGATGCGTGCGAAATGAAAGCATTTCTGGACCAACCCGACGCTGGCTTAATCCTGGGACTTTTAAATGGGCTATCGGGAATCCGACCAGGCCAAATCTAAAAGGCGATGCCCTTGCAGAGCCGAGCGCGTTCAGCAGTCGAAGGATCAAAGCAAGAAAAGGTTGCGCCGACTAAAAACCCCGGCGCGAGGCCGGGGTTTTTTCCTAGCCTGCCCAAAATGGCGTGGCTTTATAGTACTAAGAAACTCGCCGGTCGTTTTCACGAGACCATTGCCAATCGCTTTCATTGGCGAATTTAGGGGCATCGTCGAGTTTGTCCTTGGTGAGGTTCACCAAATAGCCCCCTAAATTGGTGTCGTACTTCAGATTGGGCCAGGGTGTCGGGTAGTGATCATCGCCGATACCGAGGAACCCGCCGTAACTGATGGCCGCGTACGCGACCTTGCCGGAGAGTTTGTCGATCATCACGCGTTCAGCCGATTTTCTTTTGGTCCGCACCATAAACCGCGGTTCCATCGACCTTGTCGCTGTCGATCAAAGATGAAGTTTCGCTTTCTGACATTTTGTCCTCCGTTTGTGATCAACGAACTCGGGACGCCAGATCGCGTTCCTTTTCATCTTGAGCAGAGCGCCAGCGACGCAGGCGCAACGGAGTTCCGTCATGGAACCGAGAACGTACTTGAATGTCTTCTGATTTGAGGTAGCCTAATTGTGCCTGCTTGGCACAGCAGGCACCGCAGACCACCCATCTTCGACTTGCCCCGGCGCGAATGCTGGGGCTTTTCCGTTTTCGCCCCAGCGAATACCAAAAGCGAAATTCAGCGCCTTGATTGCCTCGACTCAATCGACCGATTCTGATCGGCGTTCTTAGCGATGTCTTCTTCGCTGTGGTTTAACGTCGCACGTTGAGCAGTATTCATGTCCCAAACCTCCCACGAGGAGGACTCTCGATGGCGCTCTTTGTTGAATCTGTCCGCCATATCCTCGGCTTCATCTCGGTCGAAAAACACCAAATCAGTCTGGCGCAATGATTGTCCATTTGAAACGATCCAGACCTCATGCATTCCGTATCCGCCGGCCATTTGATCCACCTATCCGGACTCATGATTCCAAATGCCGGGTAGTCCCCGGTCATTGCAGTTTCGACTTTCGCCAAATTTCAAATCCTCGCAGCAATCGGTCACCTTCTTCGTGGCCCCATGGCACGCACGTTACCCGGGCAAGTTTACCCCATGGCGATTCGCAATTGCGCGAAGCTATCGTGGAGATAAAGCGCTGCGACGCCCTGTTGCTCTACCGTTTCGCCCCGTTGATTGCTGCGGTGGACCAATCATCAAAGGACTATGTTAATTCTCGATTTTAGGTATCATCGTATTGGAAACAAACTATCTGCGCAGATGAAGATCTTCGATCTCAACTGCACTGTCAGTACGCTGCGAAATCTGGATTGCTTGTCGGACACTTGCCATGCACCGTCGCTATGAAGGCGTCAACATTCCCATCGAGGCGGTCCGGACGTTTGTTGTTGCCGCCGAAACTGGAAGCTTTTCCAAAACTGGCGAGAAGCTTGGCCTCAGTCAGCCCGCGATTAGTGCGCAAATCAAGCGTTTCCAGAATTTGCTTGGAGGGGGCGCATTTGAGAAGGTCCCGGGAGGCGTTGCCCTAACCTCATTGGGAAAGCTCGCACTCTCGCACGCACGGCGGATGCTAGAGGCGAACGACCAAATCCTGTCGATCGGCGGAAACGCAAAGGACGTAACCGTTCGGTTGGGATTTTCGAGGGTGTATGCTGAAGAATTTTTCAAGATCGATCCAGCGAAGGTCCGCGGAGAAGGTCTGCATCTACAATGCTCCAATTCAGCCGAGCTCTCGAAAGCAATGGTCGACGGTTATCTCGACATCGCTTGTTTATTGAATCCGGCAGATGGCATTGGAGAACTGGTCGCCGACTGGCAGGAGAAGTTCGTTTGGGTTCGGAGTCGCAGCTTCACTCTAAGTCCTGGTAGTCCGATCCCAGTAATTGGCTGGTCGGGAGGCTTGACTGACCAGCCTGTGATACAGGCTTTGGAGAAGGCCGGTCTCACCTATCGCATTGTATTTGCAAGTGATGATTATCACGCTCGCTTGACGGCCGTGTCCGCTGGAATAGGTCTTGCGAGTATGCCTGAACGCTATGTTGAAAGTAACATGGTTATCGCCAAAGACTTTTACCTGCCGCCACTTGCGCCGATGCACGCCGCCATTCGCGTTCGGAAGGGAATCCGCTCAGACAAGATCGCCCAGGCGACGAACATTTTAAAGCTGCTTGCGCCAGACGTGAAGATCAAAATCTCCTGACGCCGATCCCTTGACGTTTTGCCAGCCAGGGCGGAGCTCAGCCCGCTGACGGCTTCGATGTTTCGCCGAAATTGATGTCGGCATCAATAATTCAGTGTCATCAAATGTAATCAGCGATCAAGTTCGATAAATGTTTTATTCACGCGACGCTAAACAACAAGAATCAAAATTGCGGCATGAATCGCCGCGTACTCGAACAACGCAATCCATCTAGCGATCGCGCTGTCTCCACTGCAGCCATTCGTTTTTTGATGCAAGGCGTCGTCGGCCTGGTTTGAGCCGCCTCGCGTCCGTGCGTGATCCGGCATGCCGGGCCGTTTGCGTCGATTATGTCCGCGTTCCCAGTTCCGTGAGTGCTCATCGAGTTCGACAAGCCGCAGTTGCCCGCTGAACGATCGGGCACCGTGCTGGTCGTGCCGTTAACTCTCTTGAATCAAGCCATTGCGTTCTTCGCCAATGGTTTGGAAGCGGGGACCAATGCGAAACTATATTTTTGCAAAGTGCTGGCTGCCAGGATGCGGACGCCGTTGTCATACGGCATTTGCCGAGCTGTTGCGCATTTTCGACTATCGCGTGATGGCGCTTGTCGTAGCGTTGCTATCCTTCACGGCAACTGATGCGTTTGCTTTGTTGGGCTCAACGACGACTGTGATTTCATCAGCCAATCCAAGTGCGTTCGGCGAGCCAGTCACTTTCACTACAACCGTCTCCGGTTTGGTGATAACCCCAACCGGTACCGCGACCTTCATGGATGGCGTGAGTCAGATCGGCACAGTTTTGCTCGACGGCAGTGGCCGCGCAACACTTACCACCAGTGCACTTTCAGCCGGCAGTCATGTGGTCACGGTCTTGTACAGTGGTGACGTCCTGTACAATACGAGTTCGTCCTCTCCATTTTCACAAATCGTTGCGCAGAATTCCAGCGCTACGATCGTGTCATCGTCGCTGAATCCAAGCGGCCTCACACAGCCGGTAACGTTCACGGCGACGGTGAGTTGTGGGAGCACGCCAGGCGGCTCCGTCACTTTTATGGACGGGCCAACCGCGCTCGGTACCGGCACTCTTGATGGTGGCGGCCAAGCAACGTTCACCACTAGCTTGCTGTTACCGGGAAGTCGATCTATCACCGCCGTTTATGGAGGTGGCGGGAATTGTGCATCCAGCACGTCATCGCCTGTAATTCAGATCGTCAACGTACTTCCGACGACCACGTCTGTGATATCCTCCGATAACCCCAGTGCGTTGGGCCAATCGGTCACATTTACCGCAAGTGTGAGTGGTCTGATCATAACTCCTACCGGAACCGTCACCTTTATGGACGGGGCGACTATACTCGGAACTGGTTCGCTCAACGGCAGCGGCCAGGCGACGTTCAATACTAATGCGCTTGCAGCAGGTAACCACTCAATTACAGCGATCTTTGGCGGCGATCTTGTATATGCAGGAAGCGCGTCATCAGTGTTGACGCAGTCCGTCAACCAAAATTCCAGCACGGTAAGTGTCGCCTCGTCATTAAATCCTAGCAACCTCACCCAGGGGATAACCTTCACTGCAATAGTCACGAGTTCTGGTGGAATCCCGACTGGGATCGTGAATTTTAAGGACGGCTCGACAGCGCTGGGCACCGGTACTCTCGATGGTGCTGGCCGAGCAACTTTCACAACCAGTCTCCTATTGCCCGGCTCGCACTCCATAACAGCTGCTTACGCCGGCGATAGCGGTTTCGCGGCTAGCACTTCTTCAGTGCTGATACAGGTCGTTAACTTGCTTCCAAGCGTGACGACGGTGTCTTCATCGGGGAATCCCAGCGCAGTCGGCCAGACGGTCACATTCACGGCGACCGTTGCCGGCCTGATCATTACCCCAACCGGAATTGTTACTTTCATGGATGGGGGGACGACTCTTGGCACCGGTGCGCTCACCGGCAATCAAGCGGTCTTCTCCACTAGTGCACTTGTCGGCGGAGGCCATTCAATTACGGCGATCTACAGTGGCGATTCAATTTATGCGAGTAGCACGTCCGCGCCGCTGACACAGTCCGTCAATCCAAATTCGAGCATTGCCAACATAGGATCCTCCATTAATCCCAGTGCGCTTGGCCAACCGGTCATCTTTACTGCGATGGTTACGAGCTCGAGCGGCAACCCCACCGGAACCGTTAGCTTTAAAGACGGATCGGTTGTACTCGGAACCGGTACCCTCGATGGCAGTGGTAAGGCAACGTTGGCTACAAGTGCGCTAGCGGCCGGTAGCCATCCGATTACGGCCGTTTACGCGGGTGATGCTAACTTCGCAGCCAGCGCGTCATCGCCGTTGATTCAAGTCGTTAATTCTATTCAAAGCACGACGTCAATCGCATCATCGGCGAATCCTAGCGCGCAAGGCCAGCCGATCACGTTCACGGCAACGGTCGCCGGACTGATCGTGACTCCAACCGGATCCGTCACGTTCAAGGATGGAACGGCCACACTCGGAACTAGCTCGCTTAACGGCAGTGGCCAAGCGACTTTTACGACAAGCACGCTGACAGGAGGCAATCATCCGATCACGGCCCTCTATAGCGGAGACGCAGCATATGGTGTAAGCGCCTCGTCATCACTAATTCAGATCGTAAACATAAGCTCAAGCAGCACGAATATCATTTCCTCCGTAAACCCCAGTGCCCCCGGCCAAGCTATCGTATTTACCGCAAACGTTAGCACGCCAAGTGGCACGCCGACTGGAACGGTCACCTTCAAGGACGGCTCGACTACTTTAGGAACTGCAACACTCGGCGGCGGAGGACAAGCAACGCTTGCGACAAGCGTCCTGACCGCGGGCACTCACACTGTCACTGCTCTTTATAGCGGCGATGCCGATTTCGGAAGTAGCACGTCCTCTCCCTTAATACAGATTGTAAACATGCTTCCCAGCGTAACAACGCTGGGGGCGTCCCCGAATCCAAGCGTGCCTGGGCAACTAGTCACGTTCGTTGCAAGTGTTGCCGGTTCGGGCAGCATTCCGACCGGCACCGTCACGTTCAAGGATGGGTCGACAGTTTTGGGTGATGGCACATTGAATGGTGCCGCCCAAGCGACGTTCACGACCGGCGCACTTGCAGGCGGCAGCCACGCGATTATCGCGATATATGGCGGTGATTCCGCTTACGGAGGTAGTAGTTCATCGCCCATCGCCCAAGTGGTCAATCACAACTCAAGTGACATAACCCTGGTATCTTCAATGAGTCCAAGCACGCTCGGTCAGCCAATCACTTTTACCGCGGCCGTCGCTGCTTCAGGTGGCACTCCGACAGGAGCGATTATCTTTAAGGACGGTTCTGTCTCGCTTGGCTCAGCTGCTTTGGATGGGAGCGGGCGTGCGGCATTGACGACAGCTGCCTTGGCAGTTGGCGGTCATTCCATAACAGCGGTCTATGCTGGTGATAGCAATTTTTCAGGGGCAACCTCTCCGCCAGTGCTGCAGGTTGTGAATCAGAGCTCAAGCACGACAACTCTTTCGTCGTCGGCAAACCCGAGCAAACACGGTGAATCCGTGACGTTTACGGCTATGGTCATCGGTGCCAGCGGGTCGCCTACCGGAAGCGTCAGTTTTAATGATGGTGCGACTACGCTAGGGAGCGGAGTTCTTGATGGCAGCGGTCGGGTGACGTTTTCGATAAGTAGCCTTTCTATCGGAAGGCATTCGATTGCCGCGGTTTATGCTGGCGACTCCCAGTTTCGTTCGAGCAAGTCACCAGTACTGGTACAGGCCGTCGACACGCCGACCGATAGTGCAAACCTTCGTAACGCTCAGGTTCTTATTACCAAGATTGAGGCTCAGAGCTCCGGGCAGTCTTTTTCCGCGTCGGTCGATCGCGCTATTGCCGAGGGGTTTTCGGATGGGGGCGAATGGGTAACGCCTGGAAGTGACGGCATTCGGCTTAATTTTTCGGATGAGGCACCTGCAAATAGTCGTGTGGCGGATGCGTTCGGCGTGATCGAAAAGCACAGCGGTGCGACGACTACGCAACCGCAGCGGTTTCCAAAAGAATGGTTCATGTGGGCGGATGTGCGAGGAACGGGTTGGGCCACCAATCCGTCCAAAGGCGACATCGGCGGTGGACAGCTCAATACTATGGCAGGAATCACACGAAAATTGGCGCCAAATCTTCTTGCCGGTATCTTGGCTGGCTATGAACGGTTCAACTATAGCGCGCTGAGCTTTGCCAGCCGACTGAGCGGCGATGGCTGGACGGTCGGTGGCTATCTTGGTTGGCGACCTGTGCAGGGTATCACGATGACCGCTGCGATCGCTCGTTCATCAGTGGGATACGATGGCACATCCGGTGCTGCAACGGGTTCATTTTACGCCAGTCGCTGGATCGTCTCTACGGCGCTTATTGGACAATACAAGATGAGCAGGGATGTTGAAATTGAGCCTTCCGTGCGCGCGTTCATGCTTTGGGAAAACGATGGGGGCTACACCGATAGTCTGGGAACCGCGCAAGACGTTAGAAAATTCTCTACTGGTCGAGCGAGCATCGGTTCGAAAGCGTTATATCGGTGGCTGCATACAAGTACATTTAGCGTTACACCGTACGTCGGCTTCTATGGCGATTACTATTTCACCGAAGATGATGCCGCCGTGCAATCGGCTTTTCCCGAACTTTTGCGCGGCATGTCTGGCAGAGTCACGTCTGGAATCTCTGTCACGCAGGCCGGAGGCGCGCACGTCACATTGGAAGGGGAACTCGGTGGAATTGGCAGCGGTGGCTTTACCGTTCTGTCAACGCGGGCTCGGGCGATGACTCCGTTTTAGGCCGCGTTTAGCGTAGACAAAGCGAATCGCTCATCCAATGGCTAACTCGGATTCTTGAGCTTGCAACGCCGAGTTACAAAGCCCGTAAGGGACGCTATTCGAGTTGCGGAGCATTGCAAAGCACGCCGGAGAAATGTAAATCACCGCACTGTGGAGTACCCCATCGATATTGTTGCGGTTGAACGGATTTCGCTTTTGCCTGGTCTTTGTATTTTCAACAACGGCGCGTAGGGACGTTCGGACCGGTGATCCATGCCCGCGTTGTACCAAAGGCATGATCAGGGCCGAGATCGCGTAACCGTCGCTGCGGCGCGCGGGCTATAGCGATATCGAATACAAATGCCCGAAATGTTCGTTCGCTGTAACGCAAATTCGCGATAACCGGTTCATTTAGCAATTGCCACAGCTCAAAGCTTACCGCCAGGGCGGCAAACAGCAGAACAATCCACGGCCAAGGATTGAGATGAGGCCGGCCAGAATAGGGCGGCTTAGCGCCCGACCCCGGGCCGATCACCATGCGGTGCCATCGATTAACTGCGCAGCGCTGAGTTGAAGCAGCGCAGCCTTTTCGACAGCCGTGACGATATCTTTCGGCGCTACCGCACAGGCGAGGGCAGGCCGGATGACGCAGTTGCGAAGATAAGGTGTGGTTCTAAACCATAGATACTCGAAGATATGCCCTGTGAGCTTGTGCATGAGCCGGATGGTGCGGCCTTCGATAGAAACATCGAAATCGGGTTGCCCACCTTCGATCGCGAGCTCAGGTGAGCGCAATCCGAATGCGATGTGCAGAACGCGGTCGATGTCGGGTGGATAAAATGGCTTGTGAAGAAATGCGCAGGCGCCATTGTCCCGTGCTTGGTTTCCCAGAGCCACATCGTCTTCAGCCGAGATCATGACGATCTGCAGATCGGGTTGGATCAGCAAGAGCGTCTTCATGGTTTCGAGCCCGCCAAGTCCAGGCATATTGTAATCGAGGAACGCAACCTCAAACCGCTCCTTTCGGCAGATATTGATCGCGTCTTTTCCATTTGCGGCTTCGGCGATCTCGCAATTGAAGACGCTCCTCTGGATTACTTTCTGAACAACACGGCGGACCGTCGATGAATCGTCCACAATCAGAACCTTCGTGGGCGACGCGATGCGGCAATAGGTCTTCAGGATAGCCTGCACCTCTGTTACTGCGAACGGCTTGAATAGAAACTCATAGGCCTTCAGTCTTCGCGCCATCTCGATCGCCTCGTCGCAAGGCGGTGTGGACATGAGCGTGACGAATGTTTTGAGTCCTTGCTGTCTGACATTCCATAACACCTCCGGTCCGCTCAATTCAGGCATTTGCACATCAATGAAGGCGAGATCGACATGGCCGCTGCGAAGCAATGTCGCGCAATCGCGGCCGTTGTCGGTGGCGCTGATACTGAGTGGAACGCGCGTGACTCGTACAGCGTTCATGACGATCTGCTGGGTAGCCCGAGAATCGTCGGCAACAAGTATATTGACTGTGTGTCGCATAACCACAAACTCTGCCAGCACGATGGAGAGGCCAAGGTTACGCTCGACGGAAAGTGATACCACCGTGGGCCTGGAATGAGGCTAGCGTTCTGGCAACAACGTCCTCGTTAATTGTCTCAAATTGTACAACCTGAGACATGATGATCGGATGATGCGTTGCGACGCAGGCATCGCACCATCTGGATCGCTTTGGCTCGTAAGTAAGGGTAGGCCCATGGGCTCCAGGCCTACATTCTCCTCGGCCATGAAATAGTTCGGCAGTCGATTGTTATACGTAGCACAGGAAAACACTCCGTACCGGTGTGGAATATAATGCGGTGCCTGCCGTTCGGGAGGGGAACCAAAGCTGCCCATCAGCATTGTCGGCGCGCGCGCGGTCCCCGCTCGATGGCAACCACGGGAACTGCGCCTCGAACCCCGGTGTCTCCGACACGCCGGGGTTTTTCTTTTTCACGCTGATACGTTCGAATGATTCGAGAAGATCGACAGCAAGAGACGTAAGTAGTAGTGGGTCAGCCTGACTTACTTTCCGCATCCAACGTCTTGCCCGTCTTCGGATTGATGAAGTGGATGCGGCGGCAGGCAATGCAATCGACCGCTTCAAAACGTTCATCGCCTTCGGGATCGCCCGCGACCCAACCGGATACACGGTCGCTGGTGACGGGGCAGGTGTAAAGGATCGCGGGCATGAAGCGTATTCCATATGCTCGCGCTATTCGCGGCATTGCGAAAGGTCAAATTAGGTCGCTGGGCTGGTAAGCGACGACAGCCCGAGTTCGGGAGGGGAACCTACCTCCAACCAGTTGCATTGAACTGGCAAGTGGCGCAGCACTTCTTCCCATTTCCCCCCAGGGGTGACGCGCGCTTGAAAGCCCCGGTGGGGAGCACAACCGCCGGGGTTTTTCGTCACTTAGTCGACCGACAGAAGTTTCCGCCTCGGGGCAGAGGAACCAGCCCCGCCCATCTGCATTGGCTCGAGGGGTGGCTCGGTGCCTCCCCGACGGCGGTGGACGATGAAAGCAATCGTTGTGTCGGACCAGGCTGCGGGAATAGCCGGGATGAAGCTGGCGGAGCGACCCGAGCCGCAAGCAGCGATAAACGACGTCGTCGTTCAGATTCATGGGTCGGGATTCGTCGGGACCGAGTTGGATTGGCCTTCGACTTGGGCCGATCGCGTCAATCGTGACCGGACGCCGTCGATGCCCGGGCACGAGCTCTCCGGGGTAGTTACCCCTCTCGGCTATGGCACGACGGGGTTGTCAGTGGGACAGCGGGTGCTCGGCCCCACGGACTGAACTCGCGACGGCGCCCTGGCCGAGTACGCGGCCGTCGAGGCGCGCAACCTCGCGCCGCTGCCGGGCGACGTCGACTTCACGGTGGGCGCGAGCCTGCCGATCTCGGGCCTGACCGCCTGGCAGGGACTGTTTCAGCACGGGCGCCTTCAGGCGGGGCAGAGCGTCCTCGCGCACGGCGCGGCTGGCGCAGTCGGGTCGATGGTCACGCGGCTCGCAAGAGAGGCCGGCGCTCACGTCATTCAAGTATCCATCGCGCGGTGCCTCCTTTATTCGCTGCCAATTAAATCGGAAGGATAAGCACATGCCGCCCTTACGCGGCCAGAAAGCGACGAAAGACTACAATCGGTTGAAAGCAAAGCTCGGGAATCGCACGATCTGTTCCGCAAGGTCCTGGTTGGATCAAGATTGGGAAAAAAATGGTTTCAGAGAACGACCGGCCGGGAAAAACGTCGGACAAGGTCGCCAAAGAAAAGGCGCGGACGGAATAAATTGACCCCAGCTAGATGTGAATGCTCTCCCAAAAGAGGGAAACACATGCCCTTTCGGAACTGTCAGCAATTCGACACTGAGACGCTGGACCTTATGCGCGAGGCCTACGACAGCGCGATGCAGCGGACGGGCTCAAAATCTGAAGATCCAATTTCCGGTAAGTTGGCCGCAGAAATAGCTAAGCTCGCCGAATCCGGCGAACGCGACCCAGCAGTGCTGAGTGAGTTGGCCTTACGACGGTTGCACCTTTGGCTAAGATCAGCGAGCAATCGAAAGTTGGTCCGGTAAGTCGGCGGTCGATCGGCGCGTGAGCTGTCTTTCGCGCAACGTCACTTGAGGGTGTAACGCGCCTCGATCAAAGTCCGGCTGCTACAGAATCCTTGAAACGG
>Ga0070679_100002974_pt1 | contig 15459 bp, 19 predicted proteins | sample KBSC63BmetaG_FD_65652 | JGI IMG/M metagenome (GOLD analysis project Ga0070679, IMG submission 65652) | Corn rhizosphere microbial communities from Kellogg Biological Station, Michigan, USA - KBS C6-3B metaG | ecosystem: Host-associated > Plants > Roots > Rhizosphere | place: USA: Michigan... | reverse complement strand
GCAGTAAGTTTGTGCGACCAACAAAAAACTCCCTCGGACTGAGGGAGTTTTTATTTTGCCAGATATTCTCTAGAGAACCTGGATCTTTTTGACGGTGTCTTGCTGGACCTTGCCGAAGCTGATGGTCAGGACGCCGTCTTTCAGTACGGCTTCGATCTCTTCTTCCTTGACCGGTACTGGCAAAGCGATGGTTCGTGAGAATTCGCCCCAGTAGCATTCCTGCAAGAAGTAATTCTCTACCCCTTCCTCCGAGCCGGAGCTCAGCGTGCCACGAATTGTCAGCTGGTTGTCAGAAATACTGACATCAAGATCATGCTTGTTGACGCCAGCGGTGCGAGCCTTGACTACTAGTTTCTCGCGTGTCTCATAGACATCGACAGCGAGCTGACCGGGTACGGTTTCGTCTTCGTCCCAATCGTCATCAGCGCTTGGTGCAGCGCTAGCTGGCTGTGCTTCTTCTGGAGGCAAGGTAGCCTCATCGCCGAGAAAGGCGGCGGTTAATTCGTCTTCTTCCAGTAATAGATCGTCGTCGCGATTCCGTCGCGCCATAGTAGTTATTACCCTCCACTTGGATTAGTGATTTTGAGAATTCAAAAGAGTTAAGTTTCTCTTTTGATGATTTGCATTTTTATCTTAGTAGCAGTATAGCTTAGCTCGTGAACAGAGTGCAACGGGCCATTCACTTATTTACAACACATTAAACACAACATGAGTTTGCTCGACACTGTTATAGGGGTATTTGTTCCCCACACATGCCTGACCTGCAGGGCTGAAGGTGATCTGCTGTGTGAAAGCTGCAGCCGAGACTTACCTCACATCCCTGAGCGTTGTTATCGCTGCCGGAAACTCACGCCTGGTGGACGGACGTGTGGGAGCTGTCGAAGCAGCAGTTCACTGAGGTTGGTAATGGTGGCCGCAGTCTACGAAGGCCCGCCAAAGGAAATGGTATGGCGGCTAAAGTTCCATGGCGCCAGGAAAGCGAGCCACCTCATGGCTGCTCATATGGCGCGTCAGGTAGTTGACGCAGATGCTTACCTGGTACCGGTTCCAACCGCCACGAGCCGGGTGCGCCAGCGTGGGTACGATCAAGCCAAGCTGCTAGCCCGTGAGCTCAGCCGTCAGACCGGGCTTCCCTACCTGGACTGCCTTATGCGCGGTGGTCAGGCTCATCAAGTCGGTGCTTCCCGTACCCAGCGCCTCCAGCAGCTTGCCAAAGCTTACAGATTAAAAAAGGCTGCTTTGGTGCGTGGGGCGGACATTATTCTGGTAGACGATGTGATTACGACTGGGGCGACATTGGAAGCGGCAGCCAAGGTTTTACGGGTGGCCGGCGCCCGACACGTCGACGCCATTGTCTACGCCCAGCCATGACCTACTTGGGAATAGCGGTACAACTTGGTATAATTTACCTCTGTTAAGGAAGGGTGTCCGAGCGGTTTAAGGAACTGGTCTTGAAAACCAGCGTGCCAGCAATGGTACCGTGGGTTCGAATCCCACCCCTTCCGCCAGTCGTGGTTTCACGCTACAATACAACCTCGAATTAGGAGAGGTACCCAAGAGGCTGAAGGGGTCGGTTTGCTAAATCGATAGGGGGGAGCAATCCCCCGCGAGGGTTCGAATCCCTCTCTCTCCGCCAATTCATGAGCCCGCAGTATGCGGGCTTTTGAATTGGCGCGGAAAAGGATGCGCCTCGCGGTCGACAGCTTGCTGGCGAGAAGCGAGGGGGCGTACAGGAATGAGCGTGCAGATGCTTGCATCGATAAGCGAACTCCGTGCGAGCGAAGCGCATCCCTCTGGCGCGCTTCAAACGACACTACGCTCGTGTCTACAAAAAGCCAAAACTTTGGCTTTTCGCCTCTCTCTCCGCCAATTCATGAGCCCGCAGTATGCGGGCTTTTGAATTGAGAGGCGCTACTACTGTACAATAACGCTAATGGCTGAACAGGACCCAACGAAGGAACAACCATCAGAGGTGAGCCAACCAGGTGTGGTTATTTCGCCGGGTGGTGCTGCACCGGAGCCTGAGCAAACCTTTGCTTTTCATAATGAAGCTGAGCCCGCTCCAGCTGCCGTACCAACCGGGCTAGAACAGGCTGAGGCGCCCGAGGATGCGGATGGAGGAGTTAGTTGGACGGCATCAGAATTTATCGCCCATGAAAAATCAGCTTCGTGGTACCTTGGCTTGGCCGGCGTCACAATTGTTTTGGTAGCCATTATCTATGCGCTTACTCGCGATTACATTTCGAGCGCCATGGTGCTAGTCGGGGCCATTTTATTCGGTATCATGGCGGCCCGAAAGCCGCGCCAGCTAAATTACCAACTCGATAGCCACGGCATTACCATTGGGCCTAAACGCTTTACTTACGAAGAATTTCGTTCCTTTGCCGTGGTACCCGAGGGCGCCTTCTCCAGTATTGTCCTGCTGCCGCTGCGGCGCTTCGCCACTATAACGACGATTTACTACTCGCCTGAAGATGAGGATAAAATCGTACGCTTGCTGGCCTCGCGCCTGCCCTTTGACGAGCATCGCCTGGATGTCGTCGATAACCTGATGCGCCGTATTCGATTCTAAAAAAGGACCGCCGGGGTAGGCGGTCCTCGCGCACAGGGGACTACTCAGTGTTTCTAGGCTCGGCCATAGCGCTCTTTGCGGTTAAGCTTGCGTTCCATGCGATTAATGAAGTCGTGTTTGGCATGCTTGGCATCCCATTTCTCGAACTGATCCATTAACTTTTCCGCTTCTTCGCTTGACATAGTCAGAGCCTCCTTTTAATTTTGTGGAGTTAATTATTGGGCTTATGTCTATCCAACGACTGTAAATATTCTCACACGGTGGATAAACTGTGCTCATTATGGTTCAATAACAGCTAAGAGAAGCTTAAAAGCAACAGGGGAAAAGTCCCAAAATGAAACTCATTAATCAGACCTTAACCGTATTTGACCGGTTCCAGCAACGTCATCGAAGCGCTGGCTTTATCTACGCGGTGATCAAAAAATATGGCGAGGACGAGGCTGGTTATCAGGCCGCTCTGCTTACGTATTACGGCTTCCTCTCGGTCTTTCCACTTCTACTGGTGTTGACGACAGTCACCAGCTTCCTGGCGCATAGTCATCCCGGCTGGCAAGATACCATCATCAAGAGCATGACCGACTACTTCCCGGTGCTCGGTAATCAGCTATCTGAGCACGTACACTCGCTCAACAAAAACGGGCTGGCGCTGGCCATTGGCCTGCTGTTTACTCTTTATGGCGCTCGAGGCGTGGCTGATTCATTTCGCTATGGTGTCAACCATATTTGGCAGGTACCACGGGTAAATCGGCAGGGCTTTCCTAAATCTCTCCTGACCAGCCTGATGCTTATCATTGTCAGCGGGCTTGGCTTACTGCTCGCTTCCATTGGCGCCGCTTCGGCGGCCAATATTGGGCATGGCTGGGGTTTTCGCATTCTGTCGTTCGCAGTCGATATCTTTTTGCTCTTCTGGCTGTTCGACTTCCTCCTGAACATCTGTTTGCCGCGGCATGTAACGATCAAACAGGCTCGCTCAGGCGCGCTGACCGCCGCGGTGGGGCTCGTGATCCTCCAGGCATTCGGTGGCTATTTGCTCACTCGCGAGCTAAAAAATCTCGACGCGCTCTATAGCAGCTTCGCGATTACGCTTGGACTGCTCTTTTGGATTTATCTCCAAGCCCAAGTCCTTTACTATGCGGTGGAAGTCTCAGCCGTGAAGGCCGAAAAGTTGTGGCCACGCAGCCTCCAGGGAAACTTAACCCCTGCTGACCGAAAAGCCTACGCCCGCTTGGCTAGCAAAGAAAAGATCGTCTCCCAAGAACACATCGCCACCTCATTTGACCACTAATCATTTTGGTTCGTCGGTTGGGTCCTGGGGCTCGCCGCGAGGCCTGACGTATTTATCAAACAGCGCGTGGAGGACATTAAATATCAGCACGAAAATAAGCGCGCCGAGCAGCGAGGTGACCAGGCCGGCCAAACTAAACAATCCTCCAGACGTGGCATCATTCAGCACAAAATAATAAAAAGCGGTGCCAAAGACCGCACCGGCGACTCCAAAAATTAAGTTGATGGCCAGGGAATCAAGGTTCTCTTGCCAGACATAGGAAGCCAGGCCTCCAACCAGTAACCCTAGAACTATTGCGATCAATAGTGCCATGGGCCTCCTATTGCTTCACTAATAGACCAAATATTGGCGCCACCAAGAGCGCCCACGCTGGCTGGCTTTTGTTTCAGCCGGATAGTTATTTTGCATCGCGCCTCCCGTTACTAGCCCCAGCATAATGGTTATGGCCGGTGTCGGGCTGTGACTATTTTCACTCGTGATGGGTGATTTTGCGGGTAAGCTTGTGCTCGTCTAAAAGGGTCTCGAGGAGTTTGAGTTGTCGCTCATTAATATCCATTAATCGTTCAATTTCTTCTTTGGCGGCGACGTTGGTTTCATAATCGTGCTCGGCCATGGCGGCGCTAATGCCATCCATACGCTTGGCGGCGATGAGCAGGATGGCTCCTTGGAGTGCCGCCAGCATCGATAAGAAAAGATTTAGCAGGATAAACGGATACTTATCCCAATGATGGATGGTGGCCACCGTATTGAGAATAGCCCACCCAGTCAGAAAGGCAACGAAGAAAAAAACAAAGCCCCAGCTACCCATACCGTTTCGCATACTGTCGGCGGCGCGGTCGCCCAGGGACAGGCTATCTTTGTGAGCTTTATGCCAATTCCTCGGGATGTAACCCATAGGCGGATTATAGCATAGCCTTAAGCGGGATATCGGTGGCCTAAAAGAGAGAACAACTTGGATTAGTGAAATAAATGACTGCTGCGCTTGGCACTATCGTTTAAAGTGAATTTCGTATGTGAAAAGCCAATTCTCTTCCTCACACTGGTTTTGAATTAGCGCTAACTTCCAAGGAGTAAAAAAATGAATCTGGAAGACTATTTGAGACGTTTGCATGAACTAGCAGAGCGTGAAAAAAAACGAAAAGAAAACGAACACGCCGACTCGGAGATACGCCACCAGAACCCCTTCAATTTTTGAGCAATGCTCGGCGCGTTATTAGTGCTATAGTGTCGGGTACTTTTTGTGTAAGCGCAAAAGTTCGATATCGATTTCCTGGCTGTCGTACCGGAATTCCAGGGCGGTGATGCCGATAGCTAAACTAGCAGACAAAATCGACGCGCTATCAAGCAAATCCATGCGGTTTTGATAGGTCCAGGTCATGGCCCACGCGCCCAACACGATAGCAACCACGCCGACAAGGATTCGAAAAGCGGGGTTACGCGGCGGGTTCGTGATAATCAGGCCAAAGAGACTGGCCATCAGTACAATTCGCGCGATGGTGTAGCCGATTGCATCAGACGCCAACCACATAGCCGGGCTATTAGGCATTACTAGCGTCCCAATGGTTAGTATTCCGAGGCTCAGCAGGGACAGAAATAGAATAAGTTTGCTCATGGCACCCTCCTTCAGTCGCACATTAAAATCGGTGACTATGACTATAGCAACCAGCCCACATTGTTGCTGTAAATAAAATTACTAGGAATAAGTTATTTTTTTCACTAACAAACTATAGAATCAATAAAACTCATGATTATCTTCGCTCAGAGCTTTTTTGATGTGCTTTCGCTCTTGCCGCTCACGTCGAATTTGGTCCCAGCTACGCATAGCCACCTCCTCTCCTCATCTGGTAGTATGCTCCGAGGCTTGCCACTGCTCAGTAAACTTTTTAACTTCTAGATCGATCGGCGGCCGACCAGCAAGTTATAGATCAGCAGCATAATGGCGACAACAAGCAATATATGTATAAATCCTCCGCCGACACTGCCAATTAAACCAAGTAACCAGAGCACCAGAAGTATCCCTATCAGCAGCCACATACGCGCCTCCTAAATTAACTACTCCAGCTTAGCGTTATGCGCCGAGCCGTGAAGTAAGGATTATTACGCGCTATCAGTCGTTCTTGAGTCATTGCTCCATAAGACGGGCGTGAAAAACCCCGCAACGCTAAACTTAAAAACAAAAAATGTAATTAAGATAGCGCGCGGGGCGTTTCAGGCTAGGAGTGGTAGGAAACGTTGGCGTGGCCGCCGGGGCTGATCACAACATGCAAGTCGCCGTTCCAGTACTCGATCGTACTGTCGACAGGCGAACCCTTGATGAGCTCTGCCGAGCAGCGCATCAGCTTGAGCGTGCCGTCGTCATTGAGGACAACGGTCGACGAAACGCTGGCGTACCAGCCGTCGTATGCCATGAAAGCGCACCCGCTGGTGTCTTGACCGCTGTTGAACACCGTCACCGGATCAGCAGACGCGACATTGGCGGACAGCGCAGCGAAGGCAGCAATAACTACTACCAGCTGAGACATCATCTTGACGCGGCGCATTACTCACTCTCCTTTGATAGGAACCTGAAAGTTCTTCTAACCTAGGCCAGAATATAATATATTATAGCATAAAATATAATACTTCACAAGCATAAACTTCTTGACAGGTGTTGACAATATAACCATAATCACAAACAGATAAAACCAGATAAACAGGTATATATTTATGAAAAAGTTAGATAACCGGGGATTCTCCCATGACTTATTGATAGTTGCCTTTGTTTTGCTGTTCGCGATCGCTGGCGTGGCCTACTTGGTAGCCAGCCGTGCCGCTTCGCCATCCTTTACATTGCTAGGGACACATCCTCAAGCGTCTTTGCAACCCACTGCCCTTGGCAAAACGATTTATGCTCTTCAGGCTTGGAACGGCAAAATTTACGCCGGCTATGGCGACTACGGTGTTAACACCGGTCCAATTGCCATAACGCCATTCGACCCCTCGTCTAACACGTTCGCTTCTACGCCTGAGGTGACACAGCAAACCGAAGCGATTGGGTTATATCGCGTTCTTAATGGAAAACTCGTTTCTGCATCTACCGATCCAAGTGGTGGTGGAAGCACCGACTACGCCATTGGCACGGCCGGAAGTCCGGTAGCCTGGCAACAGGTCGGCCCAGCTTATCCCGCGCCGAACAATGGCGTGAACATGACCCACAATCTTGATATGAATACCCTGACAGGCAGCGACCTATGGATGGTCGGCTCACAGGGCAACGACCCTGTTGCATACCGCAGTACAGATGGCGGCCAAACGTGGGTAAAGATGCTCGACGTCGTGCCACCAACCGGCGATTACGGCCGATTCTACGGCGCTGGAGTATTGAACGGTAAACTTTATGTTCAGGCCATGTATGTCGATAATGCCACCAACTATATTGTGGGCGGTGAAAGCTCCTCGCACGTTTTTGACGGCACATCCTGGGCGAAAGGTCCAAGCATAAGTACCATCATGTGGCACCCGGAGTCTTTCGCGGGCAAAATGGTTTACTCGACTTGGGCGGCACCTGACAATGACTCTGCAACTGGCCTCAGCACCTTCGACGGTACGAAGGTCGCCGGCGCAGGTGTACCGGAAGGAATTTGGGGATACACTGTCGACGGCACTACGCTTTATGCTCTGGGCACAAGCGGCAAAATATACAGCACAACTGACCTTACCAACTGGTACCTGCAATCAACGGCGCCTTCGACGGCACGTAGTATTGCTGTGCTCAACGGCGTCATATATGTCGGTACAACGGACTCCAAGCTATATTCGGCTCCTGTTAACACTTCACCGACAGCTGTCAGCGGCTCAGGTAGCACTACTACTACCAAGGGCAACAAGGGCGGCAACGGTGGTGGTAACGGCAAGCCCCACATTTCTAAGAAATAAAAAACCCGCTCAACGAGCGAGTAATTGCTTAACCCCTGTTAAAGATGGCGGAGAGGGAGGGATTCGAACCCTCGGTACGGTTGCCCGCACACTTGTTTTCGAGACAAGCCAGTTCAACCACTCCTGCACCTCTCCAAACACGAACTGATTAATTGTATCAGTTCGCTACCTGGTCAATCTATATAGGCTGACTTTTGCGAGGCTTATTCTAACACTGGATTTTCTCTCTGAAAACTGATAGAATTACCCCTGTTGTTTTGAGCACCCGTAGCTCAGCTGGATAGAGCGTTGGCTTGCGGAGCCAAAGGTCGTAGGTTCGAATCCTGCCGGGTGTACCATGAGATTTAATAACCCCAGACGTGCGATATGTTTACCAACTAACGTTCGCCTTTAGGGCTAAGTGATCAATGTGTTTTGAGTAAGGCTCGATAACCCTTGTCTTTATGTTAACTGCGGGTGAGGCCAATATGTGATCCGGCCTCAGGAATGGACGACGAGCTGGGAAGGTTGGTTGACGAGCCGAATCAGTATCGACAAAGCCATTATTTGTGAGAAGCTCCATCGCTGTGCCTCTGGCTGCTTCTCCTATGCGTATTGCTATACTCCTAGACCGAGCTGTGGGCAAATATTTAGCTGATAAACGAAATGCTTTAGACCCAAATACTGATGACCATTTATCACCTCTATCAAGAATATTAAGGTCACCTGCTAGTACTACCGGCAATTCAGGATCGTATCGTTGTATAAAAGCTTTCGCCTGACGTATATGCGCAGCTTCAGACCTGTCATCGAAGTGAGCCCCAACAATTTGTAGGATGTTTCCTGATTGATTGGCAGCTTGCCCTTCTATAGCATTCCTTGTGCCGAGCCTAATCTGAGATAAGTCCAGTGCTATCCTACTCAGCATCATTATGTTTCTATCATGATGCCACGGACTTTCATCCTCATATTCTATTTCAAGGCCATTTTCATATCCTGCCAGATAAAGTTTCTCTCTTGCCTCATGCAATGTATCCTCTGTCGAACCATGGAGCGTGTTGGTTATAGAATATGCATCCCCAAGAATAATAACGTCGCTATCTAAACCTTTTATTTGTTCTACAGCATCGGGCATATTTTCTGGTTCTGCCAAAGATTCCCTTATGTTACAAGTTGCAAGCTCCAAAGACATTATATTATTATAACATAAATATTCTAGTAAGTAAATCCAGCTAAACTGAGGTTTTATTATTATGCTACTGAACGAGGCGGGGTGGTTTTGGGGCTGAAGGCTTAGGTGCTGTTGGGGGTGGAGGAGTTGGTGGCTCCGGTTCGGGCGTAGGGTTGGTTGGTGTTTCAGGGATTGTTGGGCTACCCGGTGCTTTATTACGGGTGACGTAGATGTAAATCAAGATGGCTAAACCAGCGAGTAGAAAAGCGAGACCGAAGTAAGAGTCAACTTTGACGAGCTGCGATTCAGCGCGGTGGAAAAAGTCTGTCAGCGCCGCTTGCAGCTGGCCGGTCGTCGTAGCATTGACTATTTTCATCTTGGCTCGTTCCATGACGAAATCAGCGATAAATTTACCGGCGAGGAGTAAGATGCCGGCAAGGAGCAAGGTGACGCCGACCTTGCGCAAGCCAATACGTTTGCGTGCCGATAGAAAGATAATCGACACGGCACTTAAAACAGCGATAACACCGGCTGCGAACGGCAGGTAGCCACCAATTTTATAAAGTGTCGGCGCAAAAGATACCTGCTTGTAATACGGCTGTTTATTTTGACCACTGGCCTGACTGAAATTATCAGCGGTGACAACTGGATTGCTCAAAAAGTCATTGCTATTTTCAATTTGCGATTTTACCTGAGCAGCGCTGGCCTGCGGTGTGAGGTATGATGGCCGACAAGAAATAGACAGCGGGTCCAGATCGCCGCTGGCCTGGATTTGCGCGAGCTGTGCCGGCGTACAGACCGGCAAGGCTGCCAGGCGTGTCTGCGTGTACTGCGCAACTTGGTCGGCGAAGCTTTGCTTGGCCTGAGTCAGGTCAATGGCAAACGAAGGTTTATTTGTTTTGCCCTGCAACCAGGCGTAATTAGCGTCCAGGAATTTCTCGACATTGTTTTGGATGTTCTCGGCCGTAAAGGCTGTCTGAGCTGCTTGCTGAACCGCCGAGTCGCTCAGCGATACGGTGCCAGTTTGCTGGTCGCCAGCTGATTTCTGGCCCTGCGTAATAGTGTTGGCGACGAAGTGGCCATAGAGATTACTCTGTTTGAGCCACATTTTTACCTTATCCGGCTGCCGAAAGGCGATGTTGGCGCTGGTCGCATAGGCGCAACCGAGCAGAGAAAAAAAGAGAATGAGCGACAAAAAATGTATAAAGCTTTTCCGCCACCAAGACATAAGCACTATTGTATGCTACGAACAAAAATTTACGTAAAAAATTTATACACTGGCTGCTAAGGAACTTGACGGTCGGCGCCGCAGGTAATCATTTAAGAAACTAGTCACAAAAATAAGGCAAGCGACCAAGGCCCAAGCGATAAGACCTAATTTTAGAGCGGGGCGCACAGAAATATACGGCAGCGGCGAAGCAAGCTTTTTATTACCAAGTGTTATTTTTTGGAGCTGTAACCGGTGGCTGGTTTGTGGATTGGCCGTATTAACCCCTAAAACATGACCGCGCAAGGAGTTAGTAGACATAGCCCCAGCGGGCAGAGGAAATGTTTTAACTTCGGTGGGAGTGCTTGAAATTGCCCCAACGATTGACGCTCCGCTGGCACCACTCGTCATTCCGGATGCGGTTGAACCGTTGGTTGTGCTGGCTGGAGGTTGTGAGTTGCCGCTGGTCATTTGGCCAATAAAGCCGTCGCAGGCATCATCGATACCATCAAGATCGCTGTCCTGACCACTATTGGGCACCGTCGGGCAGCTATCGGTTGCGTCGTCAATGCCGTCCTGATCTACGTCGCTGCCGGTGGGGTCTACGTAGACGGGTTGCGTCGTGTCACTTAGCTCCCCGGCCTGATTGTCCCCAACGACGTCGATAGTGTGGCCCCCACTGCTGGTGTCGCCCGGGATGATTACCGTTCCAGCAATATCGCCGTTTACCCCACTGGTTATCGTGCCGACTGTCGTGCCGGCTGGTCCGTCAAGTTTAACTTCATAGGCAGTGGCTGGTTTGGTGCCATTTTGCGCGCCGCTTAGGTTCAGTTGAACCGCACTCCCCTTTTTAACCCTTTTGGTAGTGAGAGTAGCAGGGCTGATCGTGGCAATTTTTCGACCTGATTTAGGCCGGTCTAAGAGCGTTTGCCTACTCGCGGTTTGCTTTGCCTGCACGGCATAGACCGCGAAATGGGCAGTCTGCTTGAGGATCGCTTCTTCTATGAGATGTTGCCCGAGAGCATTAGGGTGATAACTTTCCTTGCCCAAGAAATTTATCCCGAGCAACCCGGCGTCATTACCGGCCGTCAGCCCATTCACTGCCACGTTGTAACTGGCAGTCTCGCACAATCGATGTCCGGCTAACGCCTGACTGATATCAACATAGCTAATTCCAGCGGCAATAGCTGCCGAAGAAATCGCGTCATTCAAATAGCGGGTAAGCTCTACCGCAAACTCTAACTCACTCTTGGCCAGGTGAACATTCAACGCGCAATTGCCGGTATCGATAGCGATTTCTGGGTAGCCCACGGCATAGAGATGGGTGCCCGGCGCGGCCGCTACAAGCTCGCGGTAGAGCGTTGTCCAGCGTGATACGGTGCGATCGATTAGATTGAGTACTTCAAGACGGTCTTCATACGTGTTATAGCAGGTGCTATCACTGGTGTGGAGAGACAATTTGAGCATGACACACCTTTCCAGCATGTCGCCAAAGCCAATGTCGTTGCCGCCAATCGTAATGGTTTGAATACGCGGCACGTATTGTCTGACGAATCGCTGCTGAGCGATGTAGCCAGGCAAAAAGTTGGTTTGAATACTTTGCAATAGAGCTGGTTCGCTCGACTGGAGCGTCTGAAAATCGCTCACGTGAGCTACTTGCCCGCGGTATTTGCCGCCTGTGGCTCCAACGTCATTTATGACCGCCCCAGAACAGGCTACGGAGTGGCCGCCAGTGCTGCTAAAAAGATCGTGAGTCAATAGCAATGGGTAGGACTGAGAAGACAGGTGGCAATGGTTATCATTGATGTCGGTGCCGGCCTGGTAATCGTACGCCCCTTCCCCCGAGCTAAAAGAATCGCCCAGCCCCAGATAGTCAATCAAAGAGGTTATGTGGTCGGTGGGTGCCAAGAGGTAGGTTCCGCTTAGGTCCGAAGAGCTGCTGACTGCTTCGAAACTGAGCAAGCCATCATTTACGAAACGCACGTGCCGGATAGACTGCAAGCCGGGGATATTCTGCCGAATAAAAGGCATGTAATCGTACGCCGGACAATTGTCGGCTCGCAATGTACTGGTGGCTAGAGGGCAATTTTCCAGGCGATATACCTTAAACGCGTCAGCTACACTGTTCTCGACGGCTGCGTACTGTCCGCCGCCGGAGATTGCTACGTTGGATTTAAGCAAGCCCGGGCTGCCAGATGTTCCATAGGCGGGAGCAAACGGTAGCATAGACATACTAGCCAGGTTCATGCGCACAAACGAGACTGCCATAGACTCAAACACCAACCAACTGCCGCCATCCGAGAAAGCCAAGGTCTGAGGGTTTATAACTATTTTTTGACCGCTGGGGTCTGTGATCGGTAAATCAGGTGGCGATTTGAATACTTTGGCGGTTAGTCTGCCTAGCAGATCTCTCTGGTCGCCGAGCGCCGACAAAGGGTTGAGATACAGCGTCATATATGAGCCATCCGTCGTCGCACTATCGAGCGCTAGGATGTTCAGCGCATCTGGCCACGGCACCAGAATCTCGTGAGCGGAGTACGGAATAAGAGGCGACGCCTCGTCGGTGCCATTAAAAATCCCCAGGCCGCTTTCTGCGCTATACATCCCAAAAGCAGTGTCAGTAAAGCAGCCGTTTTGCATCGAATCATCGTTTACCAGGCGGTAACTTATGAGCTGGCAGTCGGTATTATTGAGGAAATTAGGCTCATGTTGGGCTGGCCAAATAGAGCTCACTCTCTTTAGGGCCTTGGCGGTTGGGGTAGCCCACTGGGGTGAGTCAACTTGGCCCGTTTCTGCGAACGAACGGATATAGATAGCACCAACGCCAGAGCTGGCAAGCAAAATAATCAGAAACCAGCAAGCTGCGCGCCGTTTCATACCCCTGACTATCAATGGGAGACCCCGTGGGCATCAAGCATAAGCGAAGGTTATGTGAGGAATTTTAAGAATCGTTTAATTTCTTTACGGTCTTCTGACCTATAATGATAGATATGCAGAATTCGATTTTTACAAAGATTATCAGGGGTGAGATTCCGTCCCATAAGGTGTATGAGGACGAGAAAACCTACGCCTTCCTCGATATCCACCCCGTCCAGCCGGGGCATGTACTGGTCATTCCGAAAAAACAGGTTGAATTTCTCTGGGATTTGGAAGACGAGGATTACCAAGCTTTGATGGCTACCGTGAAAAAGGTTGGCCGCCGATTGCGTGAGGTCATGGGCAAGCCCTACGTCGGTGTAAAGGTGGTCGGTGTCGATGTGCCGCACACCCATGTGCACGTCCTGCCCTTCTCTACCGTGGCCGAATACCAACGAATGGCTGACATGAGTGCCGAACCTGATCACGCTGAACTAGCCGAAATAGCCAAAAAGCTAGCGTTTTAATACAATCAAAGTATGTATTTTCTGTATTCAATCTTCTTTGGCGCCGGTCTGGCCGCCTTTGTCTACACCAAAATGAGCCGGCGCACCGGTTATGGCAATGCCAAACCTGCTTGGACAATTACAGGCGTGGTATTTGTAATCGGCACACTCTTCTTCTACAGCATTCTGACGTTGTTTATACCGAAGTAGTTATTCCTTGCCCATTGACTCAATCAGTATGGCGGCTATGGCTATGTCCGTCTCGTCAGGAGGTGTTCTTTCTTCGATCTTGCGCACAAAGTAGCCATCCGGCTGATCGCTTACCACTTTACCGAGGATGAACCCCTCCCAGCTGACTGGCCGAGTATCGTACCGGCGACCGATGACCATTTGATCGACAGAGGCTGGCTGCATCGAAACAACCGGATAACCAGTTAAAGTTGCTGGTTGTCTGAGTTTCTTTTTCGGCTTCAAAACGATTCTGCCGATCGATACGATGTAGTCCGCGCCCACCGGCCGAATGTGTCCACGTAAAAAGCGCGCTATGTATAAGCCCTTCTCTTCAAGGCATTCAAAGTGAAGCGGGTCCTGCATTCCGGCGTAGTATTCGTCCCGGCTGACAGTTTCATACGGCTCGTAGGTTGTAATGCGCACCTCACCACTATAGATCTAGTCAGCTGCTAGATGTATAAAAATTCCCACCTAGTTAGCCATAAAGTACTAATTACAACTTGGTGAAAGCTTTAGCGATTGGTATTATAAGGCCATGGACGAGAGGGGGTTGGGCCAACGCTTGCAAGAGGCGCGTAAAGCAGCCGGATTGACGCAGCAACAGCTATGCGCCCAAGCTAACCTCAGTTTTTCGACGCTGACCAAGATCGAGCGTGGCGCCATCAAAGCACCATCGATTTTTACGGTGCAAGCTATTGCTACAGCTCTCGGTACCGGGCTTGATACACTGCTCGGGCATGAGTCCCCTGCCCCGCCGCAGTCGCGGACGCTCAGCAAAACGCGTAGCGGGGTCAGCTTTATTTACTTCGATGTGAACGGCTGTTTGGTGCATTTCTACCAGCGCGCCTTTGCCAAGCTGGCCCTAGAAACTGGCGCGCCATCAGATCAGGTAGAAACAGCTTTTTGGCACTATAACGATGATGTCTGTCGCGGCATTATGAGCCTCAGCGATTTCAACGCCAAGCTGGCGGAGCGTTTGGGCGTCGATTCTGTCGACTGGCAGAAGTATTATCTGGAGACTGTCGAGCCGATTTTACAAATGCAGGAAGTGCTCAAATGGGCCAGCGAGCACTACAAAGTTGGTCTGCTCACCAACATCATGCCAGGTTTGCTAGCAGCCATGCGCCGCGACAATCAGATCCCCAATGTGAGTTACGACGCCATTATTGATTCTTCAGAGGTTGCGGCCATCAAGCCAGAGTCAAAAATTTATGAAATTGCCCAGGAGCGCGCCGGCGTCACTGATCCAAAAGAGATATTGCTCATCGATGATTCGCGGGTTAATTTGATGGCCGCCGAACGTCTAGGCTGGCATGTGCTCTGGTTTGACGATTCTCGGCCTGAAGAATCCGTCGAACGCGTCCGCGCCACCCTCGAACCGGCTGCTTAAGCAACTTGGCTTAGTACTTCAGCGGTTGGTGCTGCGACAAGGCTGAGAACCAATCGTGAAGCCAGTTGGTCATCTTTCGCGAAGCTTCTGATAATTGTGCCGTAGCAAAGCTCATCATGGTACTCTCTGAGCGCGTCAACAACTGGCTCTGTCGCGTAATGCTTACGCAGCAACCAGGTGCTTATGGTGCAAGCGCCTTCCAGCAAACGAGCCTGCTCGTTTGCCAGCTGCGCGCCCCTAGCCCACTGACGCATTTCTTCTGGCTTGGCGCCAATCAAATTTGTTATTTCATGTTGATACAAGCCGAGAGTCTTCAGGCCGCGGAGCTTTTCGGTGGGATAGGCGGC